>Ga0207682_10001531_pt1 | contig 10625 bp, 7 predicted proteins | sample KBSM63metaG_FD_184332 | JGI IMG/M metagenome (GOLD analysis project Ga0207682, IMG submission 184332) | Miscanthus rhizosphere microbial communities from Kellogg Biological Station, Michigan, USA - KBS M6-3 metaG (SPAdes) (version 2) | ecosystem: Host-associated > Plants > Roots > Rhizosphere >... | reverse complement strand
AAGAGGATCTCGCGAAGCTTTCGCCCGTCCAGCGTTTCATGCAGGAGCGACAGAGCTCCTGGTCGATGGCGGAGAGCCTGGTCAACACGCCTGTCTACGTTCATCACGGAGACATCGACCAGGCGGTCAACGTGGATTGGTCGCGCTGGGGCGTGAAGTTGCTGCAGCGCTGGGGTTACGACGTGCGCTATCACGAGTACCCGGGCAAAGGTCATGAGGCCCTGGCGGTCACCAATTCCGCATTGAGCATCGAGTGGTTCCTGAAGCATCGGCGCGATCCGGATCCGCGCAAGGTGCGTATCCGCTCGGCCGAGCTGCGCGATGCGGCCGCGTGGTGGGCGCGGGTGCAGCAGGCGGCAACCCCGCTCGACTTCATGCGGGTGGACGCGGAGGTCATTGACCGCAATGTCATCCGGCTCGATACCGACAACGTGCTCGACATCGTGCTGACTCCCGGCCCGGCTCTCGTGGATCCCGCGAAGCCGGTGAGCGTCGTGTGGAACGGCGTGGCGCGCGACCTGCGCATCAGCAATGGCGCGCTGCGCCTGACCAGCCCAGGCTACAAACCGGCGCCGCTGCACAAGACGCCCAAACTACCGGGCGGCAGCAGTGACTTCTTCACGACGCCTTTCGCCGTCGTCGTGGGTACGTCCTCGAAGGATCCTGACATGGCCGCGCTGTGCAAGACGAAGGCGCAGGCATTCATGGACGCATGGAAAGACTGGCAGAAGCAAACACCGCGGGAGTTCCTCGACACCGAGATCACGGACGCGGATCTCAAGCGCTACTCGCTCATTCTCATTGGCGGCCCGGAGGCCAACCGGGTAACGGCGAAATTTGCCTCGAAGGTTCCGCTGCGCATCACTGCCACTTCGGTGCGCATCGACGGCCAGGAATTCAAGACGCGCGATGCTGCCGTGCAGTTGATTTATCCGAGCCCGGCGAATGCCGAACGCTACGTGTGGATATTCGCGGGCACATCGCCCGGCGGCATGTATTTCACCGAGCCGAATCCCATGCGGGTGCTGCAATGGGACTACGTGGTTCTCGATGGACACGCCGCGGCCTTCAAACAAGCCGTATCGCCTGAAGACTTGCGCCTGGTATCGGGAACGTTCGACTACAACTGGCGGCTCGCGAGCGCGTTGCAGGTTCCGGGTGATGCCGCGGCGCGTGCGAAGAGTTATCAGCTCAAGCGGCCTGATCCGAATCTGAAGATTGATCCGAAGGTGCTTGCAAGCTATGTCGGCCGGTACCAGATCGCCGGAGGCCCAGTGGTCGAAGTGATCCTGGAAGACGGCAAGCTGATTGCACTCGTCGGCAGACCGACGGAAATGATTCCCGAGAGTAAGGACGTGTTCTTTTCGCCAGCAGTCAACGCGCGCGTGTTCTTCTCTCGTGACGACACTGGGAAGGTCACCGGTTTCACGGCCTCCGGGAACGGGGACTTCGAAGGTAAGCGGCTCGACTGAGGCTTGAGGGTTGCTCAGGCGGCCGCGGGCGCCAGCCCGCGCGCTTCCTCGCCTTCGAACACCGCCTTCTTCGGATCGATGAACATCCAGCACAGTGCGCCCATCACGTAGAGGCCAGCCAACAGGTAGAACGGCACGTTCCAGTTGTTGAACCACTTGAGCGAGTAGCCGACCACGGGTGGCATCACGATGGCCGCAATCTGGCCAGAGGTATTCATGATGGCGCTCACCGTCGCGGAGTGTTCGCGGCCGATGTCGACGCAGGTACTCCACGACGCGGCGGTGGTCAGCATGCAGGTAGCGACGGTCAGTGCAAAAAGCACCGCGGCAGTCTTCGGGTCGGGGCTCAATGTTGCGGCGACGACGAACAATGCGGCCACGCCATAGCCGAATACACCTGGCGTCCGCCGGCCGGCGCGCAGGCCGAACCGAAGCACGATCTTGTCGGACCAGAAGCCGCCGAGAAACTGCGTGCCAATCGCCAGCGCGAGCGGCAGCGCAGCCAGCATGCCGAGCTGCGTGCTCTCGAAGCCACGGTGCTCGCGCAGGTAGCTGGGCAGCCAGGTGATGCAAAAATAGAACGTGGCGCAGTTCGGCATGTAGGAGAGGCACAACAGCAGAACATTGCGCTGCCTCATCAGTCCCGCCCAGAACGCGAATCCCGCTGGTTGGGCCACGACCGGCGCGCGGTCCGCGATTATCAGTGCGCGTTCGGCTTCGTTCGCTGCCGGGTGGTCGGTGGGCTCATCGCGGAACCAGCGGCGCCAGGCAAAAACCCACACGAAGCCGACACAGCCGAAGGCCGCGAGAATCGTGCGCCAGCTCATGAACGGCAGCAGCGCGTTGACGGTGAACGTGGTCAGCGCGGCAGAGGCATAGGCACCCGCGAAGAAGATTCCCTTGGCGGTGCCGCGCTCGCGCAGCGGCACCCACCGTGACAGCACGCGCGCCACACAGGGGAATGCGCCGGCTTCACCTGCGCCGAACAGGAATCGCGTGACCAGCAGCGACATGTAGTTGAAGGCGCCAGCGGTCATGAGCGTGAACACCGACCACCAGCTGACGATGCGCGTGAGCACGGCGCCCGCGCCGTGGCGGTCGGCCCAGCGCGCGGTGGGAATTTCGAAGATGGCGTAGGCGAGGATGAACGACGTGAACACCCAGCCCATCTGTGCGTCGTCGAGGCCGAAGTCACCGGCGATGTGCTGTTTCATCGCGCCGATGCAGGCGCGATCCAGGTACGTGACCATGGCCAGCGTCACCATGAACGTGATGACGACGTAACGTGCGCGCGTGGCGCGCTGCGGCTGATTCAAACGGTTCCCCCTCGTCTGGCAACGCTACCAGTTTTCCCGGTTTGCCGGCCCGGCACCAGCACGTAGACCCCTGATGAGCCGTTTGACCTGGAAATTACGCTTATAGGAATACCGGGTCGCTGCCTGCGCCCCGCTTTCCGGAGCATCTCATGTGGCATCGAAACCGCGCCAATCAGCTCGCCGGCAGCTTCCTGTGCCTGAGTCTCGGCGCGTGCGTTTACGAAGCGGACGATTCAGCCTCGCTGCTGAGCGCCGATGAGACGGGCCCGAACCCCACGTTCTCCATCGGCGGCACGGTGACCGGCGCGAGCGGTCCGATCGCGCTGCAGAATTCCAACGGCACCAATGTCATCGTGGCCACGGACGGCTCATTCGACTTCGAGACCCAAATGGTGCCGAGTGCGATATACAACGTCACGGTGGCCGTGCATCCCACCTCCCAGACCTGCATGGTGGCCAATGGCGCTGGCACGGTAAAAAGCGCCGACATCAGCAACGTCACGGTGACTTGCACTCCGAAAACCTACATGTCGAGTAGCAGGACTGCCAGGAGCGAATTCCCCTAGCGCGGTTCATACTCTTCGCATGACCGCGCGGCCCAATCCCCTCGATACGCCGGGAAAGGAATTCACGGTGAATCGCCTGCTCGACTCCGGGCTGGTGGCGGTGCGTAGTGTGGATTGCCGCGGAACCTGCCGTCATCGCAGCGCTGAAGAGTGCGCTTCGCACACGCACTTCGTGTTTCCGTATCGCGGTGTGTACCTGCGCCACGTGGGCGGCGACCAGGCGGTGGCCGATGCCAACCACGTGCTGTTCTTCAATCAGGGTCAGGGCTACCAGGTCAGCCACCCCGTGATCGGGGGCGACGCCAGCCTGGTGCTGAGCGTTGCCGAAGCCACCTTGCGCGAGCTCGCACCCAGGAACCTGGTCTGCGCCGGTGGCGAGTTCGCGTTCACCCAGCAGTCGTTACGGATCGACGCTCGGGCCCAGGCGCTGGTGATGCTGCTCCGGCATTCATTGCAGAAGGGCAGCATAGAACCTCTTGAAGCCGAGGGATTGTCGCTCACTCTGGTAGCGCGCGCCCTCGGGCCGCGCACCTCGCGTGTTCCGGGTGCAAGTCGTTCGCGCCGCAGGCTGGTAGATAGGGCGAAAGTGCTGCTGGCGGGAGATCTGTCGCGCCGCTGGACGCTGGCCGGGATCGCGCGCGAAATCGGCGGATCCCCCGTGTATCTCACGCAGGTGTTCCAGCAGGTGGAGGGTCTGCCTCTCTATCGCTACCACCTGCGGCTGCGCCTGGCGCGCGCGCTCGATCTCATCGTCGGGCGGGACGACCTGTCGGACCTTGCTTACGGCCTGGGCTTCTCGAGCCACAGCCATTTCTCGGCGGCATTCAAGCAGCATTACGGCGTGACTCCCGCAGAATTCCGCGCCAGCACCTGATCGGGAAGTGCCCCCATTTGGCTAAAGATTTCGACAGCGCCGGACGCTCCCGAATGGTCTCCTGAACGCGCCCAATAGGCGGGCGAACATAAGGAATGAGCCATGACGAAGAAGACGTGCGCGGCCTGCGATTATCCCCTCGACCCCAAGTCGACCATCGAAGTGAAGATCGGCGGCAAAACAGTGGAGGTCTGCTGCGAGGAATGCGCCACCAAGTTGCGAGAGGCGAGCACCAAGGCGCGCAAGAAGGCATGAACCACCCGAGACTTCTGGCCGTTCATGGGTGTCAGGAAAAAACGGTAAGAAGTCTCGGTTTCGGCGCGTCGTCGCGGGAGGCCAATTGCCGAAGTGGAATGTCTGCGATCACACTCGCTCCCTCGATCAAGAATAAGCGGCCCAAAGCGCTCGGAAGAAGCGTAGGGCCGCAAGAAATCCGGGGATATTCGAAGTGACTTCGTTCTCGTTCCTGCCCACCACGTTCACGACGCTTTTCTTTCTCGCTGCGAGTCTGTTGCTCGGCTACATGCAGTAGCCGTGTCGATCTGATCAGCGCCGAAACAGCCAGAGCAGGATCGAGACGATCACGCTGACGAGAATCATCGTCGTGAGCGGGAAAAAGAATTTGAACCCCGGCCGATCGATGACGAAATCGCCAGGCAACCTGAAAAGTGGCAGAGCCGACAGCGGCTTCCAGAGAACGCCGGCGAGCGCCACCAATAATCCAATGACGATGAGAGTCCGGTTCATTGCCAAAGTGTAGCCACTGGCATCGTTGTTCTGCGCACCCTCGGATTCCAGGTCAGCCAGCCAAATGGCGGGCGGCGCTGACAACGCCGCCCATTACTGCGGCAGGTACGTATGCCGCGTGACTCTGCAAAGGCACACCATCGGCGCACGATACAGCGACATAGGTCTTTTCTGACGAGCGGATGCGATACCCCGTCAGGCTTGGACGGTACGGCAACAACTGATTGCCACCCGAGGCCTGAGTAAACTTGCGGGCGGCGCTCAATCGCTGCCCGTTTTTTTATGAAGCCAACCTCCATCATCACCCTGGTCGCCGCCACGCTGGCAGGCATTGGTATGGCGTTCTGGCTCAGTGCCAACGAAGCACGCAAGCCCTGGCCGAAACCCACGGCGCCACCACCCGCGTCACCCGTCTTCAAGCCGTCGAATGAGCATGCGCCTTCGGCCGAAGAAATCGAGCGGGCGGCGCAGTCTCACTATCAGCAGCTGGAGCTGGCGATCGAGCGTTCGCTGGTGGCCAAGGATCCGCAGCAGCGCGAGACGGCATTCACGTTCCTGTTGCCCGAATTAATCCAGGTCGAGCCGCAACGTGTCGTAGCCCTGGTGGCGAAGCAGGAGCCGGGGGAAGTGCGCGACCTGCTGCGCGACGAGGTCGCGCGGGTGTGGATTCAGACGGACGAGCGCGCGGCCGTCCACTGGATGAAGTCGCTGGGCGAGGCCGAGCGCAACTCCGCCGCAAACACGGCGGTGGCGGCGATCGCGTCGCGCGATCCGGCCGGAGCCATAGAACTTGCGGATGAGCTGGGTGTCGGGCGCGATGACGGTTCTCTCGAGCACCTCGTGCAACTCTGGGCGCTCGAGGATCCGGAAGCCGCATTGCGCTGGATCGAGACCCAGCCCGAGGGCCAAAGGACCGAACAGCTTCGCGCGCGAATCAAGCTGGCCCATCAGAAATCGAGCGCCGCGCGCCAGTAGCACGCGCGCGGCGCCCGCAATCATCCGAGCTCGCGCTTGAGCTTCACCCAGACGCCCGTACGGCGATGGTGCAGCGTCAGCGTGTCGCCCTTGATCTGATAGTGGAACACCAGGTCCGACTCGGGCAGATAGATCTGCTTGTTGTTGGACTGATACTCCTCGTCGTCCGCATTACTGCTGCGAACCAGGTTGTTGTCGGGAGTGAATTCGAGCGTTTCACCGCGCTCGAAGTCGACGCCGCCATTGATGCGCGTGATCGTCCAGCGGCCCCAGAGCTTGGCGAACGGCGAGATCCGCGCCGCTTCGCTGCCGTGACCCGAGAGGAACGAGATGCGCTCATGCATCGAGTCGATGAGCTTCTTCTCCTCGTCCAGCCCACCGATCGGGCTGGCGTCGAGCCGTTGCTTGAAGCCATCCACGAGCTGGAATGCCGTCTCCTGATCGTTGCGCAGGTAGTGGGCGCTGGTGGCCTCGTGCAACACCGTGAACTCGTCGATGAGCAAAGCCCCGAGCTTCATGCCGTCGCTCACGGTGTCACGCGCGGCAATGGAGATGGCATGGCTGTCCGGTCGGGCCGCGCCGATCGGTAGATAGCTCACGGCCACGTCGGCCAGCGCGCCGGACGCGGATTTCTCGGGCAGGAAGCTGTCGGCGGCTTCCGGGGCGAGCGTGAAGAAGATGCCGCCGCCGTGGTTATCGAGAAAGACCGTCGGGATGGTCACCTTGATTTCCCGATCGTTCTGCCAGCCCAGCAGTTCGCCGGGGATTCCGTAAACACCGGCAATCTTGAGGCCGGCGCGTGGCGTGATCGTGAGCGTCAGGTCGTGCGCCAGCTCACTCACCATGTAGTCGAGCTGCCCGGTGAAGAGCTGCTTGACGTCCGGCTCGTCCCGGATGAAATACAGATTGCCGCCACGCACGCTGCCGATTTTCGTGGCGAGCTCCGCGCCGAACTGCACCCCCACCCCAATGGTGGTGAGGCCCACGCCCTCGCGCGAATGCGCGATCGCCATGCCCATGAAGCTTTCCGCGTCGGTCGCATCGGTGTTGGGGCGTTCGTCGGTGAACAACAACAGGCGCGTGCGCCCTTTGAAGGCTGGCGCCGTGGTATCGGCGATGCTGTAACCCAGCCGCAGACCGGCTTCCATCGACGTGGAGCCTTCGCTCTCGATGGACCAGATCGAAGCCAGGATGCGATTCACACCGTTCCGGTCGGCTGGCGTCGTGGCGAGGTGCACGTGCGCGCGATCGCCATAGAGCACGATGGTCATCTGGTCACCCGCACGCAGCTGCTTCGCGAGTTCAGCGAGGCTCTTGCGCACGAGTTCGAGCGGTTCGCCGTCCATGGATCCGGACTTGTCGACCACCGCGATGAGATTCACCGGATCCCGGCGCCATGTCTTTTCATCGATGTTGGTGGCGAAACCCACACCGACGAGATAACGCGCCTGAGGAACCACGATGAGCTCGGCGCGCGCGGCGTCGCCGGTGAGGCAGAACAACTGCCGGCAGGCTTCGGCGGCGGGCAACACGATGTCGTGCTCGCTCATGAGGCCTTCGGCAGTCAGGTCGTTGGGATGCGGGATGCGCTGGAACTCGACCTCGCCACGGAAATACTTGATGTCCTGGGCGCCGCCCTGGCTTACGCGCATTCCGGTGGTGACGATTTCCTCGAGCTCCTCGTCTTCGGGAGGAATCGTCGCGCTAACAATCAGTGGAAACAGAAGCAGGGGAAGGAGACGAATCTTGCGAAACATGGGGCCTCTCCTTTTGTTATTGATGCGTCCGAGCGTACTCCGCGAAAACAGCAAGTACACTCCCGCAAAACGAACGGTTAGACTCGCGCTCCTATGAAAAACCGATACTTGAGTGCGTTAGCGGTAACCACGATTGCGACATTTTTTTCGTGGACGGCGAGTGCAGCGATGCCGGCACCAAACAAAGTTGTATCGGGCTCTGAACAAAGCGGATTTGTCACGGTCAAAGGCCGGCACTTCCTGTTAGACGGCAAGCCTTACTACTATGCGGGTGCGAATCTCTGGTACGGCATGTACCTCGGATCGCCTGGCAAGACCGGCAACCGCGCGCGCCTCACCCGCGAACTCGATCAGCTCGCCGCGCAAGGCATCATGAATCTGCGCGTTCTGGCCATATCCGAAACCAGCACGCTCAAGCGCGCGGTGACGCCGGCCGTGCTCCAGGGGCCCGAGCAGATCGACGAGACGCTGTGGCAGGGCCTGGATTTCCTGCTGGCCGAAATGGCGAAGCGCGACATGAAAGCCGTGCTGTACCTGAACAATTTCTGGCAGTGGTCGGGCGGAATGGCCACCTACACGAGCTGGTCGACCGGCAAGGCGGCGGCCGATCCCGATGTCACCGGCGACTGGAATACCTACATCAAAACGTCGGCGTCTTTCTATCGCGATGCGAAGGCGCAGGAAGCATTCCAATTCGCCGTAAGACAACTCATCGGTCGCAGGAATTCGGTGACGGGCCGCGTGTACAACCAGGATCCGACCATCATGTCCTGGCAGCTGGCGAACGAGCCGCGACCGGGCGTGGACGGTGACAAAGCACACTTCGATGCATTCGCGAAGTGGATCGACGGCACCGCGGGTTTCATCAAGAAGCTGGCGCCGAAGCATCTGGTGAGCACCGGAAACGAGGGGTGGATGGGAACGGCCGGCGATCGCGAGCTGTTCGTGAAATCTCATGGCAGCACGCACGTGGACTACCTCACGTTCCACATGTGGGCGCCGAACTGGCAGTGGTTCAGTCCCAAGGATGCCGCTGCCACGTACGACGGCGCCTGGACGAAAATGCAGGACTACCTCAATTGGCACATCGACACGGCTAACAAGATGGCCAAGCCCATCGTGCTCGAGGAGTTCGGCATCAACCGCGACGAGGGGTCGTTCCGCCCGGATGCGACCACCAACTACCGCGACAGGTTCTACACCGCGATCTACGGGCTGCTGGCGCGGCGTGCGGCGGCGGGCGACGCCATCGCCGGCTCCAACTTCTGGGCCTGGGGTGGCGCGGGCCGCACGCAGAATGCGGACTTCATGTGGAAATCAGGCGACAGCTTCGTGGGTGATCCGCCGCAGGAGCCTCAAGGCCTGTACTGCGTGTTCGACTCGGACGCCTCGACGATCCGCATCATCTCGGCGCATGCGCGCCAGATGAGCGGCCTGCACTGACCTTGTCCTAGATTTTTCGAAGCGCGCTGGCGTCGACTGCTGCGGCTGCGCCGGTCCAGCGGTCGAGCATCGCCCTGAGTGCGGCGAGCGAAAAAGGTTTGGCGAGATAGTCGTCCATGCCGGAAGCCACGCAGGCTTCCCTATCGCCGGGCATGGCATTGCCGGTCAACGCCACGATGGGCACACGCGAGCCTCCGGCTTCCGCGACGCGTATGGCGCGCGCGGCGGCCAGCCCGTCCATGACGGGCATCTGGCAGTCCATGAGAATCAGGTCGAGGTCGGGATCGGCTGCAGCGGCCAGCACGCCTTCCAATCCGTTGGATGCTGTCGTGACGTGGAAGCCGAGCATGTCCAGCATCGCGCGCGCCATTTCCTGGTTCACCGCGTTGTCCTCCACCACGAGCGCGCGGCCACGCGAGCCGGCCTGCGGTAAAGCGCGGACGCGCGTGCTCAGCGCCGTATCGACGGGGGTCGACGCCGCGATGAGATCGGAGATGCACAGTGGTTTCACCAGACTGCGATTCACGCCGGCCGGCGGAGTGGCGTCCGCATCGGGAGGCATGAGCGCAATGACCTCCACCAGGCGTGGGGCGGCGGCGGAGCGCAAGGCGCTGACGGCCTGTTCCATCTTCGCGGCAGCATTCGAGTCGATGACGATGCGGATGCGCGCGATGCGCGGACCAAAATCCTGCAGTGCCTCGATGGCGCTGGTCGAGGAATCCACGCTGATGACGTGCGAGCTTTCGATCGAGATGGTGTCGCACACCGGGCTGCGAATGATGGGATGCAGTCCGATCACGATCGCGCCGAGATCGTGCGCGGGCGTCGGGGCCCGCGGGTCGACTCGCGGCACGCCCACGGGAATGCGGAACGAGAAGCGGCTGCCGCGCCCGGGTTCGCTGGTGAGTCCCATGGTGCCGTGCATGAGCTCGACGAACTGGCGGCTGATCGCCAGCCCAAGCCCGGTACCGCCGAACTTGCGCGTCACACTGCCATCGGCCTGCTCGAAGGCTTCGAAGATGCGCTTCTGCTCCTCGGGTGCGACGCCGACGCCGGTATCGGTGACGGAGAATTCCAGGATCGCTTCCGGTGTGTCGCCCGCAACGACGGCGACGGCTAACAATACGGCGCCGGATTCCGTGAACTTGACGGCATTGTTGACCAGGTTGCCGAGCACCTGGCGCAGGCGGATAGGATCGCCGTGAATCGTCGCGGGTACTCCGCGCGCGATGTGAGCAGCGAGCTCGATGCCTTTGTCATAGGCGCGGGCGCCAAACAATCCGATCACCTGCTCGAGCTCGCGACGCAGCTCGAAAGGATTTCGGGCAAGCTCGAGTTTTCCCGCTTCGGCCTTCGACAGGTCGAGCACGTCGTTGATCAGCGTGATCAGCGCCTCCGCGGATGTCTTGAGCGTGCGCACGAAACGGCGTTGCTTGGCGTCGAGCGCGGTGTTCTCGAGCAACGAGGCCATGCCG
>Ga0207682_10001529_pt1 | contig 10632 bp, 8 predicted proteins | sample KBSM63metaG_FD_184332 | JGI IMG/M metagenome (GOLD analysis project Ga0207682, IMG submission 184332) | Miscanthus rhizosphere microbial communities from Kellogg Biological Station, Michigan, USA - KBS M6-3 metaG (SPAdes) (version 2) | ecosystem: Host-associated > Plants > Roots > Rhizosphere >... | reverse complement strand
CGGTTGAATTGCGAATCGATGGGCCCGTGAGTTTCCTCAGGTCGCATGCTGCATCCTTCGAAAATGTCCTGGTTTCACCATCTCTCGAGGAGCTGGGTATCGAGGTGATGCGAATCGGGGCTTTCGCAGCGCGAATTCGCAGCGGCAAGACCAAGCTATTAGTCCTCCCAACCAAAGAAGCCATTGAACACGGATTTCTCGGACTGGTTGCGACTCGGCCTGCGCTCTTGGGTGTACTCCTCCAATACACCGAGGAGCATCGCAATTGGGTCATTCGATCCTACTTGCTGGGTGCACCACGTTCGGGTCGAGTCTGGGTAGCGTTGATGCGAAACGACGGCGAGATTGAATATGCCGGATCCGGTGACGGGAATCAGGTGATCCTGAATTCATTGGAGTGTCCGGGAGCGCTGCCGGCGCAAATCCAGATCCATACGGCCGGCACGGATCTCCGTGTGACGGGATTTACCGCTGTGCGCCGGCAGAGGATGGGCCAAGTCGTTACCGCATCACGGGCGCCACGCGAATCCCGCCGGGATGACGAGACACCGAGAGCTTCGGGGGACTCGTTGGTCAAGACATTCGACGTCTAGTAGATAGACAACGTCGGCGGAAATGCTGAGGTTTTTCTATCTATATTTCGCAGGGCGGGCCGGCCGTGGATGGACGTCCGCCCTAGGTCCCATTGCGCGCCAATCCACTATTGTCGACACCATTGCGGCTGACGATTCAAGACAACAAGACAATCAGGAGAGGATTCATGAAAAGTCGCCCAAGAGCTTCTTGGCCCGTTCTGTCCGCCCTTGCCATGACCCTGCTCATTGCGGGCGCGGCTGGTGCGCAGGTCAGTACGGCTACCCAGACGTCCGAGATCATCAAGTTCGAAGTCATTTCGGTGGATGGCAACACCCTCGTCGTGCGCGATCAGACCGGCACGCGCGAGGTGACGGTCCCCGAAGACTTCAGGTTCACGGTGGACGGCAAGTCGATGTCGGTGCATGAACTCACGCCTGGGATGAAGGGCACGGCCCAGGTCACGACCACCACGGTGGTTCGTCCGGTCACCGTCACGACGATCAAGAAAGGCACGGTCGTGAAACGGGTTCGCGATGCGGTCTACGTGAAGACCGAGGATGGATCCACCCGCAAGTTCACCAAGAGCGAACTCCAGCAGCGTGGCATCCAGGTGATCATGGATGGCAAGCCCGTCCGCCTTGCCGACCTAAAGGGAGGCGACCAGCTGACCGCCACGATCGTCACGTCGGCTCCTCCTGAGGTCCTCACGGCAAAGGATGTGCAGGCCGTACTCGATATTCCTGAGCCCACGCCTGCAGAAGTGGCTGCCGAAGAAACCGCTCCGGCACCTGCTCCAGCTTCCGCTGAAGCGCCCGCGGCAATGGCCGCTGAGCCTGCACCGGCCGAAGCGGCGCCTGCGACCACGGACTCCCCGGTGGTGACCGCAACGGAAGAGCCAAAGACCGAAGAGAAGCCCGATCGAAAGTGGATGTGGATCGCGCTGGTCGTGATCATCGCGATTGTCGTATTCCTGCTGATGCGCAAGAAGAAGACCGAGGCCTAGACGACGGCCACGGAAGTCCGGACGCGCAACGTAAAGAGAAGACCCCCGGCAGGAGACTGCCGGGGGTTCATAGGAAATTCCCCGGCCCAGTCGCCGTCGCCGACCAGCGGGGTGCGCAATCAGTAAGCGCGGTTGGGCAGTTCCGACGCGGCGTTCTCGCGCGTGAACACGGATTCCTGCGTGATTACGCGCCTTGGAACCGGTTTGCCGGCGGCGAGTTCTTTGACCACCGCCGTGAGCTGTGGTCCCAGGAGGGGACTGCACTCCACGCTCACGTTGAGTTTGCCGGCGACGATGGCCTCGAGCGCCTTACGGCTGCCTTCGATCGAAATGACGAGGATGTCGCTTCCCGGTTTGAATCCCGCAGCTTCGATCGCCTCGATGGCGCCCAGCGCCATCGTATCGCCGTGTGCGAACAGCACGCGGATGCGGGGACCCTCGGCCTTCAGGAACTCCGCCATGATTTCGCGCGCCGTGGCGCGGTCGAAGTCAGCGCTCTGCGAGCGGATGATGTGGTAGCGCTGCTCTGCCGCTATGGCGTCGGCGAAACCTTGTTTGCGGTCGTTGGCAGGCGCAGAGCCCACCGTCCCCTGCAGCTCGACGATGTTGATGTCGCCGGGCACGTCGCGCGTGTGCTCCAACAACCAGCGTCCGGCTCGCCGTCCCTCCTCGACGAAGTCCGAGCCGACCAGCGAGACGTACAGCGACTCGTCGCTGCCCTCGATGGCGCGATCCACGAGGATCACGGGAATTCCCGCCGACCGGACTTCGCGCAGCACGGCCTCCCAGCCACTCTCGACCACGGGCGAAAAGGCGATCACGTCCACACGCTGTCGTACGAAGTCACGCAGCTGGGCGACCTGCTTCTCCTGGCTTCGATGCGCATCCTCCAGGCGCAGGGTGATACCACTGGCGCGCGCCGCGTTGCGGATGGAGTTGGCATTGGCGGTGTCCCAGTTGGCCTCGGCTGCGATCTGGCTGAGGCCGAGCACCAGCGTCGGTTTGTGCTCTGCACCGTTGTCACGCGAGCCACCCGAACAGGCGCCGAGCAGCGCGACCAACGTCAGCAGCGCGACGGAGTTCTTTGGTTGAACGCGGCGTCTCCTGGGGGCTCCAATGCTCGACACTTCATGCATCGCCTATCTACCGCTCGTCGCCGTAGAGGTTGAGTTCCTTGATCACCCAGGGTTGCCAGCCTTCCTTTTCCGTGATGGCGATGCGCAGGTGGCGGGCCTCCACCGGGGCGGCGAAGTTGAGACGGGCGTGGGGTTCACCCACCACGTGCGGTGCGACCATGGTCCATGTTTTACCGTCGTCGGACACTTCGACGCTGTAGGCCGGCGCCCAGCCAAGATCCCGGCCACCTTCGCCCTTCTCACCGCGGGAATCCACATCGATGCCGAGGATCCTGCTGCGGGCAGGCAGCGCTACTGTGAGTGACTCCACGGGGAAAGGCTTGAAGCCCTCGGTGAAATATCCGGTCTTTGGATCGCCGTCGAGCATCGCTTCGGGCGGGGATCCCTTACGCGCCGCCATGTTGACTGCGAGTTTCCATTCGGTGCGACGCTCAAAGCGCTTGCGCGGCACGTCGAGCGCGGGGATCTGGCTGGCGAGTTCCGCGAGCGTCCAGTAGTTAGCATGGCTGGCATCGGCGGCGCGCCGAGCGGCAACGGCCTCGGGCTGCACCGCGGGCGCGCGGTTGCCGAAGCTGTTGCGAATGTAGGTGAGCACATTGGCCAGCTCCGCGTCGGAGTAGGAATTCATCGGCACCATGGGCGCGCCATAGTCGATGCCGTCCACGGGGCCCTGCAGGCCGTGCAGAACCGTGGCGATAGTGGCCCGTTCATCGCCGAGCACCCGCGAGGAGCCGGCCAACCTTGGCGCGAGGGTGCGGCCTTCTGCGCCGGGCATGGGCGCGCCGCGGCCGTCGGTGCCATGGCATGCGAAACAGACGGAGTTGTAGAGCGTGCTGCCTGAGCGGTAAGACTTGAGTCCGTTTACGCCGAGCAGGCGGATGAGCTGCGGGTCCTCTTTGTTGGCTTCGTCCCAAAGCTGCTCGTTGATGGCGTAAACGCCAGCGGAGGCGCTGGCTTCAGCCGTGGCCTTGATGACCTTCTGGGCATCAGGTAAGCCGGCGCGTCGCACCGAAAGCATCGCCTGGATCACGACGCGCGGATCGGCGTCGCGCAGCGCGCCGCGCATGGCGACTACGAGCGGAGCCTTGGCGGTGGATTTGGCGTTGAGGCGCAGCTCCGCGAGGCGCAATCCCGCGATCCGCACCTGCGGCTCCGTGGCCGCGAGCGCGCGCAGGATGAGTTCTTCGCGAAGCGCGCTTAAGCCCTCGAGCGTCCATAGCGCATGCAGGCGCGGGCGGGAATCCGTGGCGTCGCTGCTGGCAAGTTTCTCGAGGGCGGGTACGACCGAGAGATCACGACGCAGGACGAGGAGCTTCTGCGCGGTGTCGCGCCACCATCCATTGGGATGAGACAGGTGCTGCACCCACTGCGCAGGGGTCTCTTCGAGCATGCGCGGCTGGGACCCTGGTTCGAAACTCTCGTGGCGCAGACGATAGATGCGGCCGCGCCCAATCTCCTTTTGCAGCTCGTGGGCTTCGATCTGCTCGCGCAGGTACGAGCCTTTGCGGGTCCAGTTGGCCTGCTGGATGATGCCGCGATACATGTCGACTAGATAGAGAGTGCCGTCGGGCGCCGTGACCATGTTGACCGGACGGAACAGCGGATCGGTCGCGCGGATGAATTCGCCGTGTTGATCTTCGTAGGCGTTGGCGAGGCGGGTGATGCCGTCCTCGACCGTGATCAGCGTGCGGCGGACCAGCCGGCCAACGGGCTCGGCGAACAACAGGTTGCCGCGTAACTCGGCCGGCAGCCGATCGCCACGGAAAATGTCCTGGCCGCTGGTGGCGGTGAAATGGTTGAGCGTGTTGTCAGGCCGCAGCTGGCCCGGACCACCCTGCGTGTCGGGCATGTGGGCGATTGGCCAGACGACTTTGTACTGGCCAACGAGCTCGTTAGGCGCGGAGAACTGACCGTAGATGATGTGCTGCTGGAAGTGCACCGGGCCGGTTTCGTTGCCGGCGTTCACGAACCAGACCTTGCCCCAGTCGTCCTGCGTGAGTCCCCACTGGCCACCATTGACCGGGATCGATTCCTTGATCGCCTCACCATGGGATCCGAAGCGCAGGCGATAGTCGTAGTAGGTGGAGTAGATGCCGTTGTCCATGGCCCACACGAGACCGTTCGGCTGGTGCTCCATGTTGCCGCCGCGCGGGCCGCCCTTGAACCACAGCTTCTTCTCGTCGGCTACGCCGTCACCGTTGCTGTCGCGGTAGATGTAGAGGTCGTCTGTGTTCGTCTCGCCGATGATGATGCGGTCATCGAGGGTGAGCATGATGCGCGGCAGGAGTAGTTTGTCGGCAAACACGGTGTGCCGGTCGTAGACGCCATCGCCATCGGTATCCTCGTGGCGCGAGACGCGGCTCACCGGCTCCTGTTCCCCGGTGCCGTCGGCGTCCATCATGTAAGTGCGCATCTCGGCGACGTACATCCGGCCGTTGCCATCGAAGGCGACCATCACGGGCTCGGCGATCTGGGGTTCGGTCAGCACCGGCTCGAGCCGGTACCCCTTTTGCAACTCCATCGTGGCGATGGAGGCTTCGGGCGACAAAGCCACGACAGGCGGGGGCGGCGCGGCGGCAGCCGGGTCGGCCGGGGCGGAAGCGGTTTCGGGCGCTGCGTGCGACATCTCGGCCGGCGCCGAACATGCCGCCAACAATGAACCCAGCACCAAGACCGGAACGAGACGAATGAATTTTTCGTTCACGACCTCAATCACTCCTTGGCCTTCAGCATTCCATTCGATTCCAGCCACAACATGAATTGTGGAAACCACCCGGTGCTGGTCTTGCCTGGATTGCCGAGACCGAAGCCGTGCCCGCCGTTCTGGTAAAGATGAAACTCCACGGGCCGGCCCGCGTTCTTCCACGCCGTAATGAGGCCGTATTCGTTTTTGCCGAACAGCGGGTCATCGGCGGCCAGCGCTACGAACATTGGTGGTGCGTCGGCCGGCACGTCCACCGCCACCTGCGCGCCATAGATCGGGGCGATAAAGGCCGGCTTGTTTTCCGTCGACTTCAGTGTCGCTGCCATAGTGGTTCCAGCACCGGCAGAGAATCCCATCATGCCGATTCGGTTCGGATCGATGTGCCATTCCTTGGCGCGTGCGCGTACGAGCTTGAATGCCGCCGTCGCGTCCTCGAGTGGCAGGACAACGGGCGAGGGCGCCGGCGCGTTGGCGCCCGATGACCCGGGTGATGGCGCAGTCAGTGGATTGCCTTTGTCGAACTCAGCCCAGTCAGGCGCCGTGGGTCTCAAGCGGTACTTCAATACAAACGCGGCGACACCTCTTTCGTTGAGCGCCCGCGCCACTTCCCAGCCTTCGTTGCCCATCGACAGGATTCGAAAACCGCCGCCGGGTGCGACGATCACCGCAGCGCCGTTCGCTTTGGCAGGATCCGGCAAGAAGGGAGTGAGGGTTGCGTGCGAGACATTGCGCACGAAAGGATCGCCCCACTGCTTGTACCAGGACTCTTTTGCCGTCTGCCCCTCGACGCCGCCGGTGTTGAGAGGAATGGCGTTCGGCTCGGGCGGTGCCTCGATCTGAGTCTTCGGCGGCTCCTGCGCAGGGGTCGACATGGAGACGGACAGCGCCGCGACGAACAGGCCACAGATGGCGATCGATCTTTTGATGCAAGCTGGCATTCGATTCCCCGGTAATTCTGGCTTCGGATCAGATCATGCCACGGCGTGGATTGATGGCGCGACTGCAGTACGCGGCTTCTGTCGCAGGTGTGCTGCTCCGACGAAAGTCTTATCCCAAAAACCTCCACCGGAGGTCCAATACGGGCGCGACGCATCGCAAGCGCGGACGCTCTGCATCGAGTAGATAGAGAGGCGCGGCGAAACACTCCCGGGGTTTTTGTTAGAGGCTGTTTACCATTGCCCCGCGCAGGACAGGACCCACATCAACTATGTGCGACAACGTACAGAGCGGCGTCAGCGCGGATGCCACCATGGCGTTCCACGCCGGAGGCATTCATGAATCTGCAAATCTCGATGGGCCCGCTGCTGTCACTCATTGCGGGCATTCTGATCTTCATCGTTCCGCGCCTGCTCAACTACATCGTCGCGATCTACCTGATCGCCATCGGCTTGATCGGACTATTTGGCACCGGCATGTTTCGCTGAGGCGGGCAAGCCGAACTCCTGGACCCAGTAGATCTGGCCGCGTTTTCGGCCGGTGCTGAGACCAATGCCGATGTCCCGGAATCTCGCGTCCATGATGTTCGCGCAATGGCCGGGACTGGCGAGCCAGCCGGCGACGACTTCCTCGGCCGACTCGGGACCAAAAGCAATGTTCTCGCCCGTCAGGCGCGGCTCATAACCGGCGCGAAGTACGCGCTCTTTGGGCTGACTACCGTCGCTGCCGCGATGCTCGAAATATTTCTTTCGCGCCATGTCGTGCGCGTGACTCGCGGCCGCTTCGTTCAATTCCTGTGAAACATGGAGCGAGGGCGCGGCGGTGAACCGTTCTGCACCGCATCTGCGGTCACGGCTTCTCGCGTCATTCACGAGTTCAACTACGCGCGCGCGAATCGTGGCGTTGGACTCCCGGCCGACCATGGCCTCGCCCGCAATGGCTCCCGATGCCAGCGCGACCGCGAGGAGGGCTCCGATGTATTTCAGGCGCGGCGGTTTCAAACCGCTGAAAGTGTTCATGGCGGGCATTTTTGCCGTGGCGCCCTGAATGTTCCGTGAATCCATTTAGGAAATATCGGTAGTCGGATAATTAGTATTGATAAACGATTAAAAACAGTTGCCAAGCATGATGATGACGGCTAGGATCCCCGGCAGATCCGCCATACGCCTATTAAGAGGAGTCCGCTCGTGAACGACGAGAAGGATCACGCAGATGCGCTACGGCGCGACGCCGATCTCGTGATCCGGACGGAGCACCACAATGCCAGTCATCGTGAACCTCGATGTGATGCTCGCGCGGCGCAAGATGCGCCTGAACGAGCTCGCCGAACGCGTCGGCATCACGGCGCAGAACCTCTCCGTGTTGAAGACGGGCAGGGCCAGGGCCATTCGCTTCGGCACGCTCGAAAAGCTTTGCGAGGTGCTCGATTGCCAGCCCGGCGATCTGTTCGCGTTCGAGAACCCTGTGGCGGAGGCGGTACCAGCTCCCCAATCGTCGCCGGCGAGCCGCTAGCGGCGGTGGCTGACGAATTTACATAGCGGGTTTTTGCTCGAACGGGCTCAAGTCCGGCCGGGCCCCGCCGATAAGCCGACAACCATGATTGCCGCTATCCGCTCCGGGATCGGCTCTCTTGTGGATCAATGGCTCCGCGGGTCGCGTGTACGATTCGGCTCGCGGGTGATCAACGATCGGCAGGGAAGCCATGCATCGCCTTGCGCAACAGGCTCCGTCGACGGCGCCCAATGTGCGCATGCGGATATCGCCATGCGGCGGTTCACCGCCCACACGCTCGATGCGAGCCTCGACGATTTGCGCAACGAGGCGACTCCAGCAGAGCTTGCCGAGCTCGAGCCGGCGGTGCGCGTGCTCAGAAATCTCGAACTGCAGGCGAAGTACCTTCCGCGCCGGCCGTCGCTGTTGCCGCGGCTCATGAGCGCCATCAACAGCGACGCGAGCTCGATGCGCGAAGTGGCGAGGATCATTGGCGAAGACGGCACGTTGCTCGGAGGGCTCCTGAAGCTTTCGAACAGTGCCTTCTACGGCGTGCGCCGGCACAAGCCGATCGAAAGCCTGGAGAAGGCCGTGGCGCTCGTGGGTACGGACGGGATGCGCTCACTGTTGACCACTGCGCTGTTGCACCCGGTCATGACCGGCACGCAGGGACCCTTCTCGTCGTTCGCCGAAGCAACCTGGGAGCACAGCCAGTACGCCGCCAGCTGCGCGGAACTGCATGCGGTTCACATCGAGGGCGCCGATGCGTTCAGCGCGCGGCTCCTGGTGTTGCTGCGCGGCCTCGCGAGCAACACGGTGTTCCGCATTGCGCGCGAGCACGGTGTCACCGTAAACGAATTGCCGCCGACGGCCATGGCCAAACTACTCGACGACTGGGTGTCACCCATGGCTCTGCGCATTGCCGAGAACTGGCAGCTGCCGATGGAGCTGTGCAATGTGCTGTCAGCGCCGGCCGTGCCGGGCCTCGCGCGCTCGCTGCGCTTCGGGCGATTGGCGGGCGCGCTGCTCGTCCTCGTGAATCGCGGGCACATTCGAGAACTCTCGGCGCGTGCAATCGTTCTCGCCGACGATCACCGTCGCGCGGAAGTGGATCGCTTGTGGTCGCGCCTGGCGATCATGCACCTCGCCGCGACGCGCTGATCCGCATCCCGCTGAATTCGCTGAGGGTACGTCGTTCGATGCGACACTCGCAGTCCGCGTAGGCCGCGCGCCTTTCACACGCCCGCCTTTCCGGTGCCGGCCAGTCGCCTTGATGCCGCGTGGCCGTCGCCGGTGCATACTTCCGCAACAGGTGCGGGAGATCGGCGAAGGTGACGTGGCGCTTTCAATGGTTCCGGTTGGCGACGCTCGGGATGACAATCCTCGCGTACAGCGTGGTTGCATTCGGCGCCGAACGGGCAACGCCTGCGATGCAGGGCGGGAAGCGCCCTAACATTGTCGTCATCCTGGTCGACGACATGGGGTGGTCCGACATCGGACCCTATGGCGGTGAAATCCCGACGCCGAATCTGGATGCGCTCGCCGCGCGCGGGGTCCGGTTCACCCAGTTCTACAGCACGCCGCGTTGCTCGCCGACGCGCGCGAGTCTCCTGACCGGCCTGTACCCGCATCAGGCGGGCATGGGCCATCTCGACAATGTCATCCGTGCGGGCTCGGCCGGCACCACCGGGCGACTCAACGATCGCTCCGTCACGATCGCCGAAGTGTTGGGCAAGGCTGGCTACTTCACCGCGATGTCCGGCAAATGGCACCTCGGTCAGGATCATGGGTCGCCACCCTGGCAGCGCGGGTTCGATCGTGTGCTGAGCCTGCGCGCCGGCGGCATGTACTTCCCGAATCAGAATTTCAAAGGCGGCGACGATGTACTAACGCGCCGCGCCACCGAGCCGCTGTATCTCGACGGCGTACCGACGCCGCGCGATGCGCCCGTGTTTGGCAAGAACTGGTACGCCACCGATTTGTGGACCGATTTCGGACTGAAATTCATCGACGAAGCTCGAGCGGCAAACAAGCCTTTCTTCCTCTATCTGCCGTACAACGCGCCGCACTTCCCGTTGATGGCGCCGGCGGAGCTGATCGCCAGGCACCGCGGCAAATACCGGGCGGGTTGGGACCGCCTGCGTGATGCGCGCTATCGACGCCAGATCGAGATGGGCCTGGTTGACGCCCGGTGGCCGCTGAGCGCCCGCGAAGCGGAATCTCCCGCGTGGGATTCACTGCCCGACGAAGCGAAAGATCGCTTCGATCATTTGATGGCCGTATACGCCGCGATGGTCGAGTCCATCGACGCGAACGTCGGTGAGCTGGTCGCGGGATTGAAAGCCCGCGGCATCCTCGACGACACGATGATCATTTTCCTGTCGGACAACGGCGCCAATGCCGAGAGTGGTCCAGACGGGCGGTTCAATGGCCAGCCGCCGGGCGGCCCCAACTCGAATCTTTATCTCGGCATGAACTGGGCGACGCTCAGCAGCACTCCATTTCGCAGGTTCAAGCATTTCACCCACGAAGGCGGCATTGCTGCGCCGTTCATCGTGAGTTGGCCGCGGCGCATCCCGGCGGACCGACTCAATCGCCTCGTGCATCAGCCGGCCCACGTGATCGACGTGTTGCCGACGCTTCTCCATGCGACTGGCGCTGCGTACCCGGACAGGTACAAAGACCAAGTCATCCAGCCGATGGAGGGCGTGAGCTTGCTGCCGGCTCTCGAGGGCCGCGAACTGGCCCGGCCTGCGCCGCTTTTCTGGGAACACGAAGGCAACCGC
>Ga0207682_10001528_pt1 | contig 10657 bp, 9 predicted proteins | sample KBSM63metaG_FD_184332 | JGI IMG/M metagenome (GOLD analysis project Ga0207682, IMG submission 184332) | Miscanthus rhizosphere microbial communities from Kellogg Biological Station, Michigan, USA - KBS M6-3 metaG (SPAdes) (version 2) | ecosystem: Host-associated > Plants > Roots > Rhizosphere >... | reverse complement strand
ACCATCAACTGGAATGCGAACGGCGAGCTCACCGAGTACATCTGTCAGGAGAACAACAAGTACTTGCAGCGATTGACTGACGACTTCGGCCAGCCCATTTTCGGGAAAAAACCGTGACGATGTCGTGCTAGTTGCGCACTAACCTGAAATCGCCTTTCTTCCCGCCCTCTGTCCACGTGCCCGACAGGATGCGCTGGTAGGCGCCGATGTTCTCGAGCTTGCCGTCGATCACATACCGCACGACCGCGCCGGCGGCGTCCTTGCCCTCGCCCTCGACGTGCACGCCCCACGTGTCGGGGTTGAGCTCGGCCTTTTTGATCGCCACAGCTTTCGGTCCGGGATTGATCGTTCCGGTGATCGCCTCGCGATACGCTCGGGTCAGCCGGTCGCGGTCCGCCGCCGAGAACGAGGACGGCATCCGTTCGACGGGTCCCCAGAACGTGCTGTCCTCCGGCCGGGCGACCACCTGCGACTCCAGCTGTGGCAGCAGCCGGAGGATGACTGGCCTCGGCTGGATGAACCCCTTCGTCATCCCCTCCCGCGACCTGGCGATGGCCAGGTCCGCCCAGGACGAGAACGCCCGGAGACGAGCGAGGAAGTTGTCGTAGTCCCGGACGGTGCGGAACGGCTGCATCCCCACCCCCGAGCCGAGCACTGGCATCTGGACGGCGATCGAGCTCAGGGAATCGAGCGGCATCAGGTGGTCGTCGAAGGGGAGGCCGTCGAGCGTCGTCCGGGTCTGCTCGTCGAGCACCGCCCAGGTGAAGGCGTCCTCGCCGCGCAGCTCGGCGCGAGGAATCGCGTCCAGGCCCGTCCGGGTCCGCACCGCGAGCTGGCGGATCGCCTCGCGGCCCGCGTCGCTGAGGGCGTCCGGCAGCCGGTCGTCGTACCGCGTGTCCCCGACCAGGGTGGCGAGCAGAGGGTCCAGCTTCAGCTGGCCCTCCCAGGACTCGTCGGCCAGGGCGCGGATCCGGGCGGCCGCCTCGGGAGAGCCGGGCCCCCCGGGCTTGGAGGCCTCGGCCGGCGGGGTGGCCGCGTGGGTGCAGGCGAGAACCAGCGAGAGCGTCGAGACGACGAGGGAGAGTCGCACGTGAGCGCGGGAGGAGAGACAGCTCACCTGCGCCCGTCAACGACGAATCCGCCGGAACGTCGTCCCGCGCGGTGCACGGCCCTTGACCGGCACGCATGGGGTGCCACATGAGTCGGGGCTCGTTGCCTGTCTCCGACTACGACTTCGACCTGCCCGAGGGCCTCGTCGCCGCGACCCCGCTCGCCCGGCGCGATGCCTCGCGGCTGCTCGTGCTCGACCGCGACTCGGGGGCCATCGCTCACCGGCGCTTCCTCGACTGGCCTGGCCTCCTCGGGCGAGGGGACGTCGTGGTTCTCAACGACACCCGGGTCGTCCCGGCGCGGCTCCTCGGCCGGAAGCAGGGGAGCGGCGGACGGGTCGAGCTGCTCCTGGTCCGTCCCGACGCCGATGTGGACGCCTCGGCCGCGCTGTCCGGCGCCGCCGATGCCCTGAGCTGGGTCTGCCTCGGACAGGCGAGCAAGGGCGTCCGCCCCGGCACGGTGGTGGAGCTGGAGGGAGGCCGGGCCACGGTGCTGGCGGCTCTCGGGGAGGGAGAGCTCCGGGTGCGATTCGAGGCGGAGGGCTCGGTGGGCGCGTTGCTCGAGCGCGCCGGGCGGGTTCCGCTTCCGCCCTACGTCGCCCGCGAGCCGACCGAGGAGGACCGTGCTCGCTACCAGACCGTCTACGCGCGCGCGGACGGGTCGGTCGCAGCGCCCACCGCCGGGCTCCATCTCACCCCGGAGACCCTCGCGAGCCTGGAATCGCGAGGCGTCGAGCGCCGCTTCGTCACCCTCGACGTCGGTCCGGGGACGTTCCTCCCCGTGCGCGGCGACGACGAGTCCACCCACCGGATGCATGCCGAGCGGTACCGAGTTCCCGAGGGCACGGCGGAGTCGGTCAATCGCGCCCGCGCCGAGGGGCGCCGCGTCGTGGCGGTGGGGACGACGGTGGTGCGGACGCTGGAGAGCGCCGCCGAGGAGGGGAGGGTGCGCGCCGGGTCGGGGGCGTCCCGTCTCTTCATCCGGCCCCCGTACCGATTCCAGGTGGTCGACGCTCTGCTCACCAACTTCCATCTGCCGCGCTCGACGCTGCTGATGCTCGTCTCGGCCTTCGCCGGCCGGGAGCACGTCCTGGCCGCGTACCGGGCCGCGGTGGCCGAGCGGTACCGCTTCTTCAGCTACGGGGACGCGATGTTCATCGCCGCCGGAGCCGCGCGGTGAGCGTCCGCTTCGAGCGACTCCACGCCGACGCGGGCACCCACGCCCGCCGCGGGCGGCTGCACACCCCTCACGGCACGGTGGAGACGCCGGTGTTCATGCCGGTCGGCACCCAGGCCACGGTGAAGGCTGTCGGGCAGGACGACCTGCGGACCCTCGGCGCGGAGATCCTCCTCGGGAACACCTACCATCTGATGCTCCGGCCGGGGGAAGAGCTGGTCGGCGCGCTCGGCGGCCTGCACCGGTTCATGGCCTGGGACCGGGCGCTCCTCACCGACTCGGGCGGGTTCCAGGTCTACAGCCTCGCCCAGAACCGGAAGATCTCCGAGGAGGGCGCGAGCTTCCAGTCGCACCTCGACGGCAGCCGGTGGCTCCTGACGCCGGAGCGCTCGGTGCAGATCCAGGAGACCCTCGGCGCGGACGTCATCATGGCGTTCGACGAGTGTCCGCCCTCGAAGTCCGACCGGCGCTACATGGAGGAGAGCCTCGCTCGCACCACTCGCTGGCTGCAGCGCTGCGCGCTTGCGTGGACCCGGGGTGAGAGCGCCCTCTTCGGCATCGTCCAGGGAGGGCTGGACCTCGAGCTGCGGCGCCGTCACATCGAGGAGGTCTGCGCCGTCGAGCTGCCTGGCTATGCGCTCGGCGGCTACTCCGTCGGCGAGCGCCCGGAGGAGATGCACGCCTCGGTCGCGGAGGTCGCGCCGCTGCTGCCCGCCGACCGGCCCCGCTACCTCATGGGCGTGGGCACGCCGGTGGACCTGGTGCTCGCCGTCGGCGCGGGCGTGGACATGTTCGACTGCGTCCTCCCCACCCGCTGTGGGCGCAACGGCCTGCTCTTCACCCATCAGGGCCGGCTGAACCTCCGGAACGCCATCCACGCCCGGGACGAGCGGGCGCCCGATCCGGACTGCGCCTGCTACACCTGCCGCACCCACTCGCGTGCCTACCTCCGCCACCTCTTCGCCGCGGACGAGCTCCTCGCGCTGCGCCTGGCGACGCTGCACAACCTCCACCACTATCTGGAGCTGATGCGCGGGGCGCGCGCCGCCATCGAGGAGGACCGATTCGCGGCCTACGCCGAGGACGTCCGGCGTCGGGAGAGCGGACGCGTTCCGACGGACCGTGCACCCTGAGCGGCGCCGAACGCGACAGGCCGGCTCCTGGTGGACGACGATGGCCGAGATGAGCGGGCACAGGAAGAATGACCGGCCTGCGCGGTCCCGGGCGCTCTGGCGGGAAACTGCCCTGCCCGGACTGCGGCGGAGGCCGCTCCCCTCGGCGGCGCGGTGACGGCCTCCTGACCCGAGAGAAGGGCCAGGTCAATCCCGCGACGACAGCTCTCCAGATCGGCGGTGGAGGCCGGAGTCGCTGGCGGGAAGCTGCCCTGCGCGGACCGCGGCGGCCGGCAAGCCGGGTGAGACCGACCTCGGAGGCGGGCCGGGCTCGAGAGCCCTGAGGTTCCTGCGCGGGCGGTCCGGGCGTCCACCGCTCGCGCATCACGTCACTCATCAGGGCAGCGGGCACCCTGCTCGCCCAGGGCGAGGTCGCTCCACCGCGCCCATCGGCTGATCCGCGGACGGCGCGTGAAGGCGCCCGGCGGCCCGTCCGGTTCCCCGCTCGACAGAAACTCCTGAGGAATCTCGCCCTCGTCGCCGCGGTTGAACGCCCGTTCAGAGGACTATTTCTGATCCGGTTCTGATCCGGACGGCCGCTCGTGCCCGCTCGGTCAGCCGGGGAGCGACGCACCTTGTCGTCCGGGGCGCCCTCTTGCTAAGGATGCGCGCCCTCTCACGATTCCCCTGTTTCGAGAGGCCCTGACGGAGTCGATCCCCTTGCTCACCCATCAAGTCCTGCTGGCCCAGGTGGCCGGCGGAAGCCCATCGTCGCTCTTCATCTTCATCGCCGGGATGTTCGCGATCATGTACTTCCTCATGATCCGGCCTCAGCAGAAGCAGCTGAAGGAGCACCGGGCACTCCTCGCCAACCTCAAGAAGGGCGACCAGGTGGTGACCCAGGGCGGCATCATCGGCCGCGTCTTCCTGATCGACGACAAGGTCGTGCAGATCGAGGTCGCGAGCAACGTGAAGCTGCGGGTGCTGAAGACCTCCGTGCAGTCGGTGATCAAGGACCCCGCGGAGGCCAAGTCCGACGAGGCCAAGGCCGAGAAGGAGTCCAAGTAAATGGGTCGTGGCAACTGGGGCCGGTGGGTCATCATCCTCGCCGTCGCTCTCGGCTCGGTCTGGTACCTCATCCCCACCTACTACTCGTTCTTCGTCCTGCCCAAGGCGCAGCGGAACGACGAGAAGGTGCTCCAGGCGCGCCTTCCTCGCTGGGCGCCCAGCGCGAGGCACCGCCTGAACCTCGGGCTGGACCTCCAGGGCGGCATCCACATGGTGATGCGGGTCGATACCCAGACCGCGCTGCAGAAGCGGGTCGAGCGGCGCGGCCTGCAGATCGTGAACTACCTCCGGGACCAGCACATCGAGGGCGTCACCTACGCCGCCAATCCCGAGAAGCTGGAGCTCACCCTCAAGGCCCCCGACGCCGCCACCCTGGACAAGGTGGAGAAGGAGCTGAAGGGCTTCGAGGACTTCACCCGGGTGGGCCGGGCCCCCGACGCGCTGACCTACCAGCTGAAGGACACCCAGGTGTCCCGCTTCCGCGAGGACGCGGTGGACCAGGCGATGCTCGTGATTCGCCGTCGCATCGACAAGTGGGGCGTGGCCGAGGTCGACGTCCGCAAGATGGGCACCGACTCCATCCAGATCTCGCTTCCCGGCCAGCAGGATCCCGAGGAGGCGAAGAAGCTCATCGGAACGACCGCGCAGCTCGAGTTCCGGATGGTCGACGAGAAGAGCAATCACTTCAGCCAGCTGGTGGCCGGTCATCCGCCGCCGGCGGACTCGGGCATCCGGCTCGTCCGCACCAGCGGGTACGAGCAGCTCGAGGGGAAGGACCGCGAGCAGCTGCTCGCCTACGCCCGCCAGAACGTCGCCGACAATCGCCAGGTGCTGCTCCAGTGCGTGACCGCCCAGGCCCAGGGCGCCACCTGTGACAGCTACCTCGCGTACCTGGTGGACAAGGCCGTCCCCCTCACCGGCGAGAGCCTGGCCGGCGCGGACGCCAGCCGCAGCCAGACCACGAACGACTTCGAGGTCAACCTCTCCTTCGACACGCAGGGCGGCGTCGAGTTCGGGAAGCTCACCGGAGACAACGTGGGCCGGTACATGGCCATCGTCCTCGACGACAACGTCAACTCGGCTCCCCGCATCAACGAGCGGATTCCCAACGGCCGGGCCCGCATCACGATGGGCCGCGGCGCGGGGAAGACCGACGAGCAGGCGTACCAGGAGGCGAAGAACCTCGAGCTGGTCCTCCGCGCCGGTGCGCTCCCCGCGCCGGTCACCGTCGGGGAGATCCGGCAGGTGGGCGCGAGCCTCGGTGACGAGCTGGTCCGCAAGGGCAGCCTGGCGGCGATCGTCGGCCTGGCCCTGGTGGTCGCCTTCATGGCGGTCTACTACCGGAAGTCCGGGCTGATCGCCGACGTGGCGCTCATCCTCAACGGCATCCTGATCCTCGCCGGCCTCGCCCTGTTCAACGCGACGCTCACGCTTCCGGGCATCGCAGGCTTCGTCCTCACGCTGGGCATCGCGGTGGACGCCAACGTCCTCATCAACGAGCGGGTTCGCGAGGAGCTGGCGGCCGGCAAGAGCCCCCGCGCCGCGGTGGACCAGGGTTACGACCGGGCGTTCTGGACCATCTTCGACGCCCACGTCACCACCCTGATCGCGGGGTTCATCCTCCTCTCCACGGGGACCGGTCCGGTGCGCGGGTTCGCCACGTCCCTGATCATCGGTCTGGTGGCCTCGCTCTTCACCTCGATCGTCGTGACCCGGGCGATCACCACTTACTTCGTCCACGGGCGCGGCGCCCAGGTCTCGGTCTGACGATGCAGATCCTCAAGCACAAGACGAACATCGACTTCATCGGGAAGCGGAAGCCCGCGCTGTTCATCAGCACGGTGCTCAACCTCGCGATCCTGGTGGGCATCGCCATCTTCGGCTTCAACTTCGGTGTCGACTTCGCCGGCGGCACCGTGGTCGAGCTCAAGTTCGACCACCCCATCCGCGCCGACGAGGTCCGCGCGCGCGCCGAGAAGGCACAGCTGCACGACGTCAGCGTCCAGGGCATCGGCAGCTCCAGCGACAACAGCTACCTCCTCCGCCTGGGCGGTGTGACCCAGCTGACGCAGGAGAGCGCCGTCACCGCCAAGCAGGCCCTCGAGGGTCTGGGGGGCGTCACCGCCTTCCACGCCGACGTCCAGAACGGCCTCATCAACTTCCGCACCGCGAAGAAGGTGGACCCCGACAAGGTGAAGGAGGTCGTCTCCGGCGCCGGGACCGGGGTGAAGGAGGTCCGCTCCCTCGGCACCGCTCAGGGCGGCGGCGAGGACTACCAGGTGGTGGCCTCGGGCATGGCAGACCGGATCACCTCCGCCATGGCGAAGGGGCTGGCGAAGCCGGACTTCAGGGTGCAGCGGATCGACTACGTCGGTCCCCAGGTCGGAAACCAGCTGCGGAACAAGGGCATCGCCGCGCTGCTCTACGCGATGCTCGCCATCCTCGTGTACGTGGCGTTCCGCTTCGATTTCAAGTTCGGACCCGGGGCGCTGCTGGCGATGGTCCACGACGTCATCATGGTGAGCGGCTACTACCTGGTGTCTCGCCGCGAGTTCAATCTCACGTCGATCGCGGTGCTCCTGACCATCACCGGCTACTCGATCAACGACACCATCGTCATCTACGACCGGATCCGCGAGGAGATGGCCCGGTACAAGGGCAAGCCGCTCCCGGAGATCATCAACATCGCGGTCAACGACACCCTGTCCCGCACCATCCTCACCTCCGGCGTCACGGCGCTCTCCCTCATCGGTCTGCTCATCTTCGGGGTGGGGGAGATCTGGGACTTCGCGATGGCGATGCTGGTGGGCATCGTCGTCGGCACCTACTCCAGCGTGTACATCGCGAGCCCCCTGACCATCTGGCTCGACGAGCGCGCCGCGCGGAAGAAGGCGCACGGCAGCGCGATGAAGGTCCGCCCCGCCTGAGACGACCCCCGGCGGTGTGCCGGTCACCCGTGCGCGGCCGGCATCCGCGGCGTCCAGCTTGACCGCAGGCCCCGTCCCGGGAACGCTCCGGTCCATGCCGGACGGCGGCCGCCCCATGATCGTCGCCGGGCTCTTCGCCCGGTTGCTCGACGTCGCGAATCGCTGCGGCCTGGACCGGCAGCAGATCCTCCGTGAGCTCGGCATCGAGGGAACGGCGCTCGAGGACCGGGACAACCGCCTGCCGGTGGAGACCTTCGCCCGCTTCTGGAACCTGATCGCTGCGCGCTGTCCCGACCGCACCCTGGCCCTCGACTGGATCGCGACCTTCAGGATCACCGACGCGGGGTTGATGGGCTACCTCATCTCCCATCTCAGGACGGTGCGTGAGGCCGCGGAGACCATGGGACGGTTCGGGCGCGTGGTGAACGAGGCAGCCGCCCCGGCGCTGGTGGAGGAGCCGGTCACCTCGCGCATCCGCTACGGCCTGGCGCCCGTGTTCCTCGCGACACAGCAAGCTCCCGAGGCGATGCTGGTCAGTCTGGTCGGGTTTCTTCGCGGCGTGGCCGGGCAGGACTTCAAGCCGGTCGCGGTCCGCGTGCCGTATCCGGCGACGACGCGGACCCCGGCGCTGGAGAAGTTCTTCGGGAGCACCGTCCATCACGAAGCCGGTGAAGTTTCGCTGGAGTTCGCGACCGAGGTCCTCGATCGCCCCCTCCCCGGCGCGGACCCCGTGCTGGCCGCCTACCTCCGCCGGCAGGTCCAGGAGGTGGTGCAGCAGATCCATGCACCGAACGCCGTCAGCCAGGAGTGTGCGCGTCGCGTCGCCGAGCGCCTCGGGGCAGGGGAGCCCTCGCAAGCCTTCATCGCCAGGCAGATGGGGATGAGCGAGCGGACCCTGCAGCGGAGGCTTCAGACGGAAAAGACCAGCTTCAACGAGCTGCTGGAGCAGGCGCGGCGCACCATCGCCTGCTCCTACCTCGCCGACCGCAAGCTGGCTGCCTACGAGGTGTCGTTCCTGCTCGGGTACGCGGAGCCGGCGACCTTCTTCCGCGCGTTCAAGCGATGGACCGGGAAGACCCCGCTCGAGTACCGGGCCTCTCTCGCCTGATTCCGGAGCGAGCCGCCTTGACCCGGGCCCCCGGCTCCGGGAACGTTGGAGCATGGCCGACGCGGGGCACCTCACCGTCGTCGCGGGCCTGGTCGCCCGTGCAATCCACACCGCGGTGTCCTGCGGGCTGGATCGGAACTCGCTCCTCGCCGAGCTGGGTGTCGATCCCGGAGCCTTCGAGGACCGCGACGGGCGGCTTCCAGCGGAGACCTTCGCCCGGGTCTGGCATCTCATGGCGAGCCAGCTGTCGGGCCGGGTGCTGGCTCTCGACTGGATCACCTCCTGGAAGGTCACCGACACCGGGATCCTCGGCTACGTCCTCCTGCAGCTGGAGACGGTGGAGGAGGCGATGCAGGCGGCCATCCGCTACTCGCACCTCGTCAACCAGGGCGCACAGGCGAGGCTCCGGCGCGCCTCGCCCACCTCGCGGATGGGATTCGAGCTGGCGCCGATGTTCCTCCCCACCCAGCTGCCCGAGGCGATGCTGGCCGGGATGGTTCTGCTCCTCCGGACCGCCGTGGATCCGGCGTTCAAGCCGGTCGCCGTCCGGTTCCTGCATCCGGCGACTCCGCGAACCCCGGCGCTGGAGAGGTACTTCAACGCCCCCGTCCTGCATGACGCCGGGGAGACCTCGATCGAGGTCCAGACCGGGCTCCTCGATCGACCGCTGCCGAATGCCGACCCGGTCCTGGCAGGGTACCTCCGCAAGCAAGCGGATCTGGTCCTGGAGCGGCTGGCCACGCCCAAGGCGGTGAGCCGGGAGTGCGCGCGGCACATCGCCGAGCGCCTGGGCTCCGGAGAGCCGTCGCAGACCAGCATCGCCAAGCAGATGGGGATGAGCGAGCGAACGCTCCAGCGGCGACTGGCGGCCGAGGGCTCCACCTTCAACGAGCTCCTCGAGGACGCCCGCCGGACCATCGCCTGTGCCTACCTGGCCGACCGGAAGCTCGCCGCCTACGAGGTGTCGTTCCTGCTCGGGTACCGTGAGCCGGCGACCTTCTTCCGCGCCTTCAAGCGCTGGACCGGAAAGACCCCCCAGCAGTATCGCGCCACGGCGCTCACCGCCTGATCGCCCCGCGCGGCGCCGGAAGTCACTCAACTGGCGGACGCTGCCACTGTGCCGGCCGCACCCGCCGCACATCCTTCTTCCTGCCCGCCATCGTCGGCGGATCGAAAGGAGAGCGTCGTGGATCTGTCGGGCCAGTCCGCCGAAGCGAGCATCACCGTCCAGGAGAGCGACACCGCGGAGGCGATCGGCCTCGGCGAGCAGGATGTGTTCCCCGCGGTCTTTGCCACCTCGCGCATGGTGGCCCTCATGGAGATCGCCGCTGCTCGGCTGATGCGTCCCCTCTTGAAAGAGGGCGAGCTCTCCGTGGGAGTCTCGATCGACGTGCGCCACGGAGCGGCCACGCCCGTGGGCTACCGGGTCCGGGCCGTCGCGGCCTACGTCGGCCAGGAAGGAAAGCTCCACCGGTTCAAGGTGGAGGCGTTCGACGACGCCGGGCCCATTGGTTCGGGTGAGCACCTCCGCGCCATCGTGAGCACCGAGCGGCTCCTGGGCGGCGCCCGCCGCCGTCTCGAGGGGTCGCGCAGCTGAGCCTCAGGCGGCGAGCTCCAACGCCGCCGAGCCCTCGCTCACCGTCGAGGGCCGCCGCGTCCGGACGACCGGGGTCGATCCGGAGAGCGCCAGGTAGCGGCGGTGAATCATCAGCGCCACCCCGATCCAGACGACGCAGAGGACCAGGTCCACCCGCGTGAAGACCCGCGTGCTCCAGCCGAGGTGGCTGCCCGCCCAGATCGCCCCGGCGGCGAGCGCATCCCCGGCGCGCATCAGGAAGGCGTCGATGAAGGCCTTCGCCTTGTACTTCGCCTCGCGGGAGGTCACGAGGTACAGCGCGTTCCCCGCCGTGTTCTGCAGCGAGTAGTCGACCCCGTTCTCCACCACCTTCGCGCCCCGGACCAGCGCCAGCACGGGAAGGCACGCCATGAAGAGGTTGCCCCCGAGCGCGACGACCGGCAGCACCAGGAGCGCCCGGCCGACCCCCAGATGGCGGATGATCCGCGAGGCCACGAAGAGCTGGCAGAGGACGCCGAGCACGTTCACGGCGCCCGCCGGGAGCAGGTCCCGGCGGTGGCGCATCGCCAGCAGCGGCGTG
>Ga0207682_10001522_pt1 | contig 10677 bp, 9 predicted proteins | sample KBSM63metaG_FD_184332 | JGI IMG/M metagenome (GOLD analysis project Ga0207682, IMG submission 184332) | Miscanthus rhizosphere microbial communities from Kellogg Biological Station, Michigan, USA - KBS M6-3 metaG (SPAdes) (version 2) | ecosystem: Host-associated > Plants > Roots > Rhizosphere >... | reverse complement strand
ACGATGTGTACGAAGGCACGGTGGAGTGGCGCATCGAGAAAACGGACGGCAAGGCGCGCCCCTTCGCCACCATCCTGCGCTGGAACGTGGTCACGCCGGACGATCGCGAGAAGGCGACCGGACCGATCAAGAGCACCGGGCGCGTGCTGGTCGTGACGCGGCTCGGGCCGGGCGGCACGTGTCACGTCGGCTATGTCGACGCCAAAGCCAATCCGGATGCCAACGAGCTTGCGCGCAGAATCGCAGACGAGAAGGCGCGCACCTTCAAGTGCGGCAAGGACAAGCGGATCGTTGCGGGAAAGACCGGCGGCGTCGATATGCCAGAAGACTGATTCTTGCGCGTGATTTATCCGAAAACCGGTTCCCACCTTTCGGGATCACGCGCTAAAGCTATTGGTGGAGCATGATCTTTTCCGAAAACCGGTGTCCACTTTTCGGGATCATGCTCTAGTTCTGCCAGCCGAACGCGACCTTATCGAGGCTCTTCGCCCCGAAGCGTTCGGATGAGCGTGCGACCGCGCGGCCGCCGAGCGCCTTGTAGAAACCGACCGCCGGCTCGTTGTCGGAGAGCGCCCAGATCACCAGGCTCTTCAATCCGCTCTGCGCCAGATCGCGCCGTGCCGCCGTGAACAACCGCCGGCCGAAGCCCAGCCCCTGGAATTCCGGGCAGAGGTAAAGCTCGTAGATCTCGCCATCGTAGAGCAGGCTGCGCGCGCGGTTGCGTCCGTAGTTTGCATAACCGGCGATGCGGTCGCCGAACTGCAGCAGCGCGACGCGGCTCCCCTTGGCGATCGCGTTCTCCCACCAGCCCGGTCCGCGCCGGCTGATCAGCTTCTCGAGTTCGGGACCCGGAATGATGCCGCGGTAGGATGTGCGCCAGGCCGCATCGTGTGCCGCCGCGACCGCCTCGGCATCGGCGGACTTCGCGCGGCGAATCTCGATGAGGATGGTGCTCATGCGGTGAATTCAACAAAGCCTGCGGGCCGAATTCAAGCCCTCTGTTAACGGACGGTTAACGATTTAAACAGCGTGGCGCGGGCGCATCACACCCGTCAATCCTTGACAATGACAGGGAAAAGTGAGCCGCGGCGCGCAAATCAGCGCGGCTTTTGAATCCAGAATTGGTACACGTTGACGAACAGGCGCGGGTTCTCGCCCTCGATCCGCGTCCAGCGGCCGAGATCGGCCATCGCGGCGTCGGCCAAACCGCAGTGCAGCAACTACACCGCGACGGCTTCCTTGGAACGCTCGGCGCGCTTGCGCTCGTTCGGATCGAGCAGCCGCTTGCGCAGCCGGATCGACTTCGGCGTCACCTCGACCAGCTCGTCGTCGCCGATATAGGCGAGCGCCTTTTCCAGCGTCATGCGGATCGGCGGGGTGAGCCGCACCGCCTCGTCCTTCGACGTGGTGCGGATGTTCGTCAGCTGCTTGCCCTTGAGCAGGTTGATTTCGAGATCGTTGTCGCGGGTGTGCTCGCCGACGATCATGCCGCGATAGATCTTCCAGCCGGGCTCGATCATCATCGGGCCGCGGTCTTCCAGCTTGAACATCGCGTAGGCGACGGCCTCGCCCTGATCGTTCGAGATCAGCACGCCGTTGCGGCGGCCCTCGATCTCGCCCTTGAACGGCGCGTAGCCGTGGAACAGGCGGTTCAGGATCGCGGTGCCGCGCGTGTCGGTGAGCAGCTCGCTCTGGTAGCCGATCAGGCCGCGCGTCGGCGCAAAGAATACGAGCCGGGTGCGGTGCCCGCCCGAGGGGCGCATCTCAATGAGTTCGGCCTTGCGCTCCGACATTTTCTGCACCACGACGCCGGAGTGCTCTTCGTCGACGTCGATCACGACCTCTTCGATCGGCTCTTCCAGATCGCCCGCCTCGGTGCGGCGGAGCAGCACCTTCGGCCGCGACACCGACAGCTCGAAGCCTTCGCGCCGCATCGTCTCGATCAGGATGCCGAGCTGCAATTCGCCGCGCCCGGCGACTTCCATCGCGTCGCTTTCATCGGATTCGCGCACGCGCAGCGCCACATTACCTTCCGCCTCGCGCAGCAGGCGGTCGCGGATCACGCGGCTCGTCACCTTGTCGCCCTCGGTGCCAGCGAGCGGGGAATCGTTCACCCGGAACGTCATCGCGAGCGTCGGCGGATCAATCGGCTGGGCGCGCAGCGGCGCCTCGACTTCGGGCGCACAGATGGTGTTCGCCACGGTCGCGTTCGGCAGGCCTGCGATCGCGACGATGTCGCCCGCGCCGGCCTCGTCGACCGGCGTGCGCTCGAGCCCGCGGAACGCCAGCACCTTGGTCACGCGGCCGCTCTCGATCAGCTTGCCGTCATGATCGAGCACCTTGACCTGCTGGTTCGGCTTGATGCTTCCGGAAAACACACGGCCGGTGATGATGCGGCCGAGATACGGGTTCGGTTCGAGAATCGTGCCGAGCAGGCGGAACGCACCTTCCTCGATCGTGGGCGGCTTGACGTGCCGGAGCACAAGCTCGAACAGCGGCGTCATGCCGTGGTCGTGCGAACCGTCGAGCGTGTCCGACATCCACCCCTGCTTGGCCGAGCCGTAGAGGATCGGGAAGTCGAGCTGCTCGTCGGTCGCGTCGAGCGCGGCGAACAGGTCGAACACCTCGTTGAGCACTTCGGTGGCGCGCGCGTCGGGACGGTCGACCTTGTTGATCACCACGATCGGCTTGAGCCCCATGCGCAGCGCCTTCGACACCACGAACTTGGTCTGCGGCAGCGGCCCCTCGGCGGCATCGACCAGCACCAGCGCGCCGTCCACCATATTCAAAATGCGCTCGACCTCGCCGCCGAAATCCGCGTGGCCCGGCGTGTCGACGATGTTGATGCGGGTGTCCTTCCACAGGATCGAGGTCGCCTTGGCGAGGATGGTGATGCCGCGCTCGCGCTCCAGATCGTTCGAATCCATCGCGCGCTCGACCTGGCGCTGGTTGTCGCGATAGGTGCCGGACTGCTGCAGCAGCCGGTCGACCAGTGTGGTCTTGCCATGGTCGACGTGGGCGATGATCGCCACGTTGCGGAGATTCATGAGTGATTCCAATGGTTACAGGCGCCGAACCGAGGGCGCGATATTGCGGCGCAATATAGGGATGAAGCGCCGAAAGGCAATCGATTCTTGGCAACGCGGTTTTCAGTAATGCCCGAGCGCGTAGCGGATGAGCAGTATCCCCGCAATCCCGATCACGAAGCAGACCAGCCAGAGTAGAGCGACCGCTCCCCCAGCGCTGCCCGGCATGACCACCATGAAAAACAACGAGCAGATGCCGGGCAGCAGCAGAACGATTCCAATCAGCACCAGAATGACCGACACGACGCGCCCAGGTCCCCGGGACCGTGCCGGCGGTGGCGCTTGCGGCGGCGAAGGAGGAATCTCGGGCACACTCACGATGCGGCCCCTGCCCGCCTGCGCGCGACGACGATCAGCACGACGCCGATCGCCGACACCGCGAAGCAGACCGCCCACAGCGCGATGATGATCTGGACATACGGATCGCTCCAACGGACCTCGCCCGCCATCTGGGCCATGAAGACCAGCGAACAGGCGCCCGGCAATATCAGGATGATGCCGATGACGATCAAGGCGATCTGGCCGCCCGAATAATGCCGCAGCGGCGGCGGGAGTTCGGGTGGGCTCATGCGATTGCCTCCGCTTTCAGCGCGGCGCGGATCTTGTCGATGGCGCCGTTGCGATAGAACAGGTTGAACGTATCGAACGGAATGATCTGCCCGTTCGGCGTGACGAAGTGGATGCAGGAGCGCTTCACGCCGCCGACGCAGAAATTGAAGCGGTCCATGAACTGGATGATCGCGACACGGAACACGTTCTCATACGACAGCGCGGCGGGCGTCTCGACCTTCGGCAGGCAGCAGAGGAATTCGTGCAGCCGCTCGGCGCAATTGTTCGGGCCGGACGACAGCGAGAACAGCTCGATGAACTTGTCCTTCAGGATCGGCTGCTTCTCGAAGCTGATCGTGTTCGGCGTGATCGCGATCAGCTCCTCGCGCGGCACCATCGAGGTGACCGGCAGTACCGAACGGCCGTTGCGCAGACCATAAGCGATCGAGATCTGCTCCGGATTGCACGGCAGCGGGATCATGTCGTCGGCGCCGAACACGCCTGAGTCGCGGATCACGGCGCGGCGGATGTCGGAGAGCAGCACGCGATCGCGGTTGGGATCGAAATTCTCGTTGCGGCCTGCGTCCTGCACCGGCTGGAACGTGACCCCGCGCACGCAGCGCCAGCCGAGCGCGTGCTGCACGATGCGCCCGATCTCGTGCTCGTTGACGCCGCGCTTCACCGTCACGACCAGGGTGGTCGAGATGTTGTGGCGTTCGAGATTTTCCAGCGCCTCCTGCCGCACGCGGCGCAAGTCCGCGCCGCGCAGGTTCATCAGCGCGTCGCGTTCGAGCGAGTCGAACTGCAGATAGACTTCAAGCCCGCGCTTGCGCTCCGCGAGTTGCGCGACGAAATCCGGCTCGCGCGCGATGCGCAGCCCGTTGGTGTTGATCATCACGTGGCGGATCGGCCGCGCGCGCGCCTCATCGATGATCGCGAAGAAGTCCGGATGCAGCGTCGGTTCGCCGCCGGAGATCTGCACCAGGTCGGGCTCGCCTTCGCTTGCGATCAGCGCATCGAACATGCGCGAGATCGTGTCGAGCGGGAGATGCTTCGACTTCTGCGGCGAGGATTCGGCAAAGCACACCGGACAGGTGAGATTGCAGTGCTCGTTGATCTCGATCAGCGCCAGGCACGAATGCTGTTCGTGGTCGGGGCACAGTCCGCAATCGTAGGGGCAGCCGAATTCGGTTCGGTTCTGGAATGCGAGCGGCTTGTCGCCCGGCTTGATGTAGTCCTTGCACATGCGCCAGTAGGCGGCATCGGTCGACAGCAAAGTCGACTGCACGCCGTGCTGGCGGCAGCGCTTCTCGTACCAGACTTCGTTGCCCACGATCTCGATCTTCGCCGGCACCAGCGCGAGGCACACCTCGCACAACGACTGCGTCTGGCCCCAGAAGATGTAGGGGCGCGACCTACGCAAAGGCGCGTTCATGGGCACTCTCTGGCTTGGGCTTGGGCGCGGTCGCAATCATCGCAACGGCGTAGACGAGCACGGCGGCGGAGAGCAGATGAAACAGCGTGAACGGACCGATCAGCGTGCCGTATGGCTTGAAGAACTCCCACACGAAGCGCTGCGCGCCATAGAAGCCGACCGCCAGATAGAAGCCCTGCGCGATGATGAAGCGGTCGTGGCGCAGCACCCGCCACAGATAGACGGCGGCGAACGCCGCCATCGCGATGCTCTCGTAAAGCTGCACCGGATGACGCAGCACGCCGTCGCCGAAATCGTGCGCCCACGGCAGGCTCGTCGGCGTGCCGTGGGTGAAATCGTCGAGACCTGAGAGGAAGCAGCCGATCCGCCCGACCGCGACGCCGACCGCAAACGGCAGCGCGAAGCGCGCGCCGGTGCGCGCCGCAATGCCCGCGATGCGCTTGTAGATCTCGATCGCCACAATCGCGCCCGCGACGGCGCCCTCGATCGAGCGCGCGATGCCGGACTGGCCCGAAAGCCAGAGGTTCGCGCTGCCGAACGCAACGGCACCGACGCCGGCGCCGAGAATGAGCGCGGCGATGTAGTTCAGCCGCAGCGGTTGCGGCACCGGAAACAAAACCCGCCCCGAGCGCATCAGCCACAGCCCGGCAGCGCCCGCCGCGAGCCAGGCCAGTACATCGAAGCCTGCGTGGATGAGGAAGCCGCTCATCGCTGTTCCCGCGGGAACCCGAGCGTATGCGGGCGAATGACAGAGCCGCAATAGGCATTGATCCAAATGAAACATTTTGCGCTATGATCGCGCTGCGCGCCACGGGGGTCGGCGCCGGAACAAGGAACGGGGTTCGGCAGTGCGCTGTCCGGTCGCGGTGAAGAATGTGCGTCGCGTGCTGTGCGTGTTTCCGACCTACACGCCCGCCTTCGGGACGTTCCAGCACGCCTACAAGCTGATGTACGGCGTGAAGGCGTTCATGCCGCCGCAGGGGCTGCTGCTGATCGCCGCCTACATGCCGGACGGCTGGCCGGTCCGGTTCGTGGACGAGAACATCACGCCGGCGACCGATGCCGACCTCGCCTGGGCCGACGTCGTGCTGGTCAGCGGCATGCACATCCAGGCCGAACAGATCCACGACATCACCCGGCGCGCGCACGCGGCCGGCAAGGTCGTGGTGCTGGGCGGGCCCTCGGTCTCGGCCTCGCCGGAAATGTATCCGGACGTCGACTATCTCCACGTCGGCGAGATGGGCGACGCCACCGACGCGCTGATCCGCCTGCTCGACGGCACCGTGAGCCGCGCGCGCGAACAGATCCGCTTCGAGACCAGGCAGCGCCTGCCGCTGACCGAATTCCCGGTGCCCGCCTACGGCGCGATCCCGCTCGGACGATACCTGCTGGGCACGCTGCAGTTCTCGTCGGGCTGTCCTTACACCTGCGAGTTCTGCGACATCCCCGGTCTTTACGGCCGCCAGCCGCGCATGAAGACGCCGCAGCAGATCATCGGCGAGCTCGATTATATCTTCTCGCAGCCGAACCCTCCGACCACGCTTTATTTCGTGGACGACAACTTCATCGGCAACCGCAAGGCCGCCAAGGAGATGCTGCCGCATCTCGTGGAGTGGCAGAAGAAGAACCACTATCCGGTGATGTTCGCCTGCGAGGCGACGCTGAACATCGCCAAGCAGACCGAAATCCTCGCGCTGATGAAGGAAGCGGGCTTCACCGGCATGTTCGTCGGCATCGAGACGCCCGAAGCCGACGCGCTCGACGCGATGAAGAAGGGCCACAACAACGCCGTCCCGATGCTGGAGTCGATCAAGACGCTGAACAGCTATGGCATCGAGATCACGTCCGGCATCATCGTCGGGCTCGACTCCGACGGCCCGGACACCGAGCAGCGGCTGAAGGACTTCATCGACGTCTCCAACATCCCGATGCTGACCATCAACCTGCTCCAGGCGCTGCCGAAGACGCCGCTGTGGGACCGGCTCAAACGCGACGGGCGGCTGTCGGAAGACGGCGCGCGCGAGAGCAACGTGGTGTTCCTGCGCCCGCACGACGAAGTGGTCGAGATGTGGCGGCGAAGCATCGCCTACGCGAACGACCCGGAGAAGCTGTACGCGCGCTTCAGCCATCAGGTGCTCTCGACCTATGTGAATCGCAAGGTGACGCCCGCGAAGGGCAAGCTGACGTGGCCGAACCTGCGCGGCGGCGCGGTGCTGGCGTGGCGCACGGTGCTCTATCTGCTGATCCTGTCGGATTTCCGCGGTGCATTCTGGAAGACCGCGAAGCACGCGCTCAGGCACGGCCAGATCGACGGCATGTTCGGCGCCGCCTTCATGGGCTATCACCTGATCCAGTTCACCCGCGAGGCGCTGCGCGGCGACCAGAACGCGTCGTACTATTCGGCGAAGAAGCGCGTTCAGCCGATGGCGGTGGCCAAGCCGCCGGGCGAGCAGGTCGCGGCGTAAGTCAGACGCGTGTGATCCGCGGCGGCGCCTGCGGCGCCAGCTCGATCGACCACAGCGCGCGATCCGCGACGTCCTTCAGCGTCACCGTCATCACTTCGCTCGCACCGTCGATCGCGACGTGGCCGAAGAACTGCAGGCCGAAGCACGGCGCGAGGTCGTCGCCCTGCTCCTTGCTGCAGGCATTCTGGTAGACCGCGCGCGGGCCGAACGTGTTGTCGAGTACGCCCGGCCCGCCGGTGCCGGCGTGGATCGGTCCTGACATGAATTCCCAGAACGGCTCGAAGTCCTGGAACACCGCGCGGTTCGGATCGTAGTGATGTGCCGCCGTGTAATGCATGTCGGCGGTGATCCAGACCGTGTTGCGCACGCCCGCGTGCTTGATGAACGAGAGCAGGTCGGCGATCTCCAGTTCGCGTCCGAGCGGTGGGCCGTCGCCTTGCGCCGCCGCGTCGTAGCTCGTCACGCCGATCGGCAGGTCGGCCGAGATCACCTTCCAGGTCGCGCGCGAACCGCCAAGCTCGCGTTTCAGCCACGCCACCTGCGCGGGGCCGAGGAAATGCGCGGCCGGACCATAACTCTCCTGCCTGCCGTCGCCATTCGGTCCGCGATAGCTGCGCATGTCGAGCATGAACACATCGAGCAGCGGACCGTAGCCGATCTTGCGGTAGATGCGCCCGCGCTCGGCCGCGGCCTGGCGCGTCGGCGTGAACTCGTGGAAGGCGCGGCAGCCGCGCGCCGCGAGCGCGGTGATATCCGCCTCGCCGACACGCAGCGGCATGCCGGGCCACCAATCGTTGGTGACCTCGTGGTCGTCCCATTGCGCGAACGTCGGGACCTCGGCGTTGAAGGCACGCAGATTGTGGTCGAGCAGATTGTATTTGTAGTTGCCGCGGTAGTCGGCGAGCGTCTCGGCGACACGCGACTTCTCTTCGGTCACGACATTGCGCCAGACCGCGCCGTCGGGGAGTCTTTGCTCGGGTCCCAGCGGACACTCGGCATAGATGTTGTCGCCGCAGTGCACGAAGAAGTCGGGCCGGTTGCGCAGCATGGTCGCGTAGGTACGCATGCCGCCGCGCGACTCATCGATGCCCCAGCCGCCCGCGGTATCGCCGGACCACACGAACGACACGTCGCGCGTCGCGTGCGACGCCATGCGGAAGCGGCCGACCTGCGGCTCGCCCGCGATCATCGGTGAGGCGATATCGTGGAACCGCACCCGGTAGAAGATGTCCTGCCCGGCCGGAAGCCGGTCGAGCAGAACTTTCGCGGTGAAGTCGGTCTCGGGACGCGCATCGGCCGAAACGACGCGGATGATGTCCTTGAAGCTTTCCGTGGTCGCGGCCTCGACCATCATCAGCGACGGCCGGTCGGCCCGCGCCCACACGATGCCGCCGTCGAGCGAGATGTCGCCCGACTGAATGCCGTGCGTGATCCGCGGCCGGTCCGCGGCGCGGCTGAGATAAGGCCGCGCGATACCACCAAGCACCGTGAGCGCACCCGCGCCCCACGCGGACGCAAGCAGCCGCCGGCGCGACATCGCGCCTTTCCACTTCGAGATGGCCATTGCGCCTCCGCCGCCTGATGCGTAAGCGAATGCGCGATTCGTCTTACGGCCGTCCGACAGGCGCGCGACGGTTGCGTGACGGCGGCGCGATGGAACTCGACGGCGCGAGGCTCGCGGCCTGGAACATCGCGTACGCGCAGCCGTTGAGGTCCGAACCCCTCCAATTTTCAGGAGAAGCATGATGGCGAGCGATAGCGACCGCGTTTGGGAACTGATGGAGAAGATCTCGATCTGCATGCTCACCACGCATGACGGCGAGCGCATCCGCTCGCGGCCGATGGCGGCGTTCGTGCGGCGCGGCGAGGATGCGATCTACTTCCTCGGCGACGCGCATCACCACAAGGACGAGGAGATTTCCGAAAATCCGAACGTCGGCCTCGCCTTCGCGGACGGCCAGAAGTTCGTCTCTGTCACCGGCCGCGCGGCGGTGTCGCGCGACAAGGCGAAGATCAAGGATCTTTGGGGTCCCGCGGCCAAGGCGTGGTGGGATTCGCCGGATGATCCGAACATCCGCCTGCTCACCGTGAAGCCCGATGACGCCGAATTCTGGGACGGACCGGGCAAGATCATCGGCACCATCAAGATGGTGGCCGCTGCCGCGACCAATACGCGGCCGAACTACGGCGAAAACCGCAAGGTGGCGATGTGAGTCGCAAGCGTCCCGACAACGACAACTCGGAGGAAAAACCGAAAGGGCCGCGCACGCCCTATCCGGTCGAGCATCCGGGCATTCGCGATCAGCCCGGAAGCGAGCCGGATTACATCCCCGGCTCGCCGACCGATCTGCCGAAGATGTGAGGTTCCGCGCATGATTCCGAAAAGTGGACACCGGTTTTCGGAAAAGATCATGCGCCATCGAAGAGCGGCATGCTTTTGCCGCGGGCGCGCCGCATCGAGGCCACCGCGATGACACCGTGCGACTTCAGCGTCCGGCGATAGAGCAACATCGCCGGGCGCATTCCGCTGCTCGAAAACACGATTCAGGAGATCAGCGCCATGCAGGCGACACGAAGCATCCTTCTTGGTACCGTCGCGATCCTGTTCGCGCCGGTCGCCCCACCGGCAGCGGCGCAGCAATCGGTGATCATCGCGCAAGCGCCCGCCCCTGCGCCGGCACCGGGCGACGTCGACCCGCGTGGGCAGAAGAAGGAGCCAGGTGCACGGCCGCCGGGTCCTCCGGCCAAGCAGCCGGGGCCGCCTGTACAGCCGCCCGCCGCGCAAGGCCAGCCGCCGGCCGCGAAGGACGCGCCTCCGGCCAAGCAGCAGGCGCAACCGCCCGCTCCCGCGCCACAGCCGCCCGCCGCGCAGCAACGCAGCGCGCCGCCTCCGCCTTCGCCACCCGCCGCTCAGTCCGAGCCGCCCGCCAAGCAGGCGCCCCCGGCTGCACAGAAGGAGCAGCCTGCGCAACCGAAGCAGGCTCAGCCGCCGGCAAAGCAGCCGCCGCAGGCACCCGCACAGGCCCAGCCACCCGCGGGCACGCCAGCGCAACCGCCCGCCGCCCAGCAGCGCACGGCTCCGCCTCCGCCTCCGGCGGCGCAAACCGAACCGCCCGCCAAGCAGGCAACGCCGCCGGCCACG
>Ga0207682_10001520_pt1 | contig 10688 bp, 11 predicted proteins | sample KBSM63metaG_FD_184332 | JGI IMG/M metagenome (GOLD analysis project Ga0207682, IMG submission 184332) | Miscanthus rhizosphere microbial communities from Kellogg Biological Station, Michigan, USA - KBS M6-3 metaG (SPAdes) (version 2) | ecosystem: Host-associated > Plants > Roots > Rhizosphere >... | reverse complement strand
ACGGTCGACATTCCCACGTCGTTCACGCCGGGCGAGTACGCGTTGATCTGCTTCGTGCCCGACGCCAAGGACGGCAAGCCGCACCTCGCGCACGGGATGGTCAAGCAGTTCAGCGTGAAGTGATCGGAGCGGCGGCGCGCCCTCGGGCGCGCCGCCCTCACCACGCCAGCACCAGCTTTCCGAAATTCGTGTTCGACGCCATCTCGGCGTGGGCGTCGGCGATCCGCTCGAACGGCACCACGCGCTCGATCACCGGGCGGAGCTGGCGCGACTCGAAGAATGGGATGACGCGCTCGGAGAACTCGCGCGCCAGCGCGGCCTTCTCCTCCAGGGAACGTGAGCGCAGCGCGGTGCCGATGATCTTGAGCCGCTTCCGCAGCACGACGCCGAGATCGAGCTCCGACCGGTTCCCCGCGGTGAGCCCCACGACGAGCAAGCGACCACGCGGCGCGAGCACGCGCAGGTTGTCGCGCAGGTTGTCGCCGCCGACGAGATCCACCACGGCGTGCACCCCGCTCGTCCCCGCGATCGCTTCGACCGCCGACACCCACTCCTTCGACGAGGTATCGATCGCGTGCACGAGGCCGAGCTCCTTGGCTCGCTCCAGCTTCGACACCGATCGCGACGTGCCGTACACCGTCACGCCCGCCAGCAACGCAAGCTGCAGCACCGCTGTCCCGACGCCGCTGCCGATCGCGTGCACGAGGATGCGTTCGCCCATTCCCACGTCCAGCTGTCGAAACAGCGCGTCGTACGCGGTGAGGAACACCTCGGGGATCGCTGCAGCCTCCTCGAACGACAGCTCGCTCGGGATCGGCACCACCTCGCGCTCGTGCACGCACACGAACTCTGCGTGCGCGCCGCCCCCGATGATTCCCATCACGCGCGCCCCCACGGGCCACATCGTCGACGACGGCCCGACCGCGTCGACCTCTCCGGCGTATTCCATTCCGGGGATGTCCGCCGGCGAGCCCGGTGGTGCAGGGTAGTTCCCGAGGCGCTGACTCAGATCCGCGCGATTGAGCGCCGAGGCGCGCACGCGGACGCGCACCTGGCCCAGGCCCGGCTCTGGCGCCGGCCGCTCGTGCATCTCCAGCACTTCCGGCCCGCCGGGCCGGGTGATCACGATCGCGCGCATGCGCATCCGGTGAGAGTCATGACGCGCTCACGCCGCGTCATCGGCGTGCGCGCACGAGCGAGCGCTTGTAATTTCCCCGCCTGCGGCCACGCCGAGGAACGCGTGGAGCCGTCCTGATGAACCAATCCCGGGGAGCGAGCGATGGACAATTCGATCGTGCTGTTCCTGCTGCGTGCGATTCACATCGTTGGCGGAGTGCTCTGGGTCGGCGGAGTCGTAGTCGTCGCCCTCTTCCTGCTGCCGGCGACACAGGCGCTCGGTCCCGCGGCGCAGCCGGTGATGCAGTTCATCATGGGCAGACGAAAGCTCCCCGTCTACCTCATGATGCTGGGGATCCTCACGACGCTGGCCGGGCTGCTCCTCATGATGCGCAACGTCTCGCTCACGGACGGTGCCTGGGCGCGCTCCCCGATGGGCATCGGTATCTCGATCGGCGCGGCGTCCGCCATCCTCGCCCTCATCATCGGCATGACGGTGAGCGCGCCGGCCGCGAAGCGGCTTGGTCCCCCCAGGCCGGGAGCCGCACCGCTCACGGACGAGGAGCGCGTCGCCCTCATGAAGCGTCTCGCCCTCGGCGGACGCATGACGTTCGTTCTGCTGTCGATATCGGCCCTCTTCATGGCGACGGCCCGCTACTTCTGAGCGCTCCCCAACGGCGAGGTCCTCGGCATCGCTACTGAAGGGTGGCGGGTCGCACGCGTGTCACTGCTGACCGGTCGGCGGCAAACGAAAGGTCCCTCACCATCAGGGAGATCGATATGCGGAAAGTCGCGCTGCTCCTCGCGCTGGCGCTTGCGCCCGCGCTCCATGCCCAGGCTCCCGGCCCCGGCCCCGGTCCTGGGCCGCGACGGGCAATGGGTCGCCCGGATGGACCGCCACCTTTCGCACGGGGCCGCGCCTTCGGACCCGGCGTCCGTGCTCCACGAGGTGGGGTGGAGGACATCGGATCCTTCCTGCTGGCGCACACGTCCGAGTTGAAGCTGAGCGATCAGCAGGTCACGCGGCTCGCGGCCATCGCCAGACGGTCGGGTGATCGCCGCCAGGCGATGATGCGGGCGATGGACTCCCTCGCCACTCGCCGACCGCGGCCGGATAGTGTCGGTCGCGGCCCCGCTGGACCCTCCCCGGCGATGCGCGCCGAGGCAGAGCGCCGCCGCGACCAGAGCCGCGGCGACCTCCGCGAGGCGCTGGGCGTGCTGACGCCGGAACAGCTCGCGATCGCCTGGGAGATCGGTCGGGGCTTCTGACCCCGCCCCCCGAAGGAGTCTGACCCCACGGGGTCAGACTCCTTCGGTCTGCCGGCGTGCTTGCTCCAATTAGATAACCCTGATATAGTTCAGCGTATGAACAATACGCTGACGGAAGCCTTTTCAGGCGCCTCGGAGCGCTCGGGTCCCGACGAGGGTGCGCTCGTCGCCGTCCTCTCGGCGGCGGCGCAGCTTCGGGAGCGGCTGGAGACGGCGCTCGTCGGCGTCGGGCTCTCGGTGTCGAAGTTCGATGCCCTCGAGCAGCTCATCCAGGCGGGAGAGCCTCTGACCCTGGGGAGCCTGGCCGGACGTCTCCAGTGCGTGCGCTCGAACGTCACGCAGCTGGTCGATCGGCTCGAAGCGGAAGGCCTGGTGAAGCGGGGGAGCTGCAGCGAGGATCGCCGCGCCATCCGCGCCACGGTCACTCCAATCGGCCTGGAACGACACGCGGCAGGGCTCGAGACCATCCGGTCGGTCCAGAGCGAGGTCGCACAGCGGTTGGGCTCAGCCCAGCGAGCGCAGCTGGTCGAGCTCCTCTCGTCGCTGGCGCCCTGACGGACGTTTTATTTGTCCGTGTATTTCATATATGAACTTTACATCGACCAAAGTACTATACCCCGAAATCGCGTGCGGAAGTGTCGAAGTCGATCGTCTTGAGGGTAGGACCAAGGGACGAAGGACAACCAATCCGACGCGCGGATAACGTCGTAGCACGACCCAGGAATACCATGTCAGCGTCATTCGGAGTGTCCAAACAGCGTGCGCTCGCGCTCGCTTTCGCCGCCTCGGCGACCGTGGCCCCCGCCGCGCTTTCGGCGCAGGTGCCGGCGCTCAGCGCGGTGCCGCCCCTCGCGGCCGTGTCGGGCCGCGCGGTCGTGCCGTACGGCGTGGGGGAAGTGCTGACCTACAAGGCCACCTTCGGGCGCATCCCGGCCGGTACGGCGCGCATGCACGTCGAGGGCATCGAGACCATCCGCGGACGCCTGGCCTACCACGTGGTCTTCACGATCGATGGTGGCGTGCCGCTCTTCCGCGTTCACGATCGCTACGACAGCTGGATCGACGTGCAGACGCTCGCCTCGCTGCGCCATCGCCAGCAGATCAGCGAGGGGCGCTACAAGCGCACCACGCAGTACGAGATCTACCCCGAGCGGGGCACCTACGAGATTGGCGACTCGGTGTACGCCAGCGTGTCGCAGCCCCTGGACGATGGCTCGTTCATCTACGCCATCCGTGGCGCCGGCATCCGGGTCGGAGAGACTCGCCGGGACGACCGGTACTTCCGTCCCGACCGCAATCCGGTCGTGTTGACGGGCCTGCGCCAGGAAGCCGTACGCGTCGGCGCGGGGGTCTTTCCGGCCACGGTCGTGCGACCGTCCATCAAGGCCAACGGCATCTTCTCGGAGAACGGGGATGCGCAGATCTGGTTCAGCGAGGACGCACGCCGGTACCCGCTGCTGATCAAGAGCAAGTTCGCGAAGTTCTCGCTCACCCTCTCGCTTCAGTCGGTCGTCGCCGGTGAGGGCATGACGCCGAACACGGTGGCGAAGAAGCAGTGATCTTCCGCTTCGCCGCCGGCGTGCGGCACGCCGGGACCCGCTAGCCGATCCGGGCGAGCAGCGCGTCGGCCAGTCGGTCGGCCGACTCGGCCGCGCAGCGCAGGAACAACTCCGGCTCCAGCACCTCGAGCTCCATGAGCAGCAGCTCGCCGTCGACGATGCACCCGTCGACGCGGGCGTAGAGCGGCGGCCCCTCGCCGAGCGGGATCGCCTCGATGGCCCGCGCGGCCGCGGCGATCACCGATGCTGCCGGCTCCGCCGCTTCCAGCGTGCCGCCGTGCTCGCGCTGCACGCGGAAGTCGCCCGTGCGGGGACGCTTCAGCACGGCGTGACTATATCGGCCGGCGAAGAACACGAGCGACCACTCGCCCTCGCGCTCGATCTCGGCGACGAGTGGCTGCACCATCACCGCGCCCTCGGCGACCATCTCGGCGAGGCGCGCGTCGTCGTCTCCCTCCGCGCTCGGTGCCGCGCGCCACGTGCGGTGCGCTCCTCCGGACACAGTCGGTTTCACGACCAGCTCCGACCACCCCGTCTCGCGCCTCAGCTCAGCGAGTGACGACGCCGACCCCGCCGTGAGCCATCGCGTCGGGATCACCGGAATTCCGCGCGCGCCGACGTCGCGCAGATACGACTTGTCGGCGTTCCACCGCAGGATGCGCACGTCGTTGTGCACCGGGACCCGCCCCCGTTCGAGCCGGTCGAGCCATTGGTGGAACTCGTGCGCGCGGAGGAAATAGTCCCAGGGCGAGCGCACCACCACGGCGTCGAATGAGCTCCACTGCGCCGCCGGGTCGGGCCACGGAACGGCGTGCACCGTGGCACCGCGCGCCGACAGCGCATCGGCGAACAGGCGGTCGTCGTCCGTCACCTCGGTGCGCGCATCGTAGGTCACGAGCGCAACGTCTCGGCGCAGTCGTTCGGTCATCGATATATCTCTGGCGCGAATCCGCGTCGGCCTACCGCGTGCTCGTCGTCACGTCCCCGCGCGTCCACTGGCCGTCGACGTAGCGCCACGCGCGGCCGCCCGGGTTCACGTCCCGCAGCAGGTCGGGCAGCCTCGACGCGCGCACGTTGTCGTACGAGTAGAGGGCGCCGAACCGCCGCAGCGAGGCGGGAATGCCGACCGCCGTGAAGCCGGGATGGCCGGTGGACGGGTACGGACCACCGTGGTTCATCGCCGGGCTCACCGCGACCCCGGTCGGCATCTTGTCGTTGAGCAGACGACCGACGCGCTGGCGAAGCGGCGGCTCGACCAGCGCGTACATCGCGTCGTCTGCGCCGCGCGTGTCCGAGTAGATGCACCCGGTGAGATTCCCCTCGAGGTGGCCGAGCACGGCGAGCGCTTCCTGTTCGTCGCGCACGACGACGGCGAGCGACACGTTGCCGAATGCCTCCGTCTGGAGCGCATGCGGCTCGGCGAGAAATTTCGCGCCGCTCACGCGCAGCAGCGTGTTCGCGTGCCGGAACCCCGGTCCTTCGATCGCAGTGCCTCCCGTGACCAGCTCCGCGCCGGCGCGCCGCAGCTCGGTCACGCTCGCCCCGAGCGAGCGCGCGACGGCGCGCGACAGCAGCGGGGTCGGGGGCGAGGCCTCGAGCCGCTCGCGCACGGAGTCGACGAATCGCTCGGTCTCCTCGTTCTCGAACAGCACGACGAAGCTCGGGCTCGTGCAGAACTGCCCCGTGCCCATGAGGCAGCTCCCGACGAGCTCTCCCGCCAGGTCGTCGCCCCGTTCCGCGATCGCGCCCGGAAGGATGACGACCGGATTCACGCTCGAGAGCTCGAGATAGATCGGCTTCCCCGCCGCGTCGGCCGCTCTCTTGAGCGTGAGTCCCGCGCCGCGGCTGCCGGTGTAGCCGGTCGCGCCGGTGCGCGGATCGGCCACGGCGCGGGCGCCGTCGTCGTGGCTCGTGCGGTAGAGAAGCTGCACCGTGGACCGATGCAGCCCGGTTTCGCGCAGCGCTGCGAACGCCAGCGCGTTGCCGTTGTTGGCGGCCGGCTGCTGGGTCTTGCCGACCGCAAAGGTGTCGCCGCTGGCGGGCACGCCGTTCAGCGACAGCTCGAAGCCGTTGAGCGCGATCGGGCTGCCGCCCGTCCAGGTGCCGGTGCCGCTGCTCACGAGCGCGTTGGTGCCGCGGTCGCGCAGCTCCCGGAGCAGCGCGACGCCCAGCAGAAACGCCATGCCGACCGCCGCGAGATGCCCGTGCGCTGCTCCGTCCTCGCTTTCGTCCAGCCGGTTCGGGTTGATCAGCGCGAAGGCAACGGGAAGAAGGCTGGCGCATTGATGGTGATCGACGACGATGACGTCGAGTCCCGCGCCCCGCGCCTCTTCCAGCGCCTCGAACGCCTGGGCGCCGCAATCGACGCAGACCGCGACACTCGCGCCCCTGGCCTTCAGCTCGACCAGCGCTTTGCCCGACGGGCCATAGCCCTCCATGAGGCGGTCGGGGATGTAGACCAGAGGCTCCGCACCGAGCCTGCGGAGCAGGAGCACCAGCAGTGCCGAGCTGGTTGCGCCGTCGACGTCATAGTCACCGAAGATCGCGATTTTCTCGCCGGCTTGTACGGCATCGGCGAGCCGGCGCGCGCCCTTGTCCATGTCCTGGAAGCAACTCGGATCCGGAAGGAAGTCGCGGATCCGCGGATCGCGGTGACGAGGCAAATCCTCTCGGGCGACACCCCGGCCCAGCAGCAGTTCATCCACCAGCGCGTCCATGCCGAGGCCGGGATCGGCCGGCCGGCGCCAGCGCCACGGCTGGCCCGTCACCGATCGGTCGATGTTGAGCACCGCTTCCATGGCGGCAAGCTATGGCTGGCGGGCTGGCGGGTCTAGAGTCCGCGGTGCGCGAGGTCGCGATATTCTGTGGATACACGGCGGACGGTGCCCGTGCTCGCGCGCATGACGATGCTTTCGGTCGACACGCATTTCTGTCGGCGGTGGACTCCCCTCAGCAGCGATCCGTCCGTGACGCCAGTGGCCGCGAAAATGCAGTCGCCCTTGGCCATCTCGTTGAGCGTATAGACGCGCTCCAGGTCCTCGATTCCCCAGCGCCGGGCCCGCGCGACCTCGTCGTCGTTGCGGAAAACGAGGCGGCCCTGCATCTGCCCGCCGACGCAGCGAAGCGCCGCCGCGGCAAGCACGCCTTCGGGGGCTCCGCCGGTGCCGACATAGACGTCGATCCCGGTATCCGGGTCCGTGGTCGCGATCACCCCTGCGACATCGCCGTCAGGAATGAGGCGAACTCCGCAGCCAAGCGCGCGAAGTTCGGCGATGATTCCCGAATGGCGGTCGCGGTCGAGGACGCAGGCCGTGACTTCGTTGGGCTCCACGCCTTTCGCCTTGGCGATCGAGCGGATGTTGTCCGCAACCGAACGACTGATATCGATCGTGCCCTCTGGATAGCCGGGGCCGACAGCGAGCTTTTCCATATAGGTGTCGGGCGCGTTGAGGAGGCAGCCGCTTTCCGCGATCGCCAGCACCGCGAGCGCGTTCGGCCCGGCCTTTGCCGTGATCGTCGTACCTTCCAGCGGGTCCAGCGCGATGTCGATCTTCGGTCCGCTCCCCTGAGCCGACCCGACCTTCTCACCGATGTAGAGCATCGGCGCTTCGTCGCGTTCACCTTCGCCGATGACGACGGTGCCGTCGAACGGAAGCTCGTTGAGGGCGCCGCGCATCGCCTCGACCGCCGCGGCGTCGGCGGCTTTCTCATCTCCGCGACCGATGAGCCTGGAGGCGGCGATTGCGGCGGCTTCGGTGACTCGCACCATTTCGAGAACGAGGACGCGATCGAGGACGTGGCTCGCGGCGGCGCGGGTCATGATATTGGAAGACTCCCCTGAACTGGTGGGTCAAGCCGATAAGCGGCCTAACCGCCCTCGTCCACCGTGTGCTGGAGGAGTTCGGACCGAATTCGCACGGCCCGGGCGGCCACCGTCGTCTCGATGAGGAAGATCGCGAAGCCGCCGCCGATGGTCAGCATCGAGGCCATGAATAGCAAGGCGATGGCATTGCCGAGATGCGTCCGGGTGAGATTGGCGCCGAACAGCAGCACGACGACCAGGCATGTGAGGACCGCCGAAGTGACGGACAGCCCGGTCGCCCAGTTGATGAGCGACATGCGCCGGTCCAGCACTTTAAGGTCGGCGATCCACCGGTCGTGCTCGTCGCCGCGGCTGGAAAGCAGGCGCGGCTCGATGTCGCGGGAACGGTCGACGATGCGCGACAGCCGCGACGCGAGCACGTTCAGGAAAGCGCCGATGCCGCTCAGGAGGAAGACGGGCGCCAGCGCCAGCCGGACGATCTCGGCGACGGTGTTGACCGATAGATCCGGCGAGCTCTCGAACATGGAACCCCTCTAGGCCGCCACGTCCCTTTCGCAACTCGCCACTTCCAGCAGCATCATGCCGTTCACGACAAAGCTCGCGGCGAGGACCCAGGAGAAGCTCGCGACCAGCTCCGGTGTCGGTCCGAACAGGCTTATGACGATCGTCGAGATCGAAAGCCCAGTGATCAGCACGATGGCAAGCAGGAAATCCATTCCCGCGGAGATGGCGGTCCATCGGCGGACCGAGCCCGCGGTTTCGGTCAGCGCGCCAAGCAGAATCAAGCTGCGGATCAGCAGCCACCCGATGATCGGCACCACCGTCGGGAAGAAATGGGTCTCGGGGTTCAGGATGAACAACAGGCCGGCGAGGGCGGTAACGATCCCGGCCGCCATGGCGAACGCGCGCGATTCACGCCGCAGCGAGCCGGCCACCGTCTCGATCAGGCCGGCGGCGATCAGAAGCCCGCCGACCATGTCTGATGAAATTGTCTTGCCTGCGGGAAGCAGCGCGGCGCCGGCCCCGAGCAGGACGATTGCAACTCCGGCGACGCGCAGCGCTCGCGCGCGCATCGGGCTGGACAATGATCGTCGAACCTGGGTCGCCAAGTGCACCCCCAATCGTTCCAAGGCGCGAACCCGGCGGACCGCCCGCCGGTTCCATCAGGGAGCGATCACCCGCAGCGCCTTCTTCCTGATCTTATAGTCGAGCGGAGGGGCGGAGCGAACAACCTCGCCGTCCAGCGAGACGGCAAGCGTCGACCTGTGGCTCGCAACGCGCAGTCGTTCCACGCCTTCCAGCTGAACCATGTCGTCATTCCGCGCACGATTGAACAGCGCCCGGATGCTCGCCGCGATCAATCCGCGCCGGGTCTTCTTGCGCATGACCAAGACGCTCAGCCGTCCGTCCTCGACGCTTTCGCGCTGGCCCGCTGCGCCAAGATCGAGGCGATAATCATTGTTGCCCACGAACAGCAGCGGCGTATCGATCCGCGCCTTCTCGTCGTTGACAGTCAGGGTGAGGCGCTGGTGATTGAACCGCGCGAGGGTCCGGACCGAGGCGACGATCATCGCCAGACGCTTGCTCCGTCCGAGGCGCTTTCGCTGCTGGTCGCGGTCGACAACCATCAAGGGATAGAGGCCGATCGCGCTATTGTTGATGAAAATGCGGTCGTTCATCTCGGCGACGTCGACGCGCCGATCCTTTCGACGAGCAATCAGCTCTACCGCTTTCTCGATCTCCGTCGGCAGGCCGAGATCGCGCGCGAAATGATTGAGAGTCCCGAGCGGCAGGATTCCGAGCAAGGTCTTCGTTCCGGCCAATGCCGAGGCCGCGGCGCTGATTGTCCCATCGCCTCCGCCGACGACCAGCAATTCATCGCCGCGCTCCGCGATTGCGCGACAGCGGACAGCGCAATCGCCGCCGCCGATCAGCTCGATCTCGGCGTCCAGGCCTGCTTTTTCGAAGGAATCGCGAACCTTGTCCGCGATTCCCGGATCCGCCGCGAAGCGGGTGCTCCAATACGACCAGCTGAGCACCGCGACCGCGGCATCGCTGCCGAGGCGATCGTCCTGTGTCCGGAGCAGACGGCCGAGTGCGGGCTCGACTCCCAACGCGGGGAAGAAGTTCCCGGTGACGTACCAGCCGGAGACTGGTTCCGGATCCGATCCCTCCCGACTCAGAGAGAGGCGAGCCGGTGCACCGCCGATGACGTCGGAGAACACCGTGTTCCCATCGCGCATGCGCTCGTAGTGCACGTACGGGAAGCCATTCATGCGCGGATCGCCCGGATACACGCTCATGAACTGCACGAGCTGTTGCGGCTCCCGCACGGGCAGCGGCCGGAGCATCAGCGTATTGATCAAGCTGAAGATTGCGGTGTTGGCGCCGATGCCGAGCGCCAGCGACACGACGGCAACCGTCGTGAACCAGCGCTCTTTGGCGAGCAGTCGGAGGGCGAAGCGGAGATCTTGAATCACGACGCAACGGTCCGGCTGAAGCCGGACACTACACCAGCGCGGGTCCTGCTAAAGCCGGACACTACATTTACCGCGATCGGTTGACGGCGACGCCTCTCAGATACACCGCCGAGATTTTGCGCGTGTTGGTGATGTCGTCGAGCGGGTTGGCGTCGAGGACGAGCAGGTCGGCGCTCTTCCCGGCCTCGATCGTGCCGCTGTCGCTCATGCGCAGGAACTCGGCGCCGTTCTTCGTCGCCGCGATGATGACCTGCGCCGGCGTCATTCCGGCGGCCACCATGTCGGCCATCTCGGCATGCGGCGCCCACGGCGTGTTGCCGTCAGAGCCGAGCGCGACTTTCACTCCAGCCCCGCTCATCTTCGCCAGGTTGCGTGCCTGAATACCGAACTGCATCTGCGCATCGGGCCGATCGGTGTTGCCAGCCTCCAGCTTCTGCAGCT
>Ga0207682_10001519_pt1 | contig 10697 bp, 13 predicted proteins | sample KBSM63metaG_FD_184332 | JGI IMG/M metagenome (GOLD analysis project Ga0207682, IMG submission 184332) | Miscanthus rhizosphere microbial communities from Kellogg Biological Station, Michigan, USA - KBS M6-3 metaG (SPAdes) (version 2) | ecosystem: Host-associated > Plants > Roots > Rhizosphere >... | reverse complement strand
TCTGAGAGCAAGGCCGCCGTGCCCCCGCGCGCCGAGCAGCATCGGATCGCTTCGTGACCTGTACGGTGTCGTCTACTACTGGGATTTGCTGCAAAGTGGCGGAGTTGGGATGGTGAGCGGAGAGCTGTCCTAAAATCGCCCGCCGATCGGCGGCTGCAGATCAGCGGGCAGGGGAGAGACGTAAGGCATCGCGTCGGTCCGCGCCTTCAGGTCCGCTTTGGCGCGCGTGATCAGCGCCACGTCATTGAGCGCATCGACTGCGACGCCGGCCATCGCCTTGGCGGCATTGACCATGCCCTTCTTGGCCTGCCCGGACTTGCCCTGCGCGGTGATCTGCCAGGAATGCCCCGGCGTCCCGATCGCCACCGTCGCAACCCGTGCCTGCACGGTCGGCACCACCCAGCTCACGTCGCCCACATCGGTCGAGCCGATCATCGGCGCGCCCTTCGTGCCGTAGGGGACGATGAAGTCGCATAGCGGCGTGTCCTTTCTCACCGGCATCGCGATGCGCGCGAACGACGACGCGATATCGTCGGCCGACAGCGTCGCCTGGATCTGCGCCGCATACTGGCGGTCTGCCGCATCGAACGGCGGCGGTCCGAGCCGCTCGAGCTGGCTCTGCATCGCCTTCTCCAGCGGTGTATTGCCGAGCAGGTTCGACACCGCACTGTGGACGTGCGCGTCCACTGTCGTCTCGGTCATCAGCGCGGCACCGTCCGCGACCTTGCGCACGCGCGCGACCAGCGCATTCATGCCGTGCACGTCGCGTGCGCGGATCGAGTAGCGCACTTTTGCATATGCCTGCACGACGTTCGGCGCGATGCCGCCGGAGTCGATCATCGCGTAGTGGATGCGCGCATCCGAGGGCATGTGCTCGCGCATGTAGTTGACGCCGACGCTCATCAACTCGACCGCGTCGAGCGCGCTGCGCCCGAGATGCGGAGCGGCCGCCGCATGCGAGGCGCGGCCGCGGAACGTGTAGTCGATGCGCGCGCCCGCAAGGCTCATCGCGTCGTCGACCCGGTTCATCGCGCCGGGGTGCCAGGTGATCGCGATGTCGACATCCGCAAAGCAGCCGGCGCGCACCATGAAGGTCTTGGCGGCGCCGCCTTCCTCGGCCGGGCAGCCGTAATAGCGCACGCGACCCGCGATGCCGGCCTCGGTGAGATAATTCTTCACCGCCGTCGCGGCGAGCAGCGCGGCCGAGCCGAGCAGATTGTGCCCGCAGCCATGCCCGTTTCCGCCCGCCTCCAGTTCCTTCGGCTCGGCGATGCCGGCAACCTGCGACAGCCCGGGCAGCGCATCGTACTCGCCGAGGATCGCGATCACCGGACCGCCGTCGCCGGCTTCGCCCATCACGGCGGTCGGTATCCCGGCGACGCGCTCCGTGATCCGGAACTCTTCCTGCTCGAGCATCGCGCGATGTTCGGCGGCGGAGCGGATTTCGCCGTAGCAGAGCTCGGGCATGCCCCAGACGCGGTCGGACAGCGCCTCATAGTCGTCCTTGTGCGCATCGACCAGTTGCCAGATCTTGTCCGAGTTTTGCATCGTCGTCTCCATTGCCGAACCCACTATAGCGCGTCACGCGCATGGGTGGCGCGCCCGTTCGCCGGCTTGACCGGCGCCGCCGCGCGCACCAATCATGCGCGCCCGGGAGGACCTCCATGTTCGAAAACAAGACCAAGCTCAAACTGCAGAACAACGAACTCGCGCTCGGCTTCGGCGTGCATCATCTGCGCACCAGCGCGGCCGGCATGATCGCGGCGGCGGGCGACCACGACTGGCTGTTCATCGACATGGAGCACGGCGCGATCTCGCCGCATGACGCGACGCAGATCTGCATCGCGGCGCTGCCGACCGGCGTGACGCCGATCGTGCGCATCTGCGCCGACGCGCTCGATGAGGGCACGCGCTGCCTCGACAACGGCGCGCTCGGCGTGATCGTGCCGCATGTCGACACGGTGGAACGCGCCAAGCAGATCGCGAAAGCGTTCCGCTATCCGCCGATCGGGCATCGCAGCTGGGGCGGGCCGCCCGCCGTGTTCGGCTTCAAGGCGCCGGGCAATGCCGAGGCGCAGGCCGCGCTGAACAAGGCCGTGCTGGTGGTCGCGATGATCGAGAGCCCGGAAGCGGTGCGCAACGCCGCTGCCATCGCGGCGGTCGAGGGGATCGACGCGCTGCTGATCGGCACCTCGGACCTTACTGCGGAACTCGGCATCTCCGGCCAGATCGATCATCCGAAGGTCGTCGAGGCTTACGACGCCGTCGGCGCCGCCTGCCGCGCCAACGGCAAGGCGCTCGGCATGGGCGGCGTCTACGACAAGGAGAACGCCAGCCGCTACATCAAATCCGGCGCCCGCATGGTATTGTCCGGCTCGGATCACAACTACATCCTCGCCGGCGCGAAGGCGCGTTCGGACATCTTGCGGCAGGCGGTGTGATGCTCGCGAACCGGCCGGCGCTGACATCGAAGGTCTATGACGTCGCCGACTTTTCGGCCGCGCAGGAGCTTTATCACAGCAACGGCTGGACTGATGGACTACCAGTCGTGCCGCCGACGGAAGGTGCGGTCGAGGCGTGCCTCGACTGGGCGCTGATGACGCCGGATCAGTTGATCGGCATCGAGCCGGTGCGCGAGCAGCCGATCACCGCGGAAAAGCTCGCGATCAATGCGGTGATGGCCGGCTGCCTGCCGATGCATTTCCCGATCGTCGCGACGGCGTGGGCGGCGATGATGCGCGAGGAATTCCTGCTGCACGGCACGACGTCGAGCACCGGCGGGTGCGCGGTGCTGGTCGTCATCAACGGACCGATCCGCCTGGAGATCGGCGCCAACGCCACCTTCAACGCGCTCGCCAACAGCGACCGCGCCACCGCGGTGATCGGCCGCGCGATACGCCTGGCGCTGATCAATCTGATGGACGTGCGGCCGGGCGGCATCGACCGCACGACCTTGGGCCATCCGGGCAAGTTCTCCTACTGCATCGCCGAGGACGAGGAGGACACGACCTGGCAGCCGCTCTCGGTCACGCGCGGCATCCCGAACGACGGCACGTCGGCCGTCACCGTGATGGCCGCGATGGCGCCGCGCCAGATCATGAACGAGTGGACCACCGATCCTAAAGAGATTCTGGAAACGTTCGCCGCCGAGATGCGCGCCAACCAGCGTCACTATTCGATCTACGGCGGCAACTACGCGATCGTGATCCCGAAGCAGTTGCGCGAGCACATCCAGGGAGCAGGCTGGACCAAGAGGGACATTGCGGAGTTCGTCTACGAGCGCGCGCGCGTCCGCCGCGCCGAATGGGGCGACGTCGGCAAGGGCGCCGTGGTGCGCGACCGTGGCGAGAGCGTCTACACCGCGCTCGACTCGCCCGACTCGCTGCTGGTCGTCGCGGCGGGCGGACCTGCGGGCGGCTTCGGCGCCGTCATCCCGCCGTGGCTGGGGCACAAGACCAAGGCGGTAACCGCGGCGATCGGTGCGTGTGCCGATTGCGAGCCGCCGAAGAGTGCTGTTTGATGCGCCGGCGTTTCACACACTCCGCTCATTCCCGCGCAAGCGGGAATCCAGGGCCAAGAACTGGGTCCCCGCTTTCGCGGGGACGAGCGGAAGGGAGCTTGTTTTTATGATCCGCGTGCTCGATCCGACCAACGAGATGAAGGCCGCCGGCATCGAGCCGGCGCCGCGTCTGCCGTCTCTCGCCGGCAAGACCGTCGGCTTCATCTCGAACGGCAAGGAAGGCACCAAGGCTTACTTCACGCATGTCGAGCGCCTGCTGCGCGAGGAACTGGGCGTCGCGAACGTGATATGGCGCACCAAGTCGAACTACTCGGCGCCGGCCGACACCCACATCGCCGACGAGATCAGGAACTGGCACGCCGTCGTCACCGGCGTCGGCGATTGAGGCAGCTGTTCATCGTGCAGTCTGCACGACAGCATCATCGCAGAACGGCAGGGCGTCCCGGCGATCGGCGTGATGACGACGCAGTTCGTCAGCGCGGCTGAGCTGATGTGCCGCGTGCTTGGCATGCCGGATTACAAGTTCGTCGTGATCGGCCATCCGATCAGCAGCGCGTCGGACGAAAAGCTGGCGGAGTACGCGCGGGCAACGATCGAGCAGGCGAAAGACTTGCTGTTGCGCGGTTGAGGACGCCGCCGCCTCACACCCCGAACAGCTTGCGGTAACGCGCCTTGATCTCCTCGCTCTGCGCCTCGACCGCGACCGGATCGCTTTTCAACAGCTTGACCGCGGAGATCGGCGGGCGGCCGGGCTTGGGCTTTGCCAGCGCGTGGATCGAATGCCGGTTGCCGTCGATGAACACCCGCTGCCCCTCGACGCTGCACAGGAAGCTCTGGAACAGCCGCGCCGCGTTCGGATTGGGCGCGCTGCGGAAGATGCCGCCCGGCGTGGTGATCACCGGCGAGCCTTCGCTCGGATAAACCGCCTCGACCGGCTGGCCCTGCTCCTTGAGCAGCAGCAGGATGGCGTCGGCGCCGTCGGCCTGCACGGCGCGCTCGCCGAGCGCCATCTTCTTCGGCGGGTCGCTCGCCGACTGCACCTGCATCACCTTCTGCTGCGCGAGCTTCTCGAAATAGGTCCAGCCGAGCGCCTGCGCGGTCGCGTAGGTGGCGGTCAGGATCGTGCCGCTGTAGGCCGGGTGCGCCTTGACGATCTTGCCGCGCCACTTGGGATCGAGCAGGTCGGCGTAGGTTTTCGGCGCGTCCTCCGCCTTCACCAGATTGGTGTTATAGCCGATGCAGCTCAGCGACACGCACAGCGTCGCGTACATGCCGTCCGCATCGACACCATCGGGTTGAAAATACCGCGCCACGTCCTCCGGCACGTAAGGCGTGAGCCAATCGTTGCGCTTCCAGGCGACGAAATGCGCCGCGTCCGTGCTGAGTGCGACGTCGACTGCGGCGATCCGGCTCGCCAGTTCCTGCCCGATGCGCTGGAAGATGCGCTCCGCGCCCGAGCGCTCCACCCGCACCGCGATGCCCGGATAGGTAGCCTCGAATGCCTTCGCGAGCTTCTCGGAGAGCGACAGATCGAGCGCCGAGTAGAGGGCGAGCTTGCCTTCCTTGCGCGCCGCCGCGATCAGGGCGGCGTCGGCCACGGCGGGCGGCGGTGCCGCGGCCTTCGCGGGCGCCGCAAACGCGACGGCGAGTGCCGCGGACGCCTTGAGCGCGTCGCGTCTGGAATATGTCGCGGCTCGCAAGGGCGATCCCCTAGGAATACAGCCCCTTGATCTGGATGCCGGGAAATTTGGTCGCCTCCCACGGCATGTTCGGGACATCGAGATAGCGCGAAGCAAGCTCCGGCGGATTCCCGGGCTTGATGTCGGCGTGCACGGCCTTGCGCGGTTGCGCGGACATGGCGCGGTCTCCCGGTCAAGGCCCGCGCAATTCGTGCGCGGGCCGGTTGCGACGCGATCAGAGCTTGGTCGAGGCGCGCGACAGGAGTTTCCAGTCCGCGCCCTGTTTCTGCCAGTTCATCAGGATGTGGAGATTGGTGGAGGCTTTCTTGCCCTCGGGGATGGATTCGGCTTCACCGAGCCAGTGGAAGCGCACGATCGCGGCATCGCCGACGACCTGGATCTTGGGATCCTCGTATTTGAGCGATACGAACTTCGATTTTCCATTGGTGGCGTTGGCGATGAAAGCCGCCTTGTCCTCGACCCGGCCATCGGAGTGGCTGTAGCTGAGCTGCGCGGCGCAGAGCGCGTCGAAGGCTTTGGCGTCGGCCGCGACCTGCGCGGCGCGGAACGCTTCGACCTTCTTGGCGACGGCTTCTGCATCCGGCGATTCCGCGAAGGCCGGGGCGATGCCGAGAAGTCCGATGGCAAGAGCCGGCAAAGCAAGCTGACGACGATCGATATTCATGGTGTCCTCCCCGCTTTATGATTGTGCGGGTAGTCTTGCAGACACGCTGGCTTGTGTCGACTGGTCATCCCTCCCTGTTCGCCAGCCATAAGCCCGCCGCGACGCAGGCCACACCCGCGGCCAATGCGGGGGTCAGCGGCTCACCGAGGAACGTTCCGAGCAGCGCGGCGGTGATCGGGCTCAGGGCGAGGAACACGGTGACGCGCGTCGCCGCGATGGTTTTCAGCGCCCACAGCCAGACCACGTAAAACGAGCCGGACGAGAGCCCGATAAACACGATCGCCGCCCATGCGCCGGCCGACAAATGCAGGGGCGCGACGGTGAGATCGTCGAGCGCGGCCGGCACCAGCAGCGCGCCAGCCGCAGCCGCCATCGCGAAGGCGCTGACCGGCAGGGTCGGATAGCGCCGCAGATACGGCCGGTAGAGCACGCTGCACACCGCGCCGGTCGCGGCGCTGGCCAGGATCGCGACTTCGCCCGCGAGCGAGCCCGTGCCGGCGATCTTGTCGCCAAGCGCAAGCGCGACGCCGACCAAAGTCAGCAGAATTCCGGCGAGCTTCGCGCGCGTGACGCGCTCGTGGCCTGCCAGCGCGGCAACGATCAAGGTCAGTAGCGGAAAGGTCGCGAAGATCAGCGCCCCGCGTCCGGCCGGCACGGTGCGCAGCCCGTAGTTCAACAGCGCGATCAGCACGCCGAACTGCCCGATGCCGAGCAACGCGATCGGCAGAATGTCGCCGCGCGCAAAGCGCACGCGCGCAAACATCAGCGGCGGGACGAGGCATGCGACGCCGATCGCGTAACGCAGGAAGGCGAGGGAGGCGGGCGAGATGTCGGCCGCGACGTAGCGCGTCGCCGTGATTGCGGCGCCGACCTGCACGCCCGTGAGCGCCGCGGCGAGCACCGCCAGCGCGGTGCGGCTCAAAGATCGCGCTCCCAGGTTTCCCCGACGAGATCGACGCCGAACGAATGATGCGGCTCTTCGGCGACCAATTTGAAGCCTGCGTGCTGATAGATGCCGCGTGCCGAGGTGAGGATACTTTGCGTCCACAGGGTCATCGACGTGTAGCCGGCGTCCCTGGCAAAGCGCAGGCACTCGTCGACCAGCCGCTTGCCGAGCCCGAGCCCGCGCGCCTTCGGATCGAGGATCAGCAGGCGCAGCTTGGCGATCGCGTCGCTCTTGCGCACCACGAACACCGAACCGACCGGCGCCCCGTCGAGCTCGGCGATCCAGCAGCGCTCGCGCGCGGGGTCGAACTTCTCGATGAACTCGGCTGTGATTTTGGCGACCAGCGCCTCGAACGAGATGTCCCAGCCGTATTCCTGGGCGTAGAGCGCGCCATGCGCCGAGGTGACCCAGCCCATGTCACCGGGTCGATGGTTGCGCAGCAGCACCATGGAGGGCTTTTGCGCCGACGGCTGCAGCAGGCTCTCCACCGTCGCCATCGCGCTGACGACGCGCGCCTGTTCGGCCGGCGACAGTGTCCCGAGCAGTTCGGCGACCTGGTCGTGCGACCCCTTGTTGAGCGGTGCGAAGGCCTTGCGGCCTTTCGCCGTGATCGCGATCAGGCTTTGACGCGCGTCACCCGGCGTCGGCGTCTTCTGGATCAGGCCCGCTTCGCCGAAGCGCCGCAGGATGCGGCTGAGGTAGCCGTGGTCGAGATCGAGATCGGCGGCGAGCGCCGTCGCGGTGGTCGGCTCGCGATGCGCCAGCTCGTAAAGCACGCGCGCCTCGGTCAGCGAGAAGCGCGTGTGCACCAGGCTTTCCTGCAGCAGCCCCAATTGGCGCGTGTAGAAGCGGCTGAAGCTCCGCACTGCCGCGATGCGGCTTTCCAGGTCATTCGCGGTCGTCATGGCCACCTGCCGGTCGAGCGGGCATGTGACAGTGTCAATCAACTGGTTGACTGAGTCAAATATCGGGAAATACGACGGCCGTGCGCAGCCGGGTGAGCCGGCGCCGTCCGATCCGGCGCAGCAGGCTTCTCTCCGGTGCCGCGCCCTCGGCGCGATGCCCGCCGAGCGCATCGTAGAAAGACTTGCGCAGGATCAGGCCTTGCTGCGCGGCGGGAAGAAAGAATGTGCGCAGCGTCGCGGCGAACCCAGCTTCGCCGGCGAAGACGGCTGCGCGCTCGTCCGCTCCGGTCTTCTCGGTGAACGCAATGACCTCGTCGATCCAGGTCGCGCCTGGAACGACGCCCGCTTTCAAGAACATCAGCCAGTCGCCGCGCGCCTGGCTCGCTGCCGCTTTCAGCCGCGCGCCGAGCGGCTGCGACGAGGCGAGAAACCGGCAGCCCGCGATGTCCGCAACTTCCTCGGTTTTGTCGCGCGAGCCGCCATCCGCGACGATCGCCTCGCGCACGATTCCCGCCGTCGCACCGGGAACCAGCGCGGCGAGCGTTGGAACCAGCGCGCGCTCCGAATCATGCGTGGCGATGACGATGCTGAACATGGATCCGCCGCCCCTCCGCCACGCTAGCACGGGCGAGCGACACCGCAATCGCCAGTGGGTGAATTGCGCGGCAGATCAGCATGTTGTGGTGCCAAGAACATTTTTTATGTTCTTGTTTTGTTCGCTTACTTCCACTATATAGCTCGCATGGCTCAAACAGCTGTACGACGCCCGCCGGTCCCTTTGCCCTCCAAGCAGCCGGCGGGCGAATTCCTCGGCACCGCCGTCGATCGCGATCGGCGGCGCGGCCGGGGAACACTGTCCAACGCATCCGGCCGCTACGAGCCGACCGCGCGCATCTCTTTCGATGACGGCTGGCGCTCGATCGAGGAGCTGCCCGCCTTTGAGACCACGGTTACCGAGGAGAAGGCGCGCAAGATCATCACGCGCAACGACTCTCCCGACATCGGCTTCGACCGTTCGATCAATCCCTATCGCGGCTGCGAGCACGGCTGCGTCTACTGCTTCGCGCGCCCGACGCACGCCAATATGGGGCTGTCGGCCGGGCTCGATTTCGAATCCAGGCTGTTCGTGAAGCCGGAGGCGCCGGAACTGCTCGAGAAAGAGCTCGCGGCACCGAACTATTCGCCGAAGATCATCGCGATCGGCACCAACACCGATCCGTACCAGCCGATCGAGCGCAAATACGAGGTGATGCGCGGCATCCTCGAGGTGCTCGACCGCGCCAACCATCCGGTCGGCATCGTGACGAAATCCGCGCTGGTCACGCGCGACATCGACATCCTGGCGCGCATGGCGCGGCGCAATCTGGTGAAGGTCGCGCTCTCGGTGACCAGCCTCGATCCGAAGCTCGCGCGCACCATGGAGCCGCGCGCCGCAACGCCGGCAAAGCGGCTGGAGGCGGTCCGGCTGTTATCCGAGGCCGGCGTTCCAACGTCGGTGATGGTCGCGCCGGTGATCCCTGCGATCAACGATACCGAGATCGAGCGCATTCTTGACGCGGCCGCTGCGGCCGGCGCGAAGGAAGCCGGCTACGTGCTGCTGCGCCTGCCGCTCGAGGTGCGCGACCTGTTCCGCGAATGGGTGATGGAGCATTTCCCCGACCGCTACCGCCACGTGTTCAAGCTGATCCAGGACATGCGCGGCGGCAAGGATTACGATTCCAAGTGGGGGGAGCGCATGACCGGCACCGGGCCGATCGCCTGGATGATCGGCCGCCGCTTCGAGGCCGCGTGCGAGCGGCTCGGCCTCAATCGCCGCAAGCTGAAGCTGTCGACGGCCGAGTTCACGCCGACGCGCAAGCGTGCGCAGCAGCTGGATTTGTTCTGAGGAGTCGGGCGTAGCGGTGGATAGATACCGCCGACCATCATTTTAGTGTCTTTGCATGGGGTTGTTTTTCGATTTTTTTTCCCCGGAGTTCTGGAGGCAGCCATGACCGCGCATCTCAATGTCGTGACCATCGGCGTGACCGACTTCGCCCGCAGCGTCCGATTCTATTCCGACCTGGGCTTCGAGCGCCGCATGAAGGCGACCGGCGACGAGATCGCGTTCTTCGATGCGGGCGGGCTGATCCTCTCGCTGTTTCGCTGGGACATGCTGGCCGAGGACGCGCAGATCCCGGCGCAGCCGCGCCCGCAAGCCTTTCGCGGCATCACGCTGGCGCAGATGTGCCGCACCGATGCCGAGGTCGACGCCGCGATGGCGAAAGCGCTCGCCGCCGGCGCCACCTTGCTCAAAGCCGCGCACAAGACGTTGTTCGGCGGCTATTCGGGCTATTTCGCCGATCCGGACGGGCACGCGTGGGAAGCGGTGCGGGCGCCGGGCTTCACATTCGCTGCCGATGGGCGCGTGACCTTGCCGGATTGAGCGAAAGCAGTGCGGCCTCTACAAGAGCTTCTTCGAACCGGCGGCCGACCGCCGTTCGGAAGACCTGGGGGGCGCACATGGATCTCAAGAATTCGGTCGCGGTCGTCACCGGCGGCAATGGCGGGCTTGGACAGCGCATCTGCCATGCGCTCGCCTCGGCCGGCGCCAACATCGCGGTGGTCTATGCGCAAAGCGCCAACGAGGCCGGCGCGGTCGCGGACGAGATGCGCAAGCACAGCGTCGAGGCCCAGGCATTTCAATGCGACCTGACGCAGCCGGCGCAAATCCAGCGGTTGGTCGATGACGTGGTGAAGCGCTTCGGCCGCCTCGACATCCTCATCAACGACGCCGCCTACAACAAGGCGATCCCGTTCAAGGACCTCGACGGCCTGACCACCGAGGAGTGGTCCAGGATCATCGACGTGAACCTCACCGGGCCGATGCACGCCATCAAGGCGGTCGCGCCGGTGATGAAGAAGCAGGGCCGCGGGCGGATCGTGAACATCTCATCGATCGCCGGGCTGTATCCCGGCGGTTCGT
>Ga0207682_10001518_pt1 | contig 10702 bp, 12 predicted proteins | sample KBSM63metaG_FD_184332 | JGI IMG/M metagenome (GOLD analysis project Ga0207682, IMG submission 184332) | Miscanthus rhizosphere microbial communities from Kellogg Biological Station, Michigan, USA - KBS M6-3 metaG (SPAdes) (version 2) | ecosystem: Host-associated > Plants > Roots > Rhizosphere >... | reverse complement strand
TCGCTCGCGGGCGAATTTCGATCCGACCTCGCACGGCGAGGTGGAGGCGATCCGCGACGCATGCGGCACGCTCAAGACCGTCGATCTGTCCGGCTGCGATCTCTACACGACCTGCGAACCGTGCACGATGTGCGTCGCCACGATGCTGATCGCCGGCATCGGCCGGATGTATTACGGCGCCTCGGCGCAACAGTCGGGCGCGATCGTTTCGCGCTTCCGCGCGATCGCGTCGGACGATCTGCAGCGCGAGGTGGGTCTGCCGGTCGGCGAACGCCGCATGCCGGCCGAGCAGAAGCTGGCCGCCGAGTCGATGGTGGTGCTGGAGACGTGGGCCGACGCGGCGCCGGGGCGCAGGGCGTAACGTGTGAAGAGCTCAGCCCGAACGAACGCGTTATCGTCTTCTCGCTTGCGCCTCGAAGGGGTTCACAACGCCGACTCCCGTCGGCGAATAGTGCGTTATATTGCGCGTCACCACCGTCAGCCCGTGTTCCAGTGCGGTTGCGGCGATTGCCAAATCTAGATTCTTGTTTCCGATTTGCACCGAAAGACGGCCCCAGCGCCGCGCGATGTTGACGGTGAGAGGCAGCACGCGGTCGCCGTAAAGCCGCAACGTCGTGCCGAGCCAGTCGGCGAGGTCCCGGGCGAACGCGGGGTCGTCGCGGCGGCGCTGTTCGATACCGCGCTCGATCTCGAAAACAGCGACAGTGGAGAGGAACAAGTCGGCCGACGCGACTGGTTCGATCCACGACGTCACATTGACGTCGGGCTTTCGCTTGCGCAGTTCGGACAGGACGTCGGTGTCAAGGAGATACATCCGCGATGGATCACCACGCCGTCACTTTCACTTCAATGTCGGGCCGCTCGAAGCTTCCCTCATCGCGCGGCATTGCAAGCAGATGATCCTTGAAGCTCGGCGCTTGCGCTTGCTCAAGCTGGCGCAGGCGTTCGTAGTCGGCGGCATCGACAACGACGACGGCCGGCTTGCCGTGCTTGGTCACCGTCTGCGGCGCGCTCCGCGCGGCCTCGACAACGGCGCTGAACTGGTTTTTGGCGTCCTGCACCGACCAGGAACGGCGCGGCATGGCATGTCTTTCTGGCTAGAAAATCTGGCTATAATATAGGGCCTCGCCCCGCCTGCGGTCAATGGTGGACACGGGAAAGATGGGCGCGGCCGGCGGCGGCTAGATGGCGGTCGCGTCGCTAGGCGGTCAAGTCGGGCAGGTCGGCGTCGTCGCGCCCATGACGCGTGGGCCGAGCTGAACGTCGCCTGCCAGTGCGCGCTCAGTTCATTGTTCCGCACGGCAACGAGCGCCCGTAACCCTCATCGGTCACGCACTCATACTGCGATTGCGGCAGCCCAGGTATTGGCGTCGCGTAGCGGTTAGCGGCCGGAATGACATTCGCGGCCGGCGCGACACCGGAGGCGGGCGTGGAGGAGAACGGCGACGACGCGCAGCCCGACAGGCCTCCGGCCACGGCGAAAAGCACAAGTAATCTGGACATTTGCCAACCCCTGCGGCGGAACGTCGCAGGGTGCACCCTAACAGGTCGCGCCTTTCGGGCAAGAAGCCTTATTCGGCGTCCGGCGGCGGCAGGAACACGACCTCGTGCCTGGCCGAAAGCGCCACGACGTCCGGCGGGTTCTGCTCCTTCATGCCGTGGATCGCCCAGAACAGATCGTACAGCTTGCGCGTCGGCGTGACCCAGAACAGGCACTTGATCGGCTGCTCGGACTTGTTGAACAACCCATGAGGGATGTTCATCGGCAGGCGAATGAGATCGCCCGCGGTCGCGGCGTACTCGCGTCCGTCGATCACCGCGTCCATGCGGCCTTCGAACATGTAGATGAACTCGTCCTGCGTCGGATGGATATGCGGCGGCACGAAGGTGCCGGGTGGAAACGTCGCATGCCAGGAGAACTGGTTCTCGCTCAGCGACTTCGGCACGTAGGTCTGGCCGAGAATGTTCCAGACGATACCGTCGAGGCCGGTGCCCGCCTTGGTGATGCCTGCCGTAAGCTGCATGGGACGCGCCACTCCGTTAACTCAACTCTCGCCGCGGTGAGCATTCAATCACGAATGCGCTGCGTCCGGAACGGCGGTGCGCATGCGGCGGGGCGCGATCTCAAGACAGCGTAAACGCGCGACGCGGCCGTGCGCCCGCACCGTCCGGGCCCGCAAAAGGCCCGGAAACCGGGGCTTCACAGGCAAGATATTTTAGGCTTAAAATAATCGCAAGACCGTTTGAAAGACCCGACTGGGAGGGCGGTACAGGCCCGTGATCGCGAGCAAACCGCAGATCGATGCGACCTTCGTGAAGCGCCGCGCGAAAGAGCTCGGCGCCGACCTCGTCGGCATCGCCAGCGCCGCGACGCTCAACGCGTTTCCGCCCGACCCGCGCTGGCCGCAGACGCCGGAGCGCATCTCGCCCTACTGCAAAAGCGTGATCGTGCTGGTGCAGCGCATCCCGGCGGGCGCGTTCCGCTGCAAGACCAACGTGCCGGTGCAGTACATCGACATGCTGGTATTGCGGAAGATGGACAAGGTCGCCTACGCCCTCGCCGAAGAGCTGGAAGAGGTGGGGCACCCGAGCTTCGTCACCGCCGCGCAGGAGACCGACTGGAACTACAAGCGTGCGAGCTACGGTCGCCTCTCGACGCGCCATCTCGGCGTCGAGGCCGGGCTCGGCACGCTCGGGCTCGAGGTGAACATCCTCACGCCGGAGTTCGGTCCGCGCATCTATCTCACCGGCATCCTGACCGAGCTCGAATTGGAGCCCGACAAGCCGATCACCGAACAGGTCTGCATCGGCGAATCCTGCAGCCGCTGCCTGCATTCCTGCCCGGCCGACGCGGTGCTGCATTTCGGGATCGACAAGCGCGCCTGCGCCACCGAAGCCCAGGAATTCGGCTTCACCACCATCCTGCAGTTCTTCGAGCGCTTCATCGACATGCCGCACGCGCAGAAGATCGCGGCCGCCTCGTCACGGGACGTGTTCGGCTTCTGGCAGGGGCTGCTGCGCGTCGTCGGCTCGTTCGGCGATTGTCCGCGCTGCCTAGCGGTCTGTCCGGTCGGCAACGACTATCACGCCCATCTCGCCGACGTGCAGAAGGCGATCCCCGAGCGCACGCCCGAGAAGGTCGCGCTCGGCAGGGCCTACAAGGAAAATCGCGCCAGGGGCGAGACGATCGCCGGGCTGAACGAGTGGAACAGCCGCTGGGTCGGGCCGGAAGGCTACAAGGGCATGGTGGCGCGCCAGCTGCAGGAATTCAAAAAGGCGCAGGCCGAACGCGAACGTGAAGCCGCGCCCGCGCTTGCCGACGAAGGCCACTGATGGTTGCGATCTTCAAAGGAGCGCTCACCGCACAGGCCATCAAGGAAAAAGCGCGCGCGCTGGGCGCCGACCTGGTCGGCATCGCGGACGGCGCGGCGCTGGAGATGCATCCGCCGGATCCGAAAAACCCGCAGCGTCCCTCCGACATCACCGACCATGACGGCGCGCGCGTCATCGTGCTGGCGAAGCGGCTCTCGCGCGGTGTCGCGCGCATCGCGGCGTGGAACGATCGGCACAAATACTACAACGACGAGCTGGCGCTCACACGACTGGAGGAGGCCTCGCTCGAATTGGTGTACTGGCTCGAAGACAACGGGTATCCGTCGATCATCGTCCCGCCGACGCACAGCAATCCGTGGACCTACGAGGACGGCAAGCCGACCAGGCATCTCTCGACCTTGCTGTCGCTGCCGCACGCGGCGGTCGAAGCGGGGCTCGGAACGCTGGGGCTTAATCTGCAATTGCTCACGCCCGAATACGGGCCGCGCGTCGTGCTCACCGCCGTGCTCTGCTCGGTCGATGTGACCTGCGACACGCGCATCGAGCAGGCGCTCTGTCTCGGGCCGTCCTGCGCGCGCTGCCTGAAAGTCTGCCCGGGCGACGCGGTCGGGCACTGGAGCCGCAACTGGGAGGCGTGCGACCCGCACCGCTCGCCGCACGGCTTTCCGCAGCTCTCCGATCATGTCGCGCGCATCATCGCGGCGCCCAGCCCCGAGGCGCAGAAGGAACTGGTGCGCTCGGAAGACAGCTTCAATCTCTGGCAGAGCATCCTGCGCGGCGCGGGCGTCATCACCGGGTGCCGCAAATGTGCCGACGTCTGCCCGATCGGCGCCGACTATCAGGCGATGCTGAGCGATGCGCTCGACGCGATCCCGCAATCCACGCCCGAGAAGGAGCAGCGCGCCGCGCGGATGGAGCAGGACGAGAACGCCGGCCGGATGCCCGAGACTTACGACGAGCAGCATCGCTGGATCGGCAATGTCCGGCAGCGAGCCTGACACGATGCTGGCGCTGCCGACATCCCGCGCCGAGATCGGCGCCATTCAGGCGAAGCGCAAGCGCCACGCCGTCGCGCAGGCGAAGCGCGCCCCGTTCTACGCCGGCAAGCTCGACCACATCGATCCCGATCGGCTCGACGACGCCGCGTGGCGCCAGATTCCGATCCTCGACAAGGACATGCTGCGCGGCCTGTCCGACAACGCGTTCTACCAGACGTTCTGCCTGAGGCCGGACGACGGCATCGCGGAGTTCTGGCGCTCCGGCGGCGCGACCGGCGCGCCGCTGTTCTATCCGCGCAGCTTTACCGACATCCGCTATGCCATGACCGGCTTCGCGCGCATCTATCAATGCGCCGGGTGCACGCCGGGCGGACGCGCGCATGTGTCGTTTCCGCTCGGCATTCATCCCGTCGGTCAGATGCTGGCGCGCTGCGCGACCGAGGTCGGCATCGCGGTGAACTGGGCCGGCTCCGGCACCACGACGCCGTCGGTGATGCAGATCGAGCTGATCGACCGCCTCAAGCCGACGATCTGGATGGGCATGAGCAGCTACGGCCTGCATCTGGCCAATCTGGCCGAGGCGCGCGGTCTCGATCTTGCGGCCAGCTCCGTCAAGACGATCCTGTGCTCCGCCGAGCCGCTGTCCGACGCCAAGCGGCAAAAACTGTCGCGCCAGTGGGGCGCGCAGGTGCGCGACACCTTCGGCATGACGGAAGCCGGCATGATGGGCGCCGAGGATTCCGGCGGCGGCGGCTTCCGCGTCTGGACCGACATGTTTTTGATCGAGGTGCTCGACCCCGACACCAACGCGCCGGTCGGCGAGGGCGAAATGGGCTGCCTCGTCGTCACGCCGCTGTGGACCAACAACGTCACGCCGTTCCTGCGCTGGAGCTCGGGCGATCTCGTCACGTTCCACGAAGGCGAAGCAGGCGAGGGGCCCTTCTCGGTGTTCCCGCTGGTGAAGCACGCGCATCGTACGACCGGTTTCTTCAAGGTGCGCGGCATCAATCTCAATCATGCGGAGCTCGAGGACTTCATGTTCCGCAACGTGGGCGTAGCGGACTTCAAGGCCGAACTGATCAGCGCGCGCGATCTCGACGTGCTGCGCCTCTCGATCGAGGTGCGTCGCGACACCGCGCCGTCGCCGGTTTCGGACGGCCTGCAAACATCGGTGCGCGACACGTTCGGGCTGACGCCCGAGATTGTCGTGCTCGATCCCGGCACGCTGGCGCGCGAGTTCGAGGCGAGTGTCAAAACGCCGCGCTTTGTCGACCGGCGGCAATAGAGGTGCCAGAATGGGCAACATGCCGTAGCCGCAGCCTGGAATCTGAACTGGCACGATCCGGCACGGACCTTATAGAGTTCGAACAGGAGCGGGCGACGACCAACCTTGAAGAAACTGGCTATCACCGGAGAGAGGTAAGTATGAGAACCGCAACCGCAGTCATCGCCGCGGCCTGCCTGCTGTCCCTCACGCCCGCGCAGGCGCAGGAGAAGCTCAAGATCGGCTTTATCGCAACGCTCTCGGGTCCGCCCGCGGTGCTCGGCACCCAGTTGCGCAACGGCTTCCTGCTCGGGATCAAGAATCTTGGCGGCAAGTTGGGCGGGCGTGAGGTCGAGGTGATCGTGCAGGACGACGAATTGAAGCCGGACGTCGCGGTGAACAAGGTCAAGGCCTTCGTCGAGCGCGACAAGGTCGACTTCGTGGTCGGCCCGATCTTCTCCAACATCCTGCAGGCGATCCTGAAGCCCGCGACCGATGGCGGCGCGATCCTGATCTCGCCCAACGCCGGTACCTCGAACTTCGCCGGCAAGGACTGCAATCCGAACCTGTTCGTGACGTCGTACCAGAACGACGCGAACCACGAGGTCCTCGGCAAATACGCACAGGACAAGGGGATCAAGAAGGCCTTCATCATGGCGCCGAACTACCAGGCGGGCAAAGACTCGCTCGCCGGGTTCAAGCGCTATTTCAAGGGCGAGGTGTTGGACGAGGTTTATGTGCCGCTCAACCAGCTCGACTATTCGGCCGAGCTTGCCAAGATCGCGGCGGCGGCGCCGGAAGCGATCTTCGTGTTCCTTCCCGGCGGCATGGGCGTCAACTTCGTCAAGCAATTCCGCCAGGCGGGGCTCGCCGACAAGATCACCTTCCTCTCCGCCTTCACGGTCGACGAAGGCACGCTGCCGGCGCAACAGGACGCGGCGCTTGGCTTCTTCGGCGGCTCGAACTGGGCGCCGAACCTCGACAACCCGGAAAACAAGAAGTTCGTCGCGGACTTCGAGAAGGACTACAACGCCGTGCCGGCGAGCTACGCGTTCCAGGCCTATGACGCGGCGTTCCTGATCGACTCGGCGCTGAAGCAGACCGGCGGCAAGACCGACAACAAGGACGCGCTGCGCGCCGCCCTGATGAAGGCGGACTTCAAGTCGCCGCGCGGCAAGTTCAAGTTCAACACCAACCACTATCCGATCCAGGACTTCTACCTGGTGAAGGTGGCGAAGCGCGCCGACGGCAAGTACCAGACCGAGATCGCGCAGAAGGTGTTCACCGACTACGCCGATCCGCACGTGAAGGATTGCGCGATGAAGTGAGTTCGCTGTCCATCCCCGGATTTGCGGGGATGGAACGGCGAGCGCCGGTCTGTTCCCCCCGCTTGCGGGGGAGGGTTAGGGTGGGGGCCGGTTCGGCGATTGCTCTGACCCCACCCGGCCTCGTGTAGTTTATCATCGGGCCGCGCGTCGCGCGGACCGGTGGCTCGGCCACCCTCCCCTTTCAGGGGAGGATGAAGAGGCGCGAATGTCCACCTCCCTCCTCATCGTCCAGACGCTGAACGGCCTGCAGCTCGGCGTGCTGCTGTTTCTCATTGCGGCAGGCCTCACGCTGGTGTTCGGGGTGATGGACTTCATCAATCTCGCGCACGGCGTCCAGTACATGCTCGGCGCCTATCTCGCCGTGATGTTCTACGCCTTCACCGGCAATTTCTTCTTCGCACTCGTCCTCGCCCTCGGGGCCGCGCTGGTGTTCGGCCTGCTGCTCGAGTTCGCCGTGTTCCGCCATCTCTATGACCGCGACCATCTCGATCAGGTGATCGCGACCTTCGGGATCATCCTGTTCCTGAACCAGGGCGTGAAGATCCTGTGGGGCGCATCGCCGCTGAGCCTGCCGATGCCGGAAATGTTCTCCGGCTCGGTCGTGCTGATGCCCGGCATCCTCTATCCGGTGTGGCGGCTCGTGATCATCGGCTCCGGGCTCGGCGTTGCGCTCATCCTCTATCTGCTGGTGAGCCACACCCGCGTCGGCATGCTGGTGCGCGCCGGCGCCACCAATGCCGCGATGGTCTCCGCGCTCGGCGTCGACATCCGCCGCCTGTTCATGATCGTGTTCGGCTTCGGCACCATGCTGGCGGGCTTCGCCGGCATCATGATCGCGCCGATCCTGTCGGTCGAACCCGGGATGGGCGACACCATCCTCATCCTCGCGTTCGTCGTGATCGTGATCGGCGGTATCGGCTCGATCCGGGGTGCGTTCATTGCCGCGCTGCTGATCGGGCTGGTCGACACGCTCGGCCGCTCGTTCGCGGTCGACATCTTGCGGCTGTTCCTCGCGCCGTCGCCCGCGCGCACGGTCGGGCCGGCCATTGCGTCGATGCTGATCTATCTGCTGATGGCCGTCGTGCTGTACGTGCGGCCGTCAGGCCTGTTCCCCGCGAAGGGGCGCTGACATGGCGGATGCCGCGCTCCCGACGCCTGCGACACGTCCCGCCGCGCGGCGCGGACTGTTTGCCGCCAACGCGCTGCCGATCGCGATCTTTCTTCTCTTCGCGATCCTGCCGCTGTTTGCGTTCCGCGCCGAGGTCTATGTGCTGAGCCTCGTGACGCGCGTGATGATCTTCGCCATCGCGGCGCTCGCGCTCGATCTGCTGATCGGCTACGGCGCGCTGGTCTCGTTCGGACACGCGGCCTTCATGGGGCTCGGCGCCTATGCGGTCGGCATCCTCTCGTCGCACGGCATCCACGATGCGCTGATCGGGCTGCCGGTCGCGCTCGGCGCCGCGGCGCTGTTTGCCTTCCTGACCGGTATCGTGTGCCTGCGCACCAAGGGCGTCTACTTCATCATGATCACGCTCGCGTTCGGACAGATGGCGTTCTTCACCGCCAGCTCGCTCGCGCCCTATGGCGGCGACGACGGTCTCACCATCCGGGTGCGCTCGACGCTCGCGGGCTTTCCGATCTTCTCCGGCGACCGCTCGCTCTATTACATCTGCCTGATCTGCCTGCTCGGCGCCTACCTGTTGTGCCGCGCGCTGGTCGCCTCGCGCTTCGGGCGCGTCTATCGCGGCGCGCGGGAAAATCCGCTGCGCGTCTCCACCATCGGTTTCGAGGTCTATCGCTACCAGCTCGTCGCCTACGTGATCGCCGGCGCGCTCGGCGGATTGTCCGGCTTTCTGCTCGGCAACGCGACGGACTTCGTCAGCCCGGCCTACATGTCATGGCAGCGCTCGGGCGAATTGCTGATCATGGTGATCTTCGGCGGCATCGGCACGCTCAACGGCGCGATCGTCGGGGCGGCGGCGTTCCTGCTGGTCGAGGAGTGGCTGTCCGGCATCACCGAGCACTGGAAGGTGATCTTCGGTCCGCTGCTCGTGCTGGTCGCGGTGTTCGCGCCGGGCGGGCTGCTCGGGCTTGTCGCAAGGCTGCGGAGGATGATCCGTGGCTGAGGCCGTGTTGCGCATCGAGAACCTCGCGAAGAATTTCGGCGGCCTGCGCGTCACCGACGATGTCACGCTCGACGTCATGCCGGGCGAGCTGCACGCCGTGATCGGCCCGAACGGCGCCGGCAAGACCACATTGATCAACCAGATTTCGGGGCTGCTCGCCCCCGACGCGGGCCGTATCGTGTTCGGCGGCGAGGACGTGACGGCGCTTTCGGTCGACCGCCGCGCGCAGCGCGGGCTCGCACGCTCGTTCCAGATTACCTCGATCCTGCCGCGCTTTTCCGTGCTGGAGAATGTCGCGCTCGCCGTGCAGGCGCGCTCGGGCTCGAGCTTCCGCTTCTTCCGTTCTGCCGCCGCGGAGGACGCACTGAACGAGGCCGCGCGCGGCGCGCTCGCGCAGGTCGGCCTTGCCGAGCGCGAACATGTTCCGGCCGGCGAGCTGTCGCACGGCGAGAAGCGTGCGCTCGAGCTTGCCATTGCGTTGGCGATGGAGCCGAAGCTGCTCCTGCTCGACGAGCCGATGGCCGGCACCGGGCGCGACGAGACCGAGCGGCTGGTCACGGCGTTGCGCTCCCTGAAAGGCCGCTTTCCGATGGTGCTGGTCGAGCACGACATGCATGCCGTGTTCGCGCTCGCCGACCGCATTTCGGTCCTGATCTATGGAAAAATTCTCGCGAGCGGCACGCCCGCGCAGGTGCGCGCCGACCCGCAGGTGGTCACCGCCTATCTCGGCGAAGAGATGGAATGATGCTCAGCATCGACAAACTCGCCGCCGGCTACGGCCCAGCGCAGGTGCTGTTCGACGTGAGCTTTGCGGTCGGCGCCGGCGAGGTCGTGACTTTGCTCGGCCGCAACGGCATAGGCAAGACCACGACCATCCGCACCATCATGGGACTGCTGCCCGCGCGCGGCGGCAGCGCGCGCTTCGCCGATGAGGAATTGCTCGGCCGGCCGCCCTATCGCATTGCGCAACGCGGCCTTGGCCTGGTGCCGGAAGGCCGCCAGATTTTCCCCACGCTCTCGGTCGAGGAAAATCTGGTCGCGACCGCGGCGTCGCGCCATGGCACAGCCAGATGGACACTCACGCGCGTCTACGAGTTCTTCCCACGCTTGGCCGAACGTCGCGCCAACATGGGCAACCAGCTGTCGGGAGGCGAGCAGCAGATGCTCGCCATCGGCCGCGCGCTGATGACCAATCCGAAGCTGCTCATTCTCGATGAGGCGACCGAAGGCCTCGCGCCGTTGATCCGCGCCGAAATCTGGGCTTGCCTCAGCCGCTTGAAGCAGGAGGGGCAGGCGATCCTGCTGGTCGACAAGCACCTCGATGCGCTGACCCGGATCGCCGACCGCCATGTGGTGATCGAGAAGGGTCACGTGGTGTGGACCGGCACGTCGGACGCGCTCGCGGCCGATCGGAGGGTGAAGGAAAAATACCTGCAGGTGTGAGGGTCAGGCCACGCGCGGCTTGGTCCGCTCAGGCCAGGTCCAATCCTCGGGCCTCACCTGCTGCTCGGCCACCTTGCATGCGATTTCATAGGACATTGGCATCGAAGATACCTCGTCCAGTTCGCGGATCCGGTTCAACAGGCGGGTCTCGACATGCAACCCCAACTGCTCCTTGAACCATTCCTGTTCCAGCCGCATGTCGTATCGGAA
>Ga0207682_10001517_pt1 | contig 10703 bp, 8 predicted proteins | sample KBSM63metaG_FD_184332 | JGI IMG/M metagenome (GOLD analysis project Ga0207682, IMG submission 184332) | Miscanthus rhizosphere microbial communities from Kellogg Biological Station, Michigan, USA - KBS M6-3 metaG (SPAdes) (version 2) | ecosystem: Host-associated > Plants > Roots > Rhizosphere >... | reverse complement strand
GCGTCGTGCGTCGCCGATCTCGAAGCGCTCCCCGCAACGCGACTCACCGTCGTCGGCGTGGCGGAGTTCCCGTTTCAGACCACGAACGAGAGCACGGCTGGGGGGACGCTCGACGCCCTCAAGACCGCCTGCGGCGGCAACGTCGGCCACGACGCGGATCTCATCCTCGTCAGATCGAAGGGCGACGCCGACGGCACGGCCGCGGCGATCCGCGCGCAGCATCCCGACGTGAGGGCGGCGACCAACACAGAAGTCGTCGGCCGGCTGCAGCAAACGGGCTTCACCTACTTTCGACAGATCTCGAGCGTCCTGACCACGGTGACCGTGTCGTTTGCCGTACTCCTCATCGCCGTGCTGCTCACCGTCTCGGTCAACCAGCGACTCGGCGAAGTCGCCGCGCTGCGGGCACTGGGCTTCTCTCGCTTGCGCGTCGTCAAGGACGTGCTCTCGGAGTCAGCGTTGATCGTCGGGATCGGCGGCCTGCTCTCGCTGCCGCTTGGACTGCTGCTCGCCGCCGGCCTGGATCGCATCCTCAAGGGAATGCCGGGCATTCCGGTCGCGCTGCATTTCTTCGTCTTCGAAACGGGCGCGCTCGCTGTTCATCTGGCTCTTCTCGTCGCCACGGCGATTATCGCGGCGCTCTATCCGATGCGGATCGTATCGACGCTTCCGATCGCCGCCACGCTGCGTGATGAGGTGATCGGGTGAGCGCCTCCAACGGCCTGATCGTCGACGCGCAACAAGTGAGTCGCGTGTTTTCGATGCCGGCCGGCCCGGTCACAGCCGTGCGTGATGTCACGCTCCAGATTCGCGGCGGCGATCATGTCGCGGTTCGCGGACCGTCGGGCTGCGGGAAGTCGACCTTGCTCCACATGCTCGGCTGCGTGGAGACGCAAACATCAGGCACGCTGTTCTTCGACGGTCAGGATGTGAGCCGGCTGTCCGACTCGCGGCGCAGCCTGCTGCGGCTTCGACAGATCGGCTTCGTGTTCCAGCGGTTCTTTCTGCTGCCGATGCTGACGGCGCGCGAGAACGTCGAGTTGCCGATGTCCGAAGCAGGAATCACGAAGGAGGCGCGGCAGCAGCGAGTCCGCGAACTGCTCGAGTATGTGGGACTGGCAGCGCGTGCCGATCATCGGCCGTCACAACTATCAGGCGGAGAGATGCAGCGCGTGGCGATCGCGCGCGCGCTCGCCAACGGTCCACGGCTGCTGTTGGCAGATGAACCGACCGGTGAACTCGACGAAGCCACCGGCGCCCAAATCGCCGCGCTCCTGGATCGCGTCAACCAGACCGGCACCGCCCTCGTCATCGTCACACACGACCTCGCCCTGGCGGATCGCGCCGGCCGCGTCCTGACCATGCGCGATGGCCGCATTGAAAGCGAGCGCACGAAATGATCGGCCGACTCGCGCTGCGATCGCTCACGGCACATCCTGTCCGCAGTGCGGTGCTCGCCGCCGGCTTTGGTGTCGGCGTGTCGGTGATGGCGATCCTGCTCGGCGTCGCCGGTATCGTCCTCGAGCAGGCGCAGTCGCCGGCGTTGGTCGGCGGAGGCGACGTCAACATTCGTTTGTCGCTCTCGGTGCCGGCGAGAGTCGTGCTCTCGGGGACACTGCAGTCCGACGCGCTTCGTCCTCGGGTTCGCGCGGCGGCCGCGTCTCATACAACCGACCTCTTCCTGCTCCACAACGGCAAGGCCACACGCGTGGCGGCGCGCGGCGGTATCCCGAGCGTCGAGCGTGAACTCGGTGATCCCGAGGTGGCGGATATGGCGGTGTGGCGCGACACAGCGGCGGATGCGGCCTGGACCCGGCAATCACCAGAGGCGGTACTGCGCCAGATCGATCGATTTCACGGCGCCCCCGACGTTCCCGAGTGGTCGGATTCGTGGGCGGAATGGCTCTATTTCAACGGCCGCACGAATGATGCGCGGTTCTACTTGTCGTTCATCGTTGGCCCGAGGATGAAGTCGGGTAACTACGGCTCCAGTGTGAGCCTGCAAATCGAGCGCAACGGTGAGATGCACGTGTACAGCGGGACCGGCGAAACAACGGATGCCGAGCTGGCGCGCGCACCCGACCTGACGATTGGCGCAAGCTCCGTGCGCCTGGACGGCCTGGTCTATCGCATTCATGTGGACCTCGCCGACGAGAAGGGACGCCGCGCGAAGGGCGACCTGACGATTCAGGCGTCCGCCGGACGGCTGGTCCCGCCCGCGGAAATCACCGGCGCGCGTGGCTGGCGCACGGGATATGTGGTTCCTGTCATGTCAGGCCCGCTGGATGGCGCATTGACCGTGGCGGGAGAATCCGTTTCGCTGGCAGGCGGCACTGGCTATCACGATCACAACTGGGGATTCTGGAAGGGTGTGACGTGGCAATGGGGACAAGCGCAGCACGGGGATGTGTCGCTTATCTACGGTCGAATTTTCCCCCCGCCGGACGCGGCGGATCCGGAGCGCCTTCCAGGCTTCGTCGGTGTGCTTGGACCGGATGGCCCGCTCGGCTATGCAACGGATGTGCGGATCACTGAAACGAATGACGACCGGGGGGAACCGCGCTCGATCGCCATCCGCGCGCGGGGTACATATCTCACACTCGATATGCGCTTCGACGTGGCCTCAACGGTGAGGACGCAACGAACACAGGGCCCTCTGTTCAACGGGGTGAACTTCCTTCAGATGCGCGGGCAGTACACCGTATCCGGTTCTGCCGGCAACCGTCCGATCGCATTCACCACGCCGGGGTCGGCGGAGACGTTTCGCGGACGGTAATCCAGGCGCGTCTGCCTTCCACTCGGCTCAGGCCAGGAAAGACCGCCTCTACAAGTCGAGTGCTACAAACCGAGCGCGTGGCGTGCGGCGATTTGCGCGCGACGACGACGCCTGGTCAACGCACTGAGCGTAGCTTCCAGCGGAAGCTGCGCCTGCTGTGCGTTCCAGCCGCGAGCCAGACGCGCGGCGACGTCCTGCCGCCACGAGATCTCCATCCTGAAACAGTCGAAGCAGAGTGTTCGCGGCCGGAGCGCTGATGGATCATCGCCCTCCTCCCGGAAGCCGTATCGTGCCTCGCGCGTACGGCAACCCGCACAGAGAAGTGCTTGCCGCTCGGTAGATCTACTCGACGGGCGGATGCGGGCTTTCGCAACCGAACCGCCATACAACGCCAACTGACCTTCGTCCGTCCTGAGCGCTTCGGCCATGTTCTTCTTCCCTCGATGTCGCAACTCTCAAGTTCCAACCACCACTTCCAACTCCCAACTCCCAACTCCCAACTCCCAACTCTCAACTTCCAACTCTCAACTTCCAACTCTCAACTTCCAAGTCTCAACTTCCAAGTCTCAACTTCCAACTCTCAACTTCCAAGTCTCAACTTCCAAGTCTCAACTTTCAGCGCGCACGCTCGAGCGTGCGCGTTACGTCGCGCTGTCGAATCCCGGGGCCCCGAGCCCCGGTCACGAGTCCCGATTCCGAGCCCCGATACATCGAGAGTAAAACCGGTGTGTGACAGACTAGGTCACGTGGGAAAGACAGAAAACGACGAGATCGACGCGCTGTTTCAACTGTCGCCTCCCGAGTTCGTCGCTGCGCGAAACGCGCTGGCGGCGCGACTCAAGAAGGACGGGCGCAACGACGTGGCCGGCCGCGTGAAAGCGTTGCCGAAGCCGTCGATCTCTGCCTGGACTGTCAATCAGTTGTACTGGAAGCATCGAGATGCCTTCGAGAAGCTTCTGGCCACGGGGGAACGGTTTCGTCAGGCCCAGGCGTCTCGAATAGCTGGCAAAGGTGGCGACCTTCATCGTCTGCTCAACGAGCGGCGCGAGGAGTTGTCGGCGATGACGCGCGTGGCGGCTGACATCCTTCAACGGTCGAGCGGTGCATCACCTCCGGGAGTGATGCGAAGAATCACGGCATCGCTCGAAGCGCTCTCGGCCTACGGCACGCTCGAGGGCGCGCCACGAGCCGGACGGCTCGTCGAGGATGTCGACCCGCCTGGATTCGATGCGCTGGCGGCGCTGGTCCCCCGAGTGGGCGACGGGCCACGCGGGGAAACGCCCAGCAAGGTCCTCACGTTTCAGAAGGCAACAAAAACTGCAGCCAAGAGGAAGTCGCGATCGGCAGGCGATGATCGCGAGAGAGAAAAGCAGCGCCAGGCTCAACTTGCCGCAGCGCGCGTCGCCAAACAGGAAGCGTCGCGCGACCTGGTTTCAGCACGACGCGCCGCGCATCACGCGCAGACGGCGCTCAAGAAGGCCGCTACTCAAGCGAAGGAAAGCGAGGAGGCGATGGTGGCGGCCGAAGAGCGGTTGCAGAAGATCGCCTCGCAGGCTCACGAGGCGCGACAGAAGGCGCGGCGCGCAGCAGTCGAAGCCGAATCCGCCGCTCAATCGGTCGAGGAAGCCGAACGCGCGTTGACCCGCGCCACGCAGCAGCTGACGGAACTCGAAGACGAGTGAAAAACTGTGATCGATCTGACCCCGCACATTCAGTCGGTGCCGACGCCCATTTCTCCCACCCATCGTGCTGCCCCGCGAACCTCCAGTCCGAACTGGTCGAGCATCCGGGCGACGGTGTAGTCGACGATGTCGTCGATCGTGCGGGGGTGATTGTAGAAGGCGGGCAAGGGAGGCATCACGAGAGCGCCCATGCGCGCAAGCGTCAGCATGTTTTCCAGGTGGATGCTGCTGAGCGGTACCTCCCGCACGGCCAGCACCAGCTTGCGATGCTCTTTCAACACGACGTCGGCTGCTCGATGGATCAGGTTCTCACCGAACCCGTGCGCGATCGCCGCCAGTGACTTGGCGCTGCAGGGCGCGATGATCATGCCGTCCGTGCGAAACGATCCACTCGAGATGGATGCGCCCATGTCAGCAGGCGCGTAGGACACTGTCGCCAGCGCCTCGACCTGCTCGCGCGTATAAGGCGTCTCGTGCAGCAACGTTCGCGCACCCCAGCGACTCATCACGAGATGCGTTTCCACGCCCGAGTCGCGAAGCCGCTCGAGCAGGCGAACGCCGTAGATCGTGCCGGTGGCGCCGGTGATGCCGATTATGAGGCGCATGCTGTAGGGCGGGTCTTGTTCTTTAGACCCGCCGACTCCTTCAGTCTACTGTCTTTGGCGGGTCTACAAGGCAAGACCCGCCCTACGACCGAGATATCATCGTGGTCTCGTGTTCAAACGCCAGACATCCGGCTCCGTCATTTGCGCGTCATGTGGAGTGCTGGTCGGAGTCAACGACGAAACCTGCTACAACTGCGGCCGCCGGAATCCCAGCCTGTGGGGGTTTGCACCGGCTCTGCGAGCCCTGGGAACCGACCTCGGCTTCGTGCCATTCGTCATCGGCGCCTGCGCCGTCCTCTATGGACTGACGCTGGTGTTCTCGGCGGGCAGCGTAGGTATGAGCGGCCTGCTCAGCATTCTTTCACCGAGCAATCGGGCCGTATTCCTGTTTGGCGCGAGCGGGGCCATACCGGTGTTCACGGCCGGGCGATGGTGGACGATCTTCAGCGCCAGTTGGTTGCATGGCGGTCTGTTGCACATCTTCATGAACATGATGGCGGTGCGACAGCTCGCGCCCGCGATCGCCGAAGTCTTCGGACCGGGACGCATGGTCATCATCTACACCGTCAGCGGCGCGACCGGTTTCGGCCTGAGCTCGTTCGCCGGGCGATTCCTGCCGGCGCTCCCGTTTCTCGCCGGCGGGCAGTTCACGCTCGGCGCCTCGGCCTCTATCGCCGGACTGATCGGCGCCGTCCTCGCGTACAGCCAACGCAGCGGCAGCACGCTCGCACGGAGTTACGCCTCGCAGTACGCGATCATGCTGGTCATCATCGGTGTGTTACTGCCCGGAATCGACAACTACGCGCACATGGGCGGCTTTGGCGGCGGATATCTGTTGGCGCGAATGCTCGATCCGATGAAGGCGGAGCGGATCGATCACATGATGATCGCGCTGCTCTGTCTTGGCGCGTCGCTGCTGTCGGTGGTCGTGTCAGTCGTGCACGGCGTGCAATTCTTGAGATAGGGAGCACACGTGAGAATCGCGTATCAGGGGGAACCGGGCGCTTACAGCGAAGCGGCGGCGCTTCATTTCGGCGGGGAGGACGTCGAAACGCTGCCGTGCAAGACATTCGACGAGGTCTTCGAGGCAGTCGTCAAGAAACGCGCGACGCACGGCGTCGTCCCGCTCGAGAACTCCATCGGCGGCACCATCCATCGCAACTACGACCTGCTCCTCGATCACGAGCTCGGCATCACCGGTGAAGTGGAGCTCGATATCGTCCACTGCCTGCAGGCGTTGCCCGGTACCAAAATCGCTGACGTCAAGACGGTCTACTCGCACCCGCAGGCGCTGGCGCAGTGCGAACGATACCTGAAGGGGCTGGGCGTCACCGTCGAAGCCGTGTACGACACGGCCGGTGGCGCCAAGCTTGTGTCCGAGCAGAAGCTGTCGGGCGCCGCGGCGCTCGCCTCGCGGCGTGCTGCCGATGTCTTTGGCCTCGAGGTGTTGCAGGAGGCCGTCCAGGACTTCGAATACAACATCACGCGGTTTGCCATCATCGGTGGCGTGTCTCCGGCCGATGCCAACAAGACGACGATCGTGTTCGCGCTGCCGAGCACGCCCGGCGCGCTGTTCAAAGCGCTCAGCGTCTTCGCGCTGCGCGACATCAATCTCACCAAGCTCGAAAGCCGTCCGATGCGCGGCAGACCCTGGGAGTATCTCTTCTACGTCGAGCTCGACGCGCGTCGCGACGATCTCGGTTGCGCGCGGGCCTTCACCCATCTCGCTGAGTTCGCGAAGTGGACCCGCATCCTGGGCAGTTACAAGGGAGCGGAGAGAAAAACTGCAACGTAGTGGTGTCAGGCAGTGAATCGTGAATGGTGACTCGCGAACGACGTCGGTCCGCAACGCTAGAACCTCTGCCTGACACCACATCACCTGACACCAATTCACGATTCACTGCCTGACACCCCGCAGGTTGTTCACGATTCACTGCCTGACACTCCAAGCATTCACGATTCACTGCCTGACACCCATATAATCCCCGCCATGATTCAGTCGATCGCGCGCGGCGTCATCTGCTCAGTCGTCATCCTCGGATGCGCGTCTCCGGCCCGCGCCCAGGCGCCTGACGGCGCCGCCCTCTACAAGCGCACGTGCGCGCAATGCCACGACACCGGCGCCAATCGCGCGCCCGCCCGAGATGCCTTCCTCTCGATGCCTGCCGAACGCGTGATGGCCGCCATGGAAACGGGATCGATGATCACGATGGCGAACGGACGGACGGCCGCCGAGCGCCGGGCGATCGCAGAATTTCTGACCGGAAAATCGTTGTCCAGTCCCGTGGTCACAACGCCGGCTCCGGCCGCGATGTGCACCGGCACGCAGTCCTTCAACTCGAGCACCGGACCTCGATGGACAGGATGGGGACAGAACTCCAGCAACACGCGCTTCCAGGATGCGTCGTCGGCAGGGCTCACCGCGGCAGACATCCCGCGGCTCAAGCTGAAGTGGGCCTTCGCGTTTCCCGGCGACTTGCAATCGTATTCGCAGGCCAGCATCGTCGGCGGACGCATCTTCGTCGGCAGCTGGGGCGGAACGGTCTACTCGCTCAATGCCGCGACCGGCTGCATCCACTGGTTCTTCAACGCCGGTCAAGGCGTGCGATCCGCGGTGACCGTCGTCCGCGTGGACATGCCTGGCGGGGCTCACGATGTCGCATTCTTTGGGGACGCGGGCGCGAACGTCTACGCGCTTGACGCCGCGACGGGCAAGCAGTTGTGGAAGACCGACGTCGACGACTTTCCCGTGGGACGCATCAGCGGCTCGCCTACGTTTCACAACGGACGCGTGTACGTCGGCGTGACGTCCGGAGAGGAAGCGTCCGGCGCCGTGCCGACGTACGAATGCTGCAAGTTCCGCGGGAGCGTCGTGGCCCTCGACGCAGCCACAGGAAAACAGCTTTGGAAGAGCTACACGATTCCGGAGCTACCCGCGCCCATCAAGAAGAACGCTGTTGGTACGCAGCTCTATGGCCCATCAGGTGCCGGGGTTTGGGCGACCCCGGCCATCGACGCGAAGTTGAATCGGCTCTACATCACGACGGGCAACAACTACACCGACCCGACGTCGACGATGAGCGACTCGTTCGTGGCGATGGATCTCGACACGGGGAAGATTCTCTGGTCGCGACAGATGACGGAGAAGGACGCCTACACAGCGGCCTGCCGTCTGCCCGACAAGACCAACTGCGCAGAGTCGAATGGCCCGGACTTCGACTTCGGCGCCTCACCGATCCTCGTCACGCTCGCGAGCGGCCGGCGCATGCTCGTCGCCGGCCAGAAGTCCGGGATCGTCCACGCGCTCGATCCCGACAAGAACGGCGAAGTGTTGTGGCAGACACGCGTCGGGCGCGGTGGAACCATGGGCGGCGTGCAGTGGGGTTCGGCGGTCGATCAATCCAACGTCTACGTCGCGCTGTCCGACATCGGGCGCATCATGCTGACGTACAGCAACAGCACCGACGCCGATCCCAAACAGGGTGGCGGTATGTTCGCGCTCAAGCTCGAGGACGGCGAACGCGTCTGGTACACCCCGCCGCCCGGGTGCGGCACGCGACAACGCTGCAGCCCCGCGCAGTCTGCCGCGGTGAGCGCCTTGCCCGGCGTCGCATTCTCCGGTTCGGTCGACGGCCACATGCGCGCCTACTCCTCTGCCGACGGCAAGATTCTCTGGGACTTCGACTCCATTCGAGCGTACGAGACCGTGAACGGCGTCGCCGGCCGCGGCGGGTCCATCGACGGCCCCGGTCCCGCAATCGGCGGCGGCATGGTCGTGTTCAACTCGGGCTATCCCACGGCGGGCGGAACGCCGGGGAATGTCCTGCTCGCGTTCTCTGTAGACGGGAAATAGACAGCGTAGAGAAAATCGACAGCGTAGGCCGGGTCTTGCTCTTTAGACCCGGCATTGGCCGGCGGGTCCAAAAAAAAGGACCCGCCCTACGGTCAAGCGGCGGGTCCACAAAGCAGGACACGCCCTACGATTCACAGCGTCCGCGTCTGCCCGCCGTCGGCGTCGACGATCGCTCCCTGACAGAACGCCGCTTGCGGCGAGGCGAGAAACGCGACGAGCCGCGCGATCTCCTCTGGCTGCCCGAAGCGCGCGACCCCGAACGCACGTGCCATTTCCTGCTCCGCACGCGTGATGTCGACGTGGTGCTCGGCCGCGAATGTTCTGAGCCGTGTCTGCAACCGATCGGTCGCGATCCCTCCCGGGTTGATCGCGTTGACGCGCACGCCGTCCTTGACACCTCGGTCGGCGAGTACTTTGGTCAGATTCAACAGCGCCGCGTTCACGGCGCCGCCGATTGCGAACTCGGCCTGACCGGTCCGGCCCCCGATGCCGACGATATTGACGATCGCGCCGGACGACGTGCTCAGGTGCGGCCACGCCGCGCGACTCAATCGCATCGCGCCATAGAACTTCAGGCCGAAACCATCCGCCCAGTCGGCTTCCGACAGCGTGAGAAAGTCCCCCCGCTTCGTCGATCCCGCGTTGTTGACCAGAATGTCGATCCGCCCGTATCTCGCCATCGTTGCGGCAACGATCGCCGCCGGCGCATCAGGGTTGGTCAGGTCGACAGCCTGTACGAGGCAGCGATCGCCCAGCGGTGAGGCCAGCTCCTCGAGCTGCGCGCGCGAGCGCGCGACGGTCACGAGGCGCACGCTTTCCTGCGCCAGCGTCTGCGCGATGGCGCGGCCGATGCCCTTGCTCGCGCCGGTCACGATAGCGACCTTGTTTTGAAGTTGAAGATCCATTTGAGGCTCGGTCCTGGGAGTTGGCGTTTGGGAGTTGGGAGTTGATCTAGGGCTTCTTATCGAGCCCGTCGAATGGACCTGCTGAATAGACAATCTTTCCACCAACCATCGTCAACACCGACTCGAGGCCACCGATCTTCTCGACAGCGACCGTCATGTAGTCGTCGGATAACACTGCACAATCGGCGAGCTTGCCCACTTCGAGCGACCCGCGCGCGTCCTCGTCGAACGAGAACCACGCGCTCCCGAGCGTATAGAAGCGCAGGGCGTCCATCCGGCTCGGGATCTCCTCCGGACCGCGCATCGCCACCCCGCCAACCGTCTTTGAATCGAGCAGCCACTGCAGCGCGGTGAACGGATTGTAGGAGGCGACGCGATGGGCATCGGTGCCGGCGCCCACCACCACGCCCATCTTTCGTGCCGTCTCGACCGGCGGCGTCCGTCGCGCCGCATCGGCCCCTGCTTGTTTGATGAACTGCTCGCCCCCAAAATACATAGCGTCCTGCATCGTCCAGCCAACGCCGAGCGCCTTCATCCGGCGAAGGCTGTCGACCGACGCGTCATTCAAGTGGGCGATCGACCATCGGAGCGGCGCGATTGGGATCTCCTTGTTGACGCGCTCGAAGATCGACAGCAGATGATCGACCGATGCGTCATTCCCCCAGTGCATCGTGAGCGACATCCCGCGCTCGGCCGCCCACTTGACGATGCGATAGTAGGCCTCCGTGTCGGCTTGCGATGGCGCGTTGTTGTTGTTCATCGCCACCGTGATTCGCTCGCCGAGGCCGTTGAAGCGCAGCATGTCGTCGCCGAAGCCCATCGGCAGCAGACCTGTCAGATCGCGGAGCTCCTCGAACTCCTTCCCCGGCGTCTGGCCATTGA
>Ga0207682_10001511_pt1 | contig 10719 bp, 11 predicted proteins | sample KBSM63metaG_FD_184332 | JGI IMG/M metagenome (GOLD analysis project Ga0207682, IMG submission 184332) | Miscanthus rhizosphere microbial communities from Kellogg Biological Station, Michigan, USA - KBS M6-3 metaG (SPAdes) (version 2) | ecosystem: Host-associated > Plants > Roots > Rhizosphere >... | reverse complement strand
TCGAACTGCTTTTGCGCGTCGGCGAGCGGGATCTGCTCGTCCTCGGCGCCGTGCACCAGCAGGAACGGGCAGCGCATCTTCTGCATCACGCCGTCGAGCTTGAACGGCTCGAGCGCTTTCAGCGCCTGGTCCAGCGTATCGACGCCGAGTATCCACGTGATGTGATGGCCGGGCACCGATAGCGAAGTCTTGAATTGCGCATCGATGCGCTTCTTCCACGTCGCGTGGTAATCCCATTGCGCGCCCCATGCGATGCATGCGGCATAGCGCGGATCCATCGCCGCGCAGCGCGGCGAGTAATAGCCGCCGAGGCTGATTGCGACGATCCCGACTTTTTTTGCATCGACGTCGGCGCGTCTTTCCAGCCAGTCGAGACAGGCACTGCCGGCCACTTCGTAGTCGTAGCGCAAGTAGTGGCCGCGAAAGCGGATCGCCTCGCCGGTGCCGGGGCCGTCCATCACGAGCACCGAAATGCCGCGCTTAATGAGATCGGGCACGCCGCGCATATACTGAATTTCCTTGGTCACGTCGAGGCCGTCGAAGAAGACGACGCACGGCTTGCGCTCGGCCACCGTATTCTGCGCGTGCACGAAATAACCGGGCAGGCTGCCGTCCTTGAACGGCACTTCGACGATGTCGATCTTGACGTCGGTCAGTTCGGCGTGGCGATGAAAGCATTCGACCCCAGTGCGGAAGGCGTCGAGCGCCTTCTTGTCTTTCGGCGTGCGGAAGCGTTCCGCCATCTGGTAGTAGTTGCACGCGCGCAGGTAGGCATGGGCGGCGGAAAACCGGTGCTGGTTCTGGTCGAATTTCTGCGCGTGCGCACGCACCCCGTCGGCGACTTTCACGCAGGCGTCGAACCACGCCTCGTCGTCCTCCGCGGACTTTCCCTTCAGCAACGCGCCGATCTTGTGCAACTCGCCAATATCGGAGCCGCCGTACGGCCCCGAGCCCAGCATGTTGATAAACCCGGCCGACCAGCGGTAGTTGCCGGGAAAGTACATGAAATAGGGTGGATCTTTCTTCTCAGCCATGGCGGTGTCTTTCAGTTATGAGTGATGAGTGATGAATGATGAGTTAAGAGTGCGCATTGAACCGTGAGGGGCGAGTCAGGAATGGGAAGTGCTGGAGGCCGTTAATTCATTGCTCATCATTCATCACTCATCATTGCTCTTTTATGTTCGCCGCTTTCGCGACCTTCGACCATTTCTCGGTTTCGGCGCGGATGAACGCCGCATATTCTTCCGGCGTGTCCCCGCCCGGTTCGTGGCCCTGGCCGATGAACAACTGCTGGTTTTCGGGCGTCGCGAGCTGCTTCGCCAGGATTTCATGAATGCGCACGACAATCGCTTTCGGCGTGGCGGCGGGCGCGAGCATGCCGTTCCAGTTGTAGCTCGAGAAGCCGGCGAGGCCCTGCTCGGCGATGGTCGGCAGATCGGGTAGCAGCGGAGTGCGCTTTTGCGAAGTCGCCCCGAGCGCGCGCAATTTGCCCTGCTGCAGCAAGGGCGCGCAGCCGGCGAACTGGATGATCGCGAGCTCGATATGACCGGCGAGCAAGTCTATCGTGTAGAGCGCGGCGCCTTTGTACGGAACATGGTTCAGCTTGACGCCGGCCTGCGTCGCAAACAATTCGGTCGCGAGATGGCCGACGGTGCCCACTCCGGGCGAGCCGTAATTGATTTTGCCGGGACGCGCCTTCGCGAACGCGGTGAAATCCTTGACGCCTTTCACCGGCAGGCTCGGATGCACGCAGATGCAGCTCGCGCTGCGCGCAATCAGCATAATCGGCGCGAGATCGCGCAGCGTGTCGTACGGCATTTGCGCGCGCACCGAAGGCGCGATCGTCAGCGGGCCCGGATTGCCCGCGAGCAGCGTGTAGCCGTCAGGCGCGGCTTTCACCACCATCTCGGTACCCGGCACGCCGCCGGCGCCGCCGCGGTTGTCGATGATGAACGCCTGGCCAAGCGCGGCATTCAGCTGCTGCCCCGCCCAGCGCGCCTGTATGTCGGTCGGGCCGCCCGGCGCAAATGGCACGATGATGCGCACGGCTTTCGCGGGATAGTTCTGAGCGACAGCGGGACACGCGCACGCGCTGGCGGCGACGAGCAGTAACCAGCAGGGGATTTTATCGAGCATGACTTCCTCCAATGCGCGCCGGCCGGTTGATTCGATGGCGTCGCGCACCCCGTGAAGATAGTGGAGTCGCGCGAGTGCTGTCAATCATTGCCGACGCGCACTCTGGTAAAATTGCGACTGAATTTCACCCGCTTGTAAAAATCACCGAATCCGGAGAAGAACGTCATGGCAGTCAGCCGCAGCAAGGCCGCGAAAGCCGGCAAAAACCCGCGCAGGAATGCAGCCAAATACACGGACATCCTGTACGAAGTGAAGGACCAGGTTGCGTGGGTGACGATCAACCGGCCGCGCGTACTCAATTCCTTTCGCGAGCAGACGCTCGATGAAATGATCGACGCGCTGAAGTCGACGCGCGAAGATCCATCGATCGTGTGCGCGGTCGTGACCGGCGCCGGCGACAAGTCTTTCTCCGCCGGCGGCGACTTCTTCGCGATGAAGCGCCTTAATTTCACCAACGCCTATATGTGGAACGACCGCATGCTCGGGCTTGCGATGACGATCCGCGGATTGCCGATCCCGGTGATCGCGATGGTCAACGGCTGGTGCATGGGCGGCGGGCACGAGCTCGCATTGTGGTGCGACGTCGTGATCGCGTCCGAAAACGCGGTGCTCGGTCAGACCGGCGCCAAAGTCGGCGCGTGCCCGACCGTTGGCGCAACTCAATATTTGCCATTGATACTCGGCGAGCGGCTCGCGCGTGAAATGATTTTCTGCGCGCGCCGCTTCACGGCGAAAGAAGCGGTCGAAGTCGGCCTCATCAACAAATGCGTGCCGCAGAAAGATCTCGTCAAGGAGACGCTGAAGTGGTGCACCACGATGAAAGGCCACAGCGCGCTGACGATCCGGATGACCAAACGCTCTCTCAACTCCGCTTCCGACGCGTTGTATGCGTCGTGGCAGCAGGGCATGGAGCTCCTCGCGCACGTGTGGGGCTCGCCGGAAGCGAATGAAGGCATGGACGCTTTCCTCGAGGGGCGCAAGCCGAACTTCGACCAGTTCCGCCAGCGCGATAAGAAAGAGCTCGCGAAATACATGGACGGTTACGCGAAGAACCTCAACGAGCCCCCGTATATGCGCAAAAAGAAGTAAGGCGAGTAGCGAGAGGCGGATTTAGGGTTCTGACATGACGACCACCAATCCCGGCGCACTCGATGGGGTGCGCGTACTCGACCTCACGCGCATTCTCGCCGGGCCCCTGTGCGGCATGATGCTGGGTGATCTCGGCGCGGACGTAATCAAGGTCGAGCCGCCGAATGGCGACGACACGCGCACCTGGGGCCCGCCGTTCGTCGAAGGCGAAGCCACCTACTTTCTGGGTTTAAACCGCAACAAGCGCTCGCTCGCGCTCAACATGGCAGTCAAGCCCGGGCAGGCCGTGCTCGCGGCGCTGATCAGGAAAAGCGACGTGCTGATCGACAACTTCAAGCTCGGCACGCTCGCCAAGTGGGGCTTCACCGATGCGTGGTTCGACGAGCACGCGCCCAAAGTCATTCGCTGTTCGATCACCGGTTACGGCGCCACCGGGCCCAAAGCCGCACAGCCCGGCTACGATTTCATTCTGCAGGCCGAATCGGGCCTGATGAGCATTACCGGCCCGGTTGACGGCACGCCGACCAAGCACGGCGTGGCACTCGTCGACGTGTGCACCGGCATGCTGGCGTCGAACGCGATACTCGCCGCATTGAACGCACGGCATAGCACCGGCCGCGGGCAGAAAGTCGAGGTGTCCTTATACGAGTCGTCGCTTGCGATGCTCGTCAACGTCGCGTCCAACTACCTGATGATAGGCAAAGACGCCGGCCGTTTCGGCAACGGGCACCCCAGCATCGTGCCGTATACGACTTTCCCGGCGGCGGACGGCATGCTCGCACTCGCGGTCGGCAACGACGCGCAGTTCGCCAAATGCGCGGCGGTGCTTGGCCATCCCGAATGGGCGCAGGACGAGCGCTTCACCGAGAACCGCAGCCGCGTCGCCCATCGCGATCTCGTCGAAGGCATGATCGCCAAAGTGCTGAAGACCGATCGCCTCGATGCGTGGATAGCAAGGCTCCAGGCTGCCGGCGTGCCGTGCGGCAAAATCAATTCGGTCAAGCAGGCGCTCGACGATCCGCAGACCGCCGCGCGCGACATGATCGCGACCGCCGAGCATCCGAAAATCGGCGCGCTCAAAATGCTCGGCACGCCGTTCAAGCTGAGCGCGACGCCGACGTCGGTGCGCCGCGCGCCGCCGACACTCAGCCAGCACGCCGACGAGATCTTGAAGCAGGAGCTCGGCATGGACGACGCGCAAATCGCCGCGCTCAGGCGCGACAAGGTAATTTAGGTTCGGATAGGCGAGAGGCGAAAAATGATTACCGGACTAAGCCACGTGTCCATCGTTGTGCCTAACCTCCAAACCGCCGCGCGCGAGCTCGAAAAAAAATACGGCCTGAAAATCGGCGAAATCCGCGTGAACGAGCAGCAGGGCGTGCGCATGGCGTACGTCGATCTCGGCAATGCGAAGATCGAGCTCATGGAGCCGTCGCGCCCCGATTCGCCCGTCGCGAAATTCCTCGAGCGCAATCCGCGCGGCGGCATCCATCATTTCAGCCTGCAGGTGAACAGCATCCAGGCGAGTATCGTCGAGCTCGAGCACCAAGGCGCGCGCGTCATCGGCGACGGCATGCAGAAGAACGTGCACGGCGAGCGCATCGCTTTCGTGCATCCGCGGGACTTCCTTGGCGCGCTGGTCGAGCTGGAAGAGCACCTCAAGTGATAAGAAAGCGAAATAAGGGTCAGAACGAAAGGTAAGCGCGATGGATGACGACCTCGAAGCGATGTCCCGCGAACAACTCATGGCCGAGGTGCGAAAGCTCCGCGCCGGAATTCGCGAGCACCGGGACAGCTCCGGGCAGGGCCTATGCTGGCACCATCCGAAGTTGTGGGGCCTGTTGCCCGAAAGAACCGATCCCGTGCCCGTGGTGCCGGAGTGGCCTCAATTCATGGCAGGTTGCGTGAGATACCGGGCGTCACTTGATAGCCAGGCGCCCAATGCACCGCGCACTGCGCGCGCGTACAAGAGCGACGACGCCTGATATGAAGCTCTATATCACCCCCGGATCGCCCTACGCGCGCATGGCGCGGATCGTAGTCCTCGAAAAAGGGCTCGCGAGCCGCGTGGAAGTCATCGTCGCAAAGACGCGCGTCGCGAATAGCCCTTATTACGGCATCAATCCGTCCGGCCGCGTGCCGTACCTCGTTTGTGACGACGGAACCGGTTTGGAAGACTCGCCGCTCATCTGCCTTTATCTCGATCATCTCGACGGCAACCCAAAGTTCGATTTCCCGGCGGGAGTCGAAGGAACGGAGGCGCGGCGCCTGGAAGCATTGGCCAGAAGCCTGGTGGACGGCCTGTCGGTCTGGAGCCGCGAGCTCGCGCGGCCTCAAAACGAGCGGTCGCCGGGCGTGATTCAGCACGAGACCGAGCGCGCGCGGCGCATGATCGATCTCTGGGAAGCGGAGATCGCGAACCCGCTCATGCGCGGGAGGTTGAATATCGTGCAGATCACGCTCGCCTGCGGACTGGGGCTGGAAGCGCGCAATCCCGATTTCCGCTGGCGGCCAGGGCACCCGAAGCTCTGCGAGTGGTTCGACGAAATCGCCGCGCGCCCTTCGTTCACGGCAACCGCGCCACCGAATGCGCCGCCGACACCGGCGCACGCCGCTGAACGAACCGTTCAGGCGTTGCGGCCGGATCGCGCGGTGATGACGCAGCAGCGCCTGCCGTATTTCATCGGCATCTCGGGACAGACTGTCGGTGCGAACGGCCTATCGATGCACATCGTGGTCATCCCGCCGGGTGCGCGCGCCGAGCCGCACATGCATATCGGTTACGAGACCGGCATCTACGTGCTCGAAGGGCGGGTGCGCACGCGCTGGGGGCATAGGCTCGAGCATGAAGTCGTCAGCGAGGCCGGTGATTTCCTGTTTGTCCCGCCCGGCGTCCCGCATGAAGCGATCAACCTAAGCGCAACGGCGACCGCGCGCGCAGTGGTCGCTCGCAACGACCCTGCCGAGCAGGACAAGGTAGAACCTTATAACGTCGTCGCGCCAGCCGATGGCCGGTAGTCCGGTGTTTCTCAACTGACAATTCTCCGCGCAGCGCGTAAAGCAATGTCCAAACTTCGAGTTCAAAGCTTCGCCATTTCAATCGACGGCTACGGCGCCGGGCCCAACCAGGATTTGCAGAATCCGCTCGGGGTGCGCGGGCCCGAATTGATGGAGTGGTTCTTCCCCACGCGCGTGTGGCGAAAAATGCACGGCCAGGACGATGGCGAGTCGGGGATCGACAACACAATTGCGGAGCAGGGCTTCGCTGGGATCGGCGCGTGGATACTCGGACGGAATATGTTTGGTCCCGTTCGCGGGCCATGGCCGGACGAAAACTGGAAGGGCTGGTGGGGCGACGAGCCGCCGTACCACACGCCCGTCTTCGTGCTGACGCACCACCCGCGCCCGCCCCTCAAGATGGCGGGTGGTACTGATTTTTTCTTTGTCACCGAAGGCATACACGCAGCGCTGGCGCAGGCGACCGCTGCAGCCGGCGGCCGCGATATCCGCCTCGGCGGCGGAGTATCCACGATACGCGAGTATTTGCGAGCGGCGCTGATCGACGAATTGCATCTCGCCATACGGCCGCTTTTGCTGGGTACCGGCGAGCATTTATTGCAAGATATCAATACGCATGCGCTCGGCTATGAATGCGCCGAGTACATGACAGGCGAACGTGCGACGCATGTATTCCTGCGCAAGCGCGCGTGACCTGTGCTGCTGCTGGTGAATCGCGTTCGCCGCGATAACCTATAGAATCCGGGTATGAATTCCGAAAATCACCTGGTTGCTGCAGCTGAGTTGCAGGCATTTATCGCCCGCACTTTTGTCGCCATCGGCATCTCCGCGCCGGAAGCGGCGACGATTGCGGAGCTCATGACGCGCGCGGACGTCAATGGCGCCGATGGTCATGGCGTCTTTCGCCTGCCGCAATACATTCGCCGCATCAAAGGCGGTGCGGTGAACATCAAGCCGAAGATAAAGGTCGAACGCGACGCGCCCGGCATGGCGTTGGTCGATGGCGACAACGGCATGGGGCATCTCGTCATGCGCTTCGCGACCGAGCACGCCATCGCCAAGGCTAAAACCGCGGGCGCGGCGTGGGTCGGCGTCAGGGCGAGCAACCACGCGGGACCGGCTTCGCTCTACGCGAGCATGCCCATCGAGCACGACATGATCGGTTTGTATCTCGCGGTCGGCAACGCGAACCATCTCGCAGCATGGGGCGGGCTCGACATGCTGCTCTCGACCAATCCGATCGCGGTTGGGGTGCCGGCGGGCAGCGAGCCGCCGATCGTGCTCGACATGGCGACGACCGTCGCCGCGTACGGCAAGGTCAAAACCGCCGCCCAGCGCGGCGAAACGATGCCCGAGGGCTGGATGATCGACCGCATGGGTAAAGCGCTGACCGATCCCAAGCGCGCGAACGAAGGCCTGCTGCTGCCGATCGGAGGCTATAAAGGCTATGGCCTGGCGCTTGTGTTCGGCCTGCTCGCCGGCACACTGAACGGCGCAGCGATGGGACGCGACGTCGTCGATTTCAATAACGACGACACGACGCCGACGAACACCGGCCACGTGATCGTCGCGCTCAATGTCGCAATGTTTCGCGAGATCGGCGAATTCAAGGCGAGTGTCGATCAACTGATTCGTGACATCCGCAATTCGAAGCGCCTGCCCGGCGTCGATGCGATTCGCCTGCCCGGCGAGCAAAGTCATGCAAAGCGCACGGAACGGCTCAAGTCGGGTATCCCGCTGCCTGCCCCTTTGCGTAAGAGCCTGGACCAGCTTGCGGTGGAGTTGAAGATCGCGCCGCTGGGATAACAGTGTAAGTTCGATTGTGGATGAGAGACCAACCGATCTCGTGTAGAGAGATCTCTTAATTAACCTCCTTCGCCTTGAAGGGGGAGGATGAATATGGTTACGCAGCATTGCACCAGCTGCGTAACGAGGAGAACGCAGAGTGGTCAGACTTGCCGATTTGCCGGACTTCGAACGCGAGCACATGCTCGACAAGCTGAAAGGGCTCGAGGAATTCAGCGCGCGCCCGTGGGTTAAGCCGCCGCCGCTCGCGCAGTGCCGAATCGCGATCGTGTCGACGGCCGGGCTGCATGTGCGCGGCGACCGGCCGTTTGGTCCGAGTGCCACGGCGACGGACTATCGGATCATTCCCGCCGATACGCAGGCCGCCGACCTCGTAATGAGCCATCAATCGGTCAATTATGACCGTACCGGATTCCAGGAAGACCACAACGTCGCGTTTCCGCTTGATCGCCTGAACGAGCTCGCGCGCGAGCGCGCGATCGGCTCGGTTGCCGCGTTTCACTATTCGTTCATGGGCGCGGCGCCGATACGCAAGATCGAAGCCAAAGCACGCGAACTCGCAGGACTTCTCAAGAAAGACAGGGTCGACGCCGTATTGCTGTGTCCGGTCTGACCGAACTGCACGTGCGCCGTCGGCGCGCTCGGTCACTACCTCGAAAGCGCTGGCATCGCGACGACGCAGATTTCGCTCGTCCGTGAGCACACCGCGGCGATGGGCCCGCCGCGCGCGCTGTGGGTGCCGTTCATATTGGGGCGGCCTTTCGGGGTGCCCGGCGACGCTGAATTTCAGCGGCGCGTGTTACGCGCTGTGCTGCACCTGCTCGAGGCGCCGGCCGGTCCCGTGCTCGAGGATTACGCAGAGGAAGCGCCGGTGCCGGGCGCAGCAGAAACTGAAGGCATGGCGTGTCCCGTCAGCTTCGATCGCGAGATGGCCGCCGACGATCTGGGCGCAGCGCTGGCGCGCGAAATCGAAGAGCTGGCGCCGTGGCACGATCTGGCCGCGAAACGGCGCGAGCGCACGACGACGGGGTTGAGCGGAATGGCGATGGATGAGGCTGCGCGTTTCGTGGCGTCGTATCTGAACTCGTCACCCGCGCCCAATCTCAACGGCATGAATGCCGGTGAAACACTCAAGATAGTATGCGACGACCTGCGCGCCTATTACTACGAGGCGGCCGCCGCGCAGCCGGGCAATCCGGACGCGCAGGCGGTGCTGCACTGGTTTTGGCACGACACGGCGGCGGGCCGCGCGTTTCTTGCACTGCAGAAAATCTGCCTCGACAGCGCAGATCCCTCGTTGCAGGTTTTAGGCGGGAATTCGCTCGTGCCGCGCGCGATCGCGCACGCGCACGCCAGCTAAGCTAAGCGGGCCTGACGCGCGCTCAATGCGCCGCGAGCGCCGCGATGGATTTTATCTGCTCGACGTAAGTGTCCATGCCCATGGCCTTGGTCATGAACCGGTCCGCATTCATCCGATAACTTTTACGCATGTCGCCGGCGGATTTGGAGCACGTCAGCACGACAACCGGAATATGCTTCAGGCGATCGTTGCTTTTGATTTCGTTCAGCACTTCGTGCCCGTTGATTTTCGGGATGTTGAGGTCGAGCACGACGATGTCCGGCCGCGGCGCGTCGTTGAACTGGCGCGTCTGGCACAGGAAAGAAATCGCATTCATGCCGTCTTCGACGACGTGCAGGCGGCACGGAATGCCGGCAACCCGCAATGCTTCGCGCGTCATGCGCACGTCGGCGGGATCGTCTTCCACCAGCAGCAATTCGATCGGCCGCAGCTCGAGGCCGGTGGCTTTCGCGTCGGCCGGCGGGCGCGACACGGACGACCGCATGTCATACGTTTGCGCGCTGAGCTTTGCGTCAGCCAACAGCCGCAGCGACAAGGGGATGGATTTCTTAGATTGCTCGAGCCGTATCACCACCGTGGTGCCGAATTTCGAATCGCCGACCGTCGCCAGCAGCTTCTGCATCGCCTCCTCACTGGTCATGCCGACCAATGCCACCGCGTAATCGCCCTGACCGGCAGGCTTGTGCACGGTGATGCTCTTGATCGCGCCCAGGGATGCACACTGTTGTGCCACGACTTCCGCCAGTTCGCCTTCGGTCAGACTTTCCAGATCCAGGGTAAGCATAGGGCGCTCCGTGTCAAAGACCGCGATATCCCGCGCGCAACTTGATTATACGACCCTCGCCTCACGTTACAAGTTCGCACTTTGACAGCTAGTTAGCGCTTTCCCACCGATAAATGGCCGTAACATTTACACGGCGCCGCATTTTGCGCGGGCGGCAGTGTGGAAAAATGTGCGGACGGGCGGCAGACGATTGTGCTAACAATATCGGATGGCGCCCCGGATCTTGTCGGGTAACCTTAAAAAGCGACACAGATATGCGAAACGGCTTGTCGAATGACCGCGCATGGCGACCGCCAGCTGACCGGGCTGACACCATAGTCGGCGCGCGCTTGCACTTGATGACCACGATCCGGCGGCTGCCCTTGGCCGCGCAAGTCGGATTGTTGGCGATCGTTTACTTTGTCGCCGCCAAGCTATCGCTGGCGCTGGCCATCCCGCCCGGGTACGCGACTGCGGTATGGCCGCCGTCGGGCGTCGCGGTGGCGGCCGTGCTGATGCTCGGCAACCGCGTATGGCCCGGCGTATG
>Ga0207682_10001508_pt1 | contig 10728 bp, 9 predicted proteins | sample KBSM63metaG_FD_184332 | JGI IMG/M metagenome (GOLD analysis project Ga0207682, IMG submission 184332) | Miscanthus rhizosphere microbial communities from Kellogg Biological Station, Michigan, USA - KBS M6-3 metaG (SPAdes) (version 2) | ecosystem: Host-associated > Plants > Roots > Rhizosphere >... | reverse complement strand
CTTCCCGACAACGCGATCCTGGTCGCGCGTTCGATGGGGCCGGCGGCGCTGCTCGACTACGATCGCAAGAAACTGCGCGGGCTGGTGCTGGAGGAAGGCGGGCCGACGTCGCACGTGTCGATCGTGGCGCGCGCGCTCGGCATCGCGGCGGTCGGCCAGATCGCCAATGCTACCGGCATCGTCGATCCGGGCGATGCGATCATCGTCGACGGCACGATGGGGCACGTCTACGTCCGCCCGACGCCGGATGTCGAGAAGAACTACGCCGACCGCGTGCGCCTGCGCGCCCGCCGCCAGGCGCAGTATGCGGAGTTGCGCGACAAGCCGACCGTGACCAGGGACGGCGAGAAGATCGCGCTGCTGCTCAACGCCGGCCTGCTGGTGGACCTGCCGCACATCGCCGAAACCGGCGCCGCCGGCATCGGCCTGTTCCGCACCGAGCTGCAGTTCATGGTCGCGCCCGAGCTGCCGCGCAACGCCGAGCAGCTCCGGCTCTACCGCCAGGTGCTCGACGCCGCCGGGAGCCGCCCGGTGACCTTCCGCACGCTCGACATCGGCGGCGACAAGGTGCTGCCCTATCTGCGCTTCGAGGAGGAAGAGGAAAATCCCGCACTCGGATGGCGCGCGATCCGCTTCGGCCTCGATCGCCCGGGACTCCTGCGCACGCAGATCCGCGCGCTGCTCGATGCCGCGGCGGAGCGTGAACTGCGCATCATGTTCCCGATGGTCACCACCGTCGACGAGTTCGATCAGGCCAAGGCGCTGGTCGAGAAGGAGCTGACGCATCTGCGCCGCCACGGCCACACGCTCCCCGCCCGCGTCCATGTCGGCGTGATGGTCGAGGTGCCGGCGCTGCTCTATCAGCTCGACGAGTTGCTGACGCGGGTCGATTTCGTCTCGGTCGGCTCGAACGACCTGATGCAGTTCATGTTCGCCGCCGACCGCAGCAACACGCGCCTCGCCGGCCGGTTCGACCCGATCTCGCCGCCGTTCCTGCGCGCGTTGAAGCTCGTCGCCGACAAGGGTCGCGCCGCCAACAAGCCGGTGACGCTGTGCGGCGAGCTTGCCTCGCAGCCGATCGGCGCGCTCGCGCTGGCGGCGATTGGCTACCGCTCGATGTCGGTTTCGGCCTCGTCGGTCGGCCCGGTGAAGGCGATGCTGCTCGACCTCGATACCCGCAAGGCGAGCGCACTGGTCAATCCGCTGCTCGACGGCGAGAAGCTCAAGGAAACCGTGCGCCAGACGCTCGAAGGCTTCGCTGCGTCCGAGGGCCTGCAAATCTAAGGTTCCGCTCCGATTTGGTTTAATATTACCGCAGGTAAGCGGCTGATTTCGAAGAGCTTCGGTCTCAGGGCTGGCTATTTGGCCATTCGACCATATATAATCGAAGTAATTGACCGTCGGACGCTCGACTTAAGCGTCAACAACACAGCGAAGAACATTCAAGGAACCCGGTATGACCAGCGTCATTGCCCAACGGCGTCCCGCCAAATCCGACGCCGGCACGCAAAGTGCCATTTCGAACGAACAGAACGTGAGCCAGCCGGTCGGATTCGACTTCGGCGTCGAGGCCGAGCTGTTCCCGACACGCGGCCGCAAGTCGAAGCGGGCGGCGTTTGGTTACCGGCGGTTTGCGCGCGCCTCCGAAGCCGTGCGTTTCGCGATCGAGCAGCTTCCCTCCGACGCGTTGGCGGGAGCCTATCTCGAGGTGCAGGAGCGCCGCTTCGACCGCAACGGAATCCGGCAGTTGTACGACAGCGACGCCTATCCGCTGCCGCGGCGCAAGGTGACCTCCTAGTCGCTCGCCACCCGGCACGCCGCCGGATCGCAACGGCATTTGCGTCAACAATCGTCTTTGTCAGATCGCGCCGATTCCGGATAAAGGTTTCGGCCCGACAGACAGACGATGCATGACCGTTACGCTTCCCCAATCCAAGCTCGACGCGCTGGTTTCCCGGCTGCGGACGGTCGAGGCCGATCTCGCGGCCGGCCCCGACCGCGACACCTATGTGAAGCTGTCGCGCGAGTTCTCCGAACTGCAGCCGATCGTCGAGACGATCAAGAGCTACCGCGCGATCGGAGCTGAGATCGCTGACCTCGACGCGATGCTTGCCGACGGCGCGACCGACCGCGAGATGCGCGCGCTCGCCGAGAGCGAGAAGCCCGCGCTCGCCGGCAAGCGTGACGCGCTGGCGCAGCAGATCCGTCTCGCGCTCATCCCCAAGGACGCGATGGACGAGCGCAACGTCATCATCGAAATCCGCGCCGGCACCGGCGGCGACGAGGCGTCGCTGTTCGCCGGCGACCTGTTCCGGATGTACGAGCGCTATGCGGCAAGCCAGCGCTGGAAGGTCGAGGTGGCCTCGGCAAGCGAGGGCAGCGCCGGCGGCTACAAGGAAATCATCGCCGAGATCAAGGGACGCGGCGCCTTCGCCAAGCTGAAATACGAGTCCGGCGTGCACCGCGTGCAGCGCGTGCCAGACACCGAAGCATCGGGCCGCATCCACACCTCGGCGGCGACCGTGGCGGTGCTGCCCGAGGCCGAGGAGGTGGACGTCACGATCAACGACGCCGACCTGAAGATCGATACCTTGCGTGCGAGCGGCGCCGGCGGCCAGCACGTCAACAAGACCGAGTCGGCGATCCGCATCACCCATCTGCCGACCGGGATCGTGGTCGCAATGCAGGAAGACCGTTCGCAGCACCGCAATCGCGCCAAGGCGATGGCCGTGCTGCGCTCGCGGCTCTACGATCATGAGCGCCAGAAGATCGATTCGGCGCGTGCCGCCGAGCGGCGCGGCCAGGTCGGTTCGGGCGACCGCTCCGAGCGCATCCGCACCTACAACTTTCCGCAAGGCCGCGTCAGCGATCACCGCATCAACCTCACGCTCTACAAGCTGCCGCAGATCATGGAAGGCGAGGCGCTCGGCGAGGTCATCGACGCGCTCGTCACCGAGCATCAGGCCGAGTTGCTCGCCGCGGAGGACGCGTGACCGCAGTCACGCCGGGCATGACGATCGATCAGGCCCGCCGCGCGCTTGCCGCCTCGTTCCACAAAGCCGGATTGGATTCTCCCGATCTCGATGCGCGCCTTCTCGTCGCTCACGCGTTTGGGTTCGATCACACCGGGCTGGTGGCGGCAGCAGCGCGCCGGCTCGGCGAGAAAGCCGCAGCGATCGCGGCGTTCGAGCAGCGCCGCCTCGCCGGCGAGCCGGTTGCCCGCATCATCGGTGCACGCGAATTCTGGGGCCTGCTGCTCGCCGTCACGCCCGCCGTGCTGGTGCCGCGTCCCGAAACCGAGACGGTCGTCGAGCTCGCACTGTCGTTCGTCGACGATCGCAAGCGGTCCTTGCGCATCGCCGATCTCGGCACCGGCTCGGGCGCGATCCTGCTCGCGCTGCTCTCCGAATTGCCCAATGCCGCCGGTATCGGGACAGACCTTTCGCCCGACGCGCTCGACGTGGCGCGCCGCAATGCCGCGACCCTCGGCCTTGGGGAGCGCGCCCGGTTCGTCGTGAGCGATTTCGCAACCGGCCTCAGCGGCCGGTTCGATCTCGTGGTGTCCAACCCGCCCTACGTCGCGACGTCCGACATCGCCACCCTTGCGCGCGACGTGCGCGACCACGACCCGTGCCTCGCACTCGACGGCGGGGCGGACGGCCTTGCCGCCTACCGGGCGATCGCCGCCGACGCGCGGCGCCTGATCGGCGGGCATCTGGTGGTCGAGATCGGGGCCGGGCAGCAGCCCGACGTCGAGTTCCTGCTGGCCGAAAAAGGCCTTGCAATCGCGGCCGTCCGGCACGACCTCTCCGGTATCGCGCGGGCGGTGGCGGCACGCCCCGCATAGCTGGAATACCGGGCTCCCGGGCCTGGCCAAAGGGCCAAAAAACCGCTTGGAATGTCGCAAAAGACCGACTAGGGTCCATTAACGGAATCGATCCCAGGATTGGGTACGCACTGCCACAGAGGCCCGGAGCAAGGCTCCGTGAGGCGGCAGAGCAAACAGGGCGAAACAGGGAATTTCCGCTCGAAGGAACGGCACTTCGCCACAAACGGGTATCGAGAAGCTTTCACCGGTTGAGCGCTGGTCGGGCATGGGTCCGCCAGGCGCGTGACGAAAGGTGATCCATGCCGCGGCAAACCGCGGCGAGAAGGATGTTCAGATCAACGCGACCTCGTCGCCAAGGCGTACGTCGTCCGGCCGATGCCCCGAGAGGGCTGCGGCCAGCGTGTGGATTTTTGATGCCGGCGTAGCCGGTGAACCGGGGAAGAGCGGGTCAGAGCCGCGCCAAAGGAGTCGTTGAACACAGGCCATGAGAAACGGTCAGCATCAGCACCACAATCACAACAAGCGCATGCGCGGGCGCAATAATAATCACAGCAGCAACAACAACAATAATAACCGCCGCAACCATAACCCGTTGACACGGGTGTATGAATCCAACGGCCCCGACGTGAAGATCCGCGGCACGGCCAACCATGTCGCCGAGAAATATCTTCAGCTCGCGCGCGACGCGCAGACCTCGGGCGATCCGATCGCGGCGGAAAATTACTTCCAGCACGCCGAACATTACTTCCGCCTGATCGCGGTCGCGCAGGAACAGTTCCGGCAGCAGAACCCGAATTTCCAACCGCCGCGCCCCGAAGGCAGTGGCGGCAACGATCAGCAGTTCGCGCCGCGCAATGAAGGCACCGACGAAGGCGGCGAGGACGATGGGCAGCCCTTCGATGCGCCGTTCGCCGCGCGCGAGCAGCCGCAGCCTTATCTGCCGCCGCGCGAAGCCCAGCCCTATCTGCCGCGCGATGCGCAGCCGTTCGTCCCGCGCGACAACCAGAATTTCCAACCGCGCGAGCAGCGCAATGGCCCGCCGCCCGAACCCCGGCCGCAGCCGCGCCCCCCGCAGAACGAAGGCAACCACGAGGCGCTGCCCGCCTTCATCACCGGCGGCGCGTCACAGCCCGTGGTCCAGCAGGCGCAGGATCCAACCGGCCAGAACGGCTTCGACAACGGCCAGCCGGACCGCTTCCCGCTGCATCGCCGCCGCCGCCGCCATCGCGGCCCGCGCGACAATTCGGGGCCGCAGGGCGGCGACCGGCCGGACGATTCCGGGGCGTAGTATCAGGAGCGGATGCCGGCAAAACCGGGGACCGTTTCCCGTCCGGCATCGTGACACCACTCAAGAAGACCGCGCCGCGCCTCCGGGCGACGGCGCGAGCACCGGCTCCAGTGCCGGCACCAGGCGGCGTTTTTCGCGCCGCGCCGGAATCGCGCGGTAAACCTGCTTGGTCGCCTCGACGATATGCACGCCGGCGAACGGCGCCGACAGCGTTGCGCCGGTGCGCTCCCAGGCCGGCGCCGAGCGTAGGAACCAGGCACGCGAAATCGGCGGCACGTACAGCGCTTCGCCCCAGCCGGTCGGCGTGAACCAGGTCTCGCGCAACAGCGCGGTGATCTGCGAGCGCGAGTACGGCCGCCCATGGCCGAACGGCGTCGTATCGGTGCGCGCCCAGATGCCGCGCCGGTTCGGGATCACGGCGAGCAGGCGGCCGCCGGGCGCGAGCACGCGCCACACCTCGCGCAGCAACGCCTCGGCGTCGCGCGACATTTCCAGCGCGTGCACCAGCATCACGCGATCGACCGCCGCATCGGTGAGCGGAAGATCCAGTTCCTCGACCAGCGAGGTCAACGAGGGACGCGCCGAAGGCCACTTCACCACGCCCTGCGCGGCCGGCATGAAAGAGAGACAGCGCTCCGCCTCCTCGCGGAACAGGCCGAGATAGGGCGTCGCGTACCCGATCCCGGCAACCCGCTGCGCCCGCGTGTCGGCCCAGCGCGAGCGGATGCCGCGGCCGACGAAGCGCCGCGCAACCGCACCCAGCGGCTGAGCGTAGAAATTTCGCAGATCGACGACGTCGAGCGACATGGGTGCGTCTAAACGGCCATTGGGAACAAAATATTTCCTCGCCTCAGAACCTTAAGCCTTGCCGTTGCGTTCAGGTGAATGGACCGAAATTCTTCGATTTCCAGCGGACAGCCATGATAGCTTGCCGTTGCCATGCGGGAGGCGCAAGCGAGCTATGCCAGCCGAAACCCATCTCTTCCCCTGTCTGAAAGACAATTACGGCGTCCTGCTGCACGACCCCTCGACCGGGACGACGGCGGCGATCGATGCGCCCGAGGCCGGCCCGGTCGATGCCGCGCTCGCCGAGAAAGGCTGGCGCCTCACCGATATTCTGGTGACGCATCACCACGCCGATCATACCGGCGGCATCGCCGAGCTGAAGCAGAAACACCTCTGCCGCGTCATCGCGCCGCGCAAGGAAGCGCAGAAGATTCCCCAGGTCGACATAACGGTGCGCGAGGGCGACGTGGTGCAGGTCGGCTCGCTGGTCGGGCGCGTGCTGGAGACGCCGGGGCACACGGCCGGGCACATCTCCTACTGGTTCAAGTCCGACAAGCTCGTCTTCGTGGGCGACACGCTGTTCTCGGTCGGCTGCGGCCGCATCCTCGAGGGCACCCCGGAAATGATGTGGGACTCGCTGCTGAAGATCCGCAACCTGCCGGCCGACACGCAGATTTTCTGCGGCCACGAATATACCGCCGCCAATGTGCATTTCGCGCTCACCATCGAGCCGAAGAGCACGGCACTGCGCGCGCGCGCGGAGGAGGTCGTGAAACTGGTCGAGCAGAAGAAGCCGACGATCCCGACCACCGTGCAGCAGGAAAAATCGTTCAATCCGTTCCTGCGCGCCGACCTTCACTCGGTCGCGGCCGGCATCGGGATGGAAGACGCGAACGCCGAGAGCGTGTTCGCCACCATCCGGGCGCGCAAGGACAAGTTCTAGTTTCCACTCCGCGCGAGCTTGCTCCAGTCGGCGGCCTGGATGCGGGTGACGAGCTTGTAGCCGTTGCCGTCGGGACGGAACACCGACGCCTCGCCTTCGCGCACCTCGAACCAGTCGCGGCCGAACGCGTCCATGATGTTCGGCTTGTGCGAGACCACGACGACGTTGGTGCCGGCCGGCGGCATCGTGGCGGCGAGCTTGCGCATCGCGGCGGTGCGGCGGTTGTTCTCGTTCGGCGAGACGACCTGTCCGCCTTCGGAAATGTCGGCGCTCGACGTCACCGCACCGAAGCCAAGCAGCGTGCCGGTCTCGATCGCGCGATAGAACATGCTGGTTTGCACCTGGCCGACCGGATTCTGCAGCTTGCGCATCGCCTCGCCGATCTCGCGCGCGAGCGCGCGGCCCTGGTCGTTGAGCTGACGCTGCTTGGCGACATTGGCGAGATTGAGCGGATCGGTATCGGCCTGATCCGCATGCGTCGCGCCGTGGCGGAACACGATGACGTGCCCGCCGCCGCGCAAAGCCTTGATGGCCTCCATGTTGCCGGGATCGACCTGCGCCGTCGTCGGGGTGACGAAAGCCGCCGCCAACAGTCCGAGCCAGCAGATCAAACGCATCGCCGCCTCCTCGTTTGAGCCGCCGGCATGCTAGACCTTGGGCGGGGCGGCCGACAATCTCCGCGTGTCGGCCCGGCTCCACCTCACCTGGATGTTTTCATGCGCATGCTTTCGGCCGGCGACATCATCAAGAAGCTCGATCTCAAGCCGCATCCCGAAGGCGGGCACTTTCGCGAGACGTTCCGCGATCAGCGCACGGTCGACGGCCGCGCGACCTCGACGGCGATCTATTTCCTGCTCGCGCAGGGCCAGCGCTCGCACTGGCACCGCGTCGATGCCGCCGAGGTGTGGCACTATTACGCCGGGGCGCCGCTGGTGCTGGAGATGGCGGCCGGCGAGCAAGGCCCGGTCCGGCGCATGAAGCTCGGGCCGGACTTGGCCATGGGAGAACGGCCGCAGGGCGTGGTCCCGGCGGGCCAGTGGCAGGCTGCGGAAACGCTCGGTGACTGGACCTTGGCCGGTTGCACGGTCGCGCCGGGATTTGAGTTCGCGACGTTCGAGGCGGCGGCGAAGGACTGGGAGCCGGGCGCGTGATCCCGAAAAGTGGGCACCGGTTTTCGGACAAGATCACGCGCAAACCAAGCTAACCTTTACGTGCGATCATGTCCTTCGCGGCGAGCAGGCCGCCGCCAGCGACGAGCACGGCCGCCAGCACCAGTGACGTGCTCGCGACCGCATAGCCGGCAAGTACGAGATACGCAGTCGACAGCAGCGGCGCCACGTAGGAGGCGACACCGAGAATGCGGATGTCGCCGCGCTTGACGCCGACATCCCAGGCGTAGAACGCAGCACCCACCGGTCCGATGCCGAGGCCCGCGACCGCGAACCATTGGCCCGCGGTCTTCGGCCACTGCGTCTGCTCGAACAGCAGATGGAAGACGGCAGCGAGCACGGCGGTGGCGAGGCAGAAGCCCGCGACCGTATCGGTGGGCGCCTCGGCGAAGCGGCGCGACAGCACCGAATAAATCGCCCAGGTGAACGCCGCCACGAACGCCGCGGCGAATCCCGGCAGGTAATCCTGCGCGAAGGTGATGCCGCCGCGCCCGACGAACAGCACGACCGTGCCGGCGAGCGCGATCATCGCGCCGATAACGTGATGCGATTTCAGCCGCTCGTCCGGCAGCAGCGCCGAGCCGAGCACGATCAGCAGCGGCCACAGGTAGCTGACCAGTTGCGCCTCGGCGGCGGGTGCAAGCCGCAGCGCCATGAAGAACAGCGCGTGATAGCCGAACAGCCCGCCGACGCCGAGCGCCCACACTTCGGCCGGCTGCTTCAGCGCGCGCGCCGCGCCGGGGCGGAACGGCCACGTCGCAACACCGAGTGCGCCCGCAATGGCAAACGTCATCGCGGCCAGTTGAAACGGCGGCACCGTGCCGGACAGCACGGTGAGCAGCGAGAGCAGCGACCACATCAGGATCGCCGAAAAGCCGATCAGGGTGGCGCGCGTCTTCGTCATAAGCTACGCGGTTCGCGGCCGCAGGCGGCGCAGCGCCAGCACCATCACAAAGCCTCCCGCGACGGCACTAACGAAGACCACGCCCTCGGTCGCAACTTCGCGGACGAATGTCCCGTCCGCCGGATAGAACAAAAGCACCGGGATTGCCGTCAATACCATGACGGCCGCCGCCAGAGCTGAAATGGCGATCCAGTTGCGCATGCCCTCCGCGGCGCGACGCAGGACAAGGGCCTCCAACGAACCAATCGCCGCGCCCACGAGAGCAAAAGCGGCGAGGAACAGGAGGACGAGCAACGTCCATTCAAGAAGTCCGGTCTCGCTCCAATCGTCGGGTTCACCCGTGGGCGCGGTATAGGTCAGCGCAAGACCGAAGCCTACGACGATACCGATCGCGAGATGCAGCACCAGCCAGGATCGCAGCGGCAAGGCCGGCGCGATCTGGCGCAACACCGCGCCGGTGACCCATGCATAGACCGCGCAGCTGCCGGCGAGCAGCACGGCGGAAACAGCCGCGTAGATCATAGTGACGCCGAACGGCGTTTCGGCACCGCCCGCTTCGAGCCAGTCGCGCACCGCATAATTGAGAAAGCCCGCCGCAACTAAAGCGGCCGCTGCAATCAGATTGGCAACAATCCAGCGGCGGTCGATCTCGCTCACGTGCAAGCCCTACTCCGCCGCCAGCCGGCGCGAGTCCTCGACATAGCCGTCGCGCGTCTGCGGCAGCTTCCAGCCGAGCATGCGCGAGGCGACCAAGGTGCGCAGCACCTGCGCGGTGCCGCCGCCGATGGTGAACATGCGCACGTCGCGCGCCATTCGCTCCAGGGGAAGGTCGCGCGAATAGCCGCGTGCGCCGAACATCTGCAGCGCATCGTTGACGATGCGGATCGCGGCCTCAGAGGCGAAGATCTTGGCCTGCGCCGCCAGCATCGGATCGGGAAACGCCGACCCGGCCCCGCGCGAACGCGCCGCCTGGTAGAGCATCAGGCGCGACGCGGTGAGCTGGGTCTGCATGTCGGCGAGCATCCATTGCAGGCCCTGGAATTCGCCGATCGGGCGGCCGAACTGCTCGCGCTCCTTCACCCAGTCGACCGCGAGATCGAGCGCGCCGGCAGCGATGCCCATCGCGACGGTGCCGGCTCCGACGCGCTGGCTGTTGTAGGCGGTCATCAGGTCGGCAAAGCCGCGCCGAAATCCCGACGGCGGCAGCACCGCCATATCCGCTGCAATCTCGAGGTCCTCGAACACCAGTTCGCCCTCGGGCATGCCGCGCAGGCCCATGGTGCGTTCGCGCCGCGCGAGCCGCAGCCCCTTGGCTTCTTCACGCACCGCGAGGAAGCCGCCGATGCCGAGATCGTTGCCGGCCTCATCGAACACGCGCGCGAAGATCAGATGCAGCCGCGACACGCCGGCGCCGGTGATCCAGTGCTTGCGGCCGTTGATGATGTAGCGGTCGCCACGCCGGTCGGCCCGGGTGGTCATCGCCAGCGCGTCGGAGCCCGCGTCAGGCTCGGTGATGCAGATCGCGGGCTTGTCGCCGCCAAGCACGAGATCGGCCGCGAGCCGCTTCTGCGCCTCGCCGCCATAGGCCATCACGGTCGAGATCGCGCCCATGTTGGTCTCGACCGCGATGCGCGCCGTGACGGTGCAGCACTTCGCCATCTCCTCGATGACCAGCACCGCGTCGAGGAACGAGCGCCCCTGCCCGCCCAACGCCGCCGGAATCGTCATGCCGACGAAGCCCGCCTGCGTCAGCGCCGTGACGATGTCCCAGGGATAATGCTCCTGCACGTCGATCTCGGCCGCGCGCGG
>Ga0207682_10001505_pt1 | contig 10740 bp, 10 predicted proteins | sample KBSM63metaG_FD_184332 | JGI IMG/M metagenome (GOLD analysis project Ga0207682, IMG submission 184332) | Miscanthus rhizosphere microbial communities from Kellogg Biological Station, Michigan, USA - KBS M6-3 metaG (SPAdes) (version 2) | ecosystem: Host-associated > Plants > Roots > Rhizosphere >... | reverse complement strand
TCGGCGACGCCCGCGAGGAACAAGCCGGCAACACCGGGCGTGATACCACGATCCGTTTGCTCGTCGTCGAGCAATTGCGGGTTCGACCAGATCGGTTCGCCGTCGCGGCGCCAGAAGCAGTTGAGCGACCAGCGCGGCAACTGTTCGCCCGGATACCACTTGCCCTGGCCGAAGTGCGACAAGCCCTGCGGCGCGTACTTCTGCTTGAGCCGGTGGTAGAGCTCGATCGCGAGACGGCGCTTCTCCGGACCCAACGCCTTGGTATTCCACTCCGCGCCATCCGGATCGTCTACCGACACGAAGGTGGGCTCACCGCCCATGGTCAGCCGCACATCGCCCGACAACAGTTGCGCGTCGATGTCATGGCCGAGCTTTTCGATCTCGGCCCACTGCGCCTCGGTGTACGGCTTGGTGACACGCGGCGCTTCCCAGACGCGCTCGACACTCATCTGGTGTTCGAACTCGACTTCCGCCTTGTCGACGGCACCGGTCACCGGCGCAGCGGCACCGGGCTCGGGTGTGCAGGCGAGCGGGATGTGCCCTTCGCCCGCCAGCAGGCCCGAGGTGGGATCGAGCCCGACCCAGCCGGCGCCCGGTAGATAGACTTCGCACCAGGCGTGCAGGTCGGTGAAATCCTTCTCGGGCCCCGACGGACCGTCGAGCGACTTCATGTCGGCGGTGAGCTGGATGAGATAGCCCGAGACGAATCGCGCGGCGAGGCCCATGTGCCGCATCAATTGCACCAGCAGCCAGGCTGAATCGCGGCACGAGCCGGAACGCTTCGTCAGCGTGAGCTCCGGCGTCTGCACGCCCGGCTCCATGCGGATGAGATATTTGATGTCGTTGGCGAGCTTCGCGTTGAGCTCGACCAGGAAATCGATCGTACGTTTGCGGTCCCGGGGAATGGTGCGCAGGTATTCCTTGAACAGCGGTTCGCCGCGGAACATGACGAGGTATGGCGCGAGATCGCGCTTGTCCACGCCCTGGTAACCGAACGGAAAGGTCTCCGCATACGGCTCGAGGAAGAAGTCGAAAGGATTGAGCACGGCCATCTCGGCGACCAGGTCCACCTCGATGCGCAGCTCTTTGGTCTTCTCGGGGAACACGAAACGCGCGAGGTAGTTAGCCTCCGGATCCTGCTGCCAGTTGACGAAGTGCTTGGCCGGCGTGACCTTCAGCGAGTACGAAATGATGCGCGTACGGCAGTGCGGTGCGGGGCGCAGGCGGACGACTTGTGGTCCGAGCGCCACGAGCCGGTCGTAGCGATAGTGCGTGACGTGATTGAGCGCGACATGTATGGACACGAGGGCATTCTACACAGGCGGCCTGTTAGTCATGCCGCACCAATATGGCCGCAAAACAGCCCTGCGGCACCATCCCGATGCGCGCACACTGCGGCCGCGCACTTTTTTGAACACGGCCAATTGGCTCTGGTATTTTTGGGCCGAGACGCACACCAACAATGAAAACCGACTGGACGTCATACCCTTCCCCTGGATTCCACGACGAGCTCGTGGGTCCTGGCGGCGGTGCACGCGCCGCGGGCCGCCAGTTGATGCGTTATCTGACCGACATGGACGGCGACGAGATCGCCGTGCGCCAGCAGGCCGCGGAACTCGCCATCAAGGCGATGGGCATCACATTCACGGTCTACCACGAGCAGGACGGGTCGATCGACCGCGCCTGGCCGCTCGACATCATCCCGCGCACCATCAGCCGCAAGGAATGGCAGAAGATCGAGGCAGGCCTCATCCAGCGCGCCGCGGCACTGAACCTGTTCATCGACGATGTCTACCACGCGCAGAAGTTCATCAAAGACGGCCTCATGCCGGCCTCGATCATCTCGACGTCCAAGAATTTCCGCTCGGTCGTGCGCGGCCTCAAGCCGCCGCTTCGCACCTGGGCACACATCTGTGGCTCGGACCTGATCCGCGACAAGGACGGCACGGTTTACGTGCTCGAGGACAACCTGCGGGTCCCTTCCGGCGTGTCCTACATGCTCGAGAACCGGCAGGTGGTCAAACGCGTGTTTCCGGAGTTGTTCGAGAGCGCCGCCATCCTGCCCGTGGATGACTACCCCTCGCAGCTCTACGACATGCTGAGCGCGCTGTCGCCGCGCAAGGAGACGCGCCCCGAGGTCGTGGTGCTCACCCCCGGCATCTACAACTCGGCATATTTCGAGCACGCTTATCTCGCGCGCCAGATGGGCTGCGAGCTCGTCGAGGGGCGCGACCTCGCGGTAGATAGTGACGACGTCGTCTACATGCAGACGGTGCGCGGCTGGGAGCGGGTCGACGTCATCTACCGCCGCATCGACGACGACTTCCTCGATCCCGAAGTGTTCCGCAAGGATTCCTCGCTCGGCGTGCCCGGACTCATGCGCGCCTGGGCGGCGGGCAAAGTGGCGCTGGCCAATGCACCAGGAGCAGGCGTGGCCGACGACAAGCTCGTCTATACCTACGTGCCCGACATGATCAAGTACTACCTGGGCGAGGATGCCATCCTGCCCAACGTGCCGTCGTGGCGCTGTGGCGAGGCCAAGCAACTCGAACACGTGCTCGGCAATCTCGAGCAGCTGGTGGTGAAGCCCGTCGATGGCTCGGGCGGTTACGGCATGCTCATGGGACCCATGTCGACGAAGGCGGAACGCGCCAAGTTCGGCGACTCGCTCAAGGCCGATCCGCGCAGCTTCATCGCACAACCCATCGTCACGCTGTCGACCGTGCCGACGCTCGTGAACGACAAACTCGAGCCGCGGCACGTCGACCTGCGCCCGTTCATCCTGAGCGGCCAGCAGACCACGGTGACCACGGGCGGCCTCACGCGCGTGGCGTTGCGCAAGGGCTCGCTGGTCGTGAATTCGTCCCAGGGTGGCGGCAGCAAGGACACGTGGATCGTGGACACGGATAGTTAGGTGCAGATCCCGTGCTAGCCCGCGTCGTCGAAAATGTCTACTGGCTCTCGCGTTACCTCGAACGCGCGGAGAACACCGCGCGCATCATCGGCGTGAACACCAACCTGCTGCTCGACCTGCCGGGCGGCATCGCGCCGGGCTGGCTGCCGCTGGTCGACATCTCCGGCAATCGCGCCGAGTTCGACGCCCAGTTCAAGGACAAGGCCAGCAAGGGCGAGGAGCGCGACGTCGTCAATTTCCTCATCGCCGACCCCAGGAATCCCGGCTCCATCTGCAGCTCGCTGACCGCCGCGCGCGAAAACGCGCGTACCTTGCGCGAGATCCTGCCCACCGAAGCGTGGGAATTGCTCAACGAATTCTTCGCGGAATTCACCAGGGATCTGCCGACCGGCATCAACAAGCGAACGCGCTTCGATTTCCTCAAGCGCATCGTCGTCACGCTGCAGACCATCGCCGGCATCCTCGACGGCACCATGAACCGCAACGACGCGCACACCTTCAGCACGCTTGGCCGCAACCTCGAGCGCGCCGACATGACCAGCCGCATCGTCGACGTCCGCTCCGCCCAACTACTGCCCGCCGAGACTCCCGAGTTGCGGCCCTTCGAAACCGTGCAGTGGATGAGCGTGCTCAAGTCGCTGTCGGGCTACCAGATGTATCGCCTCAAGATGCGCACGCGCGTCAAGCGCACCGAAGTGCTCCAGTTCCTGCTGCGCGACGATCAGTTCCCGCGTTCGTGCCTGTATTGCCTGGCACAGCTCGAGAGTTCGCTGGCGCCATTGCCGCGCAGTGAAGGCGCGCTCGAAGTACTCGACGGCGCCGCCAAGTTCATCCAGCGCGCGCCGCTCGCCACGCTCGATCAGCCCGGGCTGCACGGTCTCATCGACGACATCCAGTTGCGTATCTCCGATGTGCACTCGCGGCTCGCGGAAATCTATTTCCCTTCGGGCGAAGTCAGCGGCGTGCAGCGCATGACCGGCCAGAGCCAGTCACAAAGTCAGTCGCAGCGGCAGACCACCTTGTCTTTCGGCGAGCGTGCCAAGGCCTAGCCGACTGAAATGGAAATGGGGACATTCCCCATTTCCTAGCAAACAGGGACGCACCTGATTCCGCGGCGCAGATATCCTCCGACCATGCGCGCAAGAATTGTGATCCTCTCCGGTTCCGGCCTCTCCGCGGAGAGCGGTCTGCCTACCTTTCGCGACGCCGCCGGACTGTGGCGCCAGCATTCCTGGCAGGACCTCGCCAGTCCGGAAGGTTGGCGAAAAAATCCCGCGCTCGTGCTCGAGTTTTATAACGAGCGCCGCGCGAAGGCCTGGGCCGCGCAGCCCAATGCGGCGCATCTTGCCATCGCCACCCTCGAGACGAAGTTCGACGTCGCCGTCGTGACGCAGAACGTCGATTCGCTGCACGAGCGTGCGGGTTCGACGAAGGTCCTGCATGTCCACGGCGAGCTGGCATTCGCGCGCGGCACGGGCACTTCCCGCCGGCGGTATCGCATCGATGGCGCGCCCATCGAACTCGGGCAGCATTGCAACGAGGGTACCCAGCTGCGCCCTGACATCGTGTGGTTCGGCGAAGAGACACGGCATATGGACACGGCACGCGAACTCGTGGCCGCCGCCGACAAGGTCCTGGTCGTCGGAACTTCGCTCAGCGTCTATCCAGCCGCCTCACTCGTCGATGCAGCGCGTGAGGACGCCGACAAGGTGTTGAACTCACTGGAGATGGACGAGGTGCCACGGGGTTTCAGATTTCTCGCCGGCCCCGCCACTCGCGTGGTGCCGCGCATCATCAAAGAGTGGCTTCGCTAGCGCCAGTCAGCCGCTACGCCGACGCCTTCCTGCCGCCGCGCTCGATGCTGGCATGCGCAATCTCCCGCTCCAGCAGGCACTTCGACATCTCCGACGCGCGGCCCACCAGTTCGCGCGCGCCCGCGCGCAAACTTTCGCTCGACTGCACGAAGTCCATATTGCGCTCCATCTCCTCGAATTCCCAGCCGAGTGAGTGCGCGATGAACGGGAACTGCGGCAGTAGATAGCCGATCTCGCTGAAGAATCCCATCATCTGGCCGGCGACCGCCTGGATACCGTCCTGCCCGCCGGTGATGATGAACGCCGCCACCTTGTTGCGGATGAGCACCTTGTTGTTGATGGTGATCTGGTTCTGGATGCAGTTCATGCGCTCGACCATCTTGTAATACAGCGAGCTCGCCGCGCCCCAGCGGATTGGCGTCGCGATCAGCAGGATGTCGGCCCAGTGCACGGCCATTTCGTAGACCTGGTCGAGCTGATCGGTTTTATCCATCGAGGTGACCGAACAGGGCCAGGTACAGGCTTTCGCCGCCTTGGAGTAATAACCTTCACAGTTGCGGAAGGCGAGGTCGTTGAGCTTGATCAGCTTCGTCTCGGCGCCAAGCGCCGTGGCGGCGTGCTCCAGCGCCACGCCCAGCAAGTGCTCGGAAGTCGAAAAGCGCGGATTCTTCGCGTCCATCGCTGTTGTCGAGATGCCGCCCACGCGCAAACCCCCGGGCGCGCGCTCCGTGGAGCGCGTCAGCGGATGCGGGTCGTGCGGCAGATGCCCGCGCTTGCTGGTGGGTTTGGCAGTGACTAACAACCTGCCGTTTTCTTCCTTCACGCCATAACCTGGGACTTTGTCCGCCTCGTAACCCGGCTCGCCCTCACCCGTGCATCGATTGAATTTGTACTGGTGCCAGGGGCAGACCACGAACTCGCCGTCGAGGCGACCTTTGCCGAGCGGACCGCCGACGTGGTTGCAGACATTGGAGATCACGCCGAACTTGCCGTCCTGATACGACACGGCCACGAGCCGCTCGCCGAGTCTTGCTTCGCGCAGCGGCGCGCGTTTGAAATCGTCGGCCGCGCCGACGTCGATCCACTCTCCTGCCTGATCCATGCTGCTCTCCGATCGAACATGAGGCTGGCGGCAATCATATCCCCTACACTTGCGCGACTCATGCACAGCAACATGCCTGAATTCGAACGCGCAACCATGCAGCGTGTCACCTGGCGCCTGCTGCCGTTCCTGCTGCTGCTCTACATCATCTCCTGGCTGGATCGCGTCAACGTCGGGTTCGCCAAGCTGCAGATGAACACCGACCTCGGACTCAGCGACACGGCTTACGGATTTGGCGCCGGCATCTTCTTTCTCGCTTATGCAGCCTGCGAAATCCCCAGCAACCTGCTGCTGGTGCGCTTCGGCGCAAGACGCTGGATCGCACGCATCATGATCACCTGGGGCCTGATCTCTGCCGGCATGATGTTCGTGCAGGGTGAGCTCAGCTTTTATGCCATGCGCCTGCTGCTGGGCGCCGCGGAAGCCGGTTTCCTGCCGGGCATCGTCTATTACCTCAGCCAATGGTTCCCGCGCGCGCAACGCGCCAAGGCCGTGTCGTGGTTCATGATCGGTATTCCGTTGTCCATCGTGTTCGGCGGGCCGCTCTCCGGGTGGTTGTTAGGCTTCGAGGGTCATCTCGGCTTGCACGGCTGGCAGTGGATGTTCCTCGCGGAAGGAATTCCGGCGGTGCTCCTGGGTTTCGCCGTGTTGGTCTACCTCACCGAAAAGCCCGCCGACGCGAAATGGCTCACGGCGGACCAGCGCGACTGGTTGAGCAAGGTCATCGAAGCGGAACACATCGAGGCACAGGCACGCCATCGCGTGAGCGTCGGTGAAGTACTGCGCCATCCCACCGTCTGGCTGCTGGCCGCCATTATGTTCTGCTGCCAGACCGGTAGTTATGGCCTGACGCTCTGGGTTCCCACCATCGTGAAGAGTCTTTCCGGCTTCTCGAATTTTGAAGTGGGCATGATTTCCTCGTTGCCCTACATCGCGGCGGCGGCAGGTATGGTGCTGATCGGCCGCAGCTCCGACCGCACGGGCGAGCGGTTCATGCACGTCGCCATTCCCACCGCGATTGGCGCCGCCGGCTTTGTCGCCACCGCACTGTTCAAGTCGCCCGTACCCGCGATGATCGCGCTGGCGATCGCGGCCGTCGGCGACTACGGCGCGCGCGGGCCATTCTGGGCGTTGCCCGGAAAATTCCTGACCGGTGGCGCTGCAGCGGCGGGCATCGCGTTGATCAACGCCATGGGCGCGGTCGGCGGTTTCATCGGACCCTCGGCGGTCGGCTATCTCAAGGATGTGTCCGGCAATTTCGAAAGCGGCTTGTTCCTGCTGGCCGGAATCCTGTTGATCGGTTCGCTGCTGACCCTCGTGCTGCGCCAGTCGCCGACGCTCAAGGATTAGGTCCTGCGGATGAGAGCGACTATCTACGGCATCAAGAACTGCGACACCATGAAGAAGGCGCGCGCGTGGCTCGAGGCGCACGGTATCGAGCACGACTTCCATGACTACAAGGTCGCTGGCGTCGAGCGCGCGAAACTCGAAGCCTGGGCGAAAATCGTCGGATGGGAAGTGCTGCTCAATCGCGCCGGCACCACCTTCCGCAAGTTGCCGGACGACCAGAAGCAGCACCTGGACGAACGGAAGGCGCTCGCGCTCATGCTCGCGCAGCCGTCCATGATCAAAAGGCCGGTGCTCGAACGGGGCAAAACACTGCTCGTCGGGTTCTCCGCAGAGCGCTACTCGGCCATTAGATAGCCAGGGGCAGGTTTCGCGCCCTTCGTTGCGGCAGGCCTGAATTTCACGTAGATTTCGCGCCCGCTGCGATATCGAAGACCACCCCCTGGGAGCGATCATGCCCGTCAAATTCGCGAATGAATCGGAAGCTTTTCTGTCGGTGCTGACACTCGTCGCAGGGGCCGATCAGTCGGGCAGCCTCGAAGAGCGGGACTTCCTCTTCAAGAAGGTCAAGGGTCTCGCAATTTTCGGGAATCCCTCGACCGCCGACTTGCAAAGCTCCTCGGCAAAGTCACCGACGCGGTCTACGAGGGCGTTGCCCAGAAGGACGGCGAATTCACGACCGCCGGCATCGACGCGCTGCTCGGCGACGTCAAGAAAACGCTGAGCCCTGAGCTTCGCAAGTCGCTCGTGCAGATCGCGGGCGAGCTCGGTGACACGGACGGCGGCGACGCAAAGGAAGCCGCGCTGCTCGACCAGGTCCGCCGCGCGCTCAGTTAAAGGCTGCGGGTTCTCAGCCCGCAGACATCGTCGGCGCAACGGTCATCACCGGCAACGTGCGCGGATACTTCCGCCCGTTGAGAAACTTGCCAAGGAACGTCGACCGCACCAGGTAGTGGTAGCTTGCGATCAGCAGCACGCCCGAGATCGCGAGGATCAGTGCGTACTTGATCGACCAGTGCAACGACCAGCGGATCATCCACGCCTGCAGTCCCCAGACGATGGGCACGTGGATCAGATACATCCAGTACGACGCATCCGACAGGTAGCGCCAGCGCGCACTCGGCGCCGATAGCCATGCCACGGCGGCGCCGACCAGCCCCAACGACCAGCACCACACCGCGAGCATGTATGCGCCGGAGTACGCGGCGCGTATTCCCGGGGACATCGGAATGACCGTCATGTTCATCCTCACACCGACGAGGTAGAGCGCAGCGAAGGACGCCAGCGCGGCGACGGTGAGGTACAGCGCATAGTCCCGGCGCAAGAGCTCGAACCACGATTGCTGGCGATGCAGGCACCAGCCAAACAAGAACGACGTGCCGAAGATTGCCACGGACGGAAAACTGGGCACGAATCCATACAGCGGCGTCGGCAATCCCGACCATTGCTGCCACCAGGGCGTGCCGTACAACAGCGCGGCCAGCGGTGCAGCCAGGAGCAGTGGCGCGATGCGAAGCGAGAGAGTCCCGTGCAGCAGGCGATCGACCAGCGTCCGCAGCGAACCGCGGCGGTCAACGCTCACGACCAGCGCGCGCAGTATCAGCAACAGCGCGTACAGGACCAGGAGTAGATAGAGAAACCAGAAATGACCCCACGGGAAACCGTGTTGCTGAGGGGCTGCGGGCCCGGGCCCGGTGATCCCCATCTGCCGTGCGGCCCAGATGATGGGCAGAATGCAGAGCGGCATCACGACGGGAAAGAAGGCGACCAGCGGCAAAGCGATACGTCGCAGCCGATTCCTGATGAATCCACCAGCACCCAGCCGCTGGAACAGCAGACGCGCGAAAAACCCCGCCACGAGGAAAAAAGTCGCCATGCGGAAGATGTGCACGACGTAAAAGAACACACCCAATGACGCGCTGGTCTCGACGTCCGTTATGGGCCAGCGGATCTCGCGGAAGCCGGGCAGGAACGACATGGTGGCGTGCAACGCGATGCCGAGCAGCAAGGCGCTGGCGCGCAGCGCATCGAGCGAATGGAAGCGTTCGTCTGTACTCATGGCTTCAACCGGTCCTTCAGATATTCGAGCCGATGACGCCGCGCGTGCGAGCGCCGCAACAGCACCGTGTTCCACACCAGCGCAGCGAGCACGCACGCCGCGGCGACGCCGCCCGCAATCAATGCGAGCTCCAGCGCGGACCTGGAATCCCGCAGTTGCGATCCAGTCGCAGTGACGATCGCGAACAACGCGACGAAGCTCAGGGCACGCCCGAATCGCAACTGCTCTGCTACCCAGTCTTCGCGGTCGATGGAATCTTTCAACGATTGCAGCAAATCGACGGAACCCGTCGCCGGAGGTTCGCGGCGCATGCGCACCACCGCCGCCGCCGATATCAGCGCGAATGCGGCGACCACCAGCCCGAGCACGCGATACGTCGTGAAGAACGCCAGCCAGCCGGCCGCCGCCACGCCCAGGCACATTCCTGCGAGCTCCGCGACAGTGGCGAGGCGCATGTGCCGACGGTGGCGCGTCAGATGCGCCTCGATGTCATCGATCGACACTGCGGCGGCTTCCGCCTGCCAGAGTTTCGCGAGATCGTTCCAGTCGGAGGCGAGCTTTTCGTTCATGGTCATACCTCGAGCAAGACGCGCAACAGGTCGCGCGCGCGAGTGCCGCGGATCGCGACGGCATTGGGCGTGAGTCCCAGCGTGTCGGCGATTTCGGCGGGCGAAAATCCTTCGAGCAGCAGGATCGCCACTTCGCGATAGGCGATGGGCAGCGTGCGCACGACGGCCATGAGCCGGCGGCTTTCATCGCCTCGCATCGCGAGTTCCTCGGGGGTCGGAGCGGCGGTGGCGAGCTCTTCGGACAGTTCGACCATGACCGGCTGGCGTACCGCGCGGCTGATGTGCGTGGCGATTCGGTTATGGGCGATGCGTGCCACATACGTGCGTTCCGAGCACTGCTGCCGGAACGCGGGCCACGCGCGCCATACGGCGACGAGAATTTCCTGGGTCAGATCGCGCGCCAGTTCCGGATTCGCTTCGTGGCTCGACGCCAGGCGCTGCGCGAGCGCGGAATGGTCACGAAGAATTCTCTCGAGGCTTGAGTCGGCTTCGGACATCCAATCGAGAGTAGTCCCCGCCCGTCGCCGAACCTTTCAAATGAAAAGGCGCCGCCCGGCTTCCGGGCGGCGCCCGTTCAAATGGAGACTCGGACCGCCCGCGTGCACGGCCCGGTTCCGTCCCCAGTCCCCCCTCTGATAGTGGGAATAGATACGCCTTGGAGAGGCAAAAGAAAAGCCCCTTGTGGTGAATCTACGACCCGAAAACTCCGACTGGCACTGTGGGAAAGTCAGATTGTGGATTTTCCGCAACGCAACGGAGCAAATATAGGCGTCGGACCTTCCACGACCAATCGTGGGGGTTGCCCAAGGCCCGGGGTCGCTGTAGATCATGCGCGGGGGATTGGAGTCTTCATGGCGAATCAGCGGCGAGGTCGGGCCAACGCGGTAGAGCGTCATCTTGATCGCGATGACGTGCGGATCCTGAACCGCGGCGCG
>Ga0207682_10001501_pt1 | contig 10772 bp, 7 predicted proteins | sample KBSM63metaG_FD_184332 | JGI IMG/M metagenome (GOLD analysis project Ga0207682, IMG submission 184332) | Miscanthus rhizosphere microbial communities from Kellogg Biological Station, Michigan, USA - KBS M6-3 metaG (SPAdes) (version 2) | ecosystem: Host-associated > Plants > Roots > Rhizosphere >... | reverse complement strand
CGAGCCCAGCCGTGTCGTCCATGCCGCGCAGGTGACCGAGCACGTCGGGAGGGCCTTGGCGGCGCTGCCCGAGATGCAGCGCGTGGCGGTCACGCTGTGTCACTACCAGGGCCTGCGCAACATCGAGGCCGCGATGGCGGCGGGAGCATCGGGCTTCAGCACGTCGAACAACCGCTCGCAAATCGGCTACCAGGGCAAGCCGTTCGCCGCGCGGCTCACGAGCCGCGACGAGTACGCGGCGTATTGCGGCGTATTGAAACGCGCCGGCCGCGGCGTGATCCAGATCGCGGTGACCAACCGCTTCGCCACGCTCGCGGATGATGAATACGAGCTGCTCGATTTCCTGCTGACGCACAGCGGACGGCCCGTCACCTGGATTTCGCTCCTGAACGATCCGAACAAGCCCAACGGCTGCCGCGAGGTGCTCGACAAGGTCGATCCGCTGATCAAGCGCGGCTGCGCGCCGCAGATGCTCATACGCTCGATGCTGCGCGAGTTCACGCTGAAGATCCCCTACGCTTTCACCGAATTCAAGTCAGCGGCACGCGTGTTCAACCGCCCGGTCGAGGAGCAGAAAAAAGTCTACGCGGATCCGGCATTCCGCGCGGCGTTCAAAGCGGAGCTCGCCGAAGGCCGGCGCTTCACCGGCCAGCCGCCCAAAGTAATTATCTGCAAGATGGGCAACCCGGCGCTGCGCCACTATGAAACGCGCAAGGTCGGTGAAATTGCGGCCGAGCGCAATGCGGACCCGGTCGACACGCTGTTCGACATCGCGCTCGAGGACGACCTGAATACGCTCGTCGCCTACGAGCGCGGCAACAGCGACCGCGCGCAGATCGCCGACATGCTGCGCGATCCGCGCTCGATGATCGGGCTCTCCGACGGCGGCGCGCACGTGGACATGCTGTACGAAGCGGGCTACCCGACCTACCTGCTTTCGCACTGGGTGCGGGAGAAACAAGTGCTGACTTTGGAGCAGGCCGTCAGGCGCATCACCTCCGAGCCCGCCGACTTTTTCGGCCTGCACGACCGCGGGCGCATTGCCGCGGGCAAGGCCGCCGACTTTGTGCTGTTCGACGAAGCCGGCATCGGCTCGCCCGAGCGCGGCTCGTTCATCTACGATCTGCCAACAGGCGCCGGCCGGCTGCATGCGAAGGCGCAGGGCATCGCGCGCATCGTCGTCAACGGCCGCACGCTGTACCGCGACGGCAAGCCCACCGGCGATTTGCCGGGCCGCGTCGTGAGTTCCGCGTAGCTAGAATCATGGGCTGGTGTTGCTGTGCATGGGTGCCGGGAATAGCGGCGCTCTTATTCTCCGCTGCCGCCTGTGCCCAGCCCTATCCCAACCGGCCGATCCGCTTCGTCGTGCCATTCGGTCCCGGCGGCGCGACCGACATCGTCGCGCGCTCGCTGAGCCGGCAGCTGGCCGATGCGTGGGGCCAATCTATTGTCGTCGACAACCGCGGCGGCGCGGGCGGCCTCATAGGCTCGGACCTCGTCGCCAAGGCCGCGCCGGACGGCTACACGCTGCTGCTCGCGACGGCTGCCAACGCGGCGAACGTCGTGTTCGAGCCCAAAATGCCATTCGACCTGCAGCGCGATTTCGCGCCGGTCATCCACGTCGTCAACGTGCCTTTCGTGCTGACGGTGCATCCCAAGGTCCCCGCCGCCACGATGAAAGAGCTCATCGCGTTCGCGAAGGCGCAGCCGGGGCAGCTCAACTACGGCAGCATCGGCGTGGGCACGTCGAACCAGCTGATGATGGAAATGGTGAAGAGCATGTCGCGCACTGACATTGTTCATGTCCCGTATAAAGGCGTGGGGCCGGCGCTCGTCGATCTGATGGCGGGGCGCCTGAGCACCATGCTGTTTTCCGTCGGCGCGGCGCTGCCTTATCTCAACGACGGGCGCATCAAAGCGATTGCCGTGACCTCGGCACAGCGCATCCCCACGATGCCGGACGTGCCCGCGATCAGCGAGACGCTGCCCGGCTACGACATGACGCCGTGGTACGGCGTGCTCGCCCCTGCCTCGACTCCGCGCCCGGTGATCGACAAGCTGAATGCCGAAATCGTCCGCATCCTGAAGCTGCCTGAAATACAGGAAAGCTACGCGCGCCAGGGCTTCGTGCCCGTGGGCTCGACTCCGCAACAGTTCGCAACCCATATCGGCGGCATGATCGCCAAGTACCGCCGCGTCGTGAAGGACGCCGGCATCAAGGTCGAATGAACCACGGTCCGTGTTAAAATCGTGACCTCCTGACCAGCGGGCTCTCATGGCGCTCTCCTCCCTTACCGCACTGTCTCCTCTCGACGGGCGCTACAGCAGCAAGGTCGAATCCCTGCGGCAGTATTTCAGCGAGCTCGCGCTCATACGCTACCGCGTGCTGATCGAAATCGAATGGCTGCAGGCGCTGGCCGCCGAGCCTGTGCTCGTGGAAGTCCCTGAATTCTCCGCCGCGACCGTGAAGGAGCTGGACGCCATCGTCACCGGGTTTTCGGAGCCCGACGGCGCCGCGGTGAAAACCATCGAGGCGCGCACCAACCACGACGTCAAGGCGATCGAGTATTTTCTGAAGGAACGCCTCGCGGGCAACGCCGAGATCGCCAAGGTTGCCGAGTTCATCCATTTCGCGTGCACCTCCGAAGACGTCAACAACCTGTGCCACGCGCTGATGCTGAAGGCCGCGCGCGACGACGTCATGCTGCCGGCGCTAGACCGGATTATCTGGCGCCTGACCGCAATGGCGCACGAACTCGCCGACGCGGCCATGCTCGCGCATACGCACGGCCAGCCGGCGAGCCCCACCACGCTCGGCAAGGAAATGGCCAATGTCGTCGCGCGCCTGAAACGCGCGCGCCAACGCATCGCCGGCATCAAGCTGCTCGGAAAAATCAACGGCGCCGTCGGCAACTACAACGCGCACATGGTCGCCTACCCGGAAATCGACTGGGAGAAGTTCGCGCGCAGTTTCGTTGAAAACCTCGGCCTCGAGTTCAATCCTTACACCATCCAGATCGAACCGCATGACGCGATCGCGGAACTTTTTGACGCGTACGCGCGCGCTAACACGATCATGCTCGACCTCGACCGCGACATCTGGGGTTATATCTCGCTCGGTTACTTCACGCAGAAGACGAAGGCCGGCGAAGTCGGCTCCTCCACCATGCCGCACAAGGTCAATCCGATCGACTTCGAGAATTCGGAAGGCAATTTCGGTATTGCCAACGCGCTGCTGCGCCACATGAGCGAGAAGCTGCCGGTATCGCGCTGGCAGCGCGATCTCACCGACTCGACCGTGCTGCGTAATATGGGCACGGCGCTCGGCTATACGCTGCTCGCATACGATTCGCTGCTGAAGGGTCTGGGCAAGCTCGAAGCCAATTACACGATGCTGTCATCCGATCTCGACGCGAACTGGGACGTGCTCGCCGAGCCGGTGCAGACCGTATTGCGGCGCTACGGCGTGTCCGGCGCTTATGAGCTGCTGAAAGACCTGACGCGCGGTAAAGGCGGCATCACGCGCGAATCACTGCACGAGTTCATCAAAACGCTGACAATACCGGACTCTGCAAAAAACAGCCTGCTGGAGCTGCGGCCCGCGACCTACGTTGGCAAAGCGATCGAGCTGGCGAAAAAAATATAGTATTTCCGCGCAGGCGCATTCGTCCTGCGCGAAAGTCGCTGCACGTTACGCTGGACTCGCGACATATAACGAAGGAGGAGCCATGGACACACCGTCACGCAAGCCGGACGCCGCCGCGCAATTGCCCGCAACTGCGGGCGCAACCGTCGGTCGCCGTAAATTTCTGACTCACGGCATTACCGCCGCCGGTGCCGCTGTTGCGGGTATCGCACTGCCCGCCCGCGCCGCCGAGCCGATCGGCAAGGATTTCCCCGCGTGGGCGACGACGATGGGCAAGCCGCTCAGCACTTACGGCCAGCCGTCGCGCTTCGAGGAGCCGGTCAAGCGCTACACCGGCAGCGCGTATGGCACGCTTGCCCCCGGAACAGGCACCGCGCGCACGCCGCTCGAAAAACTCGAAGGCGTGATCACGCCCAACGGCCTGCATTACGACCGCAGCCACAACGGCACGCCCGAGATCGATCCCGCGAAGCACAAGCTGCTGATCCACGGGCTCGTCAAGCGCCCGCTGACGTTTTCGATCGCGGACTTGTCGCGCTACCCGATGGTGAGCCGCATCTGCTTTATCGAATGCGCCGGCAACAGCAGCGCCACCGCGATTTCACCCGAGCCGCCGCAGGGCTCCGCCGGACTCGTGCACGGTCTCGTCTCGTGCGCCGACTGGACCGGTGTTCCGCTCGCGCTGCTGCTCGATGAAGCCGGGGTCGATCCGGCGGGCAAGTGGCTGCTGGCGGAAGGCGCCGATTCCGCCGCGATGAGCCGCAGCGTGCCGATGGAGAAAGCGTACGACGACGCAATCGTCGCGCTGTATCAGAACGGGGAGCGCCTGCGGCCGGAGAACGGCTATCCGGTGCGCCTGCTGCTGCCGGGCTGGGAAGGCAACATGAGCGTCAAGTGGCTGAGCCGCATCAAGGTTACCGACGGGCCGACGCACACCAAGGACGAAACGTCCAAGTACTCGGACCCGATGCCCGATGGCAAGGCGCGCCAGTTCACCTTCGAGCAAGGCGTGAAATCGCTGATCACGCGGCCGTCCGCGGGGATGACGATGAACGGGGCGGGGCTGTATGAAATTTCAGGGCTCGCGTGGAGCGGCGCGGGCCGCATCTCGCGGGTCGAGGTCTCGCTCGATGGGGGCGCCACGTGGCGCGATGCCGCGCTGCAGGGGCAGGCACTGCCGAAGAGCCTCGTGCGCTTCCGCCTGCCATGGGACTGGAACGGTCAACCGGCGCAGCTGCAAAGCCGCGCGATCGACGAGAAAGGCAACGTGCAGCCGACGCGCAAAGCCTATAAAGCCGAAAACGCGGTCGACGGCCGGTTTCATAACAATACGATAACCACCTGGAGCATCGGTGCGGACGGGAGCGTAAAAAATGTCTACGTTTAAGCCGCTCGCTGTTTCTATCGCAGTCGCCGCGCTGCTCGGCGCGTGCGCGACACAAACGACCGACACCGTCGTGCCGACGCGTGGGCCGAACCTGGGCCGCACGCCCACGGCGCAGGAAATCCGTGCAGCCGACATCAGCATACCGCCCTCCGGCGCGGGCCTTCCCGCGGGCAGCGGCGACGCGAAAGCAGGCGCGCAGGTTTATGCATCCAAGTGCCTCGCGTGCCACGGTGAAAAAGGCGCGGGCAAACCGGCCGATGCGCTGGTCGGCGGGATTGGCAGCCTCGCGACGCCGAAGCCGTTGCGCACGGTCGGCAGCTACTGGCCGTATGCAACGACATTGTTCGACTACACGCGCCGCGCGATGCCGCTGCAGAACCCGAAGACGCTGACCGACGATGAAGTGTATGCGGTGTCCGCGTACATACTGTTCCTGAACGGCATCATCGCGGAAAACGCGCCGATGAACGCGCAGACGCTGCCGCTGGTGAAGATGCCGAACCGCGACGGGTTCGTCGACTACTCGCGCAAGTAACGACTGCGGGCGTGAAAAAAGGGCCGCCTGCGGGCGGCCTTTTTTATTGTTTGCGCGGCCGCACTCTCCGCCGGCCGGTCATTTTTCAAAGCGCAGCAACGACACCAGCGCCGAAACGTCGTCGAGTTCCTCCAGCTGCCAGCACAGCTTCAGCAGGCGCGACAGCCGCCGCGGGGACAATCGGCCCTCGTTCAGACCCTTAAGCTTGCGCTCGATGTCCTGGTCGCTCGCCGGGTTGCGGATATGGCCGAGCGGATGGTCGACGCTGCTCGTCTTGCGCGCACCGTTCTTGAGCCTCACTTCGAGCCGGCACGGCACGCTCTGCGGCTGCATCTTGTCGAGCTCCTTGTCGTAGATAACTTCGACTTTCTCGATCAGCGCGCGCAGCCGCGGATCGAACAGGCGCTCCGGCGAATAGGTGGCCGCATCGACCCAGCCGTAGAGCAGCGCGGCGCTGACCAGAAACGGAATGCTGTGGTCGGCGGTCTCGCGGGTGGTCGGGTTCCATTTCTCGGGCTCGCTGCCGATTTCGCTCCACGCGAACCAGTAAGTCGTCACGACGATGGCCTCGACTTCCTGCGGCTCGATCCCTTCCCGAATCGCGAGCATCGCCTCAATCGGCGACTGGCCATGGTATTCGCACGGATAAATTTTCAATTGGCTGTCCGCGACGCGGAAATGCCCGTGCGGCCCGGGCAGCGCGGGCCAGTCGAATTTTCCCGCGGCGTTCCAGAGGCCCTGCTCGCCTTCGAAGACGGTTGTCGGCCCTGTCATGCCGGCCGCCGCCAGATCGACCGCGAAAACCGCATTGCGGCACGCATTGCCGCCGGCGCAGCCTTTCCACATCGTGAGCTGCCCGCGCCGCACTACTTCGAGCGCCATGTTGGGCGTCAGCACCAGCGCCAGCGCATGCGCGGTTCGCTCGTGGTCAAGACCCATGATTTTCGCAATGCCGGCCGCCGCGGCGAGCGCGGTATATACGACGTGGTCCCAGCCGCGATTGCGGATGCGGTTGCCCGCGAAAAAACCGAGATAGAGCTCGTAGACGATGATCGAAGCGAGCAAAAAGGTTTTGCCGTCGGTCTTGTGATGATCGGTGACCGCGAGCAATGCTGCGAACGCGTCGCTCGGATGCCCGCCGCCGCTGCCGGTCGCATCGTTGAGATCGAGATAGCGGATCATCACGCCGTTGGCGAACGCGGCGAGCTCGGGCGTCGTGCGGTCGAGCGTGCCGAAGACGCGCGCCGTCTTTTTACTGCTGGCCTTGCCGGCGACGGCGCGCGCGATGACGCACGGCTCCGCGTTATAGCCCCCGATAGCGCACGCCAGGCTGTCGATGAAGCGGCGCTTGCATTCGTGTATCGCTCCCGGCGTCAAGTCGGCGTACGCGAGCTGATGAGTGAAATCGGTGAGCTTCTGCAGCGTGGCATCCACGGCAGCGGCCTTTACGCGCGAAAGCGCAGCAGCGCGTCCGCAGCGACCACGCCGCGGCCGGCCGGCCGCACCAGCAGCGGATTGATGTCCATCTCCTCGAGCGTGTTGCGCAGCTGCCAGGCGAGCTGCGAAACCGCGACGAGCGCGTGTGCGAGTGCGCCGACGTCGCCGGCCGGTTTGCCGCGCAAGCCGGACAGGATAGCCGCGGCGCGCAGTTCGGCGATCATTTCGCGCGCGGTTTCGATGCCGAACGGCGCGAGCCGATAAGTCACGTCCTTGAGCGTTTCGGCAAAGATTCCGCCGAGCCCGAACGCCACCACCGGACCGAATACGGAATCGTTGACGACGCCGACGATCGTCTCGATGCCGTCGCTGATCATTTCCGATACCAGCAGGCCGTCGAGCTTCGCCGCGGGCGCGGCAAGCTCGACTCGCGAAAGCATCACGCGAATTTCGACCGCGAGGTCTTCCGCGTTGCGAATGTTTAGCTGGACGCCGCCAGCCTCGGACTTGTGCGGAATGTCGCGTGAGACGATTTTTAGCGCGACCGGAAAAGTCATGCCGTCGACATCCGCCGCTTTAAGCGGCGCGGCCGGCAGCAGGCGGTCAGTCGTCACCGGCACGTTCCACGCCTTCAGGAGCGCCTTGCCTTCGTACTCGCTCATGGTGCCGGGCGCGTAACGCGTCGCCGGCCGCGGATTGGCGGGCTCGGCGACACCTGCGCGGTTGCGGCGGCGCGCGTTCTGGTAGTCCGACAGCACCTGCATCGCCTTGGCGACGCGCGTCGGCGACGGCAGGATCGGGATACCCGCCGCCTCCAATGCGTCCATCGCGCCGCCCGTGGTTTCTCTCGGCACCGACAGGAAAGTGAAAATCGGCTTGCGGTGCTTCTGCACCGCCTCGACCAGCGCGTTGGCGCCGTTGCGCGCATGCTCGCCGGTCGTCGTCGCGAACAGCACGCCCAACTGGTGCACAGCCGGGTCCGCGAGCACCGCGTCGACTGCCGCGCGGAATCGCGGCGCGTTCGCGTTCGTGATGAAGCCCGCCGCGTAATCGATCGGGTTTTCGAGCGACGCGGTATTGGGCAGCAGTTTTTGCAGCGCCGTGTGCGTGGCCGGGGCCAATACCGAGAGACTCAGGCGGCATTGGTCGGCGGCGTCGGAAAAAACCACGGCCGATCCGCCCGACCCGCCCATGATCGCCACGTCGTCGCCCGCCGGCCGGTCCGCATATGCGAGCAGGCATTGGATGCTGTCGATCGCTTCTTCCATTTCCTGCGCTTCCACCACGCCGCATTGGCGGAACGCCGCGCGGTAGATGTCGTACGAGCCCGTCATGTTCGCCGTGTGCGACGCCGCCGCCTTGACGCCCTGCCGCGTGTTGCCGGCTTTCCAGACGACGATGGGCTTGCCGGCGGCGAGCGCGCGCTGCGCGGCCGCCACGAAGCGGCGCCCGTCGCTGATGCCTTCCATGTACATGAGGATGAGCCGCGTGCCGGGATCGTCGATCATCGCCTCGACGAGCTCGGGCGCGGTCAGATCGCTTTCGCTGCCGCTCGCGACGACCTGGCGGAAGCCGATGCCGGCGGCGGCGCAGCGCACCACCAGGCTGTTGCCGAAGCCGCCGCTCTGGATCACGGCTGACACCGGGCCCGGCGTCAACACCGGCGGCCGCGCGAGGCTGCCGAACGCCGCGTACGCGTTCGCATGCACGTTCACGAGGCCGAGACAATTGGGGCCGATGATGCGCACGCCATGCGCGCGCGCCGCGTTCAGCATGCGCCGTTCACGGTCCTGGCCCTCGGGCCCTGCTTCGCGGAAGCCGCCGCCGAACACCACCACGAAGCGCACGCCGTGCCGCCCGCATTCGGCCACCATGTCGGGCACGAGATCGGCCGGCAGCGCGATCACCGCGATATCGCACGGCGTGGGGACGTCTTTGATCGATGCGTAACAGCGCAGACCCGCGAGCTCGGGATACTTCGGGTTCACCGGATACACGCCGCCGTCGAAACCGCGCTCCTGCAGTGCGCGCACGGTCTGCGCGCCGGGACGGTTCGGCTCGGGGCTGGCGCCGACGACCGCGATCGAGCGCGGGTTGAAAAGAAATTCGAAGTCGCTCACTCTTTATTGGTCCTTGATCTGCGGCGCGCGCCGTTCGCGCCACGCATCGTGACTTTCCTTTTTGTCTTCGGTGCCTTCGAGCGTTGTAAAGCGATAAAGGTCCATCAACGCGGCGTCCGCCAGATTCGGCATGTTCATGCCCTGGTTCAGCGATTCCTTGGTCAGCCGGCTCGCGAGCGGCGGGTAGCCGGAAATCTGCCCTGCGACTTCCATCGCTTTGGCCATCAGTTCCGCGTGCGGCACGACCCATTGCGCGAGACCTATGCGGCCCGCCTCGTCCGCTTTCAGCGGGAAGCCCATGCCCAGGCGCATCGCATTGCCTTTGCCGACCCAGCGCGCGAGCCGCACCAGCGCCGCCTGCGCCGGAATGATGCCGAGCTTGACCTGCGTCAGCCGCCATTCGGCGCGCTCGGAGGCGACGATCATGTCGCAGCACCAGGTGACGATGGCGCCGATGCCGATCGCATAGCCGTTGACCGCCCCGATCAGCGGCTTCGGAAAATCGTCGATGGCACGGAACGCGTGAAAGCGCCGGTTCGGCAGGTTGCGGATGAAATCGCCGACCGAGTTCAGCACGTGCGTGTTCGGATCTTTCAGGTTGGCGCCCGCGCAGAACGCGCCGCCCGCCTCGTCGCCGGTCATGATCGCGCAGCGAATCGCGGGATCCTCCTCGAGCGCGCGCAGTCCATCGCGCAGTTCGGCGTAAAAATCCTCGCACCACGCGTTGCGGGCTTCCGGCCGGCTCAGCGTCAGCACGCCGACCTGTCCGCGTTTCTCACAAATGATGGGCATACGATCCTTCTATTGGAAATCGTGCAGGGTTTGCGCTCAATCCGCGCGCATGCCGACAGCCTTGATGACTTTGCTGTTCTGCGCGAGCTCGCGCCTGATCAGCTCGCCGAACTCTTTGGGCGAGCTGCCGACGACATCGGTGCCCGCCGCCATAAACCGATCCTGCGCGTATGGCGTCTTGAGCATTTCGCCGACCTGCCTGTAGAGCTTGTCGATGATCGCCGGCGGCGTCCCGGCCGGCGCAATCAGGCCCTGCCATGGCGCGGTGTTGAAGTCCTTGATGCCGGCCTCCGCGAGTGTGGGCACCTCAGGCAGATAAGGCACGCGGTCCTTGCCGGATGTGCCGAGCACCCTCACCTTGCCGCCCTTGATATAGGGCATTACCGTCGGCGGCGTCGTGAATATGAGCTGCACTTCGCCCGACACCATCGCGGTCAGCGCGGGCGCGCCGCCTTTGAACGGCACTGACACCATTTGTGTGTTGGTGAGAATCTTGAAGAGCTCGGCAGCCAGCGCGCCGGAACTGCTGGGAGTGGCCAGCGCGACGTTGAGCTCGTTCGGCTTCGCCTTGGCGAGCGCGATCAGTTCCTGCACGGTGTTCGCCTTGACCGACGAATTGACCGCGAGCAACAAGGGCTGCGAACCTGCCATCGTGACGGGCGCGAAGTCCTTATAGACGTCGTACGGCACCTTGCGATAGATGAATGGCACTATTGTGTGCGCGGCATAGGTGAACAGCAGCGTATAGCCGTCGGGCTGGGAATGCGCGACGATTTCGTTGCCGAGTATGCCGCCCGCGCCCGCGCGGTTGTCGATCACGATGGTCGCGCCCATGCCTTCGGCTACTTTGCTCAT
>Ga0207682_10001496_pt1 | contig 10791 bp, 10 predicted proteins | sample KBSM63metaG_FD_184332 | JGI IMG/M metagenome (GOLD analysis project Ga0207682, IMG submission 184332) | Miscanthus rhizosphere microbial communities from Kellogg Biological Station, Michigan, USA - KBS M6-3 metaG (SPAdes) (version 2) | ecosystem: Host-associated > Plants > Roots > Rhizosphere >... | reverse complement strand
CCGTGACCGGCGGCGTGGAACGCCTGTTCCGCTTCACACCCCCCTCCACGATCACGACGATCGTCTCGGTCGGCGACGTCGTCGGGGGGTCCGCGATCGACGAGATCTATGCGTTCACGGACATCAACAACTCGGGCAACGTCGTCTTCGCCGGCCTGACGGGCGGCGGGGCGGACGACGCCTACTACTTCTGGAACGGCAGCACCGTCACGCGCATCGTGACGGCGAACGAGAGCTCGCTGGCCTCGGAGATGATCTCCATCAACGACGCCGACCAGGTCGCGTACGTCACGGGAATGTCGAGCTCGGCGGACGAGACCGACGGCGGCGCCGAAGGACACGAGAGCGGCGGCATCTTCATCTGGACGCAGGCCGGCGGCTCGGTCAAGCAGATCCAGGTGGGCGACGTGATCAACGGCGACGCCGTCACGGCGATCTATGCGGAGCACCTGGCGTTCGTGGGCCGTCAGTTCAGCGAAGCGGGCTGCATCGCCTCGACCTACATGGTCCTCGGCGACGACCCCGAGTTCGACTGCACGGAAGGCGGCCAGGTCTTCTGCGGGACGGGACTCCAGAAAGGCGGCCTGCTCTTCCTCTCCTGCGCGACGGGAGGCTGCCCGACGATCACGATCGCTCCGCCCACGCTGCCCGCCGGAACGCTGAACGTGGCCTACAGCCAGCAGCTCATCGCCTCGGGCGGCCAGGCCCCGATCACCTTCACGGTCACGGCCGGCACGCCGCCTCCGGGCATCAATCTCACGCCCGGAGGCTTGCTCTCCGGAACCCCGACCGGCACGGGCACGTTCAATTTCACGGTCACGGCCACCGACGCCAACCTCTGCCTCGGCACGCACGCGTACTCGCTCGTCATCGTGCCGCCCACGCAGGTGACGGTCGCGCTGTCTCCGGCGGCGCGCACCGTGACCGTCGGAAACACCGGCACGCTGACCGCGATCATCAACATCGCCCAGCTCACGAACACGATCGTGACCCTGACGTCGGCCGATCCGGCCACGGTCACCGTGCCGCCGTCCGTGACGATCCTGGCCGGGCAGACCTCGGCGCCGTTCAACGTCACGGGAGTGCAGGTCGGCGGGCCGATCACGATCACGGCCACCCTGCCTCCGTCGTTCAACGCCCCGCCCGCGACGTCCGCCGTGACCGTCGTCCCGGTCGCGGCCGCGCAGGTGCCGACCCTGAGTGGCTGGGCCCTCATCGCGCTGGGCCTGTCGCTGGCCCTGGTCGGTCTCTACTTCGTGAAGAGATGAGTCGGTAGCAGAAAAAGTTCGAGTTCCGCCGAAGGGCCCGGGACACCGGGCCCTTCGTGTATGGTGTCGAGCCGGGATCCGATGAAAGACCACGGGACCACCTTTCGCCGCGCGATCGTTCGGCCGCCCGCCGAGAACTTCGCGAACGGCCTCACGACCGTGGATCTCGGAGAGCCGGACGTCGGCCGGGCGCTCGCCGAGCACGAGGCGTACTGCGGCGCCCTCGAGGCGCTCGGGGTGGAGTTGACGCGGCTGCCCCCCGATCCGGCCTACCCCGACTCCACGTTCGTCGAGGACGCCGCCGTGCTCGCACCGCGCGGCGCCATCCTCACGCGGCCCGGCGCCGCGAGCCGCGCCGGCGAGGTCGACGGCATCGCCTCGGCGCTCGCGCCCCTGTTCCCCGAGATCCGCGCGATCACCGCGCCAGGAACGCTCGACGGCGGAGACATCTGTGAGGCCGGCGATCACTGGTTCCTGGGCATCTCGCAGCGGACGAACAAAGAGGGCGCTCGCCAGCTCGCCCGCTTTCTCCAGGAAGACGGCGTCTCGACCTCGTTCGTCGACATCCGCGGCGTCGCGGGGATCCTGCACCTGAAGAGCGGCATCGCCTGGCTTTCGGACCGCCGCCTGGTCGTCACCGACTCGCTTCGAGAGGACAACGCGTTTTCGGGCTGGGACATCGTCCGCGTGGATCCCGAGGAGGACTACGCCGCCAACTGCGTCGTCGTGAACGACGCGGTCCTCTTCGCGCGAGGGTTCCCCCGTCTCGAGCGGCGCATCTCCGATCTGGGCTATCGTCCTCTCGTGCTCGACATGTCGGAGTTCCAGAAGATGGATGGCGGGCTGAGCTGCCTCTCGCTGCGGTTCTGATCTCGCGATGACGGCCCTCGACCGGCGGGACTTCTTCCGCCTCTCGGCCCTCGCGGGCCTCGGGCTATCGCTTTCCCTGGACCCGAAGCCCCTGGCGCGGCGCGGGCCTCCGAAGCGGATCGTCGTCCTCGGCGCGGGCCTTGCGGGCCTGTGCGCGGCTCGCCTGCTCCAGGAAGCCGGTCACGACGTGGTCATCCTCGAAGCCCAGCGCCGCCCGGGCGGACGCGTCCTGACGGTGCGCGAGCCGTTCTCGGACGGCCTCTATGCCGAGGCCGGCGCGGGCCGGATTCCCGAGACGCACAACCTGACGCTGCACTACGTCAAGCTCTTCGGCCTCGAGCTCGAGCCCTTCTACCCTCCGCCCGCGCGCGGCAAACAGGTTCTCTTCGTCGGCGGGAAACGCTTCCCCTACGCGAAGCTCGAAGACGTCGACATGAAGGCGGTCACGCTGGACCTCGCGCCCGAGGAGCGCAAGCTCGGATTCGCCGGCATGGACCAGACGTACGTCGCGAACCTGCTGCACCGGATCGGCGACATCGAAGCGTCGGGCTGGCCGCCGCCGGAGCTCGCCGGGATCGACCGCATGAGCTTCGGCCAGTTTCTGCTGCAGAGCGGGGCGTCGCCCGCCGCCGCGTCCTACGTCTCCCTGGGCTTCGAGAGGACCAGCGCCCTCGACAGCCTCCGCGACGCCACGCATCACCACACGAAGACGCTCTCGAAGATCAAGGGAGGCAACGACCGGCTCCCGAAGGCGTTCGCCGCCGGTCTCGCGCGCGTGATCCGCTACGGCAGCCCGGTCGTCGCGATCCGGCAGGACGAGTGGGGCGTGCAAGCCATCGTCGAGACGGCCGCGGGAAGCCGCGAGACGGTCAAAGGCGACCTCATGATCTGCGCGATCCCGTTCACGGTGCTGCGCACGATCCCGATCGAGCCGGAGTTTCCTCCCTACAAACGGAACGCCATCCAGGACCTCTCGTCGGGCTCGGTCACCCGCATCGAGCTCCAGACACGGGACCGCTTCTGGGAGAAGCGCGGCGAAAACGGATTCGCCCTCATCGACCGGCCCATGGAGATCTGGGCTCCGAGCTGGGACCAGCCCGGCGTCCGCGGCCTCCTGCAGGCGTACCTCTACGAGAACCTGGCGCGCGAAATCTGCGACCTGGACGAGGCGGGCCGAGTGCAGTTCGCTCTCGACACCATGGAGAAAGTCCACCCCGGGCTCGCCCAGAGCTACGAAGGCGGAATCGCCAAATGCTGGGACGAAGACCCCTGGGCGCGCGGTGCCTACACGATCTTCATGCCCGGCCAGCTCTCGAACGGCTGGCCCGAGCTCATCGCCAAGCCCGAGGGCCGCATCCACTTCGCCGGCGAGCACGCGTCGCCCTATCCCGGCTGGATCCAGGGCGCGCTGTGGTCCGGCCATCGCGCGGCCGAAGCCGTCGCCGCGGTTTGAACGCGGCGCAAGAGCTCGCCGCGCGGACGTCGCGAGAACCCGTGCACCTACGCGCCTAAGTGGTCCGGGCTACGCCTCCGGATTGGAACTTCTCGAAGAGCTCGACTTCCTCGCGGCTTCCGATCGCGAGCGGGATCCGGGCGTGCAGGGAGTCCGGGACGACGTCGAGGACGCGACGCGTGCCCGTCGAAGCGCGGCCGCCGGCCTGCTCGACGACGAAGGCCAGCGGATGGCATTCGTAGAGGACGCGGAGCTTGCCGGAGGCGCCCTTCCCCGCCGCATCGGCGGGATACAGGTAGATGCCGCCCTCGAGCAGGAAGCGGTGCACGTCGCCCACGAGCGATGCGGAGTAGCGGGTCGCGTAGGGCCGTCCCGATTCCGCGTCGGGCTGCTTGAGGTGATCCACGAACGCCCGGACCTCCGGCGTCCAGGAGTGCGCGCGGCCCTCGTTGACCGCATATCCCCGGCCGCGCTCCGGCATGCGCAGGCTGTCCCGCGTCAGCAGGAACTCGCCGATCGCGGGATCCAACGTGAAGAGATGGGCGCCGTCACCCGTGGTGTAGACGAGGAGGACGGCCGGGCCGAAGAGGACGTAGCCCGCGGCCACCTGCTCATGCCCCGAGCGCAGGAGGTCGGCCGAGCCGCCCTCGCCGCGGCGGCGGATCGAGAAGATCGTCCCGAGCGTGCCGTTGCAGTCGATGTTGGACGAGCCGTCGAGAGGATCGAACAGAACGGCGTATCCCCCGGCGCCGCTCGCGCCGGCCGCGTAGACGACGGGCTCCTCCATCTCCTCCGATGCCGCGAGGCCCACGAGCTTGCCGTAATCGAAGGTCTCGACGAGGATTTCGTTGGCGACGACGTCGAGCTTCTTCTGCTCCTCGCCCTGCACGTTCCGGGAGCCCGCGGCGCCGAGCGTCCCCGTCAGTCCGGCCCGCGAGAGGGCGCTCGCGATGCGCTTGCCGGCGACTCCGAAGCGCATGAGCAGGAGCGAAAGGGCCCCGGTCGCTCCGGGCGACACCTGCTGCGCCTCGAGGATGAACCGGTCGAGGGTGATCGGAGCGAGGCTCATCCGAGCGAGGCTACTTCTTCGCCGGCGCCTGCCGGGTGACCTTCCAGCGGCCCGCCGTCGGAGCGTTCTGCCCCGATGGGGTCGTCGAGAATGTGCCCTCGATCGTGTCTCCGACGACCCGGCCCACGAACGTCGTGTCCACCTGGCAGTTGCAGGAAGGGTCGATGTACGGGTCCATCGTTCCCTTTACCGCGCCGCCCTCGACGTTGACGAAGCTGATCTGCAGGATCTGGGGCATCGACTTCAACGGATCGGATCCCTCCGGCGCCGTCGCGGAATAGCCCTTGGGCTGCATGAGCACGTCGCCCCGCGCCGCTTTCCCGCCCGACTTGAACTCGATGACGATCGAACCGGACCGCCCCGTCTCGCTGCTCGAGTAGTCGCCCACCCACTTGCCGACGAGTGCCGACGTGTCGGCGCCGCCGACCGGCACGGGGGGCGCCGGGTCCTGGACGCTCTTGGACGAAGACGACGAGCAGGCGGAAACGGCGAGGGCGAGCGTGGAGGCGAGCAGTACAGCGAGAGTCCGTGTCACGCGCGGCATCGGGGGACCTCCTCGGCAATCATCTTTTCACAGTCCGCGAATCGCGAACCCACTCACGCCACGCCGGCTTGGGCTTTCCGTCGAGCTCCTGAAGGCCCCGGTTCGCGAGAAACGCGCGGCGGCGCTTCTCCGCCGCGGGGGCGTCCTTCGGAAGGCCGGGCTCTTCGCCGGGCTCGTCGCGCAGCTCGACGTAACGCGCGAAGAGAAGCGCCCGCCCGTCGGCTTTCGCCAGGAAGTCTCGAAGTCGGCGCACGAACTCGGCCTGCCGCGCGGCGCTCGAACCGTTCTCGGACGATGAGGAGTAGCTGACCAGAGGAAACGCGATCGGCCGGCCGCCGGCGCCGCCGAGAATCGCCCGCCAGTCCTTGTCGAGAAGCGCGGGATCGCGTTGCTCGAACGGCGACCCCCGGACGAAGGGGGCGTAGGTGTAGAGCAGGAGCGGGCTGCGCTGGTGCAGGGCGGCCGCGACTTCCGGCGCCGGGCTGTCCATGGGCGCCGCCGTCGTGACGCCGACGAGCAGCTTCGGCGCTTTCTTCTTCAGAAAGCCGACGGCGCCGTCGAAGAGACGGCGATACGCCCGCAGCTCGTCGGGCTTGTCGGCGAAGTAGGTATCGGCGTCGTCGCCGAGCGAGACCGTCTGGAAATCCAGAAGTGCCGGCTGCAACGCATCGAGAAGGCCGCCGAGGCGGAGCGAGAGCTTCGGATCGTCGAACGCGACCTGCGCCAGATCGGCCGGGACGTCGCGCCCCGTCTCGTGGACGAGCGGCAGGTCGAGATGGAGGACCGCGCCCGACTGCCGCAGAACCCGGGCCGCGCGCGTGATCTCCTCCACGCGATACCGGTGCGGCTCGGGCTCGGCCGCGGCCCAGGAGAGCTCGAGCACGAAGAAGTGGGCGCCCGAGCGCCGCACCATCTCCAGCGCCGCCTGGCGGGCCGCCGGCGACGCCGACGCCTCGAGATTCACGACGACGCCCAGAGCCGGCGAAGGCACCGGCGGCGTCGGGCGCGCGGCCGCCACCGCGAGGAGAAAGAGAAGCGCCGGAGCGGCCGCCACGGCCGCTACGAGGTCTTCCCGACGAGGACGATGGGGCCCGTCGGCGCCGGCACGCCGCCGCGCGGCTCGACGGTCACGGCAAACGCCTCCGCCTCGGGCAGAGGAAACTCCGTAGACTCGAACAGCGCCTGGCCCTTCGGATCGGCGTCGAACACGCCGGCGTTCACCGGCTTGCCCTTCTGGAAGACCCAGAGCTCGTACTGACGGTCCGGAGGCAAAGGAGCCAGGTTCGACGCGAGAATGATGCCGCGCCGCGCGCGGGGACTCCAGAACACTCGCGCGCGGGCATCCGGCTGCGGACCCTGGCCTCCGAGCAACAGCATCTGGACGTCGTCATTCTCGAGCACGCGCGCGCGCAGCACCCGTTCGGCCAATGCGGTCTCCGTCGTCCGCAGCTTGCCTTCGAGCGCGGCCGTCTGGCTGCGCAACTCTTCGCGCTGGCGGCGCAGGCGCGCATCGTCGACGCCGAGGACCAGCAGGGCGAGGACCGCGGCGGCCGCAAGCGCCTTCCACGGGAGTCCTCCGGAGGTCTCGCGCGGCGCCACGCGCGCGGGGCCGAGCGCCCCGAGGATCCTGGCTTTCAGCTCGGGCGGAGGCGTCGCCACGGGCACGCCGGCGGCCAGGGCCGTCGCCGCGCCGCGGAAGTCGGCGAGCAGCCCTTCGCACACGGCACAGCCTTCGGCCAGGTGCCGGTCGAGCTCCGCCCGCTCGCCTTCTCCGAGGAGAGGCAGACCGAGGGCGGAGGCGGCGACGAGCTCTTCGTGCCGCTCGCTATGGGCCATCGCTACCACTCTCCCAGTACGGGCGCATCCGCTCCCGGAGTTTCATCAATCCCAGGCGAACCCGGGTCTTGACGGTGCCGAGCGGCGTGGAAGTCCGCGCCGCGATCTCCTGATGGGTCAATCCTTCGAAATACGCGAGCTCCAGCGCCCGGCGCTGGTCGGCGGGAAGCTGGCCGACGGCGGCGCGGCAGATGGTCTCCCACTGTTTTCCCGAGGAGGCCGCCTCGATGTCGTCGGGGCCGGCCGGACCCTCCGCGATCTCTTCGAGGCTTCGAATCTCCGGACGCGACGCCGGACGCCGGGCACGCAGACGGTCGATCGAGCGGCTCCGCGTCGCGATCAGGAGCCAGGTGAGAACCTGGCCGCGCCCCGGATCGAAGGACGACGCCGAGCGCCAGGCGAAGAGGAAGACCTCCTGAAGGACTTCTTCGGCCTCGCCGCCGTCACCGAGGATCCGCCGCGCGAGGCCGAGCAGCCGTCCCGCGTGGCGGTCGTAGAGCTCGGCGAGAGCGTCCGCGTCCCGGGCCTCGACCCGGGCCATCAGGGAGCGGTCGGGATCTTCGCGCCTCTGGCTCATCGCACTCGTCGCACTCGCCGCAGTCGTCGGAAAACCCTGGAGCGGAATCGGGCGCGAGCTTACCTCAAGGTTCCCGCCGTGAATCCGGCCGGGGCGTGCGGCCCGTACCTCGGATGACTCCCGGGGATACCCGGGGGGTGAACGCGGCCCGGCAGGTCGGGCCTCAAGGAAAAAGGAGGAGGATGCTCATGCCCCGCTCTGTGACTCGTGTGTCCTGGCGTCTCGCCCTTGCGGCCCTCGTACTGGCCACGCCCGCCTTCGCCTCGAGCCACCGGGAAGCGCCCGGGATCTCGGGCGATCCGGTCGCCGACAACACCGACGTGTATTTCTTCCGCGATCCGGTGTCTCCCTCGCGCCTCGTGATGATCGCGAACTGGGTCCCGCTCGAAGAGCCCGCCGGCGGACCCAACTACTCGCACTTCGAGCCCAACATCCGCTACGAGTTCAACGTCGACTCGAACGGCGACGCGCTCGAGGACTGGGTCTACCGCGTCGAGTTCACGCGCAACGTCCGCAACGGGAACACGTTCCTGCAGAACACCGGCCCCGTCGCCTCGCCGAGCGACCCCAACCAGAACGTCTACTACACCTACACCGTCAAGAAGTGCGCGGGCCCCTCGCCCAACCAGGGCGCCTGCGAGACCATCGGCTCGGACCTGCTCGAGGCTCCGAACAACGTGGGCCCGAAGTCCTTCCCCGACGGCTACGGCAAGGGCTCGGAGATCGGCACGACCGTGTACGACATCGACGATTCGACCCGCGTCTTCGCCGGACCGCGGGCCGAGGGTTTCTACGTCGACCTCGGCATGATCTTCGACCTCATCAACTTCCGTGAAGGCACGGCGGTCGGCGATCACGGCGGCGGCAAGAACGAGACGGCGGGCTTCAACGTCCACTCGATCGCGCTCTCCGTCCCGATCCAGAACCTGACGGCCAACAACAGCGTCCCGACCGATCCCGCCGACCCCAACGCCATCGTCAGCATGTGGTCCTCGACCTGGCGCCGCGCGACGACGACGCTCTCGACCACCGGCGCGGCTCCGAGCGTCTCGGGCGACTGGGTCCAGGTTTCCCGTCTCGGCAACCCCCTGATCAACGAAGTCGTGATTCCGCTCGGCATGAAGGACGTCTTCAACGCGACTTACCCGGTGGACGACCTCGCGAACTTCGGGACCTACGTCCTCAACTCGGAGCTCGCCGGCATCATCAACGCGCTCTTCGGCGTCCCCGTCCCGCCGGCGCCGCGCAACGACCTGCTGGCCCTGGTCCAGGGCATCGAAGGCGTCACGATGCGTCCGGGCGAAGTCATCTCCGACCAGCTCCGCCTGAACGTCGCGATCCCCGTGACGCCGGTCTACGCCGTGAACCGCCTGGGCGTGCTCGGCGGCGACCTCGCCGGCTTCCCCAACGGCCGCCGCGTCTACGACGACACGGTCGACATCGCGCTGCGTGTCGTGGCCGGCGTCCTGGTCGACGGCTTCAACGTGGCCCCGAACAACCAGCTCGGCGACGGCGTGGACGGGCCGGATGTGCCGTACATCGCGGGCTTCCCTTTCCTGGGCACGCCCCACTCCGGATACAGCCACGTCCACGACCAGAACAACGCGCGCGTCATCACGCACTTCGCGAAGGCGCCCACGACCGTCGACCGCTGAACGAGATATCCATCCTCATCCCCTGCCCGCGCGCCCCGGTGGAATGATCCGCCGGGGCGTTTTTTCGATTACCATCGGAGAAACCCTCGAAGGAGGAATTCATGCGCCGACGTGACCTGTTCCGCGAGGCCGGCATCACGGGCCTGGCCCTCGGCCTCGCCGCAGCGGGACGGCCGCTGATTGCGATTCCCTCGGCGGGCGCGGAGAAGCCGGGCGCCGACGGCCCGTCCGCGGCCGACGATCTCGTTCTCATGAACACGGCGCTGGCGCTCGAGCACGAGGCCATCTGGGCCTACGGTCTCGCGGGCGGAAGCGGACTGCTCTCGGCGAAGGCGAAGGAAGTCGGGCTCCTCTTCCAGGGCAGCCACGAGATCCATCGCGACCTCCTGGTCGATGCCCTGAAGCGCAAGGGCGGCTCGCCCGTCGAGCCGCAGAAGGACTACAAGTTCGGCGTCCCTTTGACGAACGAGAAGGACGTCCTCGAGCTTGCCTTCAAGCTCGAGGTCGGAGCCGCGCGCGTCTATCTCTACGTCGTCGACCGTTTCCAGGACCGGGCACTCTCAGGCTCCGCAGCGCGGATCCTCTCGGACGAGGTGCTGCACGCGACGGTGCTGAGGAGCGTGCTCGGGAGGGACGTCGTGCCGGGGTTCCGGTTGATCGAGACCTGACGAGCGTCGAATCAGCGCTCGACGCTCTCCGGAATCGCCACCGGCCCTTCCTTGAGATCCTCGCGGATGATCCGGTCGAGGAACATCGCGCGCACGCCTTCGCGGCCGCCGGATTTGAAGACCCGCTTCACCTCGGCCGGCTTGAGGGCGATGCCGGTCATGGTCTTGAGGTACTGGCAGAACACGTACGACCGCGAGCGGAACGACACGATGAGCAGGCCGAGGAGCAGGAGGGCCCCGCCCAGGACCATCCAGTCGGCCTTGGTGATCAACTCGAATGCATCGGACATGAGAACTGCCTGAAGTCAGGGTAGCAGAAAACCCCTGAAATTGACGTCTCAGCGCTGCGGCAGCGCCGCGAGGAACTCCCGGGCGACGTCGCGCGGCGCCTTCCGGTCGCGATCCACCGCGGCGTTCATCTTCCGCATCGTCGCGGCCGGGATCGCGCCCGAAAGCCGATCCAGCGCGCGGCGCGCCCGGGGCTCGTCGGCGAGCGTGCGGCGCGTCACGAACGCGGCCTCGTACGGAGGAAAGTAGCGCCGATCGTCTTCGAGGACGACCAGGCCCATCGCCGCGATCAAGCCGTCCGTGGAATTGCCCGCCACGACGTCGACCTGCCCCTGCTCGAGCGCGGCATAGAGGAGGCCGAGGTCCATCTCGCGCGGCCGCGAGCGAAAAGCGAGGCCGTATGCCGCGGCGAGCCCCGGGTACCCGTCCGCGCGCTCGACGAACTCGTAACCGAATCCGGGCCGCAGCTCCGGATGGGCGGCGAGATCCGAAATCCGCGTCACCCCGAGCCGGCGCGCGTCGTCGGCCCGCATCACCAGGGCGAACGTGTTTTCGAAGCCGAG
>Ga0207682_10001487_pt1 | contig 10825 bp, 12 predicted proteins | sample KBSM63metaG_FD_184332 | JGI IMG/M metagenome (GOLD analysis project Ga0207682, IMG submission 184332) | Miscanthus rhizosphere microbial communities from Kellogg Biological Station, Michigan, USA - KBS M6-3 metaG (SPAdes) (version 2) | ecosystem: Host-associated > Plants > Roots > Rhizosphere >... | reverse complement strand
AAGCTCATCGAGCAGCTCGTGGGCGATGGCACGGTGAGTACGCCGGCCGACCTCTACAGCCTTGACGCGAAGTCGCTAGCCGAGCGCGAGCGCATGGGCGAGAAGTCCGCGCAGAACGTCGTCGATGCGATTTCCAGGAGCAGGAAAACCACGCTGCCGCGCTTGCTGTTCGCACTCGGCATTCCCCAGGTCGGCGAGTCGACCGCGCTGGCGCTTGCGCAGCAGTTCGGCTCGGTGGAAAAGCTCGAGGCCGCGTCTGCCGCAGAAATCGAGGAGACGCCCGATGTCGGACCGGTGGTGTCGCGCTCGGTGTTTGAATTCTTCCAGAGCGAGCTCGCGAGATCCGTGGTCGATCGATTGAAGGCGAGTGGTGTCAGCTACGAGCCAATCAAGGTGGAAGAACGCGCGAGCCTGCCGCTCGCGGGTCTCACTATCGTGATCACCGGAACGTTGGCCGGCCTCCAGCGGGACGCCGCCGAGGACGCGCTGCGCGAGCTCGGCGCAAAAGTGTCCGGCAGCGTGTCGAAGAAGACCAGCTTCCTCGTGGTCGGCGCGGACGCGGGGTCGAAGCTCGCCAAGGCGCAGTCACTGGGAGTGAGGATTCTCGATGAGGCCGCGCTCGAACAGATGCTGAAAACGAAACAGCCGCCGGGCCCGGCTTGATCCGGGCGCGGCGGCTGTATCCCGACGGACTGACGACTAGTTTGCCGGAGCAGGAGTCGGTGCCGGCGCAGCTGCCGGCGCGGGAGACGCGGGAGCCGCGGGAGCCGCGACCTTCATCGTGGAGAGCGGCGGGTCGATCTTGGCGGTCTTCAGCATTTCGTCCGAACGCAGCTTGAATTGCTTGGCCACCACGATCTTGGCCAGGCGGTCCTTCACGTCGTCGTAGGCAGGTGGCGCGCGATCGCGCGTGTTCTGCAACTGGATCACGTGCCACCCCGCCGCGGTCTGCACCGGAGTCTTGGTGAATTCACCTTTCTTCAGCGACGCCACTGCGTTGGTAAAGGCCGGGTCCATGTCGCGCGGGCCGAACCAGCCCAGGTCGCCGCCCTTGGCTGCGGACGCGGCATCGGCAGACAATCGCTTCGCCAATCCGGCGAAGTCATTGCCCGCCTTGAGCTGCGCAATGACCTTCATCGCCACGTCTTCGCTGCTCACCTGGATGTGACGCGCCTGGAATTCGATCAGCGGCGCGGAGGCCATCTGCGCCTCGAACTCGGCGCGCATCTCCGCGTCCGTTGGAGTGTGGTCTTTCATGTACTTTTGCGCGGAGGCTTGCTGAAGCACTTCGAGCCGGCCGAGCGCGAGGCGCGTCGTGACTTCCGGATCGTTCAGAAGACCCGATTTCTCGGCTTCCTGCGCAATGAGTTCGACACGAACCAGGTTCTCCTTGATCTGCTCGCGGTCTTCAGGCGTGAGCTCACTGAGCGGACGACGGGCGAGCGCCTTGGCGTACTCCTCGTAGAGCTGCGTGCTGAGGGGCTTGCCATTGACGGTGACCACCGGCGGCGTGGCAGGCACCGCAGGGGCGGAGGCCGCCTTCTCGGTGGTGGCGGGCTTGGAGCAGGCGGCGAGCGCAAGCAGCACGCCTACGGCCACGAAACGAATTGCTTTCATTTGATCTCTCAACAGGTTGGAAGATTTACCTACGGCGAGCGCGCGTCAATCGACAACGCATGGATGTCGCGGCCCATCAATTCAGCGGCGGCAGCATAGACCATCCGATGCCTTTCCAGCGCCGGGACCCCGGCGAAGCCCGCTGCAGTAATCACGACGTGGAAATGGCCGCCTTCGCGGGCTCCGGCATGGCCGGCGTGTCTCGCGCTGTCGTCACGGATCTCGAGCAGGCTCGGGTGCAGGGCGGATTCGAGCGCCGCACGCAGCTTCTCCACGCGCGAACCTGCGCTCACGGCGCCGGTTCCTTGGTGAAAAGCACGTGGCGCAGCAGGTAGAGCACCACCCCGACCATGAAGATCATCGCCGCCGGCACCGCGATCCAGGCTTTGAAAAAAGCCCACTCCTGCTCGCTATGCGTCTTGGCCACCCAGATGTTCACGAAGCCCAGCAGGATGTTGAAAGCACCGATCAGCAGCGATCCGTTTCGCCACGAAGTGGCAGGCACCGAGACATCCTCGGGCAAACCGCCTCCGATCGCGCGCTCCAGCAGCGTCTTCTTGCCGATCCAGATGCTGCCGACGAACAGCAGGCCGATCAGCCAATAGACGATCGACGCTTTCCACTGCAGGAACCGCACGTCATGGAAAAACAATGTGGCCGCGCCGAACACCAGCACCATGATGGTGAGTGCCAGGTGAAGCTTCGGAATCTTGCGCGTGCGAATCCAGTAGTAAGCCAGCAGCATCGTCATGACGGCCATGAGTGCGGCGGTGGCCATGTAGATGTTCTTGGTGATCGCGACGATCAGCCCGAAAATGATCCACGGTGCGTATTCGAGTAGTGTCTGCATCGCAAGTGCCGGATATCGGCGGCCGGGCGGAAGGGGGCGCGTATGATACCGGCAGCACGCGGCGCTGTGTCTTGCGCCCGAAGACACACCGTCCGTGAGCCAGTATTTCGAGCTACATCCAGAAAATCCGCAGCTGCGCCTCATCCGGCGCGCCGCTGAAATCGTCCGCGGCGGCGGGCTCATCGTCTACCCGACCGACTCCTGCTACGCGCTCGGTTGTCACATCGGCGACAAGGACGCGCTCGACCGTATCCGGCGGATTCGCGACGCCGACCGCCACCACCATTTCACGCTGGTATGTCGCGACCTCGCCGAGATCGCCAAGTACGCCCGCGTGGAAACCTGGCAGTTCCGCATGCTCAAGGCGGCGACTCCGGGGCCGTACACCTTCCTGTTGCCGGCCACCAAGGAGACGCCGCGGCGCCTTCAACACGAGAAACGGCGGACCATCGGTATTCGCGTTCCGGACCACGAAGTGCCGCGCCTGCTGCTGGCCGAGCTCGGCGAACCCATCATGAGTTCGACGCTCCTTTTGCCCGGTGACGAGCTGCCGCTGACCGATGGCCGCGAGATCAGAAACCGGCTCGAGCATCAAGTGGATTGTGTGCTCGATGGCGGACATTGCGGCATCGAGCCCACCACCGTCGTCGATCTGGCGGTAACCCCGCCTGCTGTGACAAGGATTGGTCGCGGCTCGCTGGAAAGGCTGGGAATCTAGACAAAGGGGGCAGTTCCCGTCTGTATACTTCGCCGCTTCCGTGAGCAGTCATCCGCAAGCCAAACGAGTTCTTTCCGGAATGCGGCCGACAGGTCAGTTGCATCTTGGCAACTTCCATGGCGCGCTCAAGAACTGGGTCGACCTCCAGTACCAGTACGAGTGCTATTTCTTCGTCGCCGACTGGCACGCCCTGACCACGGGCTACGAAGACACCAAGCAGCTCCCCAAATTCATCCACGAGATGCTCATCGACTGGCTGGCGGCCGGCCTCAACCCGGGCGTGGCCACGCTGTTCGTGCAGTCGCAGGTACCGGAGCACGCCGAACTGCACCTGTTGCTGTCGATGATCACGCCGCTCGGCTGGCTCGAACGCGTGCCGAGCTACAAGGACCAGCAGGAAGAGCTCAAGGAAAAGGATCTCGCCACCTACGGTTTCCTCGGCTACCCGCTGCTGCAGACCGCTGACATCCTGCTGTACCGTCCGGCGTTCGTGCCGGTGGGCGAGGATCAGGTGGCGCACGTGGAGATCACCCGCGAGGTGGCGCGACGCTTCAATCATCTGTACGGCCGTGAGCCGGACTTCGAGGCCAAGGCCGAAAACGCCATCAAGGGGCTCGGCGGCCGCAACAGCACGATGTACAAGCAGTTGCGCAAGAAATTCCAGGAGAACGGCGACCAGCTCGCGCTCGAAAAGGCGCGCGAAGTAGTCACCAGCAACGGCCGGCTCACCGTGGCCGACCGCGAGCGCCTGTTAGGTTATCTGGAAGGCGGCAGCGTCAGCATCCTGCCAGAGCCGCACGTGCTGCTGACCGCCACGCCCAAGGTGCCCGGCCTCGACGGCCGCAAGATGTCGAAGTCTTACGGCAACACCATCGGCCTGCGTGAAGACCCGGACGAAGTCGCGAAGAAACTCAAGCAGATGCAGACCGATCCGGTGCGCGTGCGCCGTACCGACCCTGGCAATCCGGACATCTGCCCCGTGTTCGACCTGCACAAGATCTATTCGAGCGAGGAGACTCGCACGTGGGCAGCGAATGGTTGCCGCACGGCGGGCATCGGTTGCCTCGAGTGCAAGAAGCCCTTGATCGAGAAGGTCGTGGAAGAGATCACCGGTATCCGCAGGCGCGCTGCCGAATTCGAAGAGAACCCTGAACTGGTGCGCAACATCGTCGCCGAAGGCGGCGAAAAAGCACGCGATGCTGCCCGCGCCACGCTCGACGACGTGCGTCGCGCCATGAATCTACGGGTGGACTGACTATGAGCAGCAAGAAAGCCCCAAAACCAGAACTGCGCATGGTGGTCAACAACCCCGACGAGCCCGCAGCCGAACACGCCGCAGCCGCCTCACCCGAGCAGGTGGAGATGCCGTTCGCCATGGTGCATGGCGAGCCCGTCACGCAACTGCCGAAAGATCTCTACATCCCGCCGCAGGCACTGGAAGTCTTCCTCGAGGCCTTCGAAGGCCCGCTCGACCTGCTGCTGTACATGATCCGGCGGCAGAACCTCGACATCCTCGACATTCCGATCGCCGACATCACCAAGCAGTACATGGAGTACATCACGCTGATGGAAGGGCTGCAGCTCGAGCTCGCCGGCGAATATCTGGTCATGGCTGCAACGCTCGCCGAGATCAAATCGCGAATGCTGCTGCCGCGGGCCACCGATCCGAACGCGGGCGAGGAGAGCGATCCGCGCGCCGACCTCGTGCGCCGCCTGCAGGAATACGAACGCTTCAAGAGCGCGGCGGAGAACATCGACCGCATCCCGCGCATCGAGCGCGATACCTGGGTCGGCAACGCCGAGCTCGGCGAGCGCAAGTCATCGCGGCCAGTGCCACAGATCGCGATGCAGGAAATGTTGATGGCGTTTCGCGAAGTGGTGCAGCGCGCTGAAATGTTCGCCCACCACCACGTGCAGCGCGAGCGGCTGTCGGTGCGCGTCCGCATGTCTGATATTCTCGCGACCCTCGAGCGATCGAGTTTCGTCGAGTTCGTGCACCTGTTTAAGCCCGAAGAGGGCCGCATGGGAGTCACGGTGACTTTCGTCGCGATCCTCGAACTGGTGCGCGAGGGATTGATCGATATCGTGCAGACCGAGGCCTACGCGCCCCTGCATGTGCGCGGCGCGCAGGGCGCTCGCGGCTTGCGCCTCGCGGTGGACAACGATTCGGTGCTCGGTGACGCCCTGCCAGCCGAGGACATCGAAGGCGCCGCCAACGAATCGGTCATGGACGAGTCGATGCAGAGCCAAACGGATGGAGACCAGCATGAGTGATGCTTACTTCAAGAATGTCGTCGAAGCGGCGCTGCTCGCCGCTGCGCGTCCCGTTTCCATTGCCGAGCTGCAGCAGATTTTCGACGAGCAATCGCGGCCGTCCCCCAAGGAGATGCGAGCCGTGCTCGAACAGCTCGCGACCGACTACGAAGGCCGCGGCGTGGCCATCAGGGAAACCGCCACCGGGTTCCGCTTCCAGGTGCGCACCGAGTTCGCGCAGGAAGTGTCGCGCCTGTGGCCCGATCGTCCCCGCAAGTACTCGCGCGCGCTGCTCGAAACCCTCGCGCTCATCGCCTATCGCCAGCCGATCACCCGTGCGGAGATCGAGAACGTGCGCGGCGTCGCGGTGAATCCCGAGATCGTCAAGACACTCATGGAGCGCAACTGGGTGCGCGTCGTCGGTCACCGCGATGTGCCCGGCCATCCCGAGTTGTTAGGCACGACCTCGGAGTTCCTCGACTATTTCTCGCTGAAATCCATCGAAGATCTGCCGCCGCTCGCCGACATCAAGTCGCTGACCGACCTCAACCTGCAGTTGCCGCTGCCCGTGGCGAACGAGAACGGCGAGACGCCGGCCGTGGCCGATGCGGATGCCGGCACCGATGCGGGCGAAGTGGCGGTGGTGCCGGTGCTCGACGCTGCGATCGAAGAGGGCGGCGATCGCGGCCTCGATGCCTCCTCCGACGAGGATGCCGACGACGAAGAGCTCTCCGCGCCCGGCGATTCCGCGGCCGGCCTCGTGGCGGCGCCGCCGTCCGACGAAAACTAAAAGGCAGAACAACTCATGGCTCGTCCGCGTCCGACGCCGGCCGGCGAAGCCGAGAGGCTCCAGAAATATCTCGCGCAGCGCGGCCTCGGGTCGCGTCGCGCGGTCGAGGAATGGATTCGCGCGGGCCGGCTGTCGGTCAATGGCCGAATCGCCGAGCTCGGCCAGAAGGTCTCGCATGCCGACGACATCCGTCTCGACGGCCGAGCCATCAAGACCCGCGCTGCCGAGGCGGCACAGGCGTTCATCTTCAATCGTTCACCCGGCGACCCTCTGCGTGAAGGCGACGGCGAACGCGCGGCGCTGATCGACCGGTTGCCGAAGGCCGCGGGCCGGCGATTCGTCGCCGTGAGTCCGATGCCCGGCATCGACGGCGGGCTCGAGCTCGTCACTTCCGATGGGGCACTGGCCGAGAAATTCCAGCGCGCCAATCATCGCCTGACGTGCGAGTTCAGCGTGCGCATCAAGGGCGTGCTGGGCCCGGACCACATCGAGGCCGTGAAGAGCGGCAAGATCGATCGTGCATCACGCATGACGGTCGAAAGCGTCTCCACCAGTGAAGCGCAGCTCGAAGGCTCGAACCGCTGGTATTCCATCGTCGTCACCGGTGCGAGCGGCAAGGACATCCGGCAGTTGTTCGAGCGCCAGGGTGCGCTGGTGAGCCGCGTGCTGCGGGTGTCGATGGGTAGTTTGAAACTCGACAAGAGCCTCGCGCGCGGGCAATTCCGCCAGCTCGAGGACACCGAAGTCCAGGCCCTGCTCAAGCCTGCTGAATCGAAAACCTCTGACCAGTGACGCCCCGGCTCGCCGGGCCGAGCAGGGCGAGATACGCCGCGGTCAGTGATTCCGGAGTCGGCAGCGACTCGGGGAGCTCTGAAGGGTAGGCCTGGCGACGCATCGCGGTGCGCACCTTGCCCGGGTCGACGATATTCACGCGCACTGCAGAGGTGCTTTCGAGCTCCTGCGCCAGCACCTGCGTGAATCCTTCCACGGCGAATTTCGAGATCGAGTACGCGCCCCAGTAGGCGCGGCCGCGCTGGCCTACGCCGCTCGAGGTGAACAGCACGCTGGCATCCTTCGATGCGCGCAACAGCGGCAGCAGATGCTGGGTGAGCACGAACGCCGCGGTGACGTTCACGTGCATGACGCGCATGAACGTCGGCACGTCGTACTGCTCGATGGGAGTGAGCGCGCCTAACAAGGCGGCGTTGTGCAAGAGGCCATCGAGCCGGCCATAACGCGCCTGCACGGCCGTGGCCATGGCCTCGTAGTCCGCGGCGAGTGCGCGCTCGAGATCGAGCGGAACGATGCTGGCTTCCGGGGCGCCGAGCGCCGCGATCTCGGCGTGTACGGTTTCGAGCTTGCGCACCGTGCGGCCGAGCAGGATCACTTCTGCTCCCGCCGTGGCGAGTGCCAGCGCGACCGCACGGCCGATGCCGGAACCAGCGCCCGTCACCAGGATGACGCGGCCGGCAAATTCCTGCGGTGCCGGGTGGTGCCGGCGCGGCTCGAAGGTGGTCGTGTTCATGTCAGGAAGTAGTTCGGGGCGTGTCGCCCGGCTCGTCCGTTTCGAGCGTTGCCGTCGCGAGGGTTCGTACCGCCTTTTCGATCTGGTCGACCGGTTCGATGGCGGCATCGGTCGTGGCGCTCAACTCGGGAAACTTGCGCGCCTGTGGCATCACGTTGCGTTCCATGGACCCCACGGCGGAATTGAAGGATTCGACTGCGTTGCCGAGCGAGCGTCCCACCTTCTGCAGATGGTTCACGAACACGTTGAGCCGCTTGTAAAGATCCTGGCCGAGCTCGCGGATCTCGCGTGCATTTTCTGTGACGCGGGTCTGCCGCCATCCGTACGCGATCACCTTGAGCAATGCCATGAGCGTCGATGGTGTGGTGACGATGATGCGCTGCTTGAGAGCGGAGTCGATCAAATCCGGCCGCTCCGCCAGGGCTGCCGAGAGGAATTGATCTCCGGGCAGGAACAACACCGCGAACTCCGGGCTGTCTTCGAATTGCTCCCAGTAGCTTTTCTGGCTGAGCTCGCGCACGCGCTTTTCCACCTGCTGTGCGTGGCGGCCCAGTGCGATCCGGCGCGTTTCGTCGTCCTGCGCTTCCGCGGCGTCCATGTAGGCATCGAGCGGTGTCTTGGCATCGACCACGATGCTGCGCGCATCGGGCATGCGCACCAGGAGATCAGGACGCAGCGGGCCGGTGTCGGCACCACTGACCTGGGTTTGCTCGGTGAAATCGCAGTGCTCGGACATGCCGGCCAGTTCCACCACGCGGCGCAGCGTGATCTCACCCCAGCGTCCGCGCACTTCGGGGCGGCGCAACGCCGTGGAGAGATTGCGCGTCTCGCGCTGCAGGAGGTCCTGCACTTTCACGAGGTTTTCGATCTGCCCGGTGATCCTGCCCGCGGACTCCTGTTGTTCGCGCGCCAGCGTTTTCGACTGTTCTTCCTGGCGGGCCAGTGCCTGTTTGAGCGGTTCGACCAGTTGCTTGATGGCTTCTTCCCGCTCCTTGAGCGTGGCGCTCGCCTTGGCCTGGTCGCTGCCGAACACTTCGCGCGCCAGTTTGATGAAGGTCTCGCTGTTGGCGTCGAGTGCCAGGCGTGAAGCGCTTTCGACGGCCGCACGCACCTGCGCCTCGCTCTGGCGCAGCAAATCGGCATTGCGTTCGCGCATCTCCGTTTCACTGGCAACTCTGGCACGCGCCTCCGCGAGTTCCTCGCTGAGCTTCTGCGTGCGCCGCGTGGCGCGCAGCGTGCCGAGCAGAAAGCCGATCAATGCCGCGGCCAGTGCGGCGATGGATCCGATGAGCCACGCGGAGCTCATGCGGCCCCGTTGTTCTTCGCCGTGCGCGACGGCTTGTCGAGCCAGTAGATGAGATCGAGCGGCGTGTGCAACCAGCCGTGCGAGAACCAGGTGTCGGCGCGATCGTCGTCGCCCAGATAACCAAAGCCCGCCACCAGCGCGTACATGCCCGCGGCCTTCGCGGCTTGCATGTCGCGCTCGGCATCGCCGACGTACACGCAGTGCGCGGGATCCACGCCCATGGTGGCCGCCGCGTGCAGCAGCGGCATCGGATGCGGCTTGCGCTCCGCCAGCGTGTCGCCACTCACCACGGCGCGCGCCCGCTTGTGCAGATTGACCTCGATCAGCAGGGGATCGGTGAGCCAGCCGGGTTTGTTAGTGACGATGCCCCAGGAAAGACCGCGGCGTTCGATCTCGGTGAGCATTTCGTCGCCGCCCTCGAAGAGCTGCGTGTGCTTGGCGAGCTGCTGCCGGTAGATCGACAGCAGGCGCGTGCGCATGACTTCGTGCTCCTCGGGCGGCAACGTGCCGAATCCGAGCCGCACGAGTGCGTGGCCACCGTGTGAGACCTGGCAGCGCACCGTCTCGTTGGACAACGCGCCGAGGCCTTCCTGCGCGCGCAGCGCATTCAACGCTTCGGTCATGTCGAGCGCCGTATCGAGCAGTGTGCCGTCGAGATCGAACAGCACGCCTTTGATGAGACCGCTCATTGCGCGCCCGTCGCGGGCCGGCGCTTCAAGTGCATGAGGTAATTCACCGACGGGTCGCGCGTGAGTGAACACTGTTCGCGCACCGGGTCGTAGCGCAGCCCGGCGATGTCGATGACGTCGAGCGCGGCGGCACGCGCAAAGCGCGCGATCTCGGAGGGCTTGAGCAGACGCTCATATTCGTGCGTGCCGCGCGGAACGAGGTTCGCCACGTATTCGGCACCGACGATGGCCAGCAGGAACGACTTGAAATTGCGATTGATGGTGGACACGAACACATCGCCACCGGGGCGCACGAGTTTGCCGAGCACCAGTACGGAGGCCGACGGATCGGGCACGTGCTCGAGCATCTCCATGCAGGTGACCACGTCGTACTTGCCAGCCTGGGTGTTGAGCAGCCGTTCTGCATCCTCGACGCGATAGTCGATGCTCAGGCCCGACTCGAGCGCGTGCAGCCGGGCGGTTTCCACCATGCTTGGCGCGAGATCGATCGCCGTGACCCGCGCACCGGCGCGCGCCAGCGTCTCGGCGAGCAAACCGCCACCGCAACCGACGTCGAGAACTTGCGCATGCTGGAGCGCGCAGCGTTCCTGCACGTAGCGCGCACGCACGGGATTGAGCTTGTGCAGCGGTTTGAATTCGCCATCCACGTCCCAGAAACGATGAGCCGCGGCTTCGAATTTCGCGATTTCCGCGGCGTCGCTGTTTGGCGTCTGGGAGGTATTCATCAGGACGGGAATTATAGACGCTGAGTCTCTTCCACGCGCGTGAAAACAGGCTTCCTGGTTAGGCCTACGTGATAGAATTCCGGACCTTTTTTCGGGCCTTCCACGAACCCTTCCATGAACGAAATCGCGCGCGAAATTCTTCCCGTGAATCTCGAAGACGAGATGCGCCAGTCGTATCTCGACTACGCCATGAGCGTCATCGTCGGCCGCGCGCTGCCCGACGTTCGCGACGGCCTGAAGCCCGTGCACCGGCGCATCCTGCACGCCATGCGCGAGCTCGGAAACGACTACAACAAGGCTTACAAGAAATCGGCCCGCGTCGTCGGCGACGTCATGGGCAAATACCACCCGC
>Ga0207682_10001483_pt1 | contig 10843 bp, 11 predicted proteins | sample KBSM63metaG_FD_184332 | JGI IMG/M metagenome (GOLD analysis project Ga0207682, IMG submission 184332) | Miscanthus rhizosphere microbial communities from Kellogg Biological Station, Michigan, USA - KBS M6-3 metaG (SPAdes) (version 2) | ecosystem: Host-associated > Plants > Roots > Rhizosphere >... | reverse complement strand
GGAATTTCGAACTGGCTCCGAAAGAGCGCCGAAACCTCAGGATACGCATCGAAGACATCCGCCATGGCCCGCGGGACCGTCTGATGGACATGGCACATATCTCCGACATCACGCTGTTCCGGGCCAGCGCGCCCGGTTCGGACCGGCTGCGCATCTACTCCTTGCGACTGGAGTAGCGCCCCGGCGTTGAACATAGGCTGCTTGCGCGGCAATTGAGGCTTTTCGCTTGAGGGGAGCGATGCCTATACTCCCGCCCATGGAACCGATCGCCGACACCTTCGATGCCGCCTTCTCCAAAACCGTGGACCTCGCCAACAAGATGGCGGACAAGGACAAGGACGCGGACCTGTGGGACATCGCCGATGGCATGCTCGCCGGGGCGATCCAGTACTGGTTGTATTCGCGCCAGCCCTGCGGCGACACGCGCTGCCAGGATTGCATGCCCATCAGCACCGCCGAAGGCCGCATGTCCGAGTTGAAGCGGCTCATCGAGCAGCTCGCCTCCGAGAGCGAGTACTTCCATACGCCCACCGACTCGAACGCCGGCCGGGCTTGATCAGGGCTGACGCCCACGTCGGAAAACGCCGCCGAAGCGGCGGCGTCCATAAACTGACTAAGATTTGAACGCTCTGGACGTTTGGGCATGAAACCCGGACGCGTGAGCATGCGCGCGGACGACCGGTCATCCACTGCGGACTCGCGGCCATTCGCGCTTCATTCCTGAGTCATTAGTCTTCTCCGCCCACGGGGACCAAGACTAACTACCAGGAGATGATCATGAAGACGATTTCAACCGGGCTCGCCGCGGCCCTGCTGGCGACGACGGCCTTTGCGCACGGCGATCACGATCCGAACCAGGGGCACCAGAAGCCGCCGCCGTTCGCGATCCTGCAGCTCGACGAGGTGCGTGACGCGACCGCGGAATTCATCGACGTGGCCGCCGCTGAAGCTGCGGGATATCACGACATTGGATTGTTCGTGCCAAACATGGGCTGGCACTACATGAAGGACGCGCTGGTCGACGGCAGGTTCGAGCCGACGAAGCCCGAGCTGCTGGTGTACGCCGACGATCCCTGCGGCGGCAAGCGCAAGCTGGTCGCGGTGGAGTACGCGGTGCCGCTGTCGGCGTCGAAGCGCGCGCCCCCGGGATTCATCGGACGCGCCGACGAGTGGGACGCGAATCAGCAATTCCAGTTGTGGACGCTGCACGCCTGGGTGTTCGAGTTCAACCAGGATGGTGTGTTCGCGCCGTTCAATCCGCGCGTGAAATAGCGGTCAGGCGACAGCGGTCGAGGCCATGCTCTGCGTGGCCTCGGCCAGCGACTGCTCCAGCAATGCGAGTCCTTCCTCGAGTTGCGCTTCTGGAATGGTGAGCGGTGCGAGGATGCGGATCACGTTCGAATAGATCCCGCACGAGAGCAGGATCAGGCCACGACGGCCGGCGGCCTGCACCAGCGCCCTGGTGAGGTCGGCATCGGGCGCGTCGGCGCGGCGATTCTTCACGAGCTCCATCGCCACCATCATGCCGAGCGCGCGCACTTCGCCGATGCAGTTGAACCTGGCCTGCATCTGCTTGAGCCGCGCGACCAGCTTCGCGCCTAACTGCTCGGCGCGCTGATTGAGTTTTTCCTTCTCGATGACCTCGAGCACCGCGAGCCCCGCGGCGCAGGCCAGCGGCGAGCCGGCAAACGTGCCGCCGAGTCCACCGACCACCGGTGCGTCCATGACGTCAGCCTTGCCGATGACCGCGGACAGGGGCACACCGCCCGCAATGCTCTTCGCAACCGTCATGAGATCGGGCTCGATGCCGGCGTGCTCGATCGCAAACATCTTGCCGGTGCGCGCGAAGCCGGTCTGGATCTCATCGGCGATCAGCAGGATGCCGTACTTGTCGCAGAGCGCGCGCAGGCCGCGCAGGAATTCCGGCGGCGCGATATAGAACCCGCCTTCGCCCTGCACGGGCTCGATGATGATCGCCGCCACCCGCGCGGGATCGACGTCAGCCTTGAACAAATGCTCGATGGCGGCGAACGAGTCTTCCGGCGTCACGCCGTGATAGGCCATGGGGTAGGGCACATGGAACACTTCGGGCAGCATCGGCCCGAAGCCCGCCTTGTAGGGCTGCACCTTGCCGGTGAGCGCGATGCAGCCGAGCGTACGTCCGTGAAATCCGCCGCTGAACGCGATGACCGCCGAACGCTTCGTGGCGTAACGCGCGATCTTGATCGCGTTCTCGACGGCCTCGGCTCCGGTCGACAGGAAAATCGTTTTCTTCGGCGTGGGTCCGGGCGCGAGCTTGTTCAGCGCCTCGGCCAGTGCGACATAGCTTTCATACGGCGTGACCTGGAAGCAGCCGTGCGTGATCTTTTCGAGCTGCGCGGCCATTGCCGCCTTCACATGCGGATGCACATGGCCTGTGTTGACCACGGCAATGCCACTGGCGAAGTCGACATAGCGGCGGCCCTCGACGTCCCAGAGCTCGGCGTTCTGCGCGCGCTCGGCATAAACCGCCAGTGAATTGCCGACGCCGCGCGGAATGGCGGCAATCCGACGCTGGTGAAGATCCGCATTCGTGGACATGTCTTCTCCAAAACTTTTACGGACGCCGTTGGTTCAACGGCGTTTTCCCCGTCAGGCCTGAAAATGGCGCGATAACGGCAGTGACCGAATCCTACGCCCGGTGGCCGCATAAATGGCATTACAGACCGCCGGAGCCACCAGTGCAGTGGCCGGCTCGCCGATTCCGCCCGGCGCCTCGGTGCTGTCGATCACATACGGATCGATGCGCGGCGTGTCGTTCATGCGCGCGACGCGATAGCTGTCGAAATTGGTCTGCTGCACGCGCCCGTTATGGATGTTGATCTCGCCCCACATGAGCGCGGATAGCCCGAACACGATCGAGCTTTCGATCTGCGCGACCACCGTATCGGGGTTCACCTGCTGCCCGCAGTCCGCGACGCAGTAGATGCGGTGCACTTTGACCTTGCCATCTTTCAGTGAGATGTCGGCCACCTGCGCCATGTACGTGCCGTAGCCTTCCATGACGGCGAGGCCGTGATAGTGACCCTTGAGCGGCGTGTTGAAATGGGATTCCTTGAACGCGAGGTCCAGCACCCGGAGGAAGCGCGGCTGCTTCTGCAGCAGCGCCTTGCGGAACTCGTAGCTGCCCTTCTTCGCCGAAACCGCGAGCTCGTCCATGAAACTCTCGGCCACGAAACAGTTGAGCGCGTGGCTCACGCTGCGCCAGTAACCGACGTTGATGCCGATCTCCTGCTGCCTGAAGTCCACGTGCACGTTCGGCACGTCGTAAGGGTAGTTAGCTGCCGCCTCGACGGCGAACGGGTCCACCATCTTCTCGGTGACCGACGGGAACATGCGCGCGGTGATCGACGGGCCGGTGAGATGCAGATTCCACGCGATGAGATTGCCCTTCGCGTCGAACGCGCCGGTGGCCTGGTCGAACGCCGGCGGACGATATGCGTCATGCGTCATGTCGTCTTCGCGGGTCCAGATGAGCTTCACCGGCTTCTTGACGACCTTCGAGGCTTCGACTGCCGCGGGAATGAAGTCCACCTCGAGGCGCCGGCCGAACCCGCCGCCGAGGAACGTGGTGTGCACCTTCACCTGTTTGGGATCGAGTCCGGCAGCCTTGGCCGCCGCGGCTTGAGCGATCTGCTGAACCTGCGTGGGCACGTAAATCTCGGCGCTGTCGGCGCGGACGTCGGCCGTGCAGTTCTGTGGCTCGAGCGTGGCGTGCGCGAGCAGCGGCAATTCGTAGTCGGCGCGAACCACGCGCGGCGCGCTCTTGATGGCGGCCGCGGCATCACCGTCATTGCGAGCCACGCGGCCTTCGGCTTCCGCACCCTTGCGCAGCACCTGCGCGATCTTCGCGTCGTTGAGCGTGGCATTGGGACCGTCGTCCCAGTCGATCTTCAGTTGATCGCGCGCTTTGCGCGCGCGCCACCAGGAATCGGCGACCACGACGACGCCGGAAGACGTGAGCACGGTGGCGATGAAGCCCGGCATGGCGCGGGCCTTCTCGTCGTCGAAGGTTTTCACCGCACCGCCGAGCGCCGGGGGTTGCGCGAGCGCCGCGTACACCATGTCCTTCAATTTGACGTCGATGCCGTAGATCGCGCTGCCATCCACCTTGGCCGGCGTGTCCTTGCGCTTCTGTGCCTTGCCGATGAGCGTGAATTCCGACGCGGGTTTGAGGCCTACTTTCTGAGGGAACGGTAGTTTGGCGGCGGCTTCGACCACTTCGCCGAATTTCAGCTTCTTGAGCTGCGGCGACACGATCACGCCGTCGACGACCTTGCAGGTACGGGCGTCGACGCCCCATTCCTGCGCGGCTGCGCGCACGAGCAAGAGGCGCGCAGTGGCGCCGGCGCGGCGCAACTTTTCCCAGGCTTCGCGCACGCTGGTGCTGCCGCCAGTGATCTGCCCGCCGATCTGGGTGTTGATGTACTGATCACCGGGAGGCGCGAACTCCACCTTGATGCGCTCGAGGCCGACGCCGAGCTCTTCGGCCACCAGCATCGGCAGCGAGGTGTACACCCCCTGGCCCATCTCCGCGCGGTCGCAGAAAAAAGTGATGCTGTCGTCGCTGCCAATGCGCAGCCACGCGTTGGGTTCCAGAGTCGAGGCCTTGCCGCTCGAGATGCGCGACTGTTTACAGCCCGGAAGGGCAAGCGCGATCGTAAGACCGCCGAGGACTTCGCGGCGGGTCAACGTCAGGTTCGCGGACATGGCGGTTTCCTCCCCGGAAACTCAATGGTCGTCTGTGGACTCAGCCTCGGAGCTTGATCTCCGCGGCGCGGCGAATGGCGGCGCGAATGCGCTGATAGGTGCCACAACGGCAGATGTTGCCGGCCATGGCGGCGTCGATGTCGGCGTCGGTGGGCCGCGGCTTGCTCGCAATCAGCGCCGAGGCGGACATGATCTGCCCGGACTGGCAGTAGCCGCATTGCGGTACGTCATGTTCGATCCATGCCTGCTGCACCGGATGGCTGCGGTCTTTCGACAACCCTTCGATGGTGGTCACGGGCTTGTCGCCCACGGCACTCACGGGCACCTGGCAGGAGCGCACCGGCTCGCCGTCGAGATGCACGGTGCAGGCCCCGCACAACGCCATGCCACATCCGAACTTGGTGCCGGTCAGGCCCAGCGAGTCACGCAGTACCCAGAGCAAGGGAGTCTCGGGATCGACATCCACTTCCACCGCATTGCCATTGACGTTGAGCTTGGTCACGAGCCTCTCCCCCGATCTGGCGACTGCGCCGGACTATATGCCGGTCAGCGAATTTGTAGGAGGGGGCCGCGCGTTCAGGCTGGGTTATAGTTGCGGCCCTCAAACTGTCTGAAGTCCCTTGTAAGGAATTGAGTTTGTCCGAGACCCCGTCGAAGCCGCCCATCGTCACTGAAGTCGTAATTATTGGCGCCGGTCCCTGCGGGCTGTTCCAGGTATTCGAGCTCGGGCTGCTGGGCATGGGCTGCCACCTGGTCGATTCGCTGGGTACGCCGGGCGGTCAGTGCACCGAGCTGTATCCCGACAAGCCCATCTACGACATCCCGGCATTACCCATCTGCGGCGCCCAGGAACTCATCGACCGGCTCCTGCAGCAGATCGCGCCGTTCAACGCGCCGCTGCATCTCGGCCAGGAAGTCACCGCGCTACGCAAGCGGGAAGACGGCCGCTTCGATGTGGAGACCATCCTGGGAACGCGTTTCGACGCGGGTGCGGTGGTCATTGCGGGCGGCGTCGGTTCGTTCCAGCCGAGGCGCATCGGCGTCCCGGGCGCGGAACTGTTCGAAGGCAAATCCATTCACTACCGCGTGCGCGACGCCGCCAGTTATCACGGCAAGAAGCTCGCGATCTTCGGCGGCGGCGATTCGGCGCTCGACTGGGTCATCGACTTCGCCGGCAAGGCAGCCGCGGTCACCCATATTCACCGTCGTGCAGAATTCCGCGGTGCGCCGGCGTCGGTGGCGAAGATGCGCTCGCTGGTCGATGCCGGCACGGTGCGCTACATCGAAGGCCTGGCCGACTCGCTGATGGCGGACGGCGATTCATTCGCTGGAATCAACGTGAAGGGCACGGATGGCGCGATGCACGCCGTCGATGCCGACCACGTATTCGCGTTCTTCGGATTGCACCCGAAGCTCGGGCCCATCGCCGAGTGGGGCATGGAGCTCGAGAAGAAAGCGCTCAGGGTGGACACCGAAAAGTTTCAGACCAGCGTCCCGGGGATCTTTGCCGTGGGAGACATCAACACCTACCCGGGTAAGAAAAAACTGATTCTGTCCGGATTCCACGAAGCAGCGCTCGCGGCGTTCGCGATCCAACACTACCTTTACCCCGCCAAGAAGCAGTTCCTGCAATACACGACCACGAGCCCGGTCATGCAGAAGCGCCTGGGCGTACCCCATTAACTTCCAGAGGAGTTTCCCATGAAGACGATGCGCATGATTGCCTGCCTGTCACTGGCGTTCGCCGCGAGCAGCGCGTTCGCCGCCGACAAGGTCTGCAAGGTGGAAATCTCGGGTACCGACCAGATGCAGTACGACAAGAAAGAACTCTCGGTGGCCGCCGACTGCACTCAGGTCGAAGTCACGCTGAAGCACGCCGGCAAATTGCCCGCACAGGCCATGGGCCACAACTGGGTGCTCGCGAAAACTTCGGACCTTGCGGGAGTCGCCAGCGACGGCATGGGCGCCGGCCTGCCCAACGACTACATCAAGAAAGGTGATGCGCGGGTACTGGCGCACACCAAGGTGGTGGGCGGTGGCCAGTCGACGTCTGTGATATTCCCCACCTCGGTTCTCAAGAAGGGCGAAGCGTATAGCTTCTTCTGCACCTTCCCGGGACACTCGACCATGATGAAGGGCGCATTCAAGTTCGGATGAGCCTCGCGGATCTCCAGCAGCAATTCCAGCTCGAACGTCTTGAGGTGAACCTGTTTCGCGGCGCGAGCCGCGATACAGGCAGCCCGCAGGTGTTCGGTGGCCAGGTGCTCGGCCAGGCGCTGATGGCCGCGTTCAACACCATCGACGACGGGCGGGTCGTGCATTCGATGCATGCCTACTTCCTCAGGCGCGGAGATTTCACCAAGCCCATCGTGTACACGGTCGACCGCAGCCGTGACGGTGGCAGTTTCTCGGCGCGGCGCGTGGTGGCGATCCAGGACGGCGAGCAGATCTTCATCTGTTCGGCGTCGTTCCAGACGCCGGAGAAAGGCCTCGAATACCAGGCCAGTGCGCCGAAGGTGCCGCCGCCCGAGGAGCTGGCGCCGATGACGAAGCCGCCGCAGGCGGAAATGGACAAGCTGCCGGAAAAACTGCGCCGCTGGCTGCAGATCGAGCGTCCATTCGAATTCCGCCCGGTGCAGAAGTACAACCCGCTCGCACCCGTCGCCAGCGAGCCGGTGCGCCAGATCTGGATGCGCGCGATCGGCAAACTACCCGACGACGCGACGTTGCATCACTGCCTGCTTGCATACGTTTCCGACTACTGGCTGCTCGACACCTCGACGATGCCGCACGGCTCTTCGTTCCTGCGTGGCAACCTGGTGATGGCGAGCATCGATCACGCCATCTGGTTTCACCGTGCGGCACGAGTCGATGACTGGTTGCTGTACAGCCTCGACAGCCCCAGCAGCTCGGGCGCGCGGGGATTCGCGCGCGGCACCTTCTATTCCCGTGACGGTGTGCTGGTGGCGAGTACCGCGCAAGAGGGGCTCATACGCCTCGTGCAGCCGCAGTCCTGATCGGCGCGCTGGCGCTCGGCGGCGTCGCACTGGCCGCGGTGCCATCGACGGCGGACTCCGATGAACGCGACGCACTGTCGCAGCTCTGGACCGGCATCTACGACATCTCCGAAGAGCTCGTGGCCGGCTCGGAAGAAGACTCCCCGCTCGCCGCAGTCACCGAACGCGTGCAGATCAACGTACGGCGCGTCACGTTGCCGTGGCTTGGAACCCATGTCCTCTATGTCGAGGAATATCCATTCGACGAACCCTTCGAGCTGCGACGGCGCGTGCTGCTGTCCATCGAGGACGAGCACACCGCCGACGGTTCCCTGCGCATCCGGCAGTTCACGCGCAAGCCGTCGGCAAATGCCGGGGCCCTGACGCCGGATGACGTCGAGTCGGTGGCGGGCTGCGATCTCCTTCTCAAACGTTTTGGGGCGCAGTTTCGCGGCGGCACGCGCGGACGAAAATGCCTCGACACGGAAGGTGCCGAACCACGCTGGCTCGACTATCGCGTCGTGATCGGCGACGGCCTGTTCTGGTATCGAAAGCGCCGCCTGACTTTGCCTGGCGACGAGCTTGCCGAAGAGATCGCCGGCTTTCCGCACGTCGACCTCGACGAAGCGCGGCTGTTTTCCTGCGGCATCTCCTGGGCGTCCCCCAGCGAAAAGTCGGCGCCCAAGCCCATCGATCATGTCGATCTGCACGATCGCGGTGGGCGCGCGCGCTTCCGCACGCCCGACGGCCGCGCGCTTCAACTCGAGTTGCACGGGCGGGATTGGCCGCTCTCCGAAGGACGCGAATCGCTGGTGCTCACCCTGACCGACGGAAAGGCGGACAGCGAACCCATCGCCTCGAGCTGGACCTCACTGGGCGCTGCCCGCGTCGGCATCGACATCGGCTGGCTCAAGATCGACTGCGCGCCGGTGGTCTCGGAGACCGGCGAGCAGCGTTCCTAGCCGGCCAGCCCGCCCAGCCAGTGCAGCAGCAGGTAGATCATCCAGGCGCCGAGCGCGGTCAGCGTGGCGAACACGATGATCGTGGCCACCGCCATGAGTAGCAGCCCGCGACGGCTGCGGCGCGCAGCCTTCTGCGGCATGGTGATGTGCGCTTCGAGCAGCGCCAGGTTGCGCGTCTGCGCCTTGAACGCGAAATCGAACAGGTCGCCGGCGATCGGCACCATGCCGACCAGCGCATCGAGTGCAATATTGCTGAGCATGTGCAGCTGAATGGCGGGCGGAGCATTCAGCTGCCGTGCGACGCGCATGGCGTAGACCGCCACGAGCGCGCCGGCGATATCGCCGAGTCCGGGCACGAGGCCGAACAAGGCGTCCAGGCCGAATCGCCAGGTCGTACCCGGAATGGCGAATGCCTGATCGAAGATCTGCGTGATCAGCCGCAGATGATCGAGCGAACGCTCGCCACGTCCGCGATCGCCCTGGCCTCCGTCATCGGCGCGCGCGTCCACTATTCCCCGGCAGCGAGCAGCGATGAAATTTCCGCGTCCAGGGCGGCATTGAACCGCTGCGGGTCATCCATCATGAGAAAGTGGCCGTCGCCGGCGAGCGTGACGGCGTGAAACTTCGGCAGCACTTTGCGGATGCGCGCTTCGTTCACCGGTTCGCCGAGGTCGGAATTGATCGCAACGATGGGCACCGAAATGTCCTTGAGGGGCTCGGTGAAATCGTATTCCCATAACGCACGCAATGAGGCCACGCCGACTCGCGGCGGCGACAGCGACATGTCATAGGCGATTTTCTGCGCGAGCTGCGGGTTCGCACCCTTGACGAAGAGGTGTTCGGTCACGAGCGTGCGCGTCTGCCCGATGAAGTCCGCTTCGAATGGCTTGATCAGCGCGTCCACCTGCGCCTTGCTCGGCGTCGGTGCGCCGATCGTCTTGAAGGTGTCGACACCGATGATGCCGATGACGCGGCTTTTCAGCAGGCGCGCGGCTTCGATCGCCACGGGGCCGCCCATCGAGTGGCCCACCAGGATGATCTGCTTGTTAGGTACGGCCGACAGCGCCGCGGCCACGTCCTGGCCGAACCGGCCGATGGTCCAGTCGGTGCGATTGCTGTCGGTGCCGCCATGGCCGGCGAGATCCACCATGACGAGCGTGTACTTGCGGCTGAAGGGGGCCACCTGTTCACGCCAGTAGTTCGAGTCACAGGACCAGCCGTGGATGAACACCAGTGCCGGTTCGCCGCTGCCATACAGGCGGTATTGCACGTGCACTCCGTCCGGCGCAATCGCGATGCGCGCCGCGCCGTCGACGGGCTCACCCTTGTCGATGACTGCGGCTGGAACTGCGACAGGTGGAGGAGGCTCCTGCTTGCTGCAGGCAATGACCGTGAAGGTGGCGATGAGTCCGGCGAGAGTGTTGCGCATGCGGCAATTTAAGCGAACGAGGCGACGTAGTCACCGATGGCGAGCGCGGAGGTGAGGCCGGGACTCTCGATGCCGAGCAGGTTCACGAGACCGGCAAGCCCGTGGTCGGCCGCGGTTTCGATGCGAAAGTCCGGCTGCGGCTCCCCGGGACCGTGCAGCTTGGGACGAATGCCGGTGTAGTCGGGCAGCAGCGCGCCATCGGCCAGCGCGGGCCAGTAGTGCCGGATCGCCGCGTAGAACGACGGCGCGCGTGCGGCGTTCACGGAGTAGTCGATGCGGTCTATCCACTCGACGTCCGGGCCGAAACGCACGCGCTTGCCGAGGTCGAGCGTGGCGTGAATGCCGAGGCCGGCCGCGTGCGGCACCGGATAGATGAGGTGCCGGAACGGCGAGCGCGCCGCCACGGTGAAATAGTTGCCGCGTGCCAGGTGCAGCCTGGGGATGCGTTCGCGCGGATAACCTTCGATGCGGTTCAGCAGGTCCACCGCCCCGAGGCCCGCGCTGTTCACCACGAATCCGGCCTCGACTTCCGCGGCGCTCTCGCCGGCGGTGATCACGCGGAATCCATCGGCGATGCGTTCGAGCCGCTCCACGCGGCAGTCGGTAACCAGCGTGCCGCCCGCGTTCTCCAGATCTCCCTGCAGCGCGAGCATGTACGGATGCTGGTCGACGATGCCGCTGGTGGGGCAGTGCAGCGCGGCCGTGCA
>Ga0207682_10001481_pt1 | contig 10845 bp, 16 predicted proteins | sample KBSM63metaG_FD_184332 | JGI IMG/M metagenome (GOLD analysis project Ga0207682, IMG submission 184332) | Miscanthus rhizosphere microbial communities from Kellogg Biological Station, Michigan, USA - KBS M6-3 metaG (SPAdes) (version 2) | ecosystem: Host-associated > Plants > Roots > Rhizosphere >... | reverse complement strand
AGTGCACCATCGACGGTAAGGAAATCGAAGTCGCGCCGGGGACGACCGTGATCCAGGCGGCGCTCTCGCTCGGGATCCACATCCCCCACTTCTGCTGGCATCCCGACCTGCCGGTCGACGGCACCGACGAGGAGAGGGACCGATGAAGGCCGAGGCATGGATCTTCGGGATCACCACCGTGTTCGTGGCGGTGGTGGCTCCGGGCTACTGGTTCCTCTCCGGCGACTGGACGGGCACCTCCGCTATTGAGCGCGCGGGCACGTTCAGCACGAGATCGCGAAAGGCGCGTGTGCGGCCATCGGCGTTCAATTCGGGCTGGAAGTCGCAGATCAGCCGCTCGGCCGTAATCGGGCCGGTCATGTCAGGATCACCACGACTCATGCGAAGGCCCAACCCCGACGGCGCGACAAAGTGCCATCAGTCGTTTGTGCCCGAAATTGTCGGCACTTTTTACACATTCTCTCGCTTGCTTCCCCGCCCCGTGTGAAGAAATGGCTGTTTTCTGCCGTTTCTTGGAATTGGCACGCCCATTGCTATATTAGGAGCGTCCACTTGGTCCCACGCCAACGAAAGGGACGGTGCAGCGGTTAATCTGGTCCCGCTCCACCGTCCCTTTTTGTATCTGGAGCTTAGCTCGCCTCCGCGCCGACCAGCTGCTGAAGCTCCCCGCTCTTGAACATTTCCATCATGATGTCGGACCCACCGACGAATTCGCCCTTAACGTAAAGCTGCGGGATCGTCGGCCAATCCGAATATTCCTTGATGCCCTGACGGATCTCCGGATCCTGGAGCACGTCAACAGTCTCGAACGGTGCACCGAGATGCTCGAGGATGGTCACTGCCCTGCTCGAAAATCCGCATTGCGGGAACAAGGGCGTGCCCTTCATGAAAAGCACGACCTCATTGTTCTTCACGATCTCGCCGATGCGATTATTGGCATCGCTCATCATTCGTCTCCTGTCGGCGCTGCCGTTTCCAGCTGCAACGCGTGCAATTCTCCGCCCATCCGGCCGCCCAGAGCCGTATAGACAAGCTGGTGCTGCTTCACGCGGGGCATGCCGGCAAACCTCGCGCTCACCACGCGGGCGGCATAATGATCTCCGTCGCCGGCGAGGTCGCGAATTGTGACCTCAGCGTCGGGGATAGCCTCACGGATCAGCCGCTCAATCTCTTTTGCGGCCATGGGCATCTCAGGCTGCGCCTCCCTGCGCCTCGATGAGCTGGCGCTTCGCTTCTGCGGTCTTGTGCTCCAGCGTCTCGCGGATCTCGGTGTCGGTCGTATCGACTCCCGCCGCGGTCAGGTCGCCTAGCACCTTGCGGATGACGTCCTCGTCGCCCGCTTCTTCGAAATCGGCGCGAACGACGTCCTTGGCATAGGTTACCGTTTCTTCTTCGGAGAGACCCATCTTCCGCGCCGCCCATTCGCCCAGAAGGCGGTTGCGGCGCGCAACCATGCGGAACTTCATTTCCTCATCGTGCGCGAACTTGCTCTCAAACGCGCGCTCACGATCGTTGAACTGGGTCATCGGGATCCCTTGCTAGTTTGCACCGCGAAATAGGGTGGCAGCGGGATTCAGTCCAGCGTTACGACCAGCTTGCCGACTACGCGACGCTCCGCGACCGCTCGGATTGCTTCGCCGGCGCGGTCAAGCGGATAGGTCGCGCTGACCTTGGGCGAGATCATGCCCTGCCGCCACAGCTTGAACAGCGTCTCCACATGCGCAGCGTTGGCCTTCGGGTCGCGCGCAGCGAACGCACCCCAAAAGACGCCGCAGACATCGCAGCTCTTGAGCAGTGTGAGGTTCAGTGGAAGCCTGGCAATTCCAGCCGGAAACCCGACGACCAGAAAGCGCCCCTCCCAAGCGATGCTGCGAAGCGCCGCCTCGGTATAATCGCCCCCCACGGGATCGAAGATGACATCAGCGCCGGCCGGGCCGACCGCATCCTTGAACTGCTGGGCGAGCGCTTTCTGGCCGTCACGGTCGAACGGGCCCTGCGAGTAGACGATCGCTTCCTCGGCCCCGGCATCGAGCGCTGCCTGAGCCTTCTCCTCCGAGGAGACAGCCGCGATCACGCGCGCCTCGTACGCCTTGCCGAGCTCGACGGCGGCGAGCCCGACGCCGCCGGCTGCGCCGAGGACGAGCAAGGTCTGCCCGGCCTGCAGCTTGCCGCGATCCAGCAGCGCGTGGATGGACGTCGCATAGGTCAGCAGCAGCGCCGCGCCTTCCTCGAAGCTGCGCTCCTCCGGAAGGCGGAAAGCCGACTTAGCCGGGATCACGACCTTGTCGGCGAGCCCGCCGAAGCCAGTGACGGCGATGACTCGATCGCCAGGGCTCCAGCCTCCGACGCCCTCCCCGACGCCCTCGATCTCGCCGGCAATCTCGCCTCCGGGGGCGAACGGCCGCGGCGGCTTAAGCTGATACTTATCCTCGATGATCAGGACGTCGGGATAATTGATCGCCGACGCCCGGACACGGACCAGCAGTTCACCCGGTCCCGGCTTCGGATCATCCACTTCCTCCAGCCGGAGCGTGTCGGGGCCGCCCGGCTCACGGCTGAGGAGCGCGCGCATTATTGTGCCGCCTGGGGGAAAGCAGGAAGCAGTCCGATATCCCGCGGCTCGTGCTGGATGACGACCTTCGCGCCCGTGTCCTTCGCCACCTCCTCGAAGCGATCCATGGATTTCAACGTCTGCTCACGGCTCGTGTTGAAGGGCGGAACACCGCGTTTCTCGCGAGCGTCGCGCGAATGATATGTGTCGCCGGAAAGCAGGACCGGTCCGGACTCCAGCTTCACCAGCAGCGCCATATGGTCGGGCGTATGCCCGGGAAGGTGCAACGCCGTCACACTTCCGTCGCCGAACACGTCCACGTCGGCAGACGCGCGATGCACCCGCGCGCCTTCCTTGCGCCACGGGCCGAACGGGTCCTTCGCGCCCTTGGTGTCCTCGAAGTCCTGAGTGCCGATCAGCAGCTCGGCGTTCGGGAAGAGAGCCGCCTGCCCGGTATGGTCGGAGTGCTCGTGGCTGATTCCGACGATGTCGACATCCTCGGGCTTCACACCGATCTGCGCGAGCTGCTCCACCAGCGTTTGCTTGACGCGCAGGATCATGTCGCCTGCATCGAACGTCTTGCCCTTCAGGGTCGGGTCGAGGCCGGTGTCCCACAGCAGCAGCTTGTCCCCATGCCGGATCAGGTAGCAGCTGTCTGTGACGTCGCGCGGGCCGTTTTCGTACAATCCAGGCTTGTCGGAGAAGAACTTGTCGAAGTTCTTGATGGTCGCGCTGCCGCAGTCGAGCCTGGTCAGCGACAGCTTCGCCGGTTGGGATTGCGCCCCCGGAGCCGCGGCATTGGCGTTGGCCTCGTTTTTCGCCGCCGACTGGCCGCCGCATGAGGCGAGCAGGGTTGAAGCCGCAAGCAATCCAATCGTCAGCCGACGCATCTTTTTCTCCTGCTGAGCTACTCCACGTAATTCGCGGTCGTCTTCTCGCGTACTTCGCCGCGGGTCACGCCGGGCGCTACCTCGATCAGCTTGAACGGGCTCTCATGATCCGGCCGCTGGAAAACGGCGAGATCGGTGATGATCATGTCGACCACATTCTTGCCGGTAAGCGGCAGAGTGCAGTGCGGGATGAACTTCGGATCGCCGTTCTTGGAGGTATGCTCCATGACGACAATGATCTTCTTGACGCCGGCGACGAGGTCCATCGCGCCGCCCATGCCCTTGATCATTTTCCCCGGGATCATCCAGTTGGCGATGTCGCCGTTCTGGCTGATCTCCATCGCGCCGAGGACCGCAAGGTCGATATGCCCGCCGCGGATCATTCCGAAGCTGGTCGCGCTGTCGAAATAAGACGTCTGCGGAAGCTGGCTGACGGTCTGCTTGCCCGCATTGATGAGGTCTGGGTCGACCTCGTCGTCATAAGGGAACGGGCCGATGCCGAGCATGCCGTTCTCGCTCTGGAGAGTGACCGTCATCCCTTCCGGGATGTTGTTCGCCACCAGGGTCGGGATTCCGATGCCGAGGTTCACGTAATAGCCGTCACGAAGCTCGCGGGCCGCGCGCGCAGCCATCTGGTCGCGGGTCCAGCCCTTGGTCTCAACCGCCGTCGCCATCATGCCGCCTCCCGCTGCCGCACAGTGCGGAACTCGATCTTCTTGTCGTAAGGCGCGCCGAGGATCAGCCGCTTTACGAAAATCGACGGCAGATGGATGCAATCCGGATCGAGCGAGCCGACCGGAACGATCTCTTCGACTTCGGCGACGCAGACCTTCCCGCAGGTCGCCGCGGGCTGGTTGAAGTTGCGAGAGGTCTTGCGGAAGATGAGGTTGCCGCTCTCGTCCGCCTTCCAGCCCTTTATGATGCTGAGGTCGGCGCGGATGCCGCGCTCAAGCACATATTCCTCCCCGTCGAAGATCTGGATTTCCTTGCCTTCGGCGACGACCGTTCCGACGCCGGTCTTGGTGTAGAAGCCCGCAATGCCCGCGCCGCCGGCCCGCATCCGTTCGGCGAGCGTGCCCTGCGGATTGAACTCGACCTCCAGCTCCCCCGCCAGATATTGCCGCTCGAACTCCTTGTTCTCGCCGACATAGGAGGAAATCATTTTCTTCACCTGGCGCGTGCGCAGCAGCTTGCCGAGGCCTTCATTATCGATGCCGGCATTGTTGGACGCGATGGTCAGGTTCTTGACGCCGTTCGCCTGGATCGCATCGATCAGCCGTTCGGGGACGCCGCACAGACCGAACCCGCCTGCGGCGATGGTCATTCCGTCGAACAGCAGCCCTTCGAGCGCGGCTTCGGCATTGGGATAGATTTTCTGCATCGGCCACTCCTTGGCACCGGGCGATAGTCGGAGCAGCCGTTGCAAATCAACTGAACTCATGGCCTCTTCACGCGGAAGACCGAAGGATCATCCTGAATTCGGGGGCAATCGATGCCGATCACATTGTTCCTGGCTGCCGCGCTGCTGAGCTCGACTTCAGAGCCAAGCACGGCAGGAGCGAAAGTCGGAACCCATCTCGCCCAGGTCAGGGCCTTTTCCCGCAAGAACGGCGATCGGCTGTGGCCGGGCTACGGAGCCGCTCCCTTCGGGTTCCTGCTCATCGGCGACGAGCGGGAGGAGCTGATCTGCCGCGATGCAGTTCCGGACGGCTTCAAAGCGGCCGGAATTGACCCACAAACCCGTTGCCCCCGCTTCACGCGTCCAAGGAGCGGCTTTCCCGATACGCTGTTGGCCGCAATGCCGGCCTTCGGGCCTCCGGCCGTAATCGTGATGGGGACTCCCAAGTCCACCGGCCGATCCGAAGCTGGCTGGACGCGAACGATCCTCCATGAGCATTTTCATCAGTGGCAATATGCGCTGCCATCCTATTTCGACCGGACGAAAGCGCTCGACCTGCACGATGGCGACGAAACGGGGATGTGGGTGCTGAACTTCGCCTTTCCCTACGAAGAGCCGTCGGTCGTCGCGGCTTTCGAACAGGCCTCGCATGCTCTTGCTGCGGCCGTGACCGCGCGCGACACTGCGGGGTTCGATACCGCGTTCGGCCGCTATTTGGCTGCGAGGGAAGCGCTGGCAGCCCAGGCAGGGTCGCGCAATTGGCGCTACCTTGAATTCCAGCTCTGGCAGGAAGGCGTCGCACGGTGGACCGAGATCCAGCTTGGGAAGACTTATCCAAAGTCAGACGTGCGCGAGAGCGCGGTGAGGCTTGAGGAGCAGACGTTGAAGGAGCTCGCGTCACCTGATTTGAGAGGCAAGAAACGCGAAGTCGTCTACGCCTATGGAGCGGCCGAAGCCATGTTGCTCGAGGCTTGTGACCGCCGTTGGCGTTCGGAATATCTGAAGGTGCTTTCACTCGGCCCGCTATTGGAGAGCGCCAGAGTTCGCTGCGCATCCTAGCGGCTTCGGCTGCTCCTGAGGCCCGCGGCGCGGATGCCCGCCTCCGCGCACGCTGCGTCGTCGGCGGGCGCTTCGCCGGACGCTCCCACACCGCCGATCCTTAATGTTCCGTCGGACGACCAGACCGGCACTCCCCCCGGGACCGTCACCACGTGCGGTGCGTTGGCGAAGCCGGGCGTCCCCTTCGCATTCTCTTCCATTTGGGCAGTCGAGAAGCCCCAGGCCGCCACCGCCTTGGCCTTGGCGAGCGAGAAATCCATGATCCCGCTTCCGTTGCCGTCCATGCGCAGCGCCGCGACAAGGTTTCCGCCAAGATCGACCACCGCGATCGCATGGCTCTGCTGCTTCGCAGTCGCATGCGCTGAGCAGCCGGCAACAATGGCCTGCGCCGCTTTGGCGCCGAGCGCCGTCTGCGCTGAAGCGGCCGTCGGAAGCCCAAGAATGAGAAGTGCAAGTGCGCGCATCATTGCCTCCCTTTCGGGAAGAGCTTCAGCGCGCTAGCAGCGATATCAACGGCGGTTCGACCAACCGCCGTCTGCCATCGCTAACTGCGCAGCTTGGCGAGGACGCCCTGCAGCTGCATCGCGTTGGACATGTCGCCCTCGATCTTGAGCTTGCCGGTCATGAACGCCGTCATTCCGTCGAGCTGACCGGCGGCCATCGCCTGCCAATCGTCCCACGCCACCTTGATCGTCGTGTCGGCCGCACCGTCCTCTTCGGAAACCTGATTGGCCGCGCCGTCGAGCAGGATTACGCCCTGGTCGCCGAAGTCGAGCTTCACGCGCTTGCCCGGTATCCAGGCCTGTCCTTCCTGCATGCGGGCAACAAGTTCCTGCTTCGTCATCGCTGCTTTCTCCCTTGTCAGTAAGGCCTACCCCGCCGTTGCTACGGCTTCAAGGCAGGCGTATCTGCGCCCCCATGGGATACGAAACCGACCTCAAGCTCTTCATCGACGGCGTCTGGAAGTCCGGCGAAGGCCGCGACGCTCACACCGTTCTCAATCCAGTCAACGCGAGCCCGATCGCCGAAGTCCCCTACGCCACCGCGGCGGACCTCGAAGAGGCGCTGGAAGCCTCGAATCGGGCCTGGCCCGAATGGCACTCCACCGACGTCGAGAAGCGCGGCGCGATCCTGCACAAGGCCGCGGCACTGATGCGCGAACGAATCGACGTGATCGCGGCGACGATGACGCAGGAGCAGGGCAAGATCCTGTCCGAGGCCAAGGCCGAAGTGCTCGGGTCAGCAGGGCTGTTCGATTGGTATGCGGAGGAGATCAAGCGCGACTATGGCCGCACTCTCGTCCGTCCCGCGGGCCAGCTTAGCCGGGTGATCCGCCAGCCGGTCGGTCCCACGGCAACCTTCACTCCGTGGAATTTCCCGATCTACCTGCTCGCCAAGAAGGTTTCGGCCGCGCTCGCCGCAGGCTGCACCGTCATCTCCCGCCCGCCGCATGAGACTCCCGGCGTGGCCACCGAGCTGTTCCGGGCCCTCGCTGATGCAGGAATTCCCAAGGGCGTGGCGCAACTCGTCCATGGCGATGCCAACATGATCAGCAGCACGCTCATCGCCAGCCGGGTCATCCGGAAAGTCAGCTTCACCGGCTCGACCGGGGTCGGCAAGCATCTGATGAAGCTGTGCGCCGACAGCATGACGCGCGTGACGATGGAGCTCGGCGGCCATGCACCCGTCCTGATTTTCGACGATTGCGATCTCGAAAAGACCCTCGACATGGTTGTCCCGCAGAAATTCCGGAACGCCGGCCAGGTCTGCGTCTCGCCGACGCGCTTCTACGTACAAAGCGGCATTTATGACGCCTTCCTCAAAGGCTTCGCCGAGCGCACGGCCAAGGTGAAGGTCGGCAACGGCCTGGAAGCGGACACCAAGATGGGCCCGCTCGCCAACAGCCGCCGTCCGGATGCGGTCGATGCGCTGGTTCAGGATGCGAAGGCCAAGGGCGCGCGAGTGCTCGCCGGCGGCGAACGCGGCGACGGCGGATTCTTCTTCCAGCCGACGCTACTTGCCGACGTGCCCAACGAAGCGGAAATCATGAACGAGGAGCCGTTCGGTCCCGTCGCCGTCTCGCGCCCGTTCGACACGTTCGAGGAAGTCATCGAGCAGGCCAACCGCCTGCCCTACGGCCTCGCCGCCTTCGCCTTCACCGAAAACGGCCGCCGGGCCAACCTGATCGGCGACCTCGTCGAGAGTGGGATGGTTGGGATCAACACCTTCGCTATTTCCGTCGCCGACGCTCCCTTCGGCGGAGTGAAAGACTCAGGATTCGGTTCTGAGGGCGGCAAGGAAGGACTGGAGAGCTACCAAGTGGTCAAGGCGATCCACCAGGCTTGAGCTAGTCCAGATCCGGCATGTTGTCCGGGTCGAACTTGAGGTCGATGATCGCGTGCTTGTGGTGCATTTTCGAGTTCAGGCACCGCAGATGCATCGAGAGGCCCCTGCCGCCGCTCAAGCGATTAGAAGCGTCGTAGAGCGTCATTGCCCACAGTTCATCCGGCTCGATAGGCTTGTCGCAGAAGGCGCAGCACTGCATCGGTCCGACGGCTTTCTCCAGGTCCTCGGTGGGCCAGGGAACGGGTTCCACGTCGGGATTGAGGCGGTCGATTAGGCCGGTCAGCGAGGCAAGCCAGCCATTGGCGCCCGATTCCTTCGCGCTCTCTTCCCACAGCTCGGCAAGCTCCGAGTTGCGCATGACCTGCATCACGGCGTTTCGGGCTTGATGGTACAGCCGGCTGTCGGGTTCACCCGCCCCTGCCAGTTGCTGCCGCAGGTCCTCCGGGAAATCGGCGCTTCTTCGGCCCATGAGCATGGCGACCGTCTCTGCGGCCGCGATCACGTCGGATGCGAGATCGGCATCGACGTAGCCCGATCCGACGGCGTTCAGCCGGTCGAACGGCTCCCGAACGTCGTCGATGGACTGGACCGACGCGGCCCAGTCCAGCGCCGCGTCGTTTTCGAAGCTGCCGCTCCCCCACGCACCCATAAGTCCTGCCCCAACGCTCCTGGATCAGTCCTCCCAGGCCTCGCCTTCAGGCGCGCCTCGTCCTAGCCTGTCCGGAAGCGGCTCACCCTTCGGCGTGAAGTCGAGGCTGACCGAGTTGATGCAATACCGCTCTCCCGTCGGCGGCGGCCCGTCGGGGAAGACGTGACCCTGGTGCGATCCGCATCTTGCGCAGACGATCTCGGTACGGACCATGCCGTAGCTGGTATCGCGGATGTATTGCAGGTGATCCGGGTTGAACGGCTGCGTAAAGCTCGGCCAGCCGGTGCCGCTTTCGAACTTCGATCCACCCTTGAACAAGGGCAGGCCGCAGAGGCGGCAGGTGAATAGCCCTTCCCTCTTCTCGTCCAGGAAGACGCCGCAAAACGGAGCTTCGGTGCCGTGCTCGAGGAGAACATGGCGTTCCTGCTCGGTCAGGTCGGTTTCCAGCTCGTGCCGCTGCACGTCACTCGGCGGCGCAAGGTCGAACTGGATCGTGGTGGTGTCGTCCATACGCGTCTCCTTCGAGTCCCATGGCAATATCACAGGACGCGCTGACGCACTGCCGTTACTCGGCGAATTCGACGAGCGATTTGCCTTTTTCGAGAACGTATGTGGCAAGCTCGGCGGCGGGGCCTTTTCCGGCATTCCGGGCCGCGTGGATGGTTCCATTCGGAATGAACAGAACCTCGCCCGCTTTCACCGTGACCAGCTTGCCCCCGACCTCATATTCGATCGTGCCCTGCGTGACGTAGATGATCTCCTCGCCCGGATGCTTGTGCCTGGGAAAGGATGCGCCGGGTGCAAAGGTCACCAGCGCCTGAAGGCTCTCCCAGCCACGGACGCTGAGGTCGTGACGCTGCAGGTCCGTACGCGTGGTGCCCGGCGGACGAGGGGGCAGCGCCTGAGCCTGAAACGCGGCTGCAGCGCCGATGATGAGCATCGACAACATGACTTCTCCTCAAAGCTCGGGCGGCGCCAAGGCGCTCATTGTCACTCGTCTCGGGCCAACATTCCCCAGCCCACGAAGGCGCAACCGGCTAGGAAAGCCGCCACGCTCGCGAAAACCAGGAAGTGTGTCCCGCGCGATCCAATGGCTTGGTCGAAATGCCTCTTCATCGTTGCCTCCAGGGCTTCGAGGCGCGCGCCGTCGTTGGCGACCGTCAGCCAATAGCTCAGCATTGTCCCTGCTGAGGTGCTCACGCGCTTGAACGCGTACAGAGACCACAGACCAGCGCCCAAGGCCGCCAGAATGCCCAGGAGGAAAGCCACTGCTCCACCCAGCTTCGCTCCCCTGGCCATTGCGAGAGGGAGCATGGTTATTGCGGCTGCCCCGTTGATGGCCACGAGCGTGGCGAGAAGCCATCGGGAGAGGCTTCCAGCTTCCTTCAATCCGTCATGAAAGGCTTCGACCATCATTGGCATGAAAGTCTCGGCAGCCAGCCGATTGGTGACGCGCTCGTCCTTGCCCTCTTCCATCGACCATCCCGTCAGGGGCAGGACGGCGCCACCACGGCACCGTCCCGCTCACTCAAGCTAGCGCAGCGACCGGAAGCCGTTGCGCATGTCGTCCACAAGGGCCTTGGGCTGCTCCCACGCCGCGAAATGCGCACCTTCCGGATGCTTCCGGTAGTAGATCAGGTTGGGATAGGCCGCTTCCGCCCACTTCTTTGGAATCGGGCAGATTTCCTCCGGGAAGGCGCTGACCACGACTGGAATCCTAACACCGCTCGGAGCGAAGAAGGCCAGCTTGTTCTCCCAGTAGAGCCGCGCCGACGACACGCCTGTCCTCGTCAGCCAGTACAAGGTGATATTGTCGAGGATGTCGTCGCGGGTCAGGCCCAGTTGCTCGCCGTCGAACACGCGCGCGATCTGCCTGTAGGTCCAGATGTCGTGGTCGATGATCCAGGCGGCCAGGCCAACCGGCGAGTCTTCGATCCCGTACAGAGTCTGC
>Ga0207682_10001479_pt1 | contig 10858 bp, 10 predicted proteins | sample KBSM63metaG_FD_184332 | JGI IMG/M metagenome (GOLD analysis project Ga0207682, IMG submission 184332) | Miscanthus rhizosphere microbial communities from Kellogg Biological Station, Michigan, USA - KBS M6-3 metaG (SPAdes) (version 2) | ecosystem: Host-associated > Plants > Roots > Rhizosphere >... | reverse complement strand
AGGCCTGGTGGGAACTGCGTGAGAAATACCAGGGTGTGTCAGCGCCCGTGCCACGCAGCGAAGAGGACTTCGATCCGGGTGCGAAATACCACATCCCGGGCAACACGCCCTACACGCGCTATTTCCTGTCGTTCATCCTGCAGTTCCAGTTCCACAAGGCGCTGTGTGATGCGGCAGGCTTCAAAGGTCCGCTCAACGAGTGCTCGATCTTCGGCAGCACCGAGGCGGGCAAGAAGTACGGTGCGATGCTCGCGCAGGGCGCATCCCAGCCCTGGCAGGACACGATGAAGCAACTGACCGGTACGCGCGAGATGGACGCGTCGGCCATCATCGACTACTTCAAGCCGCTCGAAGGCTGGCTCGAAGAACAGAACAAGGGCCAGGACTGCGGCTGGGATTGATCCAATGAACTCAAACCTGGCTCCAGCACCACAGCTGACCGCGCGCGCCATCGTCCTGTCGGTGGTGCTCGCGGTGATCCTGGCCGCCGCGAACACCTACCTCGGGTTGTTTGCCGGCATGACCATCGCCTCGGCGATACCCGCGGCGGTGGTCTCCATGGCGGTGCTGCGCGCGCTCGGCGGCGGCGGCATCCTCGAGAACAACATCGTGCAGACCGGCGCTTCGGCCGGCACCTCGATCGCCTCCGGCGTGATCTTCACCGTGCCGGCGCTCGTGATCATGGGCTACTGGCCGGATTTCAAGTACTGGTGGGTGCTGGCGATCGCAGGGCTCGGCGGGTTGTTAGGCGTGCTGTTCTCGGTGCCTCTGCGGCGGTCGTTGATCGTCGATCAGCAGATGACGTTTCCCGAAGGCAAGGCGGCCGCGGAAGTGTTGCGCGCCGGCGAGAATCCTGCGGAGGGCATCAAGGTCCTCGGCCTGGCGGCACTTGGCGGCGCGATCGGCAAGTTGTTCACTGCCAGCGGTTTCCGGCTGATTCCCGACAGTTCGCTCGCCAGCGGCTTCATCGGCAAGTATCTCGGCTACATGGGCACGAACCTCTCGCCGGCGTTGCTCGGCGTGGGTTACATCGTCGGGCTCAATATCGGTGTCGTGGTGGTGTCGGGTAGTTTGCTCTCGTTCAACATCGCCATCCCCCTGTACCACGCGTACTTCCTGGCAGGTAACCCGGAGCTCGCCGCCACGGTCGCGGGCGCATGCCAGGGGCTCGCCAGTGCCGAATGCGCGGAGGTGACCGCGCAGATCCTGCGCGGCGCGCAGATCCGCTACCTCGGCGTGGGAGCAATGCTGGTCGGCGGCCTGTGGGCGTTGATCACGCTGCGCAGTTCCATCGTGTCGGGCGTCAAGAGCGGTCTCGCCGCGGCGCGCGCTGGCAGCGATGTCCTGATCGCGCACACGGAACGCGACCTGCCGATGAAGTGGGTGTTGATCGGCATCGTGCTGTTCACGATTCCGCTCGGCGTCCTCTACTACAGCATCGTCGGCAATCTCGGCGTTGGCATCGCCATGTCCATCATCATGGTGGTTGCGGGCTTTCTGTTCTGCTCGGTGTCCGCATACATGGCGGGTCTCGTGGGCTCGTCGAACAACCCGGTATCGGGGATCACGATCGCCACCATCCTGTTCGCCGCATTCGTGCTGGTCGCGTTCCTCGGCAAGTCCTCGACCATCGGGCCGGTGGCGGCCGTCATGATCGGCGCGGTGGTTTGTTGCGCCGCCTGCATCGCCGGCGACAACCTGCAGGATCTCAAGGCGGGCTATCTCGTCGGCGCGACGCCCTGGCGTCAACAGGTGATGCTCGCGGTCGGCGCGGTCTCATCTGCGGCAGTGATGGCGCCCACGCTCAACGTGCTCGCGGAAAGCTACGGCATCGGCCCGCGCTCGGCGGAGCATCCGCAATCGCTCGAAGCTGCGCAGGCGAACCTCATGGCCTCGGTGGCCAAGGGCATATTCGGCGGCCAACTGCCGTGGGACATGATCGCCATCGGCGCCGTCATTGGCGTCGCCGTCATCATCCTCGACCAGGTATTGAAGGCGCGAAACGCGCCGTTCCGCGTGCCGGTACTGGCTGCGGCCATCGGCATCTACCTGCCACTCGAGACCATGGTGCCGATCTTCCTTGGCGGTCTGCTCAACTATCTCGTGACTCGAACATTTGGCAAGGGACTCTCGGAAGACGAAGTCGAGAAGCGCAACCGCAAGGGCATGTTGTTCGCTGCGGGCCTGATCACTGGCGAAGCACTCATGGGCATCCTGATCGGCTTCGCGATCTATGGGACCAAGCGTGCCGACGTTTTTGCGCTTCCGGCGGGCATGCAGATCGGCGGGTCGCTCGGCGAATGGGTGGGGCTGGCGCTGCTCGCGATGGTGGGCGGTTGGATGTATCGCGTCGGCACGAGCAAGAAGGCCGCCTAGAAATGGGGACATTCCTCATTTTCTTGTAACAATCCACATGGGCCCGGCTGCTCATGCGAGCTGTCGGATTGTTACAAGAAAATGAGGAATGTCCCCATTTCGCATCGCGCCAAGCTCGTCGTCTGCTTCGCGACCGTGTACCTGGTCTGGGGCTCTACCTACCTGGTAGCGAGCATTGGCGTACACGCACTGCCGCCGTTCCTGTTTGGCGGCATCCGCTTCGTTTGCGCGGGAATCCTGCTCGGTCTTACGGCGCTCGCGCTCGGCCGGCGCTTCGAACTCGACGCCACCGAGTGGCGCCACATGTTCGTGGTCGCGGTCGGCAATGTGCTGATCGCCAACGGCGCGACCAACGTGGCCATGCAGCACGTGGCGTCCAACCAGACCGCGATCCTCAACGCGTCGGCAGCGCTGTGGATCGCGCTGCTGGCGACGCGCGGCCGTCGGGCTCATGCGCTCGATCGCCGAACGCTGATCGGCCTCATCATCGGCTTCCTGGGAACAGTGCTGATCATCTGGCCGCGGGGCAGCGCGCGGGAAAGTCATATCGGTTATCAGCTGCTGATCCTGGTCGCCGTGTTCGCGTGGTCGATGTCGACTGTCTACATCCGCAACGCGCACTCGAAGCTCGACGTGCTCTCGTTCACGGCGGTGCAGATGTTGTTAGGCGGCCTCATGCTCACGGGGCTCGGCTTCGCCACCGGCGAGGCAGCGTTGTGGCACTGGTCGAAGCCGGGGCTGATCGCGATGGCCTATCTCACGCTCGCGAGCTCGTGCCTCGCGTACACCGCTTTTGCCTGGCTCGCGAAGAACACCACGCCCGCCATGGTCGGCACATACAGCTACGTGAATCCGGCGATCGCTGCGATGCTCGGCTGGTGGATCCTCGACGAGCATCTCGGCGCGAATCAGCTCGCGGGCATGGCGATCATGTTCGCCGGTGTCGCGCTCGTGAACTGGCCGCAGAAGGAAGTGAAGCGGCTCGACGAAGATCAGCAGAAGGATCCCTCGACCGCCGGATGTGGCTAGCGAATGGGGGCTGCCCCCATTTCTTCAGTCGTGACGTGGGCGGATGACTTCGACGCGGCCACGCGGACCGATGAACCAGGACGCGATCCAGCTCACGAGGCTCACGACAATGGAGCCACCGACTGCGGTCCAGAAGCCGGCGATGTGAAATCCCGGGAGTATCAGCGCCACCAGTCCGAGCATGGCGGCGTTGATGACCAGCAGGAATAGTCCTACCGTCACCAGCAAAGCTGGCAGCGACAACACGACCGCGATGGGACGCACGATAGCGTTGACCACGCCCAGCAGCAGGCCCGCGAAAACCAGGGTGAGCGCGGAATCGATGGCGATGCCGGCGAACAGTTCGCTGGCGGCCCAGAGCCCGAGCGCGGCGACCAGGCCGCGAAGAATGAAACCCGCCATGACTCAATACCTCGGTGGTGGCTGTTCCTGATCCATGCCCTTTTCAAGGAATACCTTGAGCCGGGTGAGCGCCAGCTCCCAGTGACGGCGCTTGGCGAGATAGTACGTCACCCAGCGCTGGCCTGAGGGAACTCCGCTGCTCAGCAGGCGAACGACCGTGGTGTCGCCGGTGCGTTCGAACAGGAAATCTTCGACGATGACCGCATCCGTGGTGGGCATGCCGCGCGTCGGCAGCAACAGCAGGCGCAGGCGCTGCGCGGTCACCAGCACGTCGATGAGCGCGTCGCACTCCATGCCGCTGCCGAAGATCACGTGCAGCCGGCCCTTTTCACGCGGTGCGACGGTGGCGTCCGCGGCGGCCCAGCGCGCCAGCACGCGGCTGTCGGTGAAGGCGCGCCACACGCGTTCGACCGGCACGCCGATCTCGACGCGATGGGCGAAGCTGCGGTACGCCGTACTCACTTCTTCAACGCCACCCAGGCCACCGGGATCAATGACACCGCGATGATCCCGATCGTCACGAGGCCAAAGTTCTGTTTGACGAACGGGATGTTGCCGAAGAAAAACCCCGCCCAGGTCATGAGCAACACCCAGGCTGAGCCGCCGATGACGTTGTAGGCCTGGAAGCGCGCGTAGGGCATGCGGCCGATGCCCGCGACGAACGGCGCGCAGGTGCGAAGGATGGGCACGAAGCGTGACGAGACGATGGTCATCGATCCGTATTTGAGAAAGAACGCCTCGGTGCGCCGCAGGTACTCGACCTTGAGGAACCTTATCTTGCCGTTGAAGGCCGCGGGGCCTATCCACCGGCCGATGTGATAGTTGGTCGTATTGCCGGCGACCGCCGCGATGATCAGCGTCAGCGACAGAACCGACGCCGACAGCGTGCCGCTGGTATCCACCGCGGCGAGCGCACCGGCGGCGAACAGCAACGAGTCGCCGGGCAGGAACGGCGTCACCACGAGGCCGGTCTCGGCGAACACGATGGCGAAGAGGATCAGGTACACCCAGAAACCGTAGGCTTGCAGCAGCTCGACCAGGTGCGCATCGAGATGCAGGACGATGTCGACGAACCAGTGGAAGAACTCGACGACCCAGTTGATCAGCTCCATGCGTGCATCATTTCCACGGCGCGGATGCCGCGCTCGCGGTCATGCCGGCAGCGGCCGCTTTCGGTTTGTTGCCCTTGAGCAATTCGAGTGCCGCGTGGATTCCCGCGTCGCGCACGGCGAGTGTCTGGCGCACGCGCGGATCGTCGAGGTCGAGTGGCACGCCATCGACGTTGTCGAAGGCGTGATCCGGATCGATGCCGTGGCCCTGGATGGAGCGTCCCGAAGGCGTGAAGTAGCGCGACGTGGTGAGCTTGATGGCGCGGCCTTCGTTGAGCGGCATCACGGTCTGCACCGAGCCCTTGCCGAAAGTGCGGCGGCCTAACAACAACGCGCGATGATGATCCTGCAGTGCGCCGGCGAGGATCTCCGCCGCCGATGCAGTCGAGCCATTCACCAGCACCACGACGGGCACGCCTGGCAACACCTCGCCCGGCGTTGCCTCCATCGTGAAGCGCGCCGCGGGCGTGCGGCCGTCGGCGGTGACGATCACACCGCTTTCGAGCATCTGATCGGCGACCTCGACTGCCGACTCGAGCACCCCGCCCGGATTGTTGCGCAGATCGAGCACGAAACCGCGTGGCTTCGCCGGCATGTCACGACGCAAGCGCGCGATGCTGGCCGCGAAGTCCTCCGCCGTCGTGTCGCTGAACGCCGTGATGCGCGCGTACACGTAGCCGTCGATGTTCGCCATGGCCACGCTGTGTACATCCACCTGCGCACGCTCCACGGTGAATTCCAGCGGCAGCGTCTGCCCGACGCGCGTCACGGCCAGCTTCACGGTCGAGCCACGCGGGCCGCGCATGCGCGCCATGGCCGCGTCGAGGTCGACTCCGACCGGTGTTCCGTCGATGGCGGAAATCATGTCGCCGCTCTGAATTCCCGCGGCGGCCGCCGGCGAATCACGGAATGGCCGCACTACCCGCAGCGCGCGATCCGCAGTCGACACTTCGATGCCGATGCCGGCGTACGTTCCCGCGGTGCTGACGCGCAGGTCCGCGTACTCCTCCGCGTCGAGATACGACGAATAGGGATCGAGTCCGCTGACCACGCCACGCAGCGCGTCATCGACGAGCTCGGGATGCGAAACGGTGTCCACGTATTCGCGCTGCACGCGTTCGATGACTTCGGAAAGCTGCGCGGATTCGGACGGCGTCAGTGGCGACTTCTCGCTGGCCGGAACGGCGGCCCGAATTGCGTCCACCGGCGCGGCATCGTGACGAGTGGCCACATAGCCGCCGAGGGCGATCAGGAAGCCTAGGACGACGCCGGCAAGCAGGAGCTTCATGGGCGTGAATCCTAACTCAGATTAAGGAGTTAGCTCACCCGGCTTGAGCCGATGACTCGTCGATCAGGAATGCGCCGGGTGTGGCGGCGGCGATCACCGGCAACGCGTCGAGCACCTCTTGCACCGGCACCGGCCGCGCGATCGCGAAACCCTGGCCGTAGTCGACCCCGAGCATGCGCACGCGCGTACGGATCTCCTCGGTCTCGACGTATTCGGCGACCGTGGTGATGTCCATCGCGCGTGCCAGCTGCGCGATCGCGCGCACCATGGATTCGGCGCGTTCGTCGCGCAGGATGTCGCGCACGAAACTGCCATCGATCTTGAGCATCGAGACCGGCATCGACCGCAGGTACGACAACGACGACAGTCCGGTGCCAAAGTCGTCGAGCGCCACGCCGCAGCCGAGCTTGCGCAGCCGGGACATCAGCGCTTCGGCGTCCTTCATGCTGGCGACGGCCGCGCTTTCGGTCAGCTCGAAGCAGAACACCGCCGGGTTGATGCGGCTGCTCTCGATGCTGCGGATCACGTAGTCGGGAAATTCTTCGTCGGTGAGCGACTGTCCGGAAAAGTTGATGGTGAACACCACGGGCGCGCTGGCGAGCAGCTCGCGATGCGGGCGCAGCAGATCGATGACGCTCGAAATCACCCAGCGGTCGATCGTCGGCATCATCTGGTAACGCAGGGCGGCCGACAGGAATCGATCGGGCCCGATCGTATTGCCTTCCAGATCGAGCATGCGCAACAGCAATTCGTAGTGCGGCTTCGCGTGCCCGTCATCGACGAACGGCAGGATCATCTGCGCGTCGAGGCGCAGGCGATTCTCGGCAAGCGCGGCGCGCACGTCGGTGGCCACGTTGATGTCGGTGAATCGGCGGATGATGCTGACGTCGTTTTCCTGAAATGATTCGAGGCGATTTCGGCCACGGTCCTTGGCGGCCTTGCAGGCCGACTCGGCTTCGGCAAGCGAGCGGCCGAGATCGGCGTCGCGGCCGCTGAACGGTGTGACGCCCAAGCTGATCGACAGCCGGAAACGCGCGTCGACACCGACGGTGTGCAGGCGCGTGACGCCTTCGCGCAATCCTTCACCGAACATCGCCGCCTCGTCGATTTCCGAGGGCATGACCACCGCGAAGCGGTCGCCGGAAATGCGCGCGGCCACGGAATTCGGCGGCAGATGCTTGCGCAACAGGTCGCCGATCTGGGCGATGGCCTGGTCGCCCACGTGCATGCCGAAGTTTTCGTTGATGACGTGCAGTTCGTCGATGTCGACGTACAGCAGGCTCCAGCGCTGCCCGCGCGATTCACCCTCGACGAACATGAGCTTGACGCGCTGTTCGAGCGCAGCGCGCGTGAGCAGTCCCGAGAGCGTGTCGTAACTGGTCTCGATGCTCGCGGCGACGCGGCGCGCGAGCAGGTCGGCGAGATGCACGTCGCGGCCGATGAACTCTGGCGCCTCGAGCTTGCGGAACAACGCGAGCACGCCCGACGTGCGGCCGCTGCCCTGGCGCAGCGGGCAAGCGAGGATGCGATACGGGATCGCCACCTGGCCAGCCTGCGTCGCGATGCGGTTGATGACCAGCGGATCGCGGCGCGTCTGGGTGATGGCTAACAACTGTTTTTGCGTGCGCGTGAGGATGCTCGAGTCGCCGGCCTCCGGAAACGTGAGCACCAGGCCCTTGTCGGGCACCACGATGCCGGCGAGCACGCACTTGAGGTGACCGGCCGCATTGGCCAGCAGGCTCTGGAGATCGTCGGCGCCGGAAGCCGTCGGGTGGCTGCCAGTCACCGACAACAGCAACTCCAGGTCCTTGTCACGCGCGCTCAGCGACTCGTTGAGCATGTCGATGTCAGCGCGCGCCAGCAGGTCGCGCCGCAGGAGTTCGAGCGCCGGCTTCAGATGATCGTATACGTAGGAAAACGGCAGGACGTCCGAATCGACCCTGATGCGGTTGCAGACCACGGCGACGACGGCTGCGACGCTGCCGGCGCCGTCGCGCAGCCAGAATAGATAGGCGGGCCCGTCGCCGGGCAGGGAGCAGTGCTGACCGTCACCGTCGGCTTTTTTTCCGCCGGGCCCTTCGAGCTGCGCGATCGCCTGCAGTACCAGGGCGAACAAATCCGGATTCGCGCTCGCGGCGCTGCTCCACAAAAGTTTGCCGGTGTTTTCGAACAGGCTGATCGACGCCGCGCGCGGCAGCAGCGAGCGGACCAGCTGCGCGTAGGGTTCCATGGAGTTTTCAAAGGACATCGATTGGACAATCGCTGAAAGGCGAGCGTAGGACGTTGATGCAGTTGGCGTTTCTTATCCCTTAGGGCTCAGGGTGCTGCACTCTTGAACCAGGGCTTGGGGTCGATCGGTCGCCCTGCCTTGCGGATCTCGAAATACAGCGCCGGCGTCGACCGTCCGCCGGAGTCGCCGACCGTCGCAATGGTGTCGCCGGCGGTGACGCGTTCGCCGACCTCCTTGTACAGGCGCTCATTGTGTCCATAGAGGCTCAGGTAGCCATCGCCATGGTCGATGATGGTCAAAAGCCCGAGGCCCGAGAGCCAGTCCGCGTACACCACGCGACCGTGATAGACCGCACGTACCGCCGACCCTTGCGCCCCCGAGAGCAATACGCCGTCCCATTTCACGCCACCGGCGCGCGTCTGGCCGAATGAGGCAATCAGCTTGCCGGCCACGGGCCAGGACAACTTGCCTCGCAGCTTCGCAAAGGCGTCCTTGCTGTCGGTCGGAAACTTGTCGATGCGCTCGAGCGCGCGCCGCAGTTCGCGCACGAGTTTTTCAAGACCGCCCTGCTGATCCTTGAGACGTTCGAGTTCCTTGGCGCGGTTCTTCGATTCGGCTTCGAGTGACACCAGCGCGCGGCCGCGGCGTTCACGCGCCGACTGCAGGCGCGACAATTCGCCCTTCTGCTGTTCCTCGAGCGCCGTGAGCCGGGCCTCTTCCTCGGCCAGCGCCTCGTCGAGCGTGGTGAGCTCGGCGAGATGCGAGTTGATGGCGGAGATCTGGTCCGCTCGCGCACGGCCAAAATATTGGTAGTAGGTGAGGACCCGGCCGGTCTGCCCCGGGTCGCGCTGGTTGAGCAGTAGTTTGATCGGCTCCTGTCGTCCGATCATGGACGCGGCCCGGATCTGGCCCGCGAGCGCTGCACGGCGTTCCCCCAGCACCGACTCTTCGCCGCGACGCTGCTCCGCGAGCTCGGCGCGCCTGGCGGTATGCACCGCGCGCTCGCGCTTGAGCTTTTCGAGCGCGCTGCGGGCGCCGCTCACGGTCTGCTCGGATTCTTCGATTTCGCGGGCGAGCTTGTCGCGCCGGCCGGCATCACGCTCCATCTCCGCGCGCACCTTGTCGATCTGCGAGCGCACCGCCTTGAGCTCGGCCTCGGCCTTGGCCGGGCTCGGATCATCGGCAGCAGGCGTGGCGGAACCGGCCAACGCGAGCGCCAGCAAGAGCGGCCCGCAAAATGCCCGGTGGAGCCCCCTTTGAAGAATCTTCATGGGCATATTCTAGAGATCGGGGACGCTGAAAATCGGCGAAAACATGGGCTGCCGCTATAATGCGCTCCCTTTTTCGCCCCAGGGCCGGACTCCAGGCACTCATGGAACGACTGATCGAATACGTGACTCATCACCCCATGATGGCGGCGGCCGTGGTGCTGGCGCTGGTGGTGGTACTCACCTATGAGTCGCGAGTACGCGCGACGACCGTGGGCGCTATCTCAACGCAGGATCTCATCCGCCTCATGAACCAGGGCGCGCTGGTGCTCGATATCCGCAAGCCCGAAGAGTTTGCCGCCGGCCATGTGAATGGCGCGAAGCAACTGCCGTCGGACCAGATACTGACCGCCGGCGACAACTTCAAGAGATTCAAGGAAAAGCCGGTTGTCGTGTATTGCCAGTCAGGCTCACTGGCCGCCGCCGCGGTACGCCAGCTCAATCTGCAAGGCTTCACCAAGGCGTTCTCGCTGCGCGGCGGCTTTGCTGCCTGGCGCGCGGAAAACCTGCCGGTCGCCAAGGCGGCCTGATGAGCCAGCCTGCGGTCGTCATGTACACCACGAACTGGTGCCCGTATTGCGAACGGGCTCGCCGGTTGCTTGCGTCGAAGAACGTGTCGGTCCAAGAAATCGACGTCGAGTCCGCGCCTGCCAAACGCGCCGAGATGCAGACCCGCAGTGGCCGGCGCTCGGTGCCGCAAATTTTCATCGGCGACCATCACGTGGGCGGCAGCGACGATCTGCAGGCCCTCGATGCGGCCGGCAAGCTCGATGGCTTGTTAGGCCGCTGAACCCATTCAACACCGGCCAGACTCAACTCCTGGCCAGATTTCATCTAGGAAATATCATCATGGAAAATCAGACCGCCCCCGCGGCGACCGAAAACCAGACCGGCCCGATGCTCGCCATCCAGTCCGTCTATCTCAAGGACTGCTCGTACGAGGCCCCGAAGGGTCCGCGTGTCGACGGCAACTGGAACCCGCAGATCTCGCTCGACATCAACACCACGGCGAGCGTCATCGGGCCGGAGCTGAATGAAGTCGTGCTGACGGTCACGGTCGGCGCCAAGCAGGGCGATGCCACCGCCTTCCTCGTCGAGGTCAAACAGGCTGGCCTGTTCGCCATGCGCGGTCTCACGCCGGACGATCAACGCCGTG
>Ga0207682_10001478_pt1 | contig 10863 bp, 14 predicted proteins | sample KBSM63metaG_FD_184332 | JGI IMG/M metagenome (GOLD analysis project Ga0207682, IMG submission 184332) | Miscanthus rhizosphere microbial communities from Kellogg Biological Station, Michigan, USA - KBS M6-3 metaG (SPAdes) (version 2) | ecosystem: Host-associated > Plants > Roots > Rhizosphere >... | reverse complement strand
GGACTATTAACGTAGCGAAGGTTATTTCAATTCCACTATGTTATTGAGCTTCCATGTCCCGTCGAGAGCTGCGGCTTCTGGGCCGTAGATGCGGAAGTAAACGAAATAGCCCTTGTCAGGTTTGATTCGACTCGATTAGCACTTAAAATGTTCTGCTGGGAACGTATTATAGTAGAAAAGATTAGAAACGGATGAATCTTTCAAACAGGTACTAATAATTAGTAATAATACTATATAAGAGTATATTCCAAAGATCCGTTATTTCAAATAAATATAAGCAAAATAATGATAAAACTCGTCATTAAAACCAATTTGCGAGTAAGATTGGATATAATACCTAGCGGATGGCATACTTTACAAACATTCTTCACATAAGAAACATATACTTTCAGGGAACAGAAGTTGATCATATCAATTAACTACCACTAAAATGATCGTGTCTATGGAATCTTTCTCTTATGGGGAATAGATTGAAAACTTGAAAAACTTGGAATCATTATGGCTTCTTTTCCAAGGCTTTAAATAGTCGTATTACTAACTTGTAGTAATGAAAACATCAATGGACAAATCTCCCGGCTGGATGAGAGGCGTGCAAATAGGACTTGGTATTCTCGTTGTTATATTATCAATTTATGCTCTTGCATATCCAGGAGCTGCGTTTGTCTCTTTAGTATTAATACTTGGCATAATTTTATTCATTGTAGGAATTGAGAAGATAGTTTCCGGAATATTCCTTCCTATCAAGGGTAGAGGGGCAACGATAGGCCTTGGCATACTTGCCCTTATATTTGCAGGTTTTGTGATTGCGTTTCCAGGATTTGCTACATGGATTATAACGGTCTTCATTGGCATTGCACTTCTCTTTGGTGGTGCTGCCAGCATAGTTCAGGCGTTCTCAGGAAGGGAATCTGGATGGAAGAAAGCTTTCCTTATCGGAGTAGGCGCTTTGTTGATAATTATAGGAATCACGACCCTTGTGTCTCCTATTTTTGGTGCACAATTTGCAGGATTTGTTATAGCGATAGGACTATTGATAGCAGGAATTCAGATGATTGCAGCAGGTGCTACAGGCAGAAAAATTATGCTTGACTCATCTATTACCAAGTAGAAATGGATGATATAGAAACTGAGGTATGTCTTACTACATGAAAGAACCTAATCCCATTCTCCTTGAATCTAAGTAATCTTGGAGCTGACACCGATAATTGTTTTATATATTTATAAGGTAACTTCCTTCTATATAGTTAGAGAAGATATAATTGTTAGAAAAGACATTGAAAAGTATTGAGCCCTTTACATCAAGCTCAGAAAAGAATTCGAGATTCTGTATAGGGTGCGGAGAACTTGCAACCAAGTTAGTCAAATACAGTACTGAAGGAGCAATAATAATAGAGAAGTATTGTGATAAATGCGCTAAAGCAATTGAAGATAGTTCGGCTAAATAGTGCCAAATATGTTTAGTCACAAACAGCATAATAGAGCGACAAATATGTCAGATAGAAGGTAATTTGTCGATAAGATGCTTGGATTCCTCAAAACGGTAGGGTAAATGCAACTTGCTTTACAAGGCGAATCTCTCATGAGCTGATTTTAGCGCATATAACTTGTTTGGAGAAATTCTCAGAGACTTAGTCCTAATTGATAAAGTCAATTTCCAGAACTCAAATCTTGCAGGACAAAACTAAACACGGAAAATCCTGAATACGTAATTTTATCACTGCGGTCATCAAGTTGTACATTAGAACCTTCCAACCTGCCAAGAATTCGAAATTAGGAATAAATTTTAAAGATGGTCTTCTAAAAACACATTGTGGAAAGTATTAATTTTGTATGCCTTGGTCAAACCGAATTTGTAAAGGAGTTAGGGAAGAAAGGGCAGTCAAGTGATATTACAACATATGATAATAAAAAAGATGACAGAATCATGACCTACGTAATACCATCAGGCTTTCCTGACAAGATCCAACCATTAATTACTGCAGTAAATTTAGGAGAGTATACTATAGTTAACGTCGACAAACTAGATAGGTTTCTAGGAGAACAAATAGTAGCCTTAGATCTACTGGAACTAAATAAAGGATTCCTCCTTCATTCTTACGGAGTTGAGAGCGAGGCTCTTAAGAGTCTTTTAAAAAATACCGTTGCCTCATCATTCAAGGTTGAACAGAATATTGAAAGTCTTAAAGGGAGTATCAGTTCTTTATCTCCGGTGAAAAGAGATGGACCAGCAATTATCAATATAGATAACATATTTAATGTAAAAGGAGTGGGTGTGGTCGTATTGGGTGTGCTTAAACAGGGAGTTATCAAAGTACACGATGAGCTATTACTATTTCCTCAAAATAAAACGGTTACAGTTAAAAGTATACAGATGCATGATAAAAATGTTGAAGAGTCACATAGTCCAGCTAGGGTAGGTCTTGCTCTAACAGGCGTTTCTTTTGATGAGATAACTAGGGGAGATATTCTTTCCAATTACAACCATTTTACTTCTGCCGACCAGGAATTGATTATTGATTTCGATATGGTGCCATTTTATAAGAATGACCTTTCAGAAAATCACTCCTATCTTTTGTCCATAGGGACTCAGATCAGGCCTGCAAAGATAGAGAAATTAGGGAATAATAAACTTAAGATTTTGTCTGATAATATATTTTCATTTAAAGCCGAAGATATTGCAATCCTCTTAAATCCAGATAGTAAAGATATACGAATAGTGGGTTCAGGAAGAATAAGTGTATGAAATCCTGGTATATCTCGCTCTATAAGTTCAGGTATTGTACTTGAGTTTAAAACCAGAATTTAGTAAATAGATACAAAAATCCAATTTATCCATGGTAAGCTAGCATTAAGGAATATGGTTTAAAACGTAAAGATATGTCATGGCAATATTGAAAGTTCAATTCAGCACCGCTTAATAATTCTAACAATAATTGGAAAAACAACAAAATGATTTTCATAGAAACATATCTAGCCGAAATCCTAAATAATTTGTTTATGTGTATATTATCAATCCATGGCTCAGCAACAACTTTTAAAACAGGAATCGTCTGTATCTGAAGTTCTAAGCAACCATAAGAAGCAGTTAACACGGAATATCGAGCAACATACCGATGAGCGGCATATGAATACACTTAATCAACAATCAAAGCAAGAATCATCTATCTCCCAAATAATACGTACATATGGAAAACAGTTTACACAGATTAGAAAGCAGTATACCGACGGACTTGGTGGAAGATGTGTTATGGGTGTTATCATGTCATATTACGGTTGGGATGGTAAATGCATCAGTAACGCAGAAAGAAGGTTATATGCTGCATTAGTTGCTTTGAGACAGGCCGGTATAACTAAAGAATTACTCATAGAGCTGAATGATTCTGGTGCGACATTCGACGAAATAGCCGATTATCTCGACAACATTAAGAATCGTTAGAGTAATGGTTAATCGTGGAAAGCATTGGGATCATAAGGGCAATACTTCACAAATCGAGAGGTTATCAAATGTACCTGGATGACTCTATATTCAATAGAGAACCCTAATGCTTCTCATGATTCTTGATTGTTAGAAGGGCTGCACTCTTTGCAGCGAATTCAGCCCTCTTTTCAGAAACACTATCACTCCCTATTATTATTACATCTTTATCAATTGGGTTTAAACCTACCATGAGCAGCTTGCGTATCTTGTGTTCATTCCTTAGTGCATCAAGTTTTGTTCCAGCTAAAAGAAATTTACCATTTCTGAAGATAAGGGTAGTTGCACCTGACGCTTCCATCTTTATTGCAGCATCTCTTTGTTCTATTCCGGTCTTTACCGCAGAACTCATTTGCTTTAAAATTACGGCATAGTTGAATTTTCCTAAAGCCACAGAGCATTTTGGTAATTTCATCTCCGACGGAATTGAGGCTTTAATGTCAGAAAAAAATAAGTGCCCTTTTTGGGTCAGCTTCGTTCCAGCATTGGAAGATTCAACTAGGTTCTCCATCTTTAGGTGTCTAAGAAGTGTTCTAATTGTTCCTTCGCCGAGAGTTAATTCATTTCGCAGGATATCTCTGCTAACATGTCCCTTCTCCTCAATAAGCTGTAAAGTTTTAAAAACATGCATGACATCAAATGAAAGAGCTCTGCTCGGGGCATATTTGCTTGCAACCAACTGAAGTGTTCTAACATACGTATGCAATACTAGTATGAGAGTAGCAGAAAGTTATATCTATATTATACTAATTACCTTGACTGGAAGATTGGCTAAACCATCCAATAATTTAAATACTCTGAAGTTTTTACAAAAGAGAATGTCTACTCTCAAACTAATGACAAAAGAAAAACCTGGCGAGATGGGAATCGCAGTTGGAATTCTGGTTGCAATTTTGATTTTTACCATGTTTATTGTTGGCTATGACCAAGGTCAACTGTTTAGCATAGCTCAAGGTCAGGAAGCATTTGATAATATGTGGATACACGAGTTCGCTCATGATATGCGACATACTGCTGGATTTCCCTGTCACTAGTTCCCTGTCACTAGTTTCGTTCAATAGGCGTAATATTTGAGAATACTGCTTTTTCTTGCAATTACAATTCTTTCTGGTGCGTTAGCCGGTACAATCCTCGGTATCATCAATCTTGGACTGGTTGAACCCTACATCGACCAGGCAATTGGCATAGAAATACAGAATTCAGTTTCCTCAGGGGAGAACGTAGATTTAGCTGAAATCGCACACTATCGTATTTGGCAAAAAGGTGGTGAAATAGTTGCTGCAGCAGTATATGGAATTTCGCTAGGAGCGTTGTTTGGAATCATTTTTGCGTACGCAAGAAATGCATTACCTGGAGACAATAACAAGAAGAAAGCATTGTTTTTAGCTGGTATTTTGTGGTTTGTTTTGTACCTTGTAGTGGCTCTAAAATATCCTGCAAACCCACCGGCAGTGGGAGACCCTGAAACAATTTACTATCGTGAAGCCTTGTATGTAGCTTTTATTGCAATTTCTGGTTTTACAGCATTGGGTCTAGCACTATTATGGAACAGGGTTAAGATAAACTCGAAAAAGATTGTGTTCCCATTAGTTTACGCAGGAATAATGATTGTTGCATATTTGGCTATGCCTGCAAATCCGGACTCCATAAATATATCAATGGAACTCGTCCAGAGTTTCAGGGTTTGGACAGCCGTAACTATCGGAATCTTCTGGGGACTGTTAGGAATCATCTTTGGTTCACTCTGGGATAAATTTGTACGTCCTGGGGAACCTAGATTGACGACTTTTAATTAAGATTGTCAACTCTAGTATAGGGTTCTCTCTCAAATTATGTTTCTTGCATTATCAGTTCCACCGAACCCGACCTAAGCTTTACCATGATTAGTAATAGAAATTATGTATTCTTGTTTTATTACTGACGTATGAAACCTTTGTTATCCATGTAAGCTTCCCGTGACCACTGCTCCATTTCTTTGTCTGACAGTTCGGCTCTTGTTTTGAAGATAGAATCTGCATCTTTTCCCACAGGATTTCTTATCTCTGGGTTGGGTAAATTTAGCACGTCTAAAATTGTTTGAGCAACTTTGGAAGGGTGAGAGGAATAAGCAGTAATTGACTCAAATCCTTGAAAGACTTGTTGTACCTTCTTGGCGTACGGAGATTTATTTGAATCAAAACCTTTGGCATACTTGCTATTATCCAAAAAGCCACTACTGACATACCCTGGCTCAATCAATAGTATATTTATGTTAAAGTCATCAAGTTCTTGTCTCAGAGATTCTGTGAAACCTTCTATGGCAAACTTGCTTGCATGATATGCAGTTAAAAATGGAAGTAGGCCAACTTTTCCACCAACGGAACTTACATTTATTATTGTACCTTTTCCCTGTTTTCTCATAGTTGGTATCACAGCTTTTGTGGTTCTTATCACACCAAAAAAATTTGTTTCAAACTGCTGTTTTATCTCCTCCAGGCTTGATTCCTCAAGAGGGCCAAACAAGTCATAGCCTGCATTATTGATGAGAACATCTATCCTATCGTTATCTTTGACAATCTTGTCTATGGCCTTATTTACGGATAAATCGTCGTTTACATCTAATTGAGCTACGTTTAGTTGGAGATTTTCCTCAGAGGCAATTTTTATGAGTCCCTCGCTCTTACTCATATTTCTCATAGTTGCATATGTTTTGATTTGGTTTCTTGCTAACAGAAGCGATGTTTCATAACCTATTCCACTGGAACTACCTGTTACTACAGCTACTTTTGACATTCCATTCAATTATCACATTGTAATATATGAATATGAGTCAAACAATGACAAAATCTATTCTCAAGAGACCAGGTCCGCGTTAACTTTTGAAGTATTAGATAACGGATGAAGACTATTGGCATTGGAGGCTATCAAGATCTAGAATGAAGGTCTATTTGATAGGTGCGTGACCATTGAAAATCCTCATCTTGGATAGTGAGTACTTCATTATGCGATTTCGTTTTGTTCTAGACTTTTGTGCCAACATGTTAATATAGTAAATTTATCAGATCAAATATATGAAATACAGAAGCAGAACAGAAATAGTATCAATGATTCTTGAAGCAGCAAACGGTGGTGCAACTAAAACAAAAATCATGTATAAAGCCTTCCTCAGCTATGCTCAATTGAAAGAATATCTATCCGTACTTATTGAGAATAATTTACTCGAATATCTAGAAGGTGTACAAACCTACAAAACCACTGAAAAAGGATTTAACTTGTTGAAAATGCATAACGAAATTGGAGAACTTCTCCAAAGTCCAGTAAGAGAGTCAAGGATACAATAAATAAAAAGTGTTGGGTTCCTAAATCGTAATTCTAGCGTTATCGGTCCACCGAACCCGACCTAATTTTTACCATTATTAGTAATGAGTGGTGACTTTTTCTGTTTGTTTTCATCCAAATCGAATGTTGTTAAAAGAATTGCTCTCATTGAAGCAATTAACATTTTTTATAACTTTAGGAATTTCATTCCATTCATTGCTGGTATTCTCAAATCAGAAATCACATAGCAGTAATACTTTGCATTTAAGCAAACGTAACAAATGTTAATAGAAAGGCAAAATTTCATTTTCTTTGTATTCTACTGAGAGTAAAAGGGCCGATAATCGGTTAATTTTATTGTTTCCATACTTCATTAGGAATTAGCATATTGCCTATCAGCTGCAGCAATTTTGGATTGATCGTTATAAAGTTTAAAGTCCTATTCAATATTAATGAACAAACCATTCATTGCAGTGACAACGCTTGCTCTTTCGTTGGTTCTCTCGTTTCCAATGATGAGCTTAACACAGCAGCAATTCGCAGCAGGACAACAATCTGAAGAAAAAATCGATGTACCGCTCAATTTCACCTTAAAGGCAAAAGGTGATGGTGGAGATGGCGGTGAAGAAGGCAACGCTTCCTCAACCAAGGACGTTATTGTAACCTTAAAGGTCCTAACTAGTCAGAACGGAAGTCCAACCGAAATACCGATAACCGCAAAGGTATCTAATGATACCAAGACACAGAATCTAGAACTGTGCTCCTCCTTGCAAGAAGGAAAGGAAGTGTGCAATTCACTTAAAGATCTAATGAAGTCCAAAGGTGAAAATCAGTCATCTAGTGAATCTAGTGAATCAAGCGGATCTGACAACTCAACAAACAAAAACAAAAATAACGATGACGAAGAAAACAACTAGGCAATTTACCTAGTTAGAAAATTTTTTTTACTAATATTCAAATAAGTTAAAACAGATATCATTATCTTGGTTTTATTTTCTTTCGTGCAGGAATAAGATTCAGTTTATTTAGCAACATAAACCTTTTATTATTTGTTGAGCATACGTTGATCGGTTAAGATAAAATATTGACGACAATTGGTGAATTAATGAGCAATAAACTTGAGACCATTGAAGCATCCGACTTGGTTCAAGTGGCGGCAAAAAAAATGCGTGATAAGAAGATTAGTTCCTTAGTGGTAATAGACAGTAGTAACAAGCCGGTGGGGATCATAACAGAACGAGACTTTGTAACGAAGGTATGTGCCGATGGCTCTGATGGTAAAAAGATGAAGGTGCAAGATATTATGTCAGATGTGCTTGTGACTACGGATGCCATATCGGATGTTGAAGTTGCAGCCGATATAATGTTACAGAATAAAGTTAGACATTTGCTCGTCGTAGAAGGAGATGATATAAACAAACCACTCGGAATAATTACGCCGACTGACTTCACTGGTTACCTCAAAGAAAATTTGAATATGGACGCTGTAAATGCAAAGATACTTGAATCGTTAAAACAGACAGAGGCAGAGTCAGATAAATACGAATAATCTTGTCTGACGATTTTCTAATATTAAATTACGAAAAAGTTATTTATCTTTTTTGAATTTAATTTATTACACATACACTGATGCATGGTAAAGGTAGGATAGGTTTATTTATTTACAATTATCCGTAATTAGGAACTACCCCCCTTAAATCGATCTAGTCTTTTAGATTCCTCTTATACGAAATTAGATGCTTCATAACTGCTGAACGAAGATCCTTTAACCGAATAGGTTTTTGTAGAAAGTCATTTATGATATCCGCTTTCGTATATTCTTGAAATAATTTATCATCTATTTCGAATGCAGTCATAAGTAACGTTCTTACTAGAGGATTTTCTTTCTTAACTTTCTTTAAGAATTCTATACCGCAAAGGCTTGGCATTCTCAAATCAGAAATTATTAAGAAGTATGTATCCTTGTTGGTTATGAAATGTTCTAGAGCGATGAAGGGATCGGTAAATGTAAATATCAAGATATCATTAATACCACTAAGGCATTCTCTAAATAAATTCACGATGTCTAATTCATCATCCACTATAGCAACTAGCCACTTCTTAGTCACCAAAAAATCAATAACCTTCTACCAAACCTTGTTTATTCCCTGGATTGTCATATAATATATCGAAGTACATGTTAATAAACAATAAAATACGCAGGTAGAGCAGCTCTCCTCTCTAATTAATCTTAACTAATGAGGATAGTCAAGGACGAATTAATAATTTCATGAACTTTTCGATCGTTATGAAAATTCAGAAATTGGCTTAAACTCTGACGACACTTAATTTCTATAATTGAGATAACAAAAAAGTCCTACAAGTCACTTATGTGAAATGTCTTGCAGTACTTACACAAATCATCATCAACAATATCAGATTATGTTAGATATAATCTAATCTGTATTAAATGATGATGGCCTTTAAATTAAGATGTCAAGTTATAAAATGACACAATTAGTTCATACGTTCAGGAGTTTGGTCCTAAATGAAAGGTACAAAATCTCAATCAAATGAAAAAGATGTTATTATTAAAGGAACTGCCACAGTAAATGGTGGGATTACTTGTGGAGAATGTGTGGAAAACAAGCATTCGGAATGCAGTATTGCTGACTGCCTATGCGCTAAAACAAATCATGTTGTTAGCTAAATGATGATTGCTCAGCACCACCCACTCAAATCTGAAATCGATATATACAATTATGGGTTTAGCATATTATGAATAGTGTTAATCATTCTGCTTCAGAAATAGGCAATCAGGAAGATACGAATTGGCCCCAGGTTGTAGATAATATATTTAACAATATTACGGGGAAAAATATGGAAGTAACATATGACTTTGATAACTTACAAATTAACCTGCCTAAAGTAACGGGCCCCGATGGTATTTTGGTTGGCAGTGCTAAATGTGAAATAAACGGCAAGTTCTTGATATCCACCAGGCTTCAAGATAACGCAGAGTAGCTCACTAAAAAAACAAGTTGTTTACCTCCCTGAGATATCTTTATTCTTTATTGTCCATTTTTTTATAAAAAACCTTACCGGTGAAGTAAATATTTTTCCCAATTACCGCTATACAAATTGCCACCGGGTACATTTTTACTATTATTAGATACTTTTAAAAAATGGAGATTAGAGTCTACACTTTTGTCATTACATTTGACTTAAATTTTTCATAACTCCCTTCGATGGTTGTCCTGGCTTTAAAGTATGTCAACAAATTATTGACGGGTCAAATTTGACTAATATAAATAACATGTTAATCATAAAAATACTATGAGCACTAAGGCAAAGAGTACTAAGAGGAATACTAAGGCGAGAAGTGCTAAAAAGAGTACTAATGTGAGCACTAAGGCAAGGGATTCGGGAGCGAAGAAAGGGGCCCGTAGTTCAGGTACACTAAAAGGCGGTACTGAAGTAGGAATTGAAAAAGGCGATAGCACTGTAGGTAGGTTAAAGATCGGTGGCGAAGCAGGTCTAGAAAGCGATTATTCCTCAGGTGAATTTAAGGAGGGAGCGGAAGATGTCTTCGGTAGCATCAAATCAGGACTTAAGGCTGCAAAGAAAAAAATTTCTGATATTTATGACTAATCTGCAATCGAAGTATTTATCCTGCTGACCGTCTAAAAGTTCGCCATCCTTTCCATTTTTATCAAGTTCTTTTACCGAGTGGTGACTAGATTATTATTGGATTTAATTATTAATTCATGGCTGTGGATACACGACTACTATCATTATCTGTCCCACCTTACCTGTGTAAAATTTACAAGCTTCTAACAATTTTTTTAAATATTCTAAACAACATAATTTGAAGTTTTGTTACTAAGTAAAATGAACACTCTAGTTACCATTATCGTCAGTTGTTATCGTCATTGTTGTCAATATTAGATATTTCGTTCCTGTAAAAGTTTGGATCCTCAGAACAGTTCACTATTTCCTGATCAGCCAGATTATCTCCTATTTTTCCTGCTAGGTCAATACAATCTTGCGTTTCTTGGTCAGCTTCTTGATAAGCACCTGAATCTTGGAAAGCATTCAAGGAAATGTCTTCA
>Ga0207682_10001477_pt1 | contig 10865 bp, 3 predicted proteins | sample KBSM63metaG_FD_184332 | JGI IMG/M metagenome (GOLD analysis project Ga0207682, IMG submission 184332) | Miscanthus rhizosphere microbial communities from Kellogg Biological Station, Michigan, USA - KBS M6-3 metaG (SPAdes) (version 2) | ecosystem: Host-associated > Plants > Roots > Rhizosphere >... | reverse complement strand
AATCCTGAGGCTGCTGCTCGGATGCCTGACGCTGATCTGCGGCCTTCTGCTCGCGATAAACCCCGCGTTTGCGGCCGCTTTCCTCACCATTCTCCTGTCGCTCTATTTCATCATCGACGGCGTGGTGGAGATTGCCGCCGGCACGTCGACCCAACAAGGGTGGCTGACCTTTGCGGGCGTCATCTCCATCCTGCTCGGCATCATGCTGTGGACGGGCTTCCCGATGTCAGGCCCGTGGGTGCTAGGCGTCCTGCTCGGACTCAAGCTGCTGTTAATCGGCATCGTCATGCTCACGGGCGGTTCCGCGGTGAAATCGCTCGTCAGGACTTAAGGCTGCGACGAAGGCCGGAGGCAACTCCGGCCTTTTTTATTGGACGCGTGACAGCCCGTGGTCATGAGCTCCAGGGACGTGGGCCTGAAAAACGTCTGAGCTATGATGCCCGCGCATCCGGCGCGCTCTTCCGCCGCCGCGGGGGACTTGAGATTTGAGTTCGAACAGCAATCAGCCGAATGCCGGCTCCGGTCACACACCGATGATGCAGCAGTACCTGCGCATCAAGGCCGAACATCCGGGCGCACTCCTCTTCTATCGCATGGGCGACTTCTACGAGTTGTTCTATGACGACGCGCGGCGCGCCGCCAAACTCATCGACATCACGCTGACTTCGCGCGGCCAGTCCGCCGGCGAACCGATTCCGATGGCGGGCGTGCCCTATCACGCCGTCGAAACCTATCTCTCTCGCCTGGTGCGCAAGGGTGAGTCGGTGGCGATCTGCGAGCAGATAGGCGATCCCGCCAAGTCCAAGGGCCCGGTCGAACGCCAGGTTGTGCGCGTGCTGACGCCGGGCACCGTGACCGACGACGCGTTGCTCGAGCAGCGCCGCGAAACCTTGTTGGCCGCGGTGTTCGCGCGGCCGTCGAAGGAAGGCACCTCGTACGGACTCGCGTGGCTCGATCTCGCCGCTGGCCGCTTCACCGTGCTCGAGGCCGACGGCGCCGCGGCGCTCGAGGCCGAGCTCGAACGGCTCAAACCCGCCGAGTTGTTAGTCCCCGAAGACCAGTCGCGCGAGATCGCCGGGATTACACTCGGCGAACAGCGCGTGCGCCCGCCCTGGCACTTCGAATTCTCTAGCGCCTCGCGCCTGCTCACGGATCAGCTCGGCACACTCGATCTGCGCGGCTTCGGCGCCGACGACCTGCCGCTCGCGATCTCGGCCGCCGGCGCCCTGCTGCAGTACGTGCGCGAAACCCAGAAAACGGCGCTGCCGCACATCACGAAACTGGCGGTGGAAGAACGCGGCGACGCGCTGCACCTGGACGCGGCCACGCGCCGCAACCTGGAGATCGACGCCTCGCTGTCGGGCCAGGATTCCGCCACGCTGTTCGCGCTGCTGGATTCCACCGTCACGCCCATGGGGTCGCGCGCCCTGCGCCGCTGGCTCAATCGACCATTGACGGACCAGCAGGAATTGCGCCGCCGCTACCAGGCCGTGGCGCTGCTGCTGGACGCGCGCCGTTTCGAGTCCTTGCGTGAGCCCCTGCGCGCCATCGGCGACGTGGAGCGCATCCTGTCACGCGTGGCACTGCGCAGCGCGCGGCCGCGCGACCTCACGTCCCTGCGCGCCTCGATGGCAGCGCTGCCGGCGCTGCGCGCCATTCTCAAGCGCATCGAGGCGCCGCTGATCATCGAGCTCATGAGCTCCGTGAGCGAGCACGCCGATGTGTTCGACATCCTGCAGCGCGCAATCGCCGAGGAACCTTCGGTCGTGCTGCGCGACGGCGACGTGATCGCGCCGGGCTACGACGCCGAGCTCGACGAGCTGCGGCAGATCTCGACACACACCGACGACTTCCTGCTGGCGCTCGAACACCGCGAGCGCGAGCGCTCGGGGCTCTCCTCGCTGAAGCTCGCCTACAACCGCGTCTCCGGATTCTTCATCGAGGTGAATCGTTCCCAGGCCGACAACGTGCCCAAGGACTACATCCGCCGGCAAACGGTGAAGAACGCGGAGCGCTTCATCACACCCGAGCTCAAGAGTTTCGAAGACAAGGTGCTCGGTGCGCGCGAGAAGGCGCTGGCGCGCGAACGCGAGATCTATGAGCTGGTGCTGACGCAGCTCACGGACCGGCTCGGCGAGATGCTGGCGACCGCCGCGGCGCTGGCGTCGCTGGACACCTTGAGCGCGCTCGCAGAACGCGCCGCCGAGCACGGCTGGACCCAACCGAAACTCGTTGCGGAAACCTGCATCGAGATTCGCGGCGGACGCCATCCGGTGGTCGAGCACTTCATCGACGGGCCGTTCGTGCCCAATGACCTGCTGCTCGATGCGTCGCGCCGCATGCTCATCGTGACCGGCCCCAACATGGGCGGTAAATCCACGTACATGCGGCAAGGCGCGCTGATTGCGCTGCTCGCGCACGTCGGCAGCTTCGTGCCCGCGGAAAAATGCGTGCTCGGCCCGATCGACCGCATCTTCACGCGCATCGGCGCGGGCGACGATCTGGCCGGGGGCCGGTCCACCTTCATGGTGGAGATGACCGAGGCTGCCAACATCCTCAACAACGCCACGGACAAGAGCCTGATCCTCATGGATGAGATTGGGCGCGGCACCAGCACATTCGATGGTCTGTCATTGGCCTGGGCGGTGGCGCGCCACATCGCACGGGTGAATCGTTCGTTCACCTTGTTTGCGACTCACTACTTCGAGCTGACCAGCCTTGCGCAGGAGATGGAGGGCATCGCCAACGTCCATCTCGACGCCACCGAGCATCGTGACGGCATTGTGTTCCTGCACGCGGTGAAGGACGGGCCCGCAAGCCGCAGCTATGGCCTCGCCGTGGCGCAGCTCGCCGGCGTGCCGCGCGAGGTGATCGCGGCTGCGCGCGAGTACCTGATTGCACTTGAAAAGGGCAGCTTGGGACACGGAGACGCGAACCACAACGCCCGCGCGCGCGGGCGCGCAATCCCTGCGCACACGCCCCAGGCCCAACTACCCCTGGAACCACCAGCGCCACTCCCACCCGACCCGCGCTTGTTAGAGCTGGAAGCCGCATTGCGCGCGGTGAGCGCCGACGACCTGACGCCTCGCGCGGCGCTCGACCTCGTCTACAAGTTGCGGGCGCTGCTCGGCCCCTCCAGTTAGGACGCTGTCAGCAAACTACCCCTCGTGACAGAGTGTGTAGTAGTTTGCGCGGAAGCCGGACCCGTCGCGGACGCGAGACATACACGGGCCGTCACCTGGGAGGGTTGTTCATGCTGGGTCACTTCTTTCGCGGCGCCTGCGCCGCGCTGTTGGCTTGCGTCCTGCTCACGGCCCGCGCCGAAGCGCAGACTTCCATCGAGATTTATGCCGGTGGATCGCCCTTCGTAGAAGTTTCCGCGAACACGGTGCCCGTGAGTCCGAAGGCACTGGCGGTCGCCCCGAACGGCGATCTCTACGTCGCCGATGACGCGTCGGGCAAGCTGCTCCGTTTCGATCCCGCGACTTCCAGGGTCAACTCGGTACCCAACCTGCCGGGCATGCTCGAATATCGTTTCTCCTCACCGCAAGCGCTAGGTTACGGCCCGCAAGGCTCGTTGAATCTGGTGGCGGGCCAGGAGCAATGGCAACTCGATCTCATCGACGGATCGAAGAACAATCTCGGTCCGGTGAGCGGCGTGGTCTCCGCCACCTTCGCACCCGATGGCTCGTTGTATTTCACTCGATCCGCAGACCATGCGATCTACCTGCGCGCGCTGTCCGGGAGTGTCGTGACGCTCGCCGGGAACACCCTGCCTGGATTCTCGGGCGACGGCACGACGTCAGCACGATTCAACAGTCCGCGTGGCCTGGCCATCGATGCGGTTGGCAATCTCTACATCGCCGACAGCGGCAATCGTCGCGTGCGCCGACGCGACGCAGCCACCGGCATCATCACGACGATCGCCGGTACAGGATTCGCCAGCTACAACGGCACCAACCTGCTCGCGCTGCAGACCAACCTTCAGACTCCTTCGCTGCTCGCATTCGACGCCGCCGGCAATCTCTACATTTATGACGAAGGTGTCTACCGCATACGCAAGTTGACCGCCGCGACTGGCCGCATCACCGACTTCGCCGGCAATGGAGTCCCGGGCAACAATCCGGACAATGGCATCCCGGCGATCTTGTCTTCGCTCGGCGTCGTTGCAAGCATGAAGGCTGCCAGCAACGGTGCGGTGTACATCGCTGAGGCGGACAGCTATCGCGTGCGCAAGATCGACACCAACGGCACCATCAGCCGGATCATCGGCAATGGAACGCGTTCGTTCTGCGGTGAAGGAGTGCCGGCACGCGAAGCCTGCCTGAATCGGCCCAACGGTATTGCCATCGACGACGCGGGCGATGTGTACGTCTCGGATCAGAACAACCGCCGCATCCGCAAGATTTCGGCGGGCACTGGCCTCATCACCACCATCGCAGGCGGCAGCGATTCCGGCCCCGAAGGCAATGGCGGTCCGGCCTTGGCCGCGCGCTTTCCTGCGGGCACCGCTGGGCTCGCAGTGGATCCAGCACGGAATCTCTACGTCGCCGCCACTGGTCGTGTGCACCGGATCGATCATGCCACCGGAATTATCACGACCTTCGCGGGCACCAGTACGCCAGGCTTTGCCGGCGATGGCGGTCCGGCAATCGCGGCACGATTCAATGGCGTTTCCCGCGTTGCCCTCGACGCGTCTGGCAACCTCTACATCTCGGACATCTACGGCAACCGCGTGCGCCGCGTCGATGCAGCGACGGGCATCATCAACACCGTTGCCGGCAATGGACTGGGCACGGGCCCGCTGGGCGATGGCGGCCCGGCCGTCAACGCCTCACTGTCATGGCCTCACAACCTGGCTTTCGACCCGGCCGGCAACCTGCTCATTGGCGACACTAACCACTACCGCATCCGCAAGGTGAACCTGGCCACGGGCGTGATCACGACGATTGCCGGCAACGGCAGCATCGAGATCAGTGGCGACGGCGGACCGGCCACAGCCGCGGGTATCGGCGACTGGCCCGCTATCGCCGTCGACAGCAACGGCAATGTCTACGTCGCCGCGGGCTCCGAGCTGCGCCGCATCGACGCGCAGACGGGCATCATCGACCAGGCGCCGGCGCCCATCTGGGGGCTGTATACGCCAGAGGGGCGCGGCCTCGAGAACCCCAACGACATGGTGCTCGGCGCTGACCAGCGCCTCTACATCACCGACGCCGCCACCAACAACCTCGTGTTGCGCGTGAGCGGACTGCCAACGCCGACGAGCGATCTGACGCCGCCGGTGATCGAGCCCGTCGTCTCGGGCACGCCCGGCATCAACGGTTGGTACCGCAGCGATGTGCAGCTCACGTGGAGCGTTACTGATCCTGAATCCGCTGTCACCGCGACATCTGGCTGTGAGCAGTCGCAGATCAACCTGGACACCGGGGGCGTGAGCTTCCAATGCACGGCAGCATCCACGGGTGGCACGGCGCATCGCACCGTCGTCATCAAGCGCGATACGGTCGCGCCACAACTCACGTTTGGAACACGCTCGCCGGCTGCCGATGCGTCGGGCTGGAATTCGACCGACGTCAGCGTTGCGTTCACCACCAGTGATTCACTGTCTGGTGTGTACTCGACCAGCAGCGGCAATCCCGTGCAGATCACCGGCGAAGGCGCGGGACTCACTGGACAGGTTGTCGTCACCGATGGCGCAGGCAACGTGGCTAGCTACACGACGCCGGCGGTGAACATCGACCGCACAGGGCCGACAGTCGCAGCAAACGTCTCGGGCACGCTCGGGAGCAACGGCTGGTACACCAGCGATGTCGAAGTCGCGTGGACAACCATTGATGACAACGCGCCGGTCAGCGCAACCACGGGCTGCGGCACAAGTTTCGTGACGGCGGACACTGCGGGTGTCACGTTCACCTGCACGGCGTCGTCGGCAGGCGGTTCGTCCACCGCCTCCGTCACCGTGAAACGCGATACCACACCACCACAGCTGTCATTCAGCGCGCCGGCGCCCGCACCGAATTCCATGGGCTGGTTCGCGAGCGACGTCAGCATTGCATTCGATGCGACGGATGCCACGTCGGGCGTGGCTTCGGCCAGCGCTGAAAGTCCTGTCATCATCAGCGGCGAAGGTGCAAACCTGACTAGTCAGGTGATCGTCACCGATGTCGCGGGCAACAGCGCCACGTTCAGTACGCCGGCAGTTTCCATTGACAGGTCGCCGCCGTCCATCGTCTCCGCGATCAGCGGCGTGACTGGCAACAATGGCTGGTATACCAGCGACGTGCAGATCACCTGGGTGATCAACGAGTCACCGTCGAGCATCATCTCCAGCGACGGCTGCTCCACCGTCAGCCAGGCTGCCGATACCGCGGGCGTGACTTTCACGTGCAGTGTGGTTTCGCAAGGTGGAACCGCCAGTAGTTCGGTTACCGTGAAACGCGATGCCACGCCTCCGGTACTCTCCTTCGGCTCGCCTACGCCTGCTGTCAACGTGAACGGTTGGAACAAGACGAACGTCAGCATCCCGTTCACGCGCACCGATGTGTTGTCCGGCCTCGCATCGACGAGCATCACGAGCCCTCTCGTGATCAGCAGCGAGGGCGCCGATGTGACGGGCCAGGTGGTGGTCACGGATCTCGCCGGCAACTCGGCCACTTTCACGAGCGTGCCGCGCAATATCGACAAGGCAGCGCCGGTCGTCGTGCTCACGAGTCCCGCCGACGGCGCCAACTACGGCTTTTACCAGGACGTCACCGGCGACTTCAGCTGCACCGATCTGTCGCTATTGAGCTGCGTCGGAACCACCTCCAATGGTGATCTGGTCAACACCAAGACGGCTGGCGCCCGCACGTTCAAGGTCACCGGTAAGGACCTCGCGCTCTTCACGACCGCGGTGACACATTCGTTCACGGTGGAATCGCTATTCAACTTCGCGGGCTTCCTGGCGCCCGTCAGCGAGCCGCCAACGCTCAACCTGGTAACGCGCGGTAGCTTGGTGCCGATCCGCTGGCAGCTGCCCGACGGCAACGGCGGGTTCGTGTCGAACACGGCGTCGTTCACATCCGCGACCGTCGGTTCATTGACCTGCGGCAGCGCCACCGCCGTCCCGCTCAACGACACAGCGAGCGGAGCGTCGGGCATCAGCTTCGATGCCGGCACGAACACCTTCACTTACAACTGGCAAACCAACGCAGGCTGGACCGGCTGTCGCAAGCTGACCATCAAATTGCGCGACAACACGCTGCACGAACTGCAGTTCAAGTTCCAGTAAGAGGGATCAGCGCAGGTAGGCCACGATATCCGCAACTTGCTGAGCGCTGAGACCCAACTGATCGGCGCTCAGCATCAGCGACCGCCCGAGCCGCTTGCGATCCTTCACCTGCGCAGCCGGAATCATCTGCGTCACGCCGCCGCTGCTCTGCACGATGAGCGGATTGCCGCCGCTCAGGATCATGCCGTGGATTTTCCGTCCGTCGGTGAGCGTGATCTCGGAGCCTTCGTAGCCGTGTGCGATGTCGTTGGACGGATTGACGATCGCCGTGATCACGACGTCGCGCGTCTGCCGGCTCGCGAAACCATCGATGGCCGGCGCGTAGTCGACGCCCTGCCCCTGGATGCGATGACACAAGAGGCAGGCGCCGGCGGCGACAGCGCCCCGTTTGGCATCGCCGCGTAGTTTGACGATGTCCGCGACGGCGGGCAGCGCGGACTTCTCCGGCGGCATCGGCACCGTGACCTCATTGATCGTGACCGCGTCAGGATCGTAGAGTCCGCGACGCTTGAGCTCCGCGTCGATGCCGGCTCCGGCCCAGCGTGAGTCCTTGTAGTTGATGAGCCACCACAAGGCGGGGTTCTGCTTGATGTCTGCGCCACCGTGTTGTGCCACCTCGAGCAGTGCAGTGGCGGATTCCGGCGTGGGTATGAATCCAAGCGCGGTGGTGGCCTTGGTGCGTTCCGCGACGCTGAGGCCGGCAGCGCTCGCACGCGCGGCGAATGCCGGCACGGCGTCGCTCGGCGTCAGGCGCCAGACCAGGTCCGAGTACGCCTGCGGCCACTTCGTCGCGTCATGTTCCGTTTGCGTGGCCACGAGCGCCGTGTACAACGGCCCCTCCTTGCCGGTCGCGCCGATGCCCCAGGCCTCGAGGTAGTTGCGATCCTTCCCGTCGTAGCCCGCAGCCAACGCCAGCAGGATTTCTTTCGACGAATAGAACGGCACATCGCGCATGGACAGCGCCACCTCGCGCCGCACCGCGGGTGAGGGATCGCGCGCCAGCTTGTCCGCGAAACGCATCGCCGCGCCCATCTGCCGCAGTGTGCGGTAGGCCACGACGCGCATCATGGGATCGGCGTCGCCTGCGAGGGCTTCGACGCGCTCGAGCCCGCTCACGCCGAGGCGCGCCATCACCCACACCGCGCGGGCGCGGATGAATGGGTTCTCGTCGCGCAACAAGGCTTCGACGGAGGGGATCGCAGCGGTGCCGCGCTCGATGAGGCCGCTGAAACCAATCGCGCGCACGTTGACTGCAGAACTGCGCAACGCCGTGATCTGCCCCTCGAGCGTGCCCGCATCGAACACCGGAATCCGCGGCTTGAACCCCTTGGGCGCGATACGGTAGATAGCCCCCGAGGTCGTGTCGTCCTTGTCGTCGTGCCCGCCCACGCGCGGATCGAACCAGTCGGCGACGTAGATCGCGCCGTCCGGCCCCACCGCCACATCGGAAGGCCGGAAGAATGTCTGGATTTCGCTCGTGACCTTGCCGCCCTTGAAATCGGTGCCGGCGAATTGCTGGGCGGCGTTGCTGGTCAGGAAATCCACGCGGTCCAGTTGATAGCCCGCGCCCTGGGCCTTCGGGAAATAGCCGAAGATCGTGTTGCGCGCCGCCTCGGCGCTGAGCAGCAGGCCGCGCCACTTCTTGCCGAGCCCGTCGCCCTCGTTGAAGACGATGCCGGTGGGCGCGCCGCCGCCGTACACGTCGCCCGAAGGAATGACGCCCGGATCTTCCTGGCGCCACTCGGCGGTGGGGATGGACTGGCCGGGGCGACGGTCCGCATTCCAGTAACGCTGGCCATCGCGCGAGAAAAACCCGAGGTTGCCGTATTCCATCAGGTAGGTAGTCCGGCAGGCCGGCGGATCGTCATTGTCGTTGTGGAAGATGTCGCCAAAACTCGTGACGGTTTGTTCGTAGCTGTTGCGGAAATTGAAGCCCAGGATTTCCACGCCCGTGCCGTTGGACAGCATGCGGGCCGAGAAACCGCCGACGTATACGTGACCATCATCGCTTTTGGCGCCGGCGTAGCTCGGCGGCGCTGAACCGAACACCGGCATGGCGCCGCCATCGGGTACCGGGTTGTACGCGCTGCCGACGCGAAAGGTCTTGCCGCCGCGGTCGGTGAAATGCGCGCCGGCATTGCCCTGGCTGAAATACCAGCGACCATCGGGTCCGAAGGTCACCGAATGCAACGCATGGTCGTGGTTACGTCCGTCGAAACCCGTGAGCAGCACCTCGCGCTTGTCGATCGCGGGATCGAAGACGCGATTGCCATCGACGTCGGTATAGACGATGAGATCGGGCGCGTTGGAGACGATGATCTTGTTGCCGATCACCGCCATGCCGAGCGGCGCCACCAGCGTGGGCTCCTGCACGAACGGAGTTGCCTTGTCCGCACGGCCGTCGCCATCCGTGTCTTCGAGCACCATGACGCGATCGCCCTTCGGATCGCGCTCCTTGTGGCGCCGGTAGTTCACGCCCTCGGTCACCCAGATGCGGCCCGCCGCGTCGATGTCGATGTTGGTGGGATTCTTGAGCATGGGCGACTGCGCCCAGACCGTGACCTCGAGCCCTGGAGGCACGGAGAAAATGTCGAGCGGCACCAGAGTTGGCGCGGGCGCTGGCTGCGCGTCAGCCGCGAGGGCCGCCGTCGTGACGGCCGAAAGACAGCCGAGCAGCACCGGCTGCGCAATGGCAGGGAAAAGTTTCATGGTCAGATCCTTAAAACGAATCGGCTGCGACGTACGCGTCGATGAGCGCCTGCTCGCCTTCCTTGCCGGGCTTCGAATTGCCGTGTTCCATGCCGAACACCCCGGTGTAACCGCGGCCAGCGATGTGGCTGAAGACGTTCTTGTAGTTCATCTCGCCAGTCCCCGGTTCCTTGCGGCCGGGGTTGTCGCCGATCTGGAAGTACGCGATCTCGCTCCAGGCGAGATCGATGTGCTGGATGATGTCGCCCTCGTTGCGCTGCATGTGATACATGTCGTAGAGGATCTTGCACGCCGGACTATCTACCGCGCGGCAGATGGCGTACGCCTGGTCCGAGGTACGCAGGAACAGATCCGGGTTGTCCGACAGCGGCTCGAGCACCATGGTGAGGTTGTGAGGCGCGAGGATCTCCGCGCCGGCACGCAGCGTGTCGACCACGTGGCCGGTCTGGATGCCGATAGGCAGTTTGCGTTCGAAATAGCCCGGCACCACCGTGGCCCAGCGTGCATTGACGCGTTTGCCCGTTTCGACAGCGGCGCGGCAGGTCTCGAGGAACTTCTCGTGAAATTCGGGCTTGCCGGTGGTCAGTGACGTCTTCCAGTTGTCGCCGCCATCGATGACGAACACGCCCATGGTCATGCCAAGGCGGGCGAGCGTCTCGCCGATACGCTGCTGCATCTCGACCGGGCGGCCCATGAGGCCGTTGTCTTCGAGCGCGGTGAAGCCCTGGGCAGCCATGTATTCGAGCTGCGCGATCGGGTCGGCGCCCGCGCTTTCCTTGAACATGCCGAAGTGCGGCGCGTACTTGAGCTTGAATTTGCGCGGCTCGCGGCGCGCCTTGGCGGCGAGCGCAGCAGTGGCAAGGCTCGCGGCCATGGCGGCGCT
>Ga0207682_10001475_pt1 | contig 10867 bp, 7 predicted proteins | sample KBSM63metaG_FD_184332 | JGI IMG/M metagenome (GOLD analysis project Ga0207682, IMG submission 184332) | Miscanthus rhizosphere microbial communities from Kellogg Biological Station, Michigan, USA - KBS M6-3 metaG (SPAdes) (version 2) | ecosystem: Host-associated > Plants > Roots > Rhizosphere >... | reverse complement strand
TCAGGTCGTTCTGGTTGATCTCGAGCTCTTCGGGCTCGTCCACTTCCGGGAGCACCAGCACGCCGGCAGCCGAGGTGTGGATGCGGCCCTGGGACTCCGTTACGGGAACGCGCTGCACACGGTGCACGCCGCCCTCGAACTTGAGCCGCGCGTAGACGCCCTCGGCCGGATCGTTCGAGCTGCCCTTGATGGCCACCTGGACATCCTTGTAGCCGCCCAGATCCGATTCGTTGGCAGAAATCATTTCGGTCTTCCAGCCGCGGGATTCCGCATACCTGGTGTACATGCGCAGCAGGTCGGCCGCGAACAGGGCCGCCTCGTCGCCGCCTTCACCGCCCTTGACCTCGAGGATCACATTGCGGGCATCGTCCGGATCGCGCGGGATCAGGAGCCGGCGCAGCTTGGCCGCAGCCGTTTCCAGCGACTCCTCCAGCTCCGGCACCTCCGCGGCGAACTCCGGGTCCTCGTCCGCCATTTCCTTGGCAGCCGCCAGGTCATCCTGGATGCCGTGCCAGGCGTGGTACGCCTCGACAATGCCGTTCAGCTGGGCAGAACGCCGCCCCAGCTTCCGGGCAAGCTTCTGGTCAGCATAAACAGCAGGATCCCCCAGCTGCGCCTGGATAGAGTCGTGCTCATCCAACAGGCCCTGTACGGACTCAAACATTTTCAAACCTCTTTCGACTCTCTCAAGTCTAGTTACTGCGGGTGGGTCCTTTTAAACCAACAACCGCTCGAGAAATTGGCGGCCAGGGAGTGGCTTCGGGCCTGCCGTAGCCGGGTGGCTCACGATCGCAGATCGTGAGCCACCCGGCGGAGGGGCGGGGGCGGAAAATCCGTGCGGCGTTAGCGCGCGGGACCGCCAGAATCTAGCGGTTGGAGCAGCTACTTGTCGTTATCGGACTTCGCACCAAGCGTCGTCTTCTGCACCTGCATGAGGAACTCGACGTTGCTCTGGGTCTCCCGGATCTTGTTGGTCAGCAGCTCAAGGCTCTGCTGCGTTTCGAGTCCGGACAGGACGCGGCGCAGCTTCCACATGATCTTGACTTCCTCGGGGGAAAGCAGGTTTTCCTCGCGGCGGGTACCGGACGCGTTGACGTCCACGGCCGGGAAGATGCGCTTGTCCGCGAGCTGGCGGGACAGGCGCAGTTCCATGTTGCCGGTGCCCTTGAACTCTTCGAAGATGACCTCGTCCATCTTGGAACCGGTCTCGACGAGCGCGGTGGCCAGGATGGTCAGCGAGCCGCCGTTTTCGATGTTGCGGGCTGCACCGAAGAAGCGCTTCGGCGGGTACAGCGCTGCGGAGTCCACACCACCGGACAGGATGCGGCCGGAGGCCGGTGCTGCCAGGTTGTAGGCACGGCCCAGGCGGGTCATGGAGTCCAGGAGCACCACAACGTCCATGCCCATTTCCACGAGGCGCTTGGCGCGCTCGATGGAAAGCTCGGCCACGGTGGTGTGGTCGTCGGCGGGACGGTCGAAGGTGGAGGCAATGACCTCACCCTTGACGGTGCGCTGCATGTCCGTGACTTCTTCGGGACGTTCGTCAACGAGCACCATCATGAGGTGGACCTCAGGATTGTTGGTGGTGATGGCGTTGGCGATGGACTGCAGGATGAGCGTCTTGCCGGCCTTCGGCGGGGAAACGATCAGGCCGCGCTGGCCCTTGCCGATCGGGGCAACCAGGTCGATGACGCGGGGGCCGATCTTCTTCGGGTCCGTCTCGAGGCGCAGGCGCTCGGAGGGGTACAGCGGGACGAGCTTCGCGAATTCGACGCGGTCCTTGAGCTCTTCCGGCGTCTTGCCGTTCACCGAGGTGACGCGGACCAGGGCGTTGAACTTCTGGCGGGCGGACTGCTGCTGGCTCCCCTGCTGGGCTTCGCCTTCGCGCGGTGCACGGATGGCGCCGACGACGGCGTCGCCCTTGCGCAGGTTGTACTTCTTGACCTGGGCGAGCGAGACGTAGACGTCGTTCGGGCCCGGCAGGTAACCGGACGTGCGGATGAACGCATAGTTCTCGAGCACGTCGAGGATACCGGCGACCGGCAGCAGGACATCGTCCTCGGTGACCTCGACGTCGTCGACGTCGGGTCCCTGCTGACGTCCGCGGCGGCGGTCGTTGCGGTCGCGGAAGCGATCGTTGCGCGAGGAGTTGTCGCGGCTGTCCTGCTGGCCCTGGCGGTCACCGCGGTCGTTGCGGTCACGACGGTTGCGGCGGTTCCGGCGGCTTCCGCCGTCAGAATCATCGCTGTCGCGGGTGTTCTCGCGGGTGCTCTCGCGGGTGCCGGCCGAGTCGTCGCGGCCGCCACGGGTGCGGGTGTCACGGCGCTGGCCGTCTTCGCTGGGCTCACCCTGGCGCTGTTCACGCTGTTCGGTGCGCTGTTCACGCTGTTCGGTGCGCTGATCGCGCTGCTCGGTGCGCTGTTCAGCGACGGGCTGCTCGGCCGGGGCCTCGACGGCGTTCTGGCCGGCATCCGTGGCCTGGGCTGCGGCTTCGCCGCGGCGGCGGTTGCGGGTGCGCGGCTGCCTCGTGCGGTCGCCGGATTCCGTTCCGGAAACGGCGGCGCCGGATTCTGCAGTGGCGGATTCCCGGGCGCCGGACTCGGTGGAAACCGCGGGGGCTTCAGCCGGGGCGGCGGCGGGTGCCTCAACGGCGGGAGCCGTGACGACTCCGTCGCTGCCTGCACGGCGGCTGCGGCCACGGCGGGCGCGGGGGCTTTCCTGGGCGGTGTTTTCCCTTGCCAGGGACTCGTCCTCGGCGGCGGGCACCGTTGCGGGCGCAGCTGCCGGGGCCGCTGCGTGGGACACGGTGCCGTTGTCGCTCGCCTTTTCGGCAGCGCGGGCCGGAGCCTTGCTTACCGGGGTGCCTGCGCGGTGGGCGGAAATGGCCGTGACCAGATCACCCTTGCGCATGCGGGAACCGCCGGAAATGCCCAGCTGGCTGGCGAGGGCCTGGAGCTGGGCGAGCTTAAGGCCTGCAAGGCCGCTGCTCTTGGCGGGTGCTGTCGTTGATTCGGCAGCAGAAGATGTATCCACAGCCGGAGACAGCTCAGTGGTTTCGGTCACGAAGGATCCTTCCCCCTCGACGGCGTCCAGGCTAAGAGCTGGACGCGGTGATTTGATCTGGGCTGCAGTTCAGATCTGCAGCCGGGATTTCGGCCTTGCCGGATGGATATCGGCCAGCAGGGCCGGATATTGCTTCACCATGCACGATCCGAGAAATGAGGAACGGCGGGCTGAGTTTCAGGGGGCAGATCAATTCTGCTGATTCCTGCGTCAGACCGAAAGCAGGTGGCACCGGAAAATATTGCGCAGTGAAAGATGAGAGAGGCTACGTGGCCAACATCGCGGTCTTACAACGGTTACTAAATTTACCGCCTGCGTATTTACCGCCGGTGCACTTCCACTTTAGCACCTTCAACGTCCACGGCCAGCTTCATCACGCGCCAGCCCACTTCCGGCGTGTTGCCCGCGGTGTGGGCGCCGATGAAGTCCACAACTTCACGGGCTTCCGCTTCGCCGTTGGCCAGGACCAGCACGGTGGGTCCTGCGCCGGATACGACGGCGGCGTGCCCTGCCCGGCGCAGCGCGCCGATCAGTTCCGCGCTGGGCCTCATGGCCTCGGCGCGGTAGCTCTGGTGCAGGTAGTCCTCGGTGCCGGGCAGCAGGAATTCCGGGTTCGTGGTCAGGGCATGGATCAGCAGGGCGGCGCGGCCGGAGTTCATGGCCGCGGCATGGTGGCCCACCGAGGCCGGCAAGAGGGCCCGGGCGGCCTCAGTGGAGAGCTCGTAGTCGGGCACGGCGACCACGGGGATCACAGAGGCGGCCACGGACGCGCACGTGCTGCTGTACTGGTCACTGTCCTGCCATGACAGCGCCAGTCCGCCGAAAATGGCGGGTGCAACGTTGTCCGGGTGGCCTTCCATTTCGCTTGTGAGCTGCAGGATCCAGTCGCGGCCACGCCTGGAGGCCTCCGGAACCAGGGCATTGGCGGCGCTGACGGCCGCCACCACGGCCGAGGCCGAGGAGCCCAGGCCCCGTCCGTGCGGGTTGACGTTGTCCGCCGTGATCCGCAGGCCTTCGTGCCGGAACCCCAGGCGGTGCAGGGCCTCGGTCAAGGCCTTGACCACGAGGTGCGTCGCATCGCGGGGCAGGGACTCGGCACCCTCGCCGCTGAGCTCGAATTCAAGTTCACCGCTGGCCAGGGTTTCCACGGTCAGCGTGTCATGCAGCGTGAGCGCCAGGCCGAGGCTGTCGTACCCGGGGCCCAGGTTGGCGCTCGTGGCCGGGACACGCACGGTGACCAGCTGGCCCGCCGGAACGGCCGGGGAGCCGGCAGCTGATTCGGCCGGGACGGTGAGGGTTGTTTCCAACGTTATTTTTCTTCCAGTCCCAGTGCTGCGGCGACGGTGACGACGTCGTTGGAGACCTTGACCGGCTGCACGTCGCTGCCGTCCTCGGTGCGCAGGGCCCACTGCGGGTCCTTGAGGCCGTGACCGGTCACCGTGATCACGATCGTCTTGCCTGCCGGCACTTCCCCGGCCGCGTGCTTCTTGATCAGCCCGGCGACGCCGGCAGCGGAGCCGGGCTCCACGAAAACGCCTTCCCGGGCGGAGAGCCACCGGTGCGCGGACAGGATTTCCTCGTCCGTGACGGCCTCGATCACGCCGCCGGATTCATCCCGGGCCGCCACGGCGGTGTCCCAGGAGGCCGGGTTGCCGATCCGGATGGCGGTGGCAATGGTGTCGGGCTCGGTGATGGGGTGGCCGGCCACGAAGGGTGCCGCCCCTGCGGCCTGGAAGCCCCACATGACGGGTGTTTTGGTGGACACGGCGGGCAGTGACCCGGCGGTGGGCGACTCAAACGCCGCAGCGTATTCCTTGTAGCCCTTCCAGTACGCGCTGATGTTGCCGGCGTTGCCCACCGGGAGCACGTGGAAGTCGGGGGCGTCGCCGAGCGAATCCACCACTTCGAAGGCACCGGTCTTCTGGCCTTCGATCCGGGCCGGGTTGACGGAGTTGACCAGGAACACCGGGTAGGACTCGCCGAGCTTGCGGGCGATGTCGAGGCAGTCGTCGAAGTTGCCGTCCACCTGCAGCAGCGTGGCTCCGTGCGCGACTGCCTGGCTGAGCTTGCCCATGGAGATCTTGCCCTCCGGGACCAGCACCGCGCACTGCAGCCCGGCCGCCGTCGCGTAGGCCGCGGCGGAGGCGGAGGTGTTGCCGGTGGAGGCGCAGACCACGGCCTTGGCGCCGGCGGCCACCGCTGCCGTCATGGCCATGGTCATGCCGCGGTCCTTGAAGGAACCGGTCGGGTTCATGCCTTCGACCTTGAGGTAGACGGTGCTGCCGGTCAGCTCGGAGAGGTGGCGGGCATGCACGAGCGGGGTGCCGCCCTCGCCCAGGCTGATGACCTTGGTCGCTTCCGTGACAGGAAGACGGTCGGCGTATTCGCGGATGACACCGCGCCATTGGTGAGCCACTTAGACTCCTTCTACCCGGAGTACGGATGTGACGGAATTGATGACGTCCAGGCGCCTGACGGCCTCGACGGTTGCTGCAAGTGCGGCTTCGCGTGCACGGTGTGTCACGATTCGCAGCTCGGCCGATTCCACGTTGGAGTCGGCGTCGCGGTGAATGGTCTGCCGCATGATTTCGATGGACACGCCGTGCTCGGCGAAGAGCTGCGCGATCCTGGCCAGGACGCCGGGCTGGTCCGCGACGTCGAGTCCGATGTAGTAGCTGGTGACGGCCGCGTCGATGGGCAGCGATGGCACGTGCCCCGTGGTGGTTTCGGTGCGGCCGGGGCCGCCCAGGACAATGCGGCGGGCCGCGGAGACGAGGTCGCCCAGCACGGCGGACGCCGTCGGGGTGCCGCCGGCACCCTGGCCGTAGAACATGAGCTCGCCGGCGTTCTCGGCTTCGATGAAGACGGCGTTGAATGCACCGCGGAGAGCGGCGAGCGGGTGCTCGCGGGGCAGGAGCGTGGGGTGGACACGGACCGAGACGCCGGTTTTGCCGTCCTCGTCAACCAGTTTCTCGGCAATGGCCAGCAGCTTGATGACAAAGCCGGCTTCCTTGGCCGCGGCGATGTCAGCCGCGGTGACCGACGTGATGCCCTCGCAGGAGACGTCTTCCAGGGCGAACCGCGTGTGGAAGGACAGCGAGGCGAGGATCGCGGCCTTGGCGGCGGCGTCGTAGCCTTCGATGTCGGCCGTGGGGTCGGCTTCCGCGTAGCCCAGGCGCTGGGCCTCGGCCAGCGCGTCGGCGAACTGCGCGCCGGTCGAGTCCATCTGGTCGAGGATGAAGTTGGTGGTGCCGTTGACAATCCCGAGCACCCGGGTGATCCGGTCACCGGACAGGCTGTCACGGATCGGCCGCAGGATGGGGATGGCGCCGGCCACGGCGGCCTCGTAGGACAGCTGCACCCCGGCCTTGTCCGCTTCCTCGTACAGTGTGGGGCCGTCCTGGGCCAGGAGCGCCTTGTTGCCGCTGACAACACAGGCACCGTGCCGCATGGCGGTCAGGATCAGGGTCCGGGCCGGCTCAATGCCGCCCATGAGTTCAATGACGACGTCGGCGTCCTTGACGAGGACTTCGGCGTCAGTGGTGAACAGCTCCTGCGGCAGCTCGACGTCGCGCTTGGCATCGAGGTTGCGCACCGCGATGCCCTGCAGTTCCAGCCGGGCGCCGGTGCGCGCGGCGAGGGCGTCGGCGTCGTCAATGAGAATCCGCGCAACCTGGGCCCCAACGTTGCCACAGCCCAGCAGGGCCACTTTCAGGGTTCGCAATTCAGACATTCAGACTCCCATGTCGCGGTTGAGCAAATCTTCTTCGGTTTCCCCGCGGACAATGAGCCGGGCAGATCCGTCGCTGACAGCGATAACGCCCGGCCGGGCCAGATAGTTGTAGTTGCTTGACAGGGCCCAGCAGTAGGCGCCGGTCCCCGGTACAGCAAGCAGATCACCGGCTGCCACGTCCTCGGGCAGATATACATCTCTAACAACTATGTCGCCGCTCTCGCAATGTTTGCCCACCACTCGGGACAGCTGCGGCGCCGCGTCGGAGCTCCGCGAGGCGAGAATCGCCGAATAATCCGCGTCGTACAGCACCGGCCGGGGGTTGTCGCTCATCCCGCCGTCCACCGACACATAGCGGCGGGGGTGCGTAACGTCCCCGGCTTCGTCGTGGCCGGCCGCGGCACCGGCAGTGGCCGGGGCATCCACCCGGACGGTCTTGAGCGTGCCGACCTCATACAGCGTAAAGGTGGTGCTTCCGACGATCGCGCGGCCCGGTTCGATCGAAATCCGGGGGGCGGTTATGCCGAGGGCAGCGCATTTGGAACGGACGACGGCGGCCATCGCCTGCGCGATTTCGGCGGCCGGGCGCGGGGTGTCCACGGGGGTGTAGGCGATGCCGTAGCCGCCGCCGAGGTCAAGCTCGGGCAGCACGATGGAGTACTTCGACTGCATAGCTGCCAGGAAGTCGAGCAGCCTCTCGGCGGCGAGGGCGAAGCCGTCCGGTTCGAAGATCTGCGAGCCGATGTGGCAGTGCAGGCCCAGCAGTTCGATGCTGGCGTGCCCGGTGGCCGCGGCCACGGCTTCCTCTGCGGCGGACAGTCCGGCCTGGTCCGTGGAGTCCCCGGCCATGGACAGGCCGAATTTCTGGTCCTCGTGGGCCGTGGCGATGAATTCGTGGGTGTGGGCGTGCACTCCGGGGGTCAGCCGCAGCATCACCCTGGCGGTGTCGCCCCGGTTGGCGGCGATCGCCGCGACGCGTTCGAGCTCGTCGAGGCTGTCCACCACGATCCGTCCCAGCTGCATGTCCAGCGCCCGGTGGATTTCGCCGTCGGACTTGTTGTTCCCATGCAGGGCGACGTCGGCGCCGGGGATGCCGGCGCGGAAGGCCACGGCGAGTTCGCCGCCGGACGCCGTGTCCAGGCGCAGCCCCTCTTCCTCGACCCAGCGGACCACGGAGGTGCAGAGGAAGGACTTGCCGGCGTAGTAGACGTCCACTCCCCCGCAAATATCGGCTAAGGCGTCGTTTAAGGCGTCGCTGAACGCCCGGGCCCGGGCCCGGAAGTCTGTCTCGCTCAGCACGAACAGCGGCGTGCCGTACTGGCGCTGCAGCTCACTGACCGTCAGCCCCTCGATGGTGAGCTCGCCGTCGTCGTTGCGCGCGACGCCGCCCGCCCACAGCGGTTCGTGGAGGGCATTGAGGTCGGCGGGGACCTCGAGCCAGTCCGGGGCGAGCGGGGACTGTCCTGAATTCGCGGTCATGGCGGTTACATCCGTTCCGGCGCCGAGACGCCCAGCAGTTCCAGTCCGTTGGCCAGCACCTGGCTGGTGGCGTCGTTGAGCCACAGCCTGGTGCGGTTGGTGTCGGTGATGGGTTCCTCGCCCTGCGGCGCCACGCGGCAGGCGTCATACCAGCGGTGGTAGGCGCCGGCGATCACTTCGAGGTGGCGGGCCACGCGGTGCGGCTCGCGCAGCTCGGCGGCCTTGGCCACGATCGAGGGATAGCTGCCCAGGTGCGAGAGCAGCTCGTTTTCGGTGGGGTGCTCCAGCAGGGCGGCGTTGAAGCTGTCTATGCCGTCCACACGGCGCTCCACGCCGGCGGCCACGGCGTTGCGGGCGGCGCCGCGGGAGCGGGCGTGGGCGTACTGGACGTAGAACACCGGGTTTTCGTTGCTGTGCTTCTTCAGCAGCTCCGGGTCCAGCGTCAGCGGCGAATCGGCGGGGAACCGGGCCAGCGAGTACCGGACGGCGTCCTTGCCGAGCCAGGAGATGAGGTCCTTGAGCTCGATGATGTTGCCGGCTCGCTTGGACAGTTTGGCGCCGTTGACGGAGACCAGCTGGCCGATCAGGACCTCGATGTTGACCTCGGGGTCGTCCCCGGCGGCTGCCGCGATGGCCTTGAGCCGGTTGATGTAGCCGTGGTGGTCGGCGCCGAGGAGGTAGATCTTCTCGGTGTAGCCGCGGTCCTTCTTGGACAGGTAGTAGGCGGCGTCGGCGGCGAAGTACGTGGGCTCACCGTTTGCGCGGACCATCACGCGGTCCTTGTCATCGCCGAAGTCGGTGGTGCGCAGCCAGACCGCGCCGCCGTCGTCGAACACGTGGCCCTGTTCGCGCAGGCGGGCGACGGCGTCCTCGATCGCGCCGGCGTCGTGGAGCTCCTGCTCGGAGAAGTAGACATCGAAGTCGACGCCAAACTCGGCCAGCGTCTGCTTGATGTCATGCATCTGCGCCTTGTAGGCGGCGCCCCGGATCACCGGCAGGGCCGCCACTTCGGTGAGTTCGCGGATGTCCGGGTGTTCGGTGAGCACCTCGTGGCCGAGGTCCGCGATGTACTGGCCCGGGTAGCCGCCCTGGGGCACGTCCCGGCCGTGCAGCCTGGCGAACACGGAGTTCGCGAACACGTTCATCTGGGAACCGGCGTCGTTGATGTAGTACTCGGCAGTGACGTCGGCACCGGAGGCCCGGAGGACGCGGGCGATCGCGTCGCCGAGGGCGGCCCAGCGGGTGTGGCCGATGTGCAGCGGGCCGGTGGGGTTGGCCGAGACGAATTCCATGTTGACCACGTGCCCGGCGAGCGCGGTGTTGGTGCCGTAGGCCGCACCGGCCTCGACGATCGCCTTGGCGAGGGCACCGGCGGCAGCGGCGTCCACGGTGATGTTCAGGAAGCCGGGGCCGGCAATGTCCACCGCGGACACGCCGTCGATCGTTTTGAGCCGGGCGCTCAGGACGGACGCGAACTCCCGCGGGTTGGTGCCCGCCGTTTTGGCCAGCTGGAGGGCGACGTTGGTGGCCCAGTCCCCGTGGTCCCTGTTCTTGGGGCGCTCCACGCGCACCTCATCCGGGATGTCGGCCGCGGAGAGGGCTATGTCACCGGCGGCGACGGCGTCCTTCAGGCAGGCGGATATGGCGAGGGAGAGTTCTTCTGGGGTCACACTTCTAGCCTACCGGTGGGCCCGGAGTGCGGCGGAATCTGCCGCCCGGCATGACGGCGGGGCCGGTTACGGGAAGACCCGAGGTCATCAAGGCCTCGCGCCCAGGGTGAACCGTTACCCTGAATTCAACGTCTGCAACCCTGTCATGCCTCCATACTGTTCGCTGTCCGATCCCCGCAAAGAATCGAGTCCCGCATGAATACCGCCTTCCGCAAAAGCGTCCTCGTCGGCATTGCCGGCCTCTCCGTGGCCGGAACAGCGGCTGGCTGCGCCCCGTCGGCCCAGGCCCCGGCCGCACAGGGCGCGCCACCGGCATCCGAGTCCGCTGCCGGTACCGGTTCCTACAAGGACGGCACGTACAGCGCCGACGGGAACTACACCTCCCCCAACGGCACTGAGACCGTGGGCGTGGAGCTGACCCTGGCCGGCGGTGCCGTGTCCGACGTGAAGATCACGCAGCACCCCTCGAATCCGAACACCCGAAAGTTCCAGGGCGAGTTCGCCGGCGGCATCCAGTCCCAGGTTGTTGGCAAGAAGCTTGACGAGATCAAGGTTTCCAAAGTGGCCGGATCCTCGCTGACCAGCGGCGGCTTCAACCAGGCCGTGGCGAAGATCAAGTCACAGGCCCAATAGCCCAGCAAGGGACAGAGGAATCGTGGCGCATCCGGGCTGGACGCACTTCAGCTTTGACGGGATCGGGACCCGCTGGGAGATTTCCACCCCGTCCCGGCTCTCCGGCGAGCTCCGCCGGGGCCTGCTCGCCACGGTGGAGGAGTACGACGCCGCGTGGTCCCGGTTCCGCCCCGATTCGCTCATTGCCGACGCAGCCCGGACGCCTGGCCGCATCGAACTGCCCGCCGAAGGGGCCGCTCTGGGCGAGCTGTACGGCACCCTGTACCGGCTCACCGAGGGTGCCATGACC
>Ga0207682_10001474_pt1 | contig 10867 bp, 12 predicted proteins | sample KBSM63metaG_FD_184332 | JGI IMG/M metagenome (GOLD analysis project Ga0207682, IMG submission 184332) | Miscanthus rhizosphere microbial communities from Kellogg Biological Station, Michigan, USA - KBS M6-3 metaG (SPAdes) (version 2) | ecosystem: Host-associated > Plants > Roots > Rhizosphere >... | reverse complement strand
CCTGATGGGCGGGCAGATTCCAGTGATGCTCGCCAATCTGCCCTCGCTGCTGCCGCACATCGTTTCCGACAAGATACGCGCGCTCGCCGTGACCTCCGCGACGCGCTCGGCGCGGCTGCCGGCGGTCCCGACCATGCTCGAATCAGGGGTCGCAGATTACGTCGTGACTTCGTGGTACGGCATGTGCGCGCCTGCCGGCACGCCCGTGCCCATCCTGGATAAACTCCACGCCGATTTGACGAAGACGTTGCAGGCAGCGGACGTGCAGCAGCGCCTCGCCGATCTCGTCATCGACGTCGCGCCGACCAGCCGCGATGAATTCACCGCCTTCATCCGGTCCGAAATGGCGCGCTGGGCGAAGGTGGTCAAGGACTCCGGCATTCCCACGCAATGAGGCTTGGCCTACAGGAGGTAACGATGCATCCGCGGCGTTCATTCATCGCATGGTCCGCAGTTGGTATTGCCGGGTGCGCCGCTTTCGCGCCCGCGTTCGCCCAACAAGCGTCTGCCTATCCCGACAAGCCGATCCGCATCGTCGTCGGCTACCCGCCCGGCGGCTCGTCCGATTTTTCGGCGCGCGTGCTCGGTACGCGGCTGGCGACGGCGCTGAACCAGAGCGTCGTCATCGACAATCGCGGCGGCGCCGCCGGCAATATCGCCAACGAAATAGTCGTCAGGTCCGTCCCCGACGGCTACACGCTGCTGGTCACGGCCGAGGCGTCGATCACCGTCAACGCGAGCGTCTATGCCAATCTGCCATTCGTCGCCGCGCGTGATCTGACTGCGATCACGCAAATCATCAAATATGCGAACGTGGTGGTCGTGAATCCGTCGCTGCCGGTGACGTCGGTCAAGGAATTGATCGCGTATGCAAAAGCGAATCCGGGCAAGTTGAGCGCTTCGAATCCCGGAACGGGCACCGCGCAGCACCTCGCCGTCGAGCTTTTCAAGCTGACCGTCGGCGTCAACATCACGACCGTGCCGTATAAAGGCGGCGGACCGGCCATGATCAGCCTTGTCGGCAATGAAACACAGGTTTCGTTCGCGACGCCGCCGTCGGCCATGCCGCAAGTGAAGGCAGGCCGCTTGCGCGCGATCGCCGTCACTAGCGACAAGCGCTCGGCGGTGCTGCCCGATCTGCCGACGATCAGTGAAGCGGGCCTCGCCGGCTTCAACGTCGAAGGATGGGTGGGGGTCTTCGCCCCGGTCAAAACGCCGGCAGCAGTTGTCGACAAGCTTAATCGCGAGTCGGCCAAAATTCTGCGCCTGCCGGAAGTGAAGGAAGCGGCGCTTGGCGTCGGTTCGGAACCGGTCGGCAATTCGCCGCGCGAGGCGAATCAGATCGTGCGCGATGAAACCGCGATGTGGGCCAAAGTCGTCAAGACCCTGGGCATCAAAATCGAATAAAACAGCAAGTCGGCGCGCGTCGCGCCGCGCTCAATCGAGCTTGGCGCCCGCGGCCTTGATGACTTTCGCCCAGCGCCCGATGTCGGTTTTTATAAAAGCAGTGAATTCGGCGGGCGTATTGCCGACGGGCTCGGCGCCTTCGCTCAACAGCCGGTCGCGAATGTCCTGCGTCTGCAGAATTTTGACGAGTTCATTATGCAGTCGGACGACGATTGGATGCGGAGTCCGCGCGGGCGCGAGCACGCCGTACCAACCGACGACTTCAAATCCAGGCAGGCCGGATTCGGCAATGGTCGGCACTTGCGGAATCGCAACTGAGCGCTTCGCGCTCGAGACGGCGATACTGCGCACGCGGCCGGACTTTACGTGCGGATCAATCGGTACGATGCCCGCGAACATCAGTTGCACCTGACCGCCGATCAGTTCAGTGATGGCGAGCCCGGATCCCTTGTATGGAATATGCGTGAGCTTGACGCCGGTCATCGTGTTAAAAAGCTCGCCTGCGAGATGGCTGCCGCTGCCATTGCCCGCCGAGCAGAAATTGAGCTCGCCTGGCCGCGTTTTCGCATAAGCGATCAACTCTTTCACCGAAGTCACGGGGATTTTTGGATGCACCACGAGCAGCAGCGGCGCTGCCGCGGCCAGCGTGATCGGTGCGAAGTCGGCGACCGGGTCGTATGGCAATTTTCCGTAGATCCCCGGCGTCGTCGCGTGGGTCGTGTATACCAGCACGAGCGTATATCCGTCGGGCGGAGATTTGGCGGCGAGATCAGTACCGATAGTACCGCTGGCGCCCGCGCGATTGTCGATGATGATCTGCTGACGCAGATTCTCAGCGAGCTTCAACGCGAGCACGCGCGCGAGTATGTCGGACGTGCCGCCCGGCGGCTGCGGCACGATCAGGCGGATCGGCTTGTCGGGATACGCCTCGGCTGCGCTTGCAGGCCACGCCGGCAATAATGCACAAACGAGCGCGAAGTGGCGTTGGTGAATCTTACCGTTCATTCCCGGAATTATCTTGCGGTGCTCGCGACACCCGTTGGCGTTTTGGCGAATGCGCCGGCCGCCGGCACGGTGGCTTTAAGCAAGGTCCGGATGTTCTGGATCGACTCGAAGCCGCGCATCATGCCGAGCAGTTGCTGCGCACCGGGCTCGCCGAGCACGCGTCCCGCGCAGTCGAGAAATTTCTCGTCGCGATCGGCTTCGGTCATCGGCCACTCGGGCGAACCCGGCGCATGGTCGACCCGCAGCGTGTGGCGGTCGCGCTTCGTCGCGATCATCACATCGGTGTAGCCGACTACTCCAGAGAATGTTCCCTTGGCTTCGATGCGATAGCGCTTTACTTTCTTCATCAATTCGCGAATCGCGGGACGCTCAACCATCGGGTCCGTGAAAGTTTCCAGCGTCAATTTGCCGTCGAGCAGCACCGCGGCGGCGTTGTATTCGATGCTGAACTTGCCCTCGAGCCCCGTGTGCGGATCCGAACTCACGAGCGCGGTATCCGAGCCGGGCAGAAAGCCGATTTCGACGGCTTCGACTTCATCGGCGCGGATGCCGTGCTGCCCGATCAATTTAAGCATGCCGCCTACCGGCCGTGCATTGCAGTAACAGCTGGGCCAGCGTTTCACGTAGATGCCGGGCTCGAGCATTTCCCATGGCTTGCCGAGTGTGTCGATCGTCGCGGCGAGTGGCGTGCCGTCGTTGCCGCCATACGTTGCGAAGAAATCGTTGTCGCCGTCGAAAATATTTTCGTCTGCCGTAAAGCCGTGCTGCGCCATCCAGGCGGCAAGCACGCCGCTGCGCGCCGCATGGCCCGCGTGAAATGGCTTGGTCATCGTGCCGAAATTGCGCACGAGCCCCGCTACTTGCGATGCCGCGATTCCCCACGCCGCTTGGAGTTGTTGCGCATTGAGTCCCCACAGGCGCGCCGCCGTGGTGGTCGCGGAAAAAATGCCGCCGGTCGCCGTCGTGTGCCAGCCGCGCACGTAATGGCCGGGGCCGAGCGCGCGGCCGATCTTGCCCGCTACTTCCAGCCCGAGCGCGAACGCCGCGAGCACGTCGGCACCCGACGATCCGGCGACTTCGCCGACGGCGAGCGCGGCAGGGCCCATCGTGGTGCTCGGGTGGCCGCGCAGGCTCGGCAGGCTGTCGTCGAAGTCGAGCGCGTGACCCGCGATCCCGTTCGCGAACGCGGCTTCGGCCGCCGAGGTGGTGAGATTGCGGCCCCATACCGTCGCCTTGCCCGGCGCACCCATTTCCTGCGCCCACTGCGCGGCGAGTTCGGCCGCGGGTTCCAGCGCGCCGGCGAGAGCGCAACCGAGCGTGTCGATCAATGCATAACGCGAGCCCGCGAGCACCGGTGCGGGGATATCGGTGGTGCGGGTGTCGATGACAAATTCAGCGAGGCGTTTGGTCAGCATGGTAGTTCTCCTCTGGATGGGGCACAGCGTGGAATGCGCCCGGCTGTTTCGCGCGCCGGCGCTCAAGCGGTTTTCGGAATGGTCTGCTTTTTGCGCGCGGTTGGCAAACGCGGCACCGCGGTGGTTTGCGCGCGCCGTAAATCGCATGTTATAGAGACGGGCGGGGGAGACGTGACTCGTTCAATAACCAAACCAGCACTGTTGTGCGGATTGCTTGCCGGCTATGCCGCATGGCCGGCGGCGGCTTACGCGCAGGCCGACTATCCGCGCAAGCCGGTGCGCCTGATCGTCCCGAGCGCGCCGGGCGGCGGCACCGATCTCGTGGCGCGCCTGATTGCGCAGAAGGCGGGCGAAGCGTGGGGCCAGTCGGTCATCGTGGAAAACAACAGCGGCGGCGCGACGACGATAGGCACGAACCTCGTCGCGAAGGCGGCGCCCGACGGCTACACGCTCTTGATGACGACCGCCAATTTCGCTTTCATCCCGGCCATCAATTCCCGGCTCCCGTACGATCCGGAAAAAGATTTCACGCCCGTCGTAGTGACGGTCACCCAGACCGATTGCCTCGTCGTTAACCCGGGCGTACCGGCGCGCTCGGTCGCGGAGCTGATTGCTCTCGCGAAAGCCAGGCCCGACGAACTCCGCTACGGCTCCGGCGGCAATGGCTCGGTCGGGCATTTTGCGGTCGAGCTATTTCGGTCCCTCGCCAAAATCAAACTTGTGCACGTTCCCTATAAGGGTACGGGGCCCGTCACTACGGCGGTCATTTCGGGCGAGATTCACCTGCAGATCGCGAACGTGGCGTCACTGCTGCCCGCGGTCAAGGCGGGCCGCGTGCGCGCGCTCGCCGTGACGGGCGTGCATCGCGCGAAAATAGTGCCGGAGCTGCCGACAATCGCCGAAGCGGGCGTGCCCGGCTACGAATTCGATAATTGGTACGGCCTGTGGGCGCCGGCGGGTACGCCGGCTGCGATCGTCAGGAAAATCAACGAAGAAGTGAACCGTGCGCTGATGACGCCGGCGCTGCAGGCCCGTTTCGCCGAGTCCGGAATCGAGACGATGGGCGGCAGTCCCGAGCGGTTCGCCGCCTATCTCGCGAGCGAGCTCAAAAAATGGAGCGCGGTCGCGCGCGACGCCGGCATCAAGGCCGATTGAAGAACCGTTCGTGGCCGGCGTTGCTCCGGGCGGTCGATTTTTTCGCCCGTTCATCATCAGGGCGAACTGGTCTTGGGATGGCCCCTATTATTTCGCTGATTCTTTCAATAGCTCGTCCCACTGCGCGGGCAGCACGACCGGCTTCGTGACCGGATACGTGTGGCCGCCTTCGAGCACCATCACGCGATTGCGATGCGGGTCGCCGCACACGACGATGTGCAGGATGTCAGGACTCGACAGCACGCGCACGCTGTCATCGGGCGCGCCGGAAAACTCGGGTGGAAATACGCCTTCCGCTACGCGCTCTCGCGCCGACTGGCCGGAGATCGTCGTGTACTTGAGCACCCAGTCGAATTCGCGCAGCGACATGCGCGTGTGTTCGTAGAGGTGCTGTTTGATTTGCGGTTTCGAATAGCCGGCGTCGGCGAGCGACTGCGCGATCGACGGCGACATCAGGATGGTGAGCATCACGCGTTCCGCATCGGCGCCGCGGGCCGGGAAATTAAAGAGCCGCGTCGAGCTCTTGATTTCCTTGGCAATCAATTCGAGCGCGCTTTGCGCGCCACTTTGTCCTTGAGCGCTGTACGCGGCGGGCGCCGGCCCCCAGTTATTGGTGACGCCGATCGTCACGGTGCTTTGCGCGGGCGCGAAACCGCGGCTCACATGGAACGGTTCCCACGGCGACGCCGTCTCGTTTTCGGCGAGCGCAAAGGCCAGCGGATAGCCAAACGTGCCCATATAACTCGCGCCGGGACGAAAGCCCGCGATATTTTTGACGATGAGGCCAACCGCGCGGCCCAGTGCCGGGTTGGCGCCGCGTGAAACGAGTTGCGCGTCATTCTCTAAGCCGAGCGTTTTTGCCAGCGGCCCGTTGACGAGCACGTATGGAAAAATTCCCGACGAGCTGCCGATGCTGGCCAGCCGGCACTCAAGATCGGCGAGCGCTTCGACTGCTGCAATCAGCAATGGCATGTGTACTGGACGCAGACCCGCCATCACGCCGTTGACCGCAATATTCCACGGTGTCGCCCGCAGATTGGCCGACGGCAGGATTGCGATCTCTTCGTCGTGAGCGCGGTCGGTATAGCGGAGGAAACTCGCGACCCTTTCGAGCGTGGGTGCGACGACCGGCAACCCGTCGCTCCATTCCTGCACGAGAAAATAGCGATCGACTTCTTCCGCCGTGCCGGTGACGACGATGGCGCGCGGATCTTGTGCTGCAGCGCGTTTAGTTGCAGCGCCTCCGGTGGTCGCGGTGAGCCCCGTAACGATGCGCTCGACGAGCACTTGCGCGATGTTATTTTCGATTTCCTGCGCTTCGTGTATGCCGAGCGGTCCCGGGTATTCGGCGATCTGGAGATCGTCGACGCCGCCGGCCTTGCCGGTGAAGCGGGCGAGCACCGAAAAGCCGGACGTCGTAACGACGACCGTCGGCAGCCCGGCTTTTTCTGCCGCCGTAGCCGGCCGCGCCGCGGCCGGAGCGCAGTTACCTCAGGCGCCGTTGCCTGTGATCAGCGCATCGCAGCCGTGTCGCTGCGCAATGGCGATGACTTCATTCGCGAGCTCCTGCTGGCGCGCGGGATTGTCGCTATGCGGCGCGTGCGGAAACTCCGTGTACGGAATTATTTTCAGGTCCGGATATTTTTGCTGCAGCAGCTTGCGCACGACGGGAAAGGTGATATTGCCCTTGAATACGCCGTTCCACACTTCGCCGATGGTTTTGCCGGCGAGCGTATCGAGGCGCGGCGCGCTGCCGCCGGCTTTGACGACCGGGAGCCCGAGCGGGCTTACGACGGCGAGCTTTTCCATGCGCTTTTCCATGTAATACGCTCCTTACTGCAGAGTGATCTTGAGCTCGCGCGTGAGCTGGGTCCACTTGTCCAGGTCGGCGCGAATGAATTTGTCGAATTCGGCCGGCGTGTTGCCGACCGGCTCGAGTCCGAGAGTCACGAATCGCTCGACGAGTGCCGGCTGCTTCAGAAGAACGGCGACCTCCTTCTGGATTTTATCGACGGCATCGGGCGGCGTCCCCGCCGGCGCCACGATGCCGGCCAGGCCGCTCGCCGAAAACCCCGGATAGCCTTGCTCGGCGATAGTCGGCACTTCGGGCAGGCTCAACGAGCGCTGGGGTGTCGATACGCCGAGTGTGCGCAGGCGTCCCGCTTTCACGTAAGTGATCAGCGACGGTATCGTGTTGAACGAGACGTCGACTTCGCCCGCGAGCAGCGCGGTGGCGACGAGGCCGCCGCTCTTATAGGGCACGTGGACGAGCTCGACATGCGTGAATTTCCTGAAGAGCTCGATGGCGAGATGTCCGCTCGAGCCGTAGCCGCCGGACGCGTAGTTGATCATGCCGGGGCGGCTTTTGGCGAGACGCACGAATTCGGCCAGCGATTTGGCGGGCAGGGATGGATGCACGACGAGCAGGTTAGCGATCATTGCGACGAGCGTAACCGGCGCGAAATCGCGCAGCGTGTCGTAAGGCAGCTTCTTGAATACGCCGGGATTGACCGTGTGCCCCGAGTTCACCATCAATATCGTATAGCCGTCGGGCGGCGACTTGGCGACGATATCGCCGCCGACGACCCCGTCGGCACCGGGCCGATTGTCGACGACGACGCGCTGGCCGAGACGCTCCGCCAAAGGTGAAGCAATTACGCGCGCGGTGACGTCAGTGCCGCCGCCGGGGGCAAAGCCGACGATCATGCGGATCGGCTTGGCGGGATACGATTGCGCATGCGCAGGCAGACAGGCCGCGAGCAAAATGACGGAGCAAAGCGTGAAGTGCGAGCGCGACAACGGCGAACTCTCGAGTGAGACGGCCCTGCTGCATGGCGGGGCCGGATTGATTGTGGTCACAAGTTTCGGCGTTGCCTGCGTTCGCGTCAAGCGAGCGTGTGCGACATCGCTGACGTGAATTCTCGGCGCGCTAAAGGAATGGACTGCGGGGTAGACTGCGCCGATGAATCCTGCGCGAACTGCGTTGCGTAATATCGGCTGGTTGCCCGCCGCCATGCTATTGAGCGGCATTGCCTGCGCGAACGCAGCGGAGTATCCGGTGAAGCCTTTGCGTATCGTCACGTCCGAAGCAGGCGGCGGCAACGATGTGCCGGCCCGTATCGTCGCGCAGGGCCTGACGCTTGCGCTCGGGCAACAGGTCGTGATCGAAAACCGGCCGAGCGGCGTCGTGCCCGCTGAAATCGTGGCGAAAGCGGCGCCTAACGGCTACACGCTGCTGTTCTACAACAACGCGTTGTGGACGGCGCCGCTGATTCAGTCAACGCCCTACGATATGCTGCGCGATTTCACGCCGGTCAGCGCGGTCGCGCGCGCGGTGAACGTGCTGGTCGTCAATTCCGCGTTGCCGGCGAAGTCCGTCGCTGACCTTGTTGCTCTCGCCAAAACGAAGCCGGGCGGACTGAACTACGGTTCTTCGGGCACCGGCGCGTCGAACCATCTTGCCGCGGAAATGTTCAGGACGATGGCGCAAATCGAAATCGTGCGCGTCAACTACAAGGGCGCAGGTCCCGCGCTCACCGCGCTGATCGCCGGCGAACTGCAGCTGATGTTTCCATCGGCCGGCGCGGCGACGCCGCATGTCAGGGCCGGCCGCGTGAAAGCCCTCGCGGTGACCAGTGCCGCGCCATCGGCGTTGTTTCCGGGATTGCCTGCCATCGCGGCCACGCTGCCCGGTTACGAATCGCTCGCTATCTACGGCCTTTTCGCGCCGGCGGGCACGCCGCCTGCGATCATTGTCAGGCTCAACACGGTAGTTGCACAATTTCTCGCGCGCGCGGACATCCAGGAAAGGTTTGCCGCTGCCGGCATGGACGCCGCCGCGAGCACGCCCGGTCAATTAAGCGCCAGCGTGCAGGCGGAAGTCGCGAGGATCGGCAAAGTGATCAGGGCGGCGGGCATTCGCGGCGACTAAAAAAATTGTGACGATTTGTAAGTCGGTGTAATTCCTTGTAAGTCTGCTGGGCGCAGCGCGACCCGGGCGCGTAACGTCGGTGGCATTGCAGCATCCACGCCGACCAGGAGACCGCTCATGCTTATCCGTCATTTCCCCGCTTTGTCGTTAGCCGCCGCGCTGGTGGCATTCGCCCCGATCGCTTCCGCGCAACACGATCGCGATTACCGCGACTATCGCCACGAGCACCGCGACTACCGGCACGATCTGCACCGTGAGCGTGAACGGGAACGCATTGCGCGCGAACGCCGCCACGACTATGCGCGTCACCACGACTATCGCGTCTATGAACGTGCCCCGCGCGGTTACGTCGTGGCTGCGCCGGTCTACGTGCCGCCGCCGGTCGTGTATGCACCGCCGGCGCCCAGCGGCATCAACATCACGGTGCCGATCACGTTCCCGTAATGGCTGCTGACGATATAGCGAAAAGGGCGCGGGCGCGTCCTGCGATTGCGATGGCGAGTGTGATCATCGCGCTGCTGACGGGCGGCTGTGCGGTGGTTGCCGTTACGGACGCCGCCGTTTCCGTCGCCGCTACGGTCGTCAAAGTAGGCGCGAATGTCGTGGGCGGCGCAGTCGACGTCGCGCGTGCCGGCGTGCGCGCGGTCACGAACAGCGACGAGACGAAGAAGTAGCGGCGCGGAATTTTGTATGCAAACCATCTGCCGCATTTTTCGCGGTTGGCGGAAACCTTGAACGTAGCGATCAGAGGAGTGCACCAAATGAAAATTTATCGAATCCTGGGAATGTGTCTCGCCGGGCTTGCGATCCTGCTGTCCGGATGTGCGGAGCAGCCGTACTCGTCGTCGTCGTCGTACAACACGCCGGCGTACCGGCAGGCCGTCGTCGACCGCATTGAAATCGTGCGCAAAGGCGACAGCAACAACCTCGCCGGCACGATCATCGGCGGCATTGCGGGCGGTTTGGTTGGTCACCAGATCGGCGGCGGCAGCGGGCAGACGGCGGCCACCATCGTCGGTGGCGTCGGCGGCGCGGTGGCCGGCAGCGAGGTGCAGAAGCGTGCTCGCGGTGCGAACGAAACCTTCCGCGTCACCGTGCGCTATGAGAACGGCGCCACCGAAGTCATCCGCCAGGACGACATCAGAGACCTGCGCACGGGCGACCGCGTGCGCGTAGACGGCGGCCGCATTTATCGCCTGTAAGCGGTTAGCCGTTCAGCCGGGCTGAATCGCGCCCGCGAGCGACTCATATCCCGGTTGCCGTTATGTTCGGTATCGCACAGAAGTGGGCGGCGGCGCGTGGATAATACGAACCGGTACCTGCTCATTCTTTTCCTCCCTGAAGAAAATTAGCGGGTCCAGGCCTCCGGCAAAATTCATTTTTCCCGGAGGCCTTTTTTTTGCCGGCGCGACGGCCTTTTAGCGGGCCCGTGGCATGCCGTTGGAATTGGCCCCGCGCCCGAATTTTCCGCTGCGTGAACAATACCCGGAAACTCCCACGGCGCACCAACATGAGGCGCGTGCGCACTGCGAGCAGGCGCAAATCAAGTATTACAGCCGGATTAACAATTTATCATCATGATTTAAAGGAAATACCTTACTGGCACGTCGGTTGCTAAGGTGTTTCCATGCGAGAAGTACCCTCCACCTGTTGTTATTGCGGCGTCGGCTGCGGGGTCATCATCGAAACCGACGGTGAGCGGATTACCGGCGTGCGCGGCGATCCCAAGCATCCGGCGAACTTCGGCCGCCTGTGCACCAAGGGCTCGACGCTGCATCTCACCGCCGGCGCGACCGCGCGCGCGCTGCATCCGGAGTTGCGGCGCTCGCGCAGCCAAGCGCGCGAGCGCGTGAGCTGGGACGGCGCGCTCGACTTCGCCGCCGCTAAATTCGCCGCGATCATCCGCGAGCACGGCCCCGACAGCGTCGCTTTTTACATTTCGGGCCAGCTGCTG
>Ga0207682_10001470_pt1 | contig 10885 bp, 9 predicted proteins | sample KBSM63metaG_FD_184332 | JGI IMG/M metagenome (GOLD analysis project Ga0207682, IMG submission 184332) | Miscanthus rhizosphere microbial communities from Kellogg Biological Station, Michigan, USA - KBS M6-3 metaG (SPAdes) (version 2) | ecosystem: Host-associated > Plants > Roots > Rhizosphere >... | reverse complement strand
CGCACGCCAGCACTTCGCTTTGCACCGGCGTGCCGTCGTTCAGCCGGGCATGATGCTCGAACGTCGCAATGCCTGGATGCAGGATCGTGTCCGGCCGCGCCGCGCTGATGAAGATCTGCTTGGTATTATGCGGCGGCAAGGGGAACCAGTTCGGGTCGTCGAAGGTGCCGGCATAGACGCCGTAGCAGTCGGTAAAACGCTCGAACGACAGGTAGAGCTTGGTGCCGCACGTCGAACAGAAGTGAACCTTGACCGTCTTGCCGCTTCCGGCGGATGTGAGCTGATAGATCGTCGGGGTGCCTTTCGCCATCCGGAAGTCTTCGACGCGGAACAGCGGCTCGACCATGAAGGCGGAGCCAGTTGCCCGCTGGCAAAAGCGGCAATGACAAAACGTGATGCGATCCGGCTCGGCGAGCGTCTCGTAACGCAGCGCCGAGCAAAGGCAGCCTCCGGCGTGAATCATCATGCCCCCCGTGTCGTCCGACCGATCCCCTATTAAATTAAGCGCCACGCCTCCTGTCCATCTGTGCCGGACGTACCCCATGACGAGCCGCAAACGCGCCGATGTGCTGCTCGTCGAGCGCGGGCTGTTCGAAAGCCGCACCCGCGCGCAAGCCGCGATCGCGGCGGGCCGTGTCACCGCAGATGGCGTTGTGCTGCGCAAGGCCTCGGACAGCATCGCGCCCGATGCGCGCCTCGAAGCGAGCGATCATCCGTGGGTGTCGCGCGGCGCGCTGAAGCTGATTGCGGCGCTCGATCATTTCGGCTTCGATCCGGGCGGTCGCGTGTGTCTCGATGTCGGCGCTTCCACCGGCGGCTTTACCGAGGTGCTGCTCGCGCGCGGTGCGCGGCGCGTCACCGCGGTCGACGCCGGGCGCGATCAACTGCATGCGCGCTTGCGCGGCCATCCCGACATCGTCTCGCTGGAAGAGACCGACATCCGCACGCTCGATCCGTCGCGTCTCGACGAGCCGCCGGATTTCGCCACCGCCGATGTCAGCTTCATCTCGCTCAAGCTGGTGCTGCCCGCGCTCGGTCGCCTGCTGCGCCGCTCGGCGCAGTTCGTCGCGCTGATCAAGCCGCAATTCGAGGCCGGCCGGAAGCATCTCAAGAAGGGCATCGTGCGTGACCCAGCCGTGCACGCCGCGGTCTGCGACGACATAGCAGCATGCGTCCGCTCGCTCGGCTGGGACGTGATGAGCGTCATTCCCTCGCCGATCGAAGGCGGGGAGGGGAATAAGGAGTTTCTGCTCGGCGCCCGAATGCGTTGATTCATCAATGCGGCGAATGGACCCGACACGAAATCATCACTTCCTTCCCCTGCGCACCTGACTATGTTGCGCCATGACCGTTCCGGGAGCGATACAAGCCGTGGGCGCCGTGCCCGCGGTCAAGAGGATTTGGCGCGACGAGTTTGGCGAGACGATCAAGCTCGCGCTGCCGATCGCGCTCACGCAGCTCGGTCAGATCGCCATGATGACGAGCGACCTCGCGCTGATCGGCCGCCTCGGCGATCAGGCGGTCGCGGCCGCCGCGCTTGCACACACCGTGCTGTTCACCGTGTTCGTGGTCGGCATGGGGATCGTCGCGGCGGTGACGCCGCTCGCCGCGCAATATTACGGCGCGCGTCAGCCGCGCATGGTGCGCCGCGCATTGCGCGTCGGGCTGTGGGCCTCGGTCATCCTCGGGGTGCCGCTCACCGTCGTGCAGTTCTGGGGCGGTGAGTTGCTCGTAGCCCTCGGCCAGTCGCGCGAGACGGCCGATTTCGCGCAACGCTATCTGTTCGGCATCGCCTGGTGCGTCGTGCCGGGCTGGTTCTTCATGGCGTTGCGCAATTTCATGGGGGCGGTGAACCGTCCCGAGCCCGGACTGTGGATCACGCTTGCGGCGATCCCGGCGAATGCGCTGCTCGCCTATGCGCTGATCTATGGCGCGTTCGGGCTGCCGCGGCTCGATCTGCTCGGCGCCGGCCTTGCGACCACAATCGTCAATGTCGGGATGTGCCTCGCGGCGATCTGGGTATGCTATGCGCGCCGCCCGTTCCGCAAATACCGCGTGCTCGGACGCTGGTGGCGCGGGGACTGGCAATTGATGAAACAGCTGATCGTCGTCGGCGCGCCCATGTCCGGCTCGTTCCTGCTCGAGTACGGCGTGTTCGCCGCAGCCGCGCAACTGATGGGCTGGATCGGTACCGCGGCGCTCACCGCGCATCAGGTCGCGCTGCAGATCGCCGCCGTGATGTTCATGGTGCCGTTCGGCATCGGCATGGCGGCAACCGTGCGCGTCGGCCATGCGGCGGGCAGGGGCGATGCGGCGGCGACGCGGCGCGCGGGCTTTTCGGCGATCGCACTCGGGGTGTCTTTCATGGCCGCGATGACGCTGACCGTGGCACTGACGCGCGACGTGCTGCCGCTGCTGTTTCTCGGCCGCGATGCGCCCGATCCGCAGACGCTCGCGCTTGCGTCGTCGCTCTTGGTGCTCGGCGCGAGCTTCTTCATCGCCGACGGCGTGCAGACTGTGGCGGCCGGCGCCTTGCGCGGGCTGAATGACACGCGGGTGCCGCTGATCTTCGCCGTCGTCAGCTTCTGGCTGATCGGGTTCACCGGCTGCTGGATCTTCGGCTTCACGCTCGGGCTCGGCGCCTACGGCATCTGGATCGGCCTGTCGGTCGGCATCGCGGCCTATGCGGTGCTGCTGATCTGGCGCTTCCAGCTGCTCACGGCGCGGCACTATCTCCCGGCGATCAACACAGCGGCATGACCGAACGGCTGACCATCGCGCGTCTCGGCCATCGCGGCGACGGCGTCGCCGACACGGACAGCGGGCCGGTGTTCGTGCCCTATGCGCTGCCGGGCGAGGTGGTGGAGGTCGAACCATCGCCCGGTCATCCGGACCGCCGCCATCTACTGCGCGTCGTGACGGCAAGCGCAGAGCGCATCGCGCCGTTCTGTCCGCATTTCGGTGTGTGCGGCGGCTGCCAGACGCAGCACTGGGATTTTGCGCGCTATCGCATATGGAAGCATGAACTGGTCGTCACGGCGCTGCGGCAGGCCGGCCTCGACGCGCCGGTCGGGGACCTCATCGATGCGCATGGCGCTGGACGGCGGCGCGCAACATTCCACGCGCGGCGCAGCGAGCGTGGCGTGCTCGAGGTCGGTTTTGCGGCCTGGCGCGCGCACCACATCGTCTCGATCGACAAATGCCCGGTGCTTGCCTCCTCGCTGAACGGCGCGCTTCCCGCCGCGTGGGCGCTCGCCGAGGCGCTCGGCACGCTGAAGAAGCCGCTCGATATCCAGGTGACCGCAACCGATTCCGGCCTCGATGTGGACATGCGCGGCTCCGGTCCGCTGCCGCCGCAACGCACGAGCGCGCTCGCGCGTCTTGCCGACACGCATCGGCTCGCGCGGCTCACCCGCCACGGCGAGCTGATCGTGCAGCGCGTGGCCCCGACGATACGCGTTGGCAAGGCGCAGGTCGTGCTGCCGCCGGGCTCGTTCCTGCAGGCGACGGCGGAAGGTGAGGCGGTGCTGGCACGCCTGGTCGGCGAGCATATCGGCAACGCCAGGACGGTCGCCGATCTGTTCTGCGGCGTCGGCCCGTTCGCGCTGCGGCTCGCCGAACGCGCGCGCATCTTTGCGGCGGATGGCGACGCGGGTGCGATCGCGGCGCTGCGCGAAGCCGCCAAGGCACAAGGCCTCAAGCCGGTCGAGGCCGAGGCGCGCGACCTGTTTCGCCGTCCTTTGGTGCCGGATGAGTTGAAGCGTTTCGACGCGGTCGTGTTCGATCCGCCGCGCCAGGGCGCCGAGACGCAGGCACGCCAGCTTGCCGCGTCGAAGGTTCCTGTCGTCGTGGCGGTCTCGTGCAACGCTGGAACATTCGCGCGCGATGCCCGTCTCCTGGTGGACGGCGGCTATCAGCTGACCGGCGTCACGCCGGTCGACCAGTTCCGCCACTCGGCGCATGTGGAGATCGTGGCGAAGTTTGCGCGCTGACGTCATCCTGAGGCGCCCGCCGAAGGGCGGGTCTCGAAGGATGGCCGCAAGCGCCGTCGCCCTTCGAGGCTCGCTCCGCTCGCTCCTCAAGGTGACGGCTCGGGCTACCGCCAATCGATCCCGCCGCTGCCCCAGCGGCGCTGCCACATCTGCTCTCCGATGGTGCAGGAGATGCGCGGGTTTTGTGCTGACGCCGGAATGACGCGCGGCTCGTTCGCCCGGTCGGCGATGTCGAGCACCAGCTTGGTGCGGATCGCCTCCTTGAACCTCTCGCGCTCGCGGATCGGCACCACGAACGCGCCGGGGCCGCCGATGACGCAGTCCTCGTAGTAGATGTCGAGCTCCTTCAGATCGACCGAGCCGGGCTGCGGCTCCTTCAGCATGATCGGCAGGCCGTTGATGGTGATGCCCTTCGCGATCACTTCGTCGCGCGTCAGGTTCACGATCGGTCCCTGATTGTTGGTGCCGTCGCCCGACACGTCGATCACGCGGCGGATGCCGGTGAAGCCGTTGCCGTCGAACAGCGGGGCGGAAAACAACAGCGCGCCGGAGATCGAGGTGCGGAATGCGCGGCGCACCGGAGCCGCGGCCATTTCGGCCGCGACCGCGCGCGCGCTTTCCGGGCCGTCGATCAGCCGCCACGGCACGACGATGCGCTGATCGGAGACTCCTGCCCATTCGACCAGCGTGACCGCGACCTTGCCGTGCATGCCCTGCTTGAGCGCGTTCAGGAATTCCGTCGAGGCCACCGCCTCGACGTAGCCGTCGCGCTGCAGCTTCAACTCGTCGAAATCCATCGAATAGGAGATGTCGACCGCGAGCACGAGTTCGACGTCGACGCCGATGGAGCCGGGGCCGGCCTTGCCCGGCAGGTCGGCCAGCCGTGGTCCCGAAAGCCTCGGGGCCGCGAGGCCGGCGCTGAGCGCGCAAAGCGCGGCCACCGAGATTGCGCCCGCGAAAAGCCAGTTACGGCGCATGAACGCCTCCTGTCCGCTTCATCGCAATGGTGGCACGCGCAATCGCGCGTGCAAAGCGCTTCCGGGCTGCCTCGCTTCGCTCGGCCCGGGCATGGCAGCCTCAGGACGTGAGCACACTCATGAACGCCGGCAGCCGCAGTCCGGCGCGCACAAGGCCAGGCCAGTCGCTCGCGGTCACCTTGCCGCGGCAGACTGAGGCGCCGCACCGGCAGGCGAATTCGTGGTCAAAGGAGAAGCTGAACGTGCCGTAATCCATGCGGATCTCTTCGCCGGCCGCGATCGGGCGCAGCGCCACGATGGCATCGGTCCCGTCATAGCCGGCGTTCGGGTCACAGGAATGGTTGAGAAAGTTTGTCGGGTGGCGGACGGCCTCCGGATGGAAGCTCCCGGTGATCGCATCCGGCGCCGTATTGTAGCCATAGCGCAGGAATGCGGCGCGCCGCTCCGGCGTCAGCGCCTGCAACTCGGCCTCCGACAGGGTGGTGAAGTTCGCGCGCTCGGCTTCGTCGGCCCAGTCATCCTCGCCGAACAGCCGGGTACCCGGCGCAATATCGCGCCGGGCGATCAGGGATCGTCCGGCCGGCGTCTCGCGCACCTCGAGCAGGTGAGACTCAGGCAGCAGAGGTTTCCTGTGCATCTGCGAGCGCTGGAGCGGGACTGCGGCGATAGCGGCGCTCGCTGCGCTCATTCTTCAGGGTTGCGATCTTGTCGTGCAGGTAGCGCGGCATGTTCATGCCATAGGTCGCCGCGAGCTTCTTCCAGTCCTGCTTGCGGATGCGGCCGCGGCAGTTCGGCGCGCGGCAGGCGCAATCGAACGGCTCGTCGAAATTGACGATGAAGCAGCCGTAATCGATGAAAACCTGCTCGCCCTGCGCGATGAAGCGTGCGGCCACGACGTTGCCTGCGATGTCGTAACGCAGGTTCGGGTCGCACGAGTGATTGATGAAGTTGTCGGGGGTGGTCACATAGCGGATGTCCACCGGTCCGATGATCTGGTCGAAGCCCTGATCGAGGCCGTAGCGCAGGAACAGCTTCTGGGCGTCGCGCGGAAGCTTCCGCACCTGCCGCCGGTCCAGCCGGACCCAGCCTTCCATGCCTTCGTAAAAGGCCTCATGCCAACTTGGGACGACGATCGTGCCTTCTTGGAGGTCTTCGGCAGCAAAGGCACCGGTGTCATTTCCGCTCGGTCGTGGGACCAGCGGGGTAGAACTCCAGAGTGTCGAGTCCATCTTTGCTTTGCGGTTGTGGGACGGTGGACTTCACGCCAGGCGGAACGCGGCGCGACGCAACAGGAAACGCGGAAGGCACCCGGAACGCGACTCAATCTCACTCGACGATGATGAACGAAGCCTGACTGCTGTCGAGATCAATTTGGGTGCAGCCCTTTACTGACGCTGCCCTGATCACGGCCGACGGCCGGGGGCACGGTGACGTTATTGCCCTTGCGCCGATTCGCAAGTGCCGTGTTCGTGTGTGGATAAGAATCCGGACAACCGTGTCGGCAAAGTGTCAGCCAACACCCAGCGCTGCCTCGCCGCGATCGAGGATGAGCGGGATGATCAGGTCTTCCTCGTCGCCGAGGTGGCGCGTGAGCTGGCCGATCAGCTTTCCGCTCGCCGCCATATATGAGTCGCCTACCGTACGCAGGGCGTCGGCGTCGTTCACCGCGGTGCGGAGAAAGTTGTTGGCGGTCTCGACCGTGGCGGCGATCGACTCGTGGATGGTTCCGTGGTCGGCCTCGAGCACGGTGAAGCCGTGCGCGAGCCTGGCTTCGGCGGCCTGGAACACCGGAAAATAATGCAGGTCCTCGACCTGGTGGTGGGCGTTGAGCTGCTGCAGGAAGAACTGCAGGCGCGGCGGAAACCAGGCGCGGAAGTCCTCTGCTGTCGCGGTCCCGTCGCGAAACGCCGCGGTGGCGTCGGTCAGCGCGCCGGCGATCTCGCGGAACATGTCGTGCCGCTGCAGCCAGAACTGCGCCATGCTGCCGAGATTGGCGTGACCCTCCCAGACCTCGCGCGGATAGCGGTCGGCGAGCAGGCGCAGATCGGCCGGCCAGCAGGTGCGCGTGTCGAGCGCGAGGGAGGGGGTGAGCTCGGTCATGCCCGGTAGATAGCGGCGCTGCCGCCAGACTCAATGCCCGACCGGCGGCTTGCCGGCGCGCAGGCCGAGCGACAGCCACTCCCAGACCGCCACCAGGACCAGTACGGCGGTCGTTGCGGCCGAGAGTGCGAGCGGCGGGACGTACGGGACCGCGACGATCAGCAGCGCCAGCAGGGCGAGCCCGACCGTGTGGGACAGGGGGGCGTAGGGCGCGGTCAGCCACTTGAACAGCGAGTTGCCCAGAAGATAGAGCGCCGGTCCGCCGAGGATCACCGCGGCAGTCTGGATATCGGTATGGCCGCCGGGGTGCTTCAGGGTTAGTTCGTCGGCGACCGCCGCCACGATGATGCCGGCGACGATCGGGATGTGCATGTAGGTATAGCCGGAGCGCGCGAGCCGCCCGGGGTCGGCCGACCCGGCGAATACCCGGCTCGAGCGCTCCGCCCCGATGTTGAAATAGACGACCCACATCGCGACGCTGCCGATGAAGCAGTTGGCAAAGGCCGCGAAAGTCACGGCGTTCCAGGTCAGCCCCGCGAACGTCGCGCCGGTGATCAGGATCGATTCGCCGAGCGCGATGATGACGAACAGCCCGCAGCGCTCCGCCATGTGCCCGCCCTCGACGGTCCAGTCCGCGGTGGTGGAACGCCCAAAGCCGGGCACGAAGAAGCCGATGAGCGGCGAGCCGGTGTCGATCGCGAGCGCAAGCGCCCACAGCGCAAGCCGCCATTCAGGCGCCACGAACCCGCTCGCGATCCAGCAGACAGCGCCCGCGCCGCGCCAGAGCGTGATGCGCACGAAATTCCGGTAGTTGCCGGCGTCGTGGCGCTTCAGCGCCCACAGCATGAACAGCTTCGGGATGATTTCGAGCGCCCCATAGGCGAGCGCGAAGGCGGCGGCGCGCTCCTCGAAAGCTTTCGGGATCGAGGCCGAGACGATCAGCCCGAGCAGCATCAGGACGAACAGCAGGAGGCGCACTGGCGCGCGTTCCGGATCGAGCCAGTTGGTGACCCAGGCATTGTCGATCCACGCCCACCACAGCGCCAGCATCAAGACTGCGGTCTGCAGCGCGCCGAGCGGGGTGAGATGTTCCAGCAGCCCGTGCGAAAGCTGCGTCACCGCGAACACGAACACGAGGTCGAAGAACAGCTCGACGAAGGTGACGCGGCTGTGCCCGTGGCGGACGCGGAGGTGGTTGGTGTGCGCTGCGAGCATCATGCGGCCCCTCGCGCGCTGTCATAGCGGCATCGTGCCCGGTGGGCGAGGGCCGCAATGCCCGCGCCAGGGCCGCAAGAGCCGAACTGGTCGACGACTCTTACCGGAACGGGATCGCGACGCCGTTCGGGGACGGGCCGACCGTTCCGATCACCTTGTTGTTGCCCGCGCTCGATATGGTGGCGCCGCTCACCACCGCGAAGCCGGTGCCGTTATCCTGCAGATTCATCGCCGACACCCGGATGCTTCCGGCTGGAGCGTTTGAGTTCACCCCGATGCCGCTCTTGGCGATCGTGGTTCTCGACGCGTTGATGAAGCCGCCGCCCGACATCAGCAGGCCCGAGCCGGTGGCGTTCGTGATCACCGAGTTGCTGATGCTCGCGATCGTGCTGCCGCTTGCGACTTCCAGCCCGCTCGCGCTCGCATTATCGATGCGGACATTGTCGATCTGCGCGTTGACCCCGCCCAAACCGGTGAACAGGCGGATGCCGGTGGCGACGTTGGCGATCCGCGTGTCGCGGACATAGACGTTGGCGCTGGCGCCCTTGTCCACGTCGATGCCGCGCGAGGTGAATCCCGTGATCGTCACATTGTCGACCGTCAGGTGAAACCCTGCGGTGAAGCGTATTCCGTTCGTTCCGGCTCCGAGGCCCTGAATGTTCAGATTGCGCAGCACGATCTTGTCGTTGGCGCCCGCGTTGACGGTGATCCCGGTGACACCGTTGGCCAGAATGCTGCCGACGGCGCCGCCGCAGTCGATCGTGATCGACTTGTTGATCGTGAAGGTGCCGAACCCGCCCGCATCGACGCAGTCGATCTCGCCGCCGGCCACTGTCTTCGACAGCGCCGTGGAAAAGGTCGCGCAGGGCGCGCTCCGAGTGCACGCATTGGCGTCGTTGCCGGTGCCCGAGACCCACGTGCGCGTGGCCTGAGCGTTCGCCGGGACTGCGTAGACGCAAAGGACGAGCGCGGCACCCAGGCTGGCGGTGAGTTTGTTCATGACTGCTCTCTCCTGAGGCTGAATGGACGCGGGCTCAAAAGAACGGGATCGGTCCGCCGTTCGGGGTCAATCCCGCGGCTCCGACCACCGTATTCGTGTTGTTGCTCGAGACGGTGCCGCCGCCGGAAAAAGTGATGGCGGTGCCGTTATTCTGGAACGCGTTGTTCGAGATCCGGATGCTGCCGCCGAGGGCCGTGACGTTCACGCCGGTGATGTTCCCGACGATGACGTTGTTGTCGGCATTGATGAAGGCGACAGCACTCACCAGCAGCGCGGTGCCGTCCGCCTCGGCGATCACCGAATTCGTGATGCTGCCGGTCATGTTCGCACTGCCGAGCTCGACACCGTGCGAGGTGAGGCGGTCGATGCGCGAACGGTCGACCTGAAGCTTGAATTCGCTGCTGCTGTTGAAGATCTGGATGCCGCGGGTCAAATTGGTCATCAGCGTGTTGCGCAGATGCAGGCTGCCGCCGCCGCTTTTGTTCACGCAGACGCCGCAGCCGGGGAAGGCGGCGATCCGCACGTTGTCGAGCATCAGGCGATCTCCGGCGGTCCAGCGCACCCCGTTATTACCGAACGGCCCCTGGATGAGCATGTTTCGTATGACGACCTTGTCGGCCGCTCCGGCCGCGACGTTGATGCCGTTCCCGCCGTTCGGAATCGTGATTCCGCCGCCGCCCCCGGCGCAATCGATCGTGATCGCCTTGTTGATCGTCACGGTGCCGAAATTGCCGGCATCGAGGCAATCGATTTCGCCGCCGGCGGCGGTCTTGCTCAGCGCGCCCGCGAAGGTCAGGCAGGGGGAGGTGCGGCTGCACGGATTGGTGTCGTTTCCGGTGCCCGACACCCACGTTCGGGTTGCTTGTGCATTGGCCGACGTCGCACAAAAGCCGAGCGCGAGTGCGGCGCCGAGGCTGGCTAGCTTGTTCATGGCGGTCTCCTGCGAGAAGGCGATTTAGCGGAACGAAATGGCTGCACCGGTCGGCGCCTGGCCCGGAGGCCCGATGATGCCGTTGTCGCCGGCGCTCGAAACGATGCCGCCGGCAACGAACGAGATTGCGACCGTGTTGTCGTCGAATGCGTTCTGCGACAGGTTGATGGCGCCGCCGGAGACCCCAACGCGTGCGCCCTGGGTATTGCGCGCGATGGTGTTGCGCGACGCGTTGATCGTGCCGGCGCCGTTCGCAAACAGGGCCGTGCCCGAATTTGCGATCACCGAATTGCTGATGCTCGCGACGACGTTTGGGCTGCCGATCGTCAGGCCGGCGGTGTTTCCATCGATGCGGGTATTGTCGATCTGGGCCTTGATGGTGCCGCCCGAGCTCGTCAACACGATCCCCGACGCGACATCGGTAATACGGCTGTCCCGGACATAAAGGTTGGTGCTGGTAGAGCCGGGCAGCACATGGATGCCTTCGCCGGTAAAATCGTTGATCCTGACGTTCTGCACCGTCACGGTTCGGGCCGTGGTGACCCGGATGCCGGCCGGACCCCCGTTGCCGAAAAGGTTGATGTTGCGCAGCGCGACGTCGCCGGTCGTGCCAGCGTTGATGGTGACGCTGACGATCCCTGCTGAGCCGAGGATGCTGCCGGCAACGCCC
>Ga0207682_10001464_pt1 | contig 10899 bp, 13 predicted proteins | sample KBSM63metaG_FD_184332 | JGI IMG/M metagenome (GOLD analysis project Ga0207682, IMG submission 184332) | Miscanthus rhizosphere microbial communities from Kellogg Biological Station, Michigan, USA - KBS M6-3 metaG (SPAdes) (version 2) | ecosystem: Host-associated > Plants > Roots > Rhizosphere >... | reverse complement strand
AGCTGCGCGGCTTCGGCCGAGAGCACATGCATCGAACCGGCAAGCCGGCCGCCCACCACGTAGGCCAGCAGCAACGCCGCGAGGGTCAGCGCGACGCCGAGCGCGGTCACCGCCCAGAACGACTCGCGCAGCGAGTCGCGGATCACGCTTTCGGGCAACGACACATAGATGATCCAGCCGGACGCCTGACCGATTGCCGACGCGCTGCGCACGACCTCCCCGCTGGTATTGGTCCCGGTCCAGACGCCGGTCTCCTTGCGGGCCTGCGCGACGAAATCGCGCGCGGCGGGCGCGCCGACCAGTTCCTGGAAGCGCTCGGAACGCGCCATGATCAGGCCGGCGTTATCCACGATGCCGGCACGGCGGCCGGTCACCAGATTCTCCTGGATGAGATTGACCAGCCGCGATACCGGCAGGCTGAGATTGAGGAAGTGCGTGACCTGGTCGTCGGTGACGATCGGCACCGTGATGGTGAAGACATGCTGCCGCACGACCGCCCCGACCATCACGCCGGAGATGACTGGGCGGCGCGTGCTCGCCGCCTGCTGATCTCCCGCGAGCGGCTCCAGCGGCAAAGGCGTGCCGTATTCGACGCGCGTATTGACGACCTGTTGGCCGTTGAGCTCGCGCAGCAGGACGTTGACGCCGGCGAAGCTGCGCACGCGCTGCGCCTGCTCGTAAAAGCCCGCATAGTCGCGATCCCGGATGCGGGTCGCGGTCGCGAGCGTCTGCGCGGTGTATTGCAGGCCGGCGACATCGCGGTCGATGGTGAGCGCGAGCTGCCGCGCGTCATATTGCAGGTCGGTCTCGATGCGCGAGAGTTCGGAGTTGTAATAGCCGGAATAGAGAATCGCGGCGAAAACCAGCACCGGTACCATGATGGCGAGCGTCAGCAGCACGAGATAGCCGCGGATGGTCAGACGCGCGATCAGGTCGTCTTGCCGTTTCCACATGCCCTGTCCGGAGAGAAATCGATCGGTAGCGCGCTGAGTCTACAGTGACGCGCGGAAAAATCACCTGCCTCGTGTGCCGTTAGCACTAACGACTCGCAAATAGCGCGCTTTTAGGCGTTTGCGCTCGGGCGCGCCGAGACCGACGCATGCCAGCGGCGCAGATTGGCGCATTCGTCCGGAACTTTGAGCTTGGCCCAGCTCGCGAAGTCGGTCAGCACCATCGTGGAGATATCCGCGATGGTGTAGCGGCTGCCGGCGACGAATTCGCGGCCCGCGAGGCGTGCATCCATGTCGCGGAAGAAATGCTCCACGCGCGACCTGCCGCGCTCAGCCAGTTCCGATATCTGCTCGTAGTCATGCCGGCCAGGCAATGCCCGGCCTTTCAGGCCCTTGGCGGCATTGCGGAATGCATCCATCGCGGCGAAGAATCCGTCGCGTTCGAGCTGGCGGTTGAGCGCGGTCACGACCGCGCGCTCCTGCGGCGTCGATCCGATCAGCGGCGGATCGGGATGCAGTTCCTCGATGTAGTGGCAGATCGCGACCGCGTCGGCGATCACCGTGCCGTCGTCGAGGACAAGCGCCGGCACGGTGCAGTCCGGATTGATCACGCGGAAGGCATCCGAGAATTGTTCGCCGTTGCGCAGGTCGACCTGCACGGTGTCGATCTGCAGGCCCTTCTCGGCGAGGAAGATGCGCACGCGGCACGGGCTCGGGGCGGTCGCGCAATCGTAGAGCTTCATCTCACGCGCCCGCGATCGCCAAAATCTGCCCACCGTCGACCGTGACGGTCGCTCCCGCCATGAAACGCCCGGCGTCGGAACAGAGCAGCAGCAGCGCGCCGTCGAGGTCGCGCGTCTCGCCGAGCCGGCCGACCGGAATGTTGCGCGTCATGTCGGGGCGGCTCTTCAGATATTCGTCGTTGATCTCGGTCACGATGTAGCCCGGCGCGATGGCGTTCACGCGCACACCCTTGAACGACAGCTCGACCGCGAGCGCCTTGGTCAATTGCACCACGCCCGCTTTGGCAACCGAGTACGCCGCGACCCCTTTGGACACGCCGTAACCTAAAATCGACGCGATGTTGACGATCGCACCGTGCTTCTTCGCCGCGATCATGCGCCGCGCGGCTTCCTGCGCCCAGTAAAGCACCGCGTCGAGATTGGTGCCGGTCACGTGGCGCCAGGTTTCCTCGGACATCTCGGCGACGCGATCTGCATGCGTGACACCGGCATTGTTCACGAGGATCGTCACGGTGCCGAACGCCTTCTCGGCGGCGTCGAACGCGCGCTCCATCGCCTTGCGATCCAGCACGTCGGCCTCGGCGGCGATCGCCTGACCGCCGGCGGCTTCGATCTTCTTCTTCAGTGCGTCGAGCCGGTCGGCGCGGCGCGCCACCAGCACGACCATGGCACCATTCGCCGCAAGCACTTCGGCGAAGCGCACGCCGAGCCCGCTCGACGCGCCGGTGACCAGCGCGACGCGCCCGGTCAGATCGAACATTTCGCTGGCTTTCATTGAAGCGCTTCTCCTTTGCGCATGATCTTATCCGAAAACCGGTGCCCACTTTTCGGGATCATGCGCCTCCATACAGCATCCGCGGCAACCACGTCGCAAGCCCCGGCACGAACCACAGCACGACCAACGCGAAAAGCTGGACCAGCACGAACGGGATGATGCCGACATAGATGTGCCGCGTGGTGATTTCCGGCGGCGCGACACCGCGCAGGAAGAACAGCGTCGGCCCAAGCGGCGGGTGCATGTAGGAGGTCTGCAGGTTCACCGCCATCATGATGCCGAGCCATATGGGATCGACGCCGGGCATCGCGAGCAGCGGCGGCGCAACGATCGGGATCACCACGAAGATGATCTCGAAGGCGTCCATCACGAAGCCGAGCAGAAACATCGCGAGCATCACGGCGAGGATCGCGCCCGCTGCGCCGCCCGGCAGGTTGGCGAGCGCGCGATGCACCATGTCGTCGCCGCCGAGCCCGCGAAACACGAGGCTGAACAGCGTGGCGCCGATCAGGATCGCGAAGATCATCGACGTCATCTGCGTGGTCTTGCTGACCGTCGGCGTCAGGTATCCGGCGCGCCAGACCTGATGGACCGCGAAGGACAAGGCGCCCGCGACGGCGAGCATCAGGACCACCAAAAACCATTGCGGCATCGTCACGCGCAACGCGATCAATGCGAGGAAGCCCGCGACGCACAGGAGTGCCGGCCAGCGCGCCGCCCCTTCGATCCGCAGCGCGGCCAGCAGGATCGCGCCGACCGCGCCGACCGCGGCCGCCTCGGTTGGCGTCGCAAGGCCGATCAGGATCGAGCCGAGAACCACGCAGATCAGCAGTGCCGGCGCGAGCATTGCTTTCGCCACCTGCGCGGCGAGCGCGAGACCGCGCGGCGCCGCCGGATCGGGTGGAATCGGCGGCACCGCGGCGGGCCGCAGGATCGCGACCGCGACCAGGAACAGGAGATAGAGCCCAACGAGCGTCAGCCCCGGCACGAGCGCGCCGGCGAACAGGTCGCTGACCGAAACCGACTCCGGAGCGAAGATGCCCCTGGCGAGCTGCGCCGCCTGAAACGAATTGTTCAGTTGGTCGCCAAGCAGCACCAGCACGGTCGCGGGCGGCAGGATTTGCGCCAGCGTCGCGGTCGCCGCCACCGTGCCGGCCGCGAGGCGCTTGTCGTAGCCGTGGCGCAGCATGGTGGGCAGCGTGATCAGCGCGATGGTAACGACGGTTGCGCCGACCACGCCCTTCGCGGCCGCGAGCAACACGCCGACCAGCACGACCGAGATGCCGAGACCGCCCGGCAACGAGCCGAACAGGCGCCCCATCGTCTCAAGCAGGTCCTCGGCGATGCGCGAACGCTCCAGCATCACGCCCATGAAGATGAACAGCGGGATCGCGAGCAGCACGGTGTTGGTCATAACGCCGAAGATGCGCTGCGGCAGCGCATAGAGCAGGCCGAGGTCCATCGCGCCGGCGATGTGGCCGAGCGCCGCAAACGCCAGCGAGACGCCGCCGAGCGTGAGCGCGACCGGGTAGCCGGCGAACAGCAGGCCGCAAACGGCGGCGACCATCAGGATCGCGAGGAGCTCGGGGAGAGGCATCACTCTTCCCTTCCCTCGCCCCGCTTCGCGGGGCGAGGGAAAAGAAGAGCCGCCGCCCGGATCGCATGTGCCACGCCCTGCAATGCCAGCAGCAGTGCAAACGCCGGGATTAGCGTCTTCAACAGAAACACCAGCGGCAGGCCGCTGGTCTCGCGCGAGCGTTCCAGGATCGCCCAGGAGCGCTCCACATAGGGCAGCGAGAACCAGGCGATCGCGAGTGTGAACGGCAGCAGCAGGAACAGCGCGCCGAGCAGGTCGATCCACGCCTTGGTGCGCGGCGCGGCGGACGCGTAAAACACGTCGACCCGCACATGGCCGCCTTCCTTCAAGGTCCAGGCGGCGGCGAGCAGGAACAGCGCGGCGTGCGCGTAAAGGATCGACTCCTGCAACCAGATCGAGCCGGCGCCCAGCACGTAGCGCAGCAGAACGACGGCAAAACCCAGCAATACGATCGCCAGCGCGCACCATGAGGCCGCCCGCCCGATCGCCGTATTCAGCCGGTCGATGCGCTCGCCGAGGGCGGTGAAATGTCGAAACGTCATGCTATATACTAGCGCAAATTGGATCGACGGAGGCCCGCTTGGCACACGATCACGACCACGACGATCACCACGATCACGAGCACGGCTCGGAACTGTCCGAGATGCAGATCCGCGTGCGTGCGCTCGAATCGATCCTGACCGAGAAAGGCTATGTCGAGCCCGCCGCGCTCGACGCCATCATCGAGGCCTACGAGACCAAGATCGGCCCGCACAACGGCGCGCAGGTGATCGCCAAGGCCTGGAGCGACCCGGCGTTCAAGCGGGCGCTGATCGAAGACGCGACCGCCGCGATCGCCACGCTCGGCCACGTGGCGCGCACCGGCGATCATCTGGTTGCGGTCGAGAACACAACCTCGCGCCACAACATGGTCGTGTGCACGCTGTGCTCCTGTTACCCGTGGGAGGTGCTCGGCCTGCCGCCGGTCTGGTACAAGGCCGCGCCGTATCGCTCGCGCGCCGTCAAGGACCCGCGCGGCGTGCTCGCCGACTTCGGTATCGCGCTGCCGAAGGAAACCGAAATCCGCGTGTGGGATTCGACCGCCGAGACGCGCTTCCTCGTGCTGCCGATGCGGCCCGCCGGGACCGAGGGCTGGAGCGAGGCGCAACTCGCCGAGCTGGTGACGCGCGACTCGATGATCGGCACTGGCTTCCCGAAGACACCGGGCGCGCCGTCATGAACGGCGTGCACGACATGGGCGGCATGGACGGCTTCGGCAAGGTCGAAGCCGAGCCGAACGAGCCGGTGTTTCATGCCGACTGGGAAGCGCGCGTGATGGCGCTGGTGCGCGCGATGGGGGCTGCCGGCGCGTTCAACATCGACACGTCGCGCTTCTATCGCGAGGCGCTGCCGCCGCATGTCTATCTGTCGAGCTCCTATTACAAGAAATGGCTGCTCGGGCTGGAGAACCTGCTGGTCGACAAGGGCTTCGTCGCGCCGGATGAGGTGAAGGCCGGCCATGCGCTGAAGCAAACGAAGGCGCCAAAGCGCGGCAAGTTCACGCGCGATGACGTCGAGCGCATCATGGTGCGCGGCAAGTTCGGCCGCCCCGCTCCCGCGCCGGCCAAGTTCAAGGCGGGCGACCGCGTGCGCGCGAAGAACATCCATCCGGCAACGCATACGCGGTTGCCGCGCTACGTGCGCGGGCACATCGGCGTGGTCGAGCGCGATCACGACTGCCAGGTGTTTCCGGATTCGGCCTCGATCGAGGCGGGCGAGAACCCCCAGTGGCTTTACACGGTCGTGTTCGACTCGGCCGAATTGTGGGGCGCCGATGCCGACCCGACGGTGAAGATCTCGATCGACGCATTCGAGCCGTATCTGGAGGCCGTTTAGCTGGTCATCCCGGCCGAGCGAAGCGAGAGCCGGGACCCATAACCACGACTCTTTCAATTCAATGGACAGCCACTTCTACGCCTACATCCTCGCGAGCCGCAAACACGGGACGATATACATTGGCGTCACGAATGATCTCATCCGACGCGTCTATGAGCACGAGCAGAAATTGGTCCCAGGCTTCACCAAGGGACTATGACGTCCACAAGCTTGTGTACTATGAGGTTTTCGACGATCCGGAGTCTGCTATCGTGCGCGAGAAGCGTCTCAAGCGCTGGAAGCGGGATTGGAAGATCGAACTGGTCGAAGGGTCCAATCCCAATTGGGATGATCTTTATTCCGAGCTGACATAGAGGATCGTGGTTATGGATTCCGGCTCTCGCTCGCAAGGCTCGCTCGGCCGGAATGACCAGCAGGGCATTGATGCCGCCAGCGGCGCGCGCGCCGCGATCCCGGGCATTCCATGCGATGCCGAAGGGCCGGTGTTCCGCGAGCCGTGGGAGGCGCAGGCCTTCGCGATGACGCTCGCGCTGTATGAGCGCGGGCTGTTCACCTGGCCGCAATGGGCCGCGACGCTTGCCGACGAGATCAAGCGCGCGCAGGCGGCGGGCGATCCCGACACCGGCGAGACCTACTATCGGCATTGGCTCAACGCGCTGGAGCGGCTCGTGGCCGAGAAAGGCGTGACCGACGCGGCGACGCTCGCGCGCTATCAGCACGCCTGGGATCACGCGGCGGATCGCACGCCGCACGGCGAGCCGATCGAGCTGCAGCCGCAAGATTTTCATGACCACGACTGACGCACCATGCAAATGACGACGGCCAGGATCGGCGCAGCGACGATCACGCGCATCGAGGAAACCTACGGGCACTTCTTCGAAGCGAAGACATTCTTCGCCGACTGGCGCGACGAACTCGTCGCCGGGCACATGGACTGGATGGTGCCGGATCACTACGATCCGGCGAGCGGGTTCCTCAAGCTCAGCATCCACTCCTGGCTGATCGAGATCGGTGGCCGAAAAATCCTGATCGACACCTGCGTCGGCAATCACAAGTCGCGCAAGCATCGGCCGTTCTGGGACAATCTCAACACGCCCTACATCGAACGGCTCGCGGCGGCCGGCGCCAGCCCTGAGGACATCGACATGGTGATGTGCACGCATCTGCACGTCGATCACGTCGGCTGGAATACGAAACTGGACAATGGCCGCTGGGTGCCGACATTCCCGAATGCGAAGTACGTCTTCAACAAGGCCGACTACGACCATTTCCTCGGGATCGATCGCGATCTGGAGAAAGGCCCCGCAATCGGCGGTGCGCTACGCGACAGCGTGCTGCCGATCGTCGAGGCCGGGCTCTGTCAGATGGTCGACGGCACGGAGACGATCGAGGAGCATCTCTCGCTGACGCCCGCACCCGGACACTCGCCCGGCCACGTGCTCATCCACCTTGCCTCGCAGGGCCGCCAGGCGTTCTTCAGCGGGGACATCGTCCATCACGTCATCCAGGTCTATCACCCCGCCTGGAACAGCTTCGCGTGCCTCGATCAGCCGGCGGCCCGGCAATCGCGGCGGATGACGCTCGAAAAATGCGCCGGCTCGGGCGCGCTCCTGATGCCGCAGCACTTCGGCGCACCGCATCTGTGCCATATCGACGCCAAAGGCGACGGTTTCGTGCCGCGTTTCGCGTGAGCTTGTTTGCGCATGATCTTTTCCGAAAACCGGTACCCACTTTTCGGGATCATGCGCGGCGGTCAAACGCCGATGAGCCGCTCGCTCGCCATGTAGCCGGCGAGCAGCGCGACCCCGAACAACAGCACCACGACAGATGCCGCAACCTCGATGCCTCTGAGCGCAAGCGCGCCGTAGCCGGTGCGCGTTGCCGCGAGGCGCGCGGCGAATGCGGTGGCCGAGACGGTGAGCGTCGCGATTGCCGCGACGGTGATCGCGGTGCCGAGCCCCATCACGAAGGTCGCCGCGATGCCGGCCCAGAAGATGCCTTGCGCCAAGGCAAAGACCAACACCAGGACCGCGCCGGAGCACGGCCGCAGCCCGACCGCAACGATGGCCGCCAGTCCGCGCTTCCAGCCGCCGGGGCCGGCAAGCTGATCCGGCGTCGGCCCATGCGAGTGACCGGAATGGTCGTCGTGGCCGTGATGATCACGCGCATGGTCATGACCGTGACCATGATCGTGACCATGATGCGCGTGGTCGTGACCATGATGATCGTGGTGATGATGATGCCCGTGATGATGATCGTGCGCCTGCGTCGCGGCGGCGCCGACGCTTTTCGGCGCGCGCAGCGCGGCCCATTCGCGCAGAAAGCCCTTGCCCTTGACCCACAACAGCCGCGCGCCGATCGCGGCGATCAGCGCGTAGCTCACGATCTCGATCCAGTCCACGGCGCGTTTCATCGTCGTCGCCGTCGCGCCGAGCAGCGCCGCCGCGATCCCCACCAGCACGACCGCCACCAGCGCCTGCAGCATGGCGGAGAGGAACGACAGCGTCACGCCGCGCTTCCAGGTCTCTTCGTTGGCGACGAGATACGACGAAATCACCGCCTTGCCGTGGCCGGGGCCGGCAGCATGAAATATCCCATAGGCAAACGAGATACCCATCAGCAGCCAGACCGCGCTGCCGTCGGTCTTTGCGCTGCGGATCGTGCCGTTGAGCATGCGGTAGAATTCCGCCTGCTTCTGCATGATCCAGCCGGCGATGCCGTCGGGCGGCGGAGGCGCGGCCGGCGCACGCGGTGCGCCAAATGGATTCTGCGCGAAGGCGTCCGCAAGGCCGAATACGAGAAGCGCGCTGGCGATCAGCGCGACAAGGAGAAAAAGATGTGTCGCCTTGCGCCCCCCGGCCAAGGTGTTCACGGGCATCTCACCGTTATCTTGTTGGCGAACCGCGAGCCGTAATTGCTCGACGCTCCGAGGTTATTGAAGAACGCTTCGCCGGGCTGGCCTTGCGGCTTTGCCTGCGTGCCGCCTTCGCCCGGCCGCAGCGCGGCGATCTTGCACGCTGCCGGCGCGCCGGTGAGGCGCACGGGCTCCTTCTCGGCAAAGGAGAAGTCGACGAAATAGGTCGGATCGGCCACCTCGAAATCGAGGCTCTGCGCTTTCGCGGGCGCCGCAAGCGGCAGGGTGAAGTGCAGAGTGAGCAGCCCGTCGGTGAATTCGAGATAGTAATCGACCGGCGCGTTGAGGTCGGCCTTCTTGCCGTTGGCGCGCGCCACCGTGAAGTAGTCGAAATCCTTCAGTGATGACACGTTCACTTCGGCGAGCGGCGCCAACTCCTCGCGCGTGAACTTGCCTTTTTCCTTCGAGGCGAGGCCCTGCGTGGCAAAGGTCGAGAACATGTCGTCGAAGGTCCAGGCGTGACGCACGCCGGTCGCGGCGCCGTCCGTGCCGTAGACGACCTCGCTCTTGATCGTGACCCAGACATGCGGATGCGCTTGCGCCTGCCCGGCAGCGAAGAGCGCCAATGCGGCGGCGACGAAGCTGAGGAGTCGGATCATGATGGTCCTGCCGTGAAGGCGCGACCATAGCACCGACTGGGGCGGAAAGGAGGCCACAAGCGCGTGAGTCGAGTGAAGCGCAGGTGTGCCATGCAACCCTTTCGGCCCGGCCGAGTTTCACTCCGGAACAGGCTCCCGGAGGGACTTATGGCAAATTCGAGTTTCGAGACATTCAAGCAGGGCGGCGAGGCGATCGACAAAGCCGCGGAAAAGACCGGCCAGCAGGCCGGGACCATGTACGAGCAGGCGAAAACGACGGCGTCCGATGCCTACGACAGCGCCGCGGGCTACGCCGGTGACGCGGTCGCGCGGGTGCAGGACGGCGCTTCAGACCTGGACGACATGGTGAGCGAGCAAGTCGGCCGGCATCCGAAGGCCATGGTGGCGCTCGGCGTCGGGATCGGCTTCGCGCTCGGCATCCTGTTCGCGACGTCGCGGACCCGGGAGCCGAGTTGGCGCGACTACGCCAAGTGGGATCGCTAAACGCCTGCGGCACCTCCGTCGGCGCGCGGGTCGTGCGCGCCCTCGAACGTCCCGTCCGGATGCAGCACCACGGCGCCGGCGTGGCCCATCGTGTCGGAATAAGCGTCGGGCAATACCTCGACATCGTGACCGGCGGATAACAGCCGGTCGATCAGGCCTTCGGAAAAGCGCTGCTCGAGCCTCAGGTTCGTGTGCGACGAGCCCCAGGTGCGGCCGAGCAGCCAGCGCGGCCGATCGATGGCTTGCTCCAGCGGCACGCCATAGAGCACGTGACGCGTGAACAGCGCGGCCTGGCTTTGCGGCTGGCCGTCGCCGCCCATCGCGCCGTAGGCCATCACGCGTCCGTCACGCAGCACGGCGAGCGCCGGATTGAGCGTATGGAACGGCTTGCGCCCCGGCTGCAGCGGGTTCACGGCGCCCTTTTCGAGCGAGAAGCTCGCGCCGCGGTTCTGCATCAGCACGCCGGTGCGCGGCAGGACGCAGGCCGAACCGAATTCCCAATAGAGCGACTGGATGTACGACACGACGAGGCCGGAGGAATCCGCCGCGCCCATCCAGATCGTGTCGCCGTCGCCGGGAGGCGCCGGCCAGCGCGCCGCCTTGCTGCGGTCGATCCTGGCCGCCTCGGTGTCGAGGAATGATTTTTCCAGATAGCGCGCGGGCGGATCGCTGAGGCGTTCGGGATCGGTGACGAAGCGGTCGCGCACGCGGAAGGCGCGCTTGGTCGCCTCCACCAGTCCGTGGACGTGATCGAAGCTCTCGGCTTGCGCCACGCGCAGCCGGTCGAACAATGCGAGGATGATCAGCGAGGCCAACCCTTGAGTCGACGGCGGCGTGTTGTAAAGCGTGCCCGCCTGGATCGAGACAGCAAGCGGCTCGCGCACGACCGCCTGGTAGCCGCTCAGATCGGCGCGCGTCACCGGTGAGCCGATGGTCTCCAGATCGGCCGCGATCTCGCGCCCG
>Ga0207682_10001459_pt1 | contig 10925 bp, 9 predicted proteins | sample KBSM63metaG_FD_184332 | JGI IMG/M metagenome (GOLD analysis project Ga0207682, IMG submission 184332) | Miscanthus rhizosphere microbial communities from Kellogg Biological Station, Michigan, USA - KBS M6-3 metaG (SPAdes) (version 2) | ecosystem: Host-associated > Plants > Roots > Rhizosphere >... | reverse complement strand
GCGGCAAGGCGCAGGGCTGGGTCACCGCGGAATATGGAATGCTTCCTCGGGCGACGCACACGCGCGGCAACCGCGAGGCGGCGCGAGGCAAGCAGTCGGGCCGGACGCAGGAAATCCAGCGGCTCATCGGCCGCTCGCTGCGCGCCGTGGTCGACCTGCCCAAACTCGGCGAGCGCCAGGTGATCGTCGACTGCGACGTGATCCAGGCGGACGGCGGGACTCGGACTGCCTCGATCTCCGGCGGCTGGGTGGCGCTCCGAATCGCAATCGACAAGCTGCTGCAGGCGAACGCAATTCCTGCCGACCCGATCCGCACCCAGGTCGCGGCCGTCAGTTGCGGCATCCACAACGGCACCGCTGTTCTGGACCTCGACTATGACGAGGACTCGACTGCGGGCAGCGACGGCAATTTCGTGCTCACCGCCGACGGCGCGATCGTCGAGGCGCAGCTGACCGCGGAGGGCGAGACCTTCGACGAGGAAGGCCTTCTGCGCCTGCTTCGCCTCGCCTTTTGGCGCGCGTTTCAGCATGACGCGTTCGCCACCGCCAAAGCTGCGGCCTATTCTTCCATCCTCACTTTTTTCCCCACCCTGCTGCTGATCGGTTCCGTGCTGGCCACTTCGCGTAATACCGAGGTTTACCTGCGCGAAATTTCCGACGCGCTGGGCAAGATTCTTCCCGCGGGCGGAGCCACCGCGCTGGCGTACCTGAGGGGCACAACCCAGCGTTCGGTGGGCGTGCTGGTGACCGCCTCGCTGATTACGCTGTGGACCGGTTCCGGAGTCATGATTTCCTGGATGGAAGGGTTTCGCCGATGCTATGAGCTGCCCAAGAGCTGGGGGCTGGTGAAGGAGCGGCTGGTACCCGGGGCCGACATGGAGCAGGTTCGCACTGCCGCCAAGCTTGCCAAGGCGGATCTCGTCAGCCAGATCGTCGGCGAATTCCCGGAACTTCAGGGTACTCTCGGGGGCTACCTCGCCGAGGCTCAGGGACAGCCGAAGTCGGTGGCGAATGCCATTCGCGAGCATTACCGCCCGGCGGGACAGGGCGACGAGGTTCCGACCGATCCAACAACCGTCGCCGTCAACATCGCCGACCGACTTGATACGCTGGTTGCCTTCTTCTCGATCAACGAGAAGCCAACCGGTTCGCGAGATCCGTTCGCTCTTCGACGGGCTGCTTTGGGCTTCCTCCAGATCCTGACGAAGAACGGCCTGCGCCTGCCGCTGTCGGACGTTCTGGTGCAGGCTGCGGTACTCCTGATCGTCTCGCGCCTGGGGGCGATCGATACGGTGCGCTTCCCCGACCTTCTCGAGCCCGATGACGACGAGCACGAGATCACCGCCGAGGTCGGATCATTCACCTACAGGCACGGCGATCGAGTGGTCGTCCGCTGGAAGTCGGACAAGACGCCCAAGATCGAGCGCGGCCAGATCATCGAGGAAGCGACCGGAATAGCCGAGGCGATCCTCGAATTCCTCGAAGACCGGTTGAAGGTTCAGCAGCGCGAAGCGGGCGTTCGCCATGACCTGATCGACGCCGTATTCGCGCTAGGCGACGAGGACGACATCGTTCGCTTGCTGGCCCGAGTGAAGGCGCTCCAGGCATTTGTCGGAACGGACGACGGTGCCGACCTCCTCACCGGATATAAGCGCGCCGCGAATATTCTACGGAAGGAAAAGTGGGAAGAGCGGCGCGAGCCTCGCTCGCAATCTTACAATCCGCTTCTCGAAGAAGCCGAGCTGGACGAGGCGCTGGACGTCGCCGAACCGCGCGCCAAGCAGGCCGTCGAAGAGGAGGACTTCGAGCGCGCCATGAAGGTGCTTGCGTCGCTCCGGAAGCCGGTGGACGCCTTTTTCGACAAGGTGACGGTCAACGATCCGGATCCCGCCAGGCGCGAACGGCGGCTCAACCTCCTCGCGCGGCTGCGCGATGCGGTGAACCGCGTCGCAGATTTCTCGAAGATCGAGGGCTAGGGCCTATAGCGGCCGTTCGTCCGAGAGGTCGCCGCGGTCCTTGGCGGCGGCCGCTCGAAGGCTGTCGCGTTCGCGCCACTCCTTTTCCTGGCCCGACCAGTGCTTCTCACGATCTTCGAGCCGCTGGCGCTCGTCGTAGTAGCGCGTCTTCCATTTCTTCCGGCCACCGGATGTCAGGAAGAGGCCGACCAGCATTCCAAGGACGAATACCAGCGCAACAATAATCCACTGCTCGTGGGTGAAAATCGACATTGCGCGATCCTTCGATTGTTCCGTTCGGGTAACAAAGGCGGGAACGGCTAATGGTTCCAATCAGGAAAAACGGAAACCGCCCGCGTCTCTCGACGCGGGCGGCACCCCCCACCAGTCAGTTGGATCAAGCGTTCAGGAAGTTGTCGCTGATCGCGCAGGCGGCCGGACCCAAGATCACGATGAACAGGGTCGGCAGGATGAACAGGATCAGCGGAACGGTCATGATCGCCGGAAGACGCGCTGCCTTTTCCTCGGCACGCATCATGCGCTCGTTGCGGAACTCGGCCGACAGAACGCGCAAAGCGGAGGCCAGCGGAGTACCGTACTTCTCGGTCTGGATCATGGTCGTGACGACGCCGCGAACAGCGTCCAGGTCGACACGCATGGCCAGGTTTTCAAAAGCCTGGCGGCGTTCGGCGAGGAAGCCCAGCTCGATGGCAGTCAGACCGAACTCGTCGCCCAGCTCCGGATAGGCCTTGCCCAGTTCCTTGGCGACGCGGCCGAAGGCGGCATCGACGGTAAGACCGGCTTCCGCGCAGATGACCAGAAGGTCGAGCGCATCGGGCAGACCCTTGCGCACCGCGTGCGAGCGCTTGGTGACCTTGTTCTTCAGCCAGATGTCGGGCGCCTTGTAAGCGCCGACCAGGACGCCGGCGACGGTCATGTAGCGGCGCAGCCAGGACCAGTCGGGGAAATAGTCCACGACATAGATCATGACGACGGCCGTAAGGCCCAGCACCACCGGCAGCAGGAAGCGCGCGGCGATGATGAAGAAAGCGAGATCCTTCGTGCGGATACCCGCCTGCATCAGTCTGGTCTGGACCCTCTTGATCTGGTCGTCCTGAAGCATCTTGAAGTTGCCCAGGATCGAGCGGACCCGGTCCGCCGCCTGATTGCGGTTGCTCAGCTTCTTGCGCTTGTTGGTCGACGCGACGATGCCCGCCTTGAGCTGCTCGCGGCGCTCGTTGAGCGCTTTGACGCGGCGCGCCATCGGATCCTTGACCGTGGTGGCGGCATAGATGGCGGTGAGAACCGCCATGGTCGCGATCCCGCTGAGGATCGTCGCCACCATGATGACGTCGAAACCGAGAAGGGTGGGGCCTGCAGGCTGCATGATCTACTCGTCCCCCCTTAGATCTCGAAGTTGACCATCTTGGCCATGATGAAGCCGCCGATGCTCATCCAGATGAGCCCGCCAAGGCCGGCCACGATCAGACGCTGGTCCGTGAAGAACTTGCCCATGTAGTCGGGGTTCATCAGGTAAACGAGCGTGAACACGATGAAGGGCAGCGAGCCGACGATGTAGGCGGAAGCCTTGGATTCCGAGCTCATGGCGCGGATCTTCAGCTTCATCTGGGCGCGCTTGCGAAGCACGTCGGCCAGGTTCGAAAGAGTCTCGGCAAGGTTGCCGCCGGTCTCGCGCTGGATCGCCAGCGTGATGACGAAGAACTGGAATTCGGGCGTGCCGAGCCGGTCCGCAGTGTCCTGCAGCGCGGCCTCCATGGTTCGGCCGATCTTCATCTTGTCCGAAACCGCGCGGAATTCGATGCCGACCGGGCCGCCGATCTCGCCCGCGACGATGCCGAGGGTCTCTGTGATCGGAAGGCCGGACCGAAGGCCGCGAACCATCAGTTCGATCGCGTCCGGGAAGTTCGAATTGAACTTTGCGACACGCCGCTTGATCATCTTGCCGACGACGAAGTGCGGCAGGCCGATACCGACGAAAAGACCGAGGAACAGCGCAAGCAGGAAAGGCATTCCGCGCATCATCAGCGCGACCATCACGAATGCCGCGAGGCCGAGTGAGATCATCAGATACTTCGACAGCGTGATGTCGCGGCCGGTCATCTCGAGCCGCTTGCGCAGCAGCGCCGGCCTCGGGATGATGGTCGAGGCGATGCCTTCGACCCTGTTCGTGCTGCGATTGGCGAAAAGCTTGCGGATCTGCGCCTGAGCGTTCGCGGCGATGACGTCGCCGTGACGCTCCTTGATCATTTCGACGCGGCGCTTGACCGCCTTCGATGCGGACGGCCCGCTCATTGCCGTGTAGGCCAGGAAAAGCGCTCCAGCGCCGCCCAGGGCTATGATGATGGTCAAAAGCATTCGACCGTCCAATCCTTCTCAGGGGTGCGCAGCCGGTGGCCGCGCCCGCCTATTACGCCGCCTTCGCCTTCGGCTTGGGAAGCATCGACTTCAGGTTGTCGACGAGCGACTTGGCGCCGCCGGCCGAAGCATCGGCGCCTGCCGCACCGTCCTCCGTCGCATGGCTCAGGACCATGCCGGACAGAGTGGTGAACGGCGCGGCCATCTTGCCCGTGGCGACTTCCGCCATTGGCTTGCCGAGCTTCGCGGCCTGGGCAGCGAGCTTTCCGTCATGCGGGATGACGATGTCGACGTTGCGCTCGATAGACTGCTCGAAGTCCTTGCGGCTGATCTCCAGCGCGCCGCCCGAAGGCAGGCCGTTCGCAACCACGATGACCTTGGTCTGCGGAGCGTTCGACTTCAGCCAGGCGAGGATGCGGATGGTATCGCGAGTCGCTGCGAGCGTGAGCTCGGCCACGACCACGGCAACGTGCGCATCGTGCACCATGTGCGGATACTGGATCAGCATGTGGCGCGGCAGATCCAGCACCGTCGATTCGAACGCGTTCCGCATTTCTTCCTGAAGCTGGAAGAAGGCGGTGCCGTCCGTGATCAGCGGCTGGTGGATCGGAGCTTCGGCCGACAGGACCGAGAGACGCTCGTTGGCCCGAACCATCGCGCGCTCGATGAACAGTCCGTCGATGCGGCTCGGGTTCTCGATCGCATCAGTGAGACCGCGGCCCGGCTCCAGGTCGAGCGCGAGTGCGCCGGTCCCGAAGTGGATGTCGAGGTCCAGCAAAGCGGTCGAGCGATGCGCCTTCTCGCCAAGCTGCCACGCGAGCGAAGTCGCGATGGTCGAGGCGCCGACCCCGCCGCGGACGCCGATGACGGCGGCCATGATGTGCGGCTTGTCAACCTGCGCTTCGCCGCGCGGACCCGACAGGATCGTCTGCGCATTCGCGAACGTGTCGCGCAGATGATCGACGGTGAACGGCTTCAGCAGATAGTCGTGGATGCCGCTCGCAACGAGGTCGCGATAGAGGCGGACATCGTTGACCTGGCCCGAAGCGATGACGATCGTGCCCGGCTCGCAGACTTCCGCGAGGGCGTTGATGTCGTTCAGCGGGTCGGCCGATTCCGAAAGGTCCACGAACAGGATGTTCGGGCTCGCGGAAACGGAGAGCGACTGCACCGCATTGCGGAGCCCGCCCTTGTTGACCTTCTCGGGAGACCAGCCGTGCTCGACCGCAACCGGCCGAAGCATGTCGGCGGTGGCGTCGTCGCAGACGAAAGCCTGGAACGGATCGCGCAATCCAGCGCGTGCCTGGAACGGGGCGTTCATTACTTGCTGCCTCCCGACTTGGTGCTGATGTCCTTCAGGCCCTTGGTGCCGGTCGGCTCCGAGGACTTGTAGACGCTCACGGCCTTGGTGCCGGTCGTGACATCGGAGACGCTGTCGCCGCTGTGGCCGTGAACCAGATCCTCAGGATTGGCGACCATCGCCGCGAGGTTCGAGTTCACTGCGCAGCCGAGGTTCGGCATCATCCTGTTGTTGTAATCGGGCTGAGACGGCCGCTCCCAGTTCGGGCAGTTCGGAACGCTCGCCACGTTGCGGCTGACGACCACGCGAACATTGCCCGGACCGACGGCACCGGCGGTAACCGGGGAGCCGTCCGAGACGAGCATGCCGTAGTTGGCCGCAATGCCGGCGACCTGCGAGCGAGCACCTTCGGAGTAGGCGCCGCCTTCGATATAGATGCTGTCGCCGTAGCGCAGGTCCAGGCTGCGGAACCACCCGTCGAGGCGGGCGGCCTCCGACGGAGCGAGCGTTCCGCCGGGAGCAGCTGCATCGAACACATAGTCCGCGCGGCTGACGACCGGTACGTTCACGATCGCGACGCCGGCCTCGGGATCCGGTCCCGGATGGTAGGCGCAGCCGGAAAGCGCCGCTGCGACAAGCAGAAGTGCAGACTTAGAAGCCATCGTGGCATCCTTTCTGATGAAGCGGCGGATCACAGCTTGAACCCCGGAGTTGCGGCGGCCGCGCCGGCACCGAAGGCCGGGGCAGGAGCGGGCGCCGGAGCCGCCGGACGGCCCTGGCTGCTGTAGGTCTGGCCTTCCCAGACCCGCGTCGCGTCGGACGGCATGCGAAGCCCGTCATGCGGCGCGGCAAGCTGGCTGGAGACCGGCCGCACGAGATACGGCGTGACGATGATCACCAGTTCCGTTTCGGACTTGCGGTACCGCGTCGAGCGGAACAGCGCGCCCAGGATCGGCAGGTCGCCGAGGAACGGGGCCTTGTTGATGTCGTTAGTCGCCGAGTTGCGCAGCAGGCCTGCGATCATGAAGCTCTGGCCCGAGCCCAGCTCCACCGTGGTCTCCGCGCGACGCGTCGTCAGCGCCGGAACCGTGAAGTCACCGGTTTTGACGCTGCCTTCGTTCGACAGCTCGCTGACTTCCGGGCGCACGCGCATTGAGATCCGGCCGTCGGCAAGGACGATCGGGGTGAAGGCCAGGCCGACACCGTACTGCTTGTACTCGATCGAGATCGAGCCGAGCGACTGCGAGATCGGGATCGGGAATTCGCCGCCGGCCAGGAAGCTGGCGGTTTCACCCGAAAGCGCCGTCAGGTTCGGCTCGGCGAGCGTGGTCACCAGGCCGTCCGTTTCGGCAAGGTCGATCGCGCCGGCGATGTCGAGGCCGAACAGCTTCCCGGCTGCACCGATCGTGGTGCCGTTCAGGATCTGGTTCACGCCGAATGGCGAGGAACCCGGACCGCTGGTGGCATTGTCGCCCTGGCCGATACCGAACTTGAAGCCGCTGGTCGCATCGCTGCTGAGAAGGTTGACGCCGACCTGCTTGAGCAGCGAGCGGTTCACCTCGGCGATCTTGACCTTCAGGTTCACCTGAAGCGGGGTCGCCGTCTTCAGCCGGTTGATGACGCAGATCTTGCACATCGCGCCTTCTTTGGAGAAGTCGACGCCCGGGTTCAGCTCGCGCAGAGCCAGCTGATTGGCCACGGCGGCGTCCTCCGGAGAGGCGACGGTGCCCTGCAGGATCGCGGTCTGCCCGACGGTCACAACGCGAACTTGGGAGTCCGGCATCGCAGCCCGCATCACCTCGTTGATCGAGGGGAGGTTCTGGCTGACGCGAACGTTGGCGCCGTAGACGACCGATCCGTCGGCCGCGGTGGCGATGACCGTCGCTTCGCCGAACTCCTTGCCGAACAGATTGATCTGCTTGGGGTTCGTGACGTGAACGTCCGCAACGGTGGGGTTCGAGGTCCACACGTCCGCAACATTGCGCGGAAGGCGGATCATCTGACCTTCACCGACCGACAGCTGGATCTCCTGGCTAGGACGATAGCTGCGGCTGGACTGAGCGGCCGCCGGGGCCGAGGCCGCCACCGTGCCGAGGCCGACGGCCAGGGCGACGAAGGCGGTGCCGAGACGAACCCGGCGGGTCTTGGAACGACTGGTCATTTTAGCGAGCTCCCACCGGAACGACGGTGACACTGTTGCCGCGAGCGATACGGACGACCGGACCGGCCGGCGTAGCTGCGGAACCTGCAAGTGCGTTGCCGCCCTGGCCGCCGGCCGAGGCCGGCGTACGGGAAGGAACGCTACGACGCTGGAAGCGCGAAACGTCGCCGCCAGTCGAGTAAGTTGTATTGGTATCGATCGGACGATTGGCGACCGCGAGAAGCATCTGGCGCTCCTGCGCGGGGTTGGTGCCCTCCGGCACTCGGACGTCACCCGAAGCAATCGCACGCTCGAGCTCCGCCGTATTGTCGGCGATCGAGCGAAGCGACAGCGACAGCTGGCCGACGCTTTGCGCAACCGCGATCTTCTCGGCGATGCGCGGAGTGGCTTCCAGCGTGACGTTGGAGAAAGTGCGAACCTCGGTCTTGCCGTCTTCGCCCTTGCTGTCGATGCGCTGGTCGGTCGCGAGGACACGGACATTGCGCACGACGGTCTCGGAGACCTTGAGCGGCGGGCCTTCACCGCCGCCGACTTCCTGCGTCAGGACGATGTCCACGCGGTCACCCGGGAAGACGAAGCCGGCGACGCCGGACGAAGCGTTGACGGGAACCGTGACGGCACGCATGCCGGGGCCGAGGGCAGCGGCGAGGAAGCCGCGATCCTGCGGACCGACGAGAGCGCCACGAGTCAGCGGTTGACCGGCGGTGATGGGATAGCGAACGACCGTACCCAGCAGCTTGGACATGTCCGCTTCCGGCTGTCCTTCCGTGTAGTACGCGCTCTGCATCATCTCATTCGGCCAAGGCTGAAAGGTGAGGCTTTCCGCGTCGATGATGGTGCCGACCGGCAGCGCCTTGCGCGCAACCAGCACCTTGGGTCCGACGGGAACGGCCTGCGTGGCCGCTGCTGCCTGCGCCTGCTCGGCGCCTGCCCCCGCGAACATGTTCTTGGCCATGATTGCGGTCACTGCCGCGATCACCAGCGCTCCGACGAGCAGCATGATCTTCTTAACATTCATGGCGAAATCGCCTCCCCTTCTCGGGCCCCAGTACGCTGACAGACATCAGGCAAATTGGTTAAGAAACCGTTGGATAAGAATGACGAGGCCTCCGAAGGCGATTGCGACGCCGTACGGAACCTCCGGTTTTCCGGGCTTTTTCTTGGCCCGGTGAAGCACCAGGACCACCGCGGTGAGCACGCCGCCGCCGATCGACATCCAGATCAGGAAGTTGACCGTCATGACGGGCGAGAACCACAGGGCCAGCGCTGCGGCGAGCTTGACGTCACCGCCTCCCATCATCCCGGCGTAGAACGCCCCGGCGAGCAGGACGAAGACGCCGGCAGCGACTGCGACCTGGATCGCGGCATCGGGCCACGGCTGCAGCCCGACCGATAGCCAGTAGACCGGCGCGAGCAGCGCAATAGCCAGGTTCAGCCGGTTGGAAATGGTGAAGGTACGGATGTCGACGACCGCCGCGTAGATCAGCGCGATCGCGAGAAGCCCGGCCAGAATTTCGGTAAATGCCCCGTTTGTCATGACGCGAGACCTAGACGTCAGGGCTTTCCAAACCGTAACCGGCGGCACGAATGCAACATTTCGACGTCCTGATAGTCGGTGGCGGGATCGCCGGAGCAAGCCTTGGCGCGGAGATCGCGGGGCAGGTTCGAACGGCCATCATCGAGGCGGAAGGGCACTGCGGGATGCATGCGACCGGCCGGTCGGCTGCCTTCTGGCTCGAAAGCTACGGCGGTCCCCATGTCGCGGTGCTGAGCGCGGCATCCCGGGCATTCCTTGAGAGTCCGCCGGCTGATTTCTCCGACCACGGCTTTCTGCGTCAGCGGGGCGCGGTTCACCTGACCCAGGACAAGCTTCCGGAGCTTCCGGAGGGCGTTGCGTCGCGTGTTGTCGAGCGTGATGAGCTGGAGCGGCTGGTCCCTGGTATCCGGCCGCAGTGGCAGCGAGCGTTACTGGAGCCGGGATGCGCCGACATCGACGTGGCGGGATTGCACGCTTCCTATCTTCGCAAGTTCCGCCGCGAGGGCGGAACGCTCGCGAATGACGCGAGGCTGGAGTCCGCGACCTTTGCGGACGGGATCTGGACGGTTCGTCTCGCCGACGGTTCGGAAGTCGCCGCAGCCGTTCTCGTCAATGCCGCCGGCGCGTGGGCCGACCCGGTGGCCAATGCCTGCGGTGTGGGACCGATAGGCATTGCGCCGAAGAGACGGACGATGGTTCAGCTTCGGGTCGGGCGATCAGGGCTTCGCGATCTGCCCCTGGTCGACGACGCGGCCGGAACCTTTTACTTCAAGGGCGAGGGCGATCGGAGCATCTGGCTGAGCCCTCACGACGAGATCGAAAGCGGCCCTTGCGACGCGGCGCCGGAGGAAGTGGACGTCGCGACCGCAATCGACCGGTTCGAGCAAGTGGTCGACTGGCCTGTCGAGGCGGTGGAGCGCAGCTGGGCCGGCCTCCGGAGCTTCGCCCCCGATCGCGTCCCGGTCTACGGTTTCGACGCTGATTCTCCGTCGTTCTTCTGGTGCGTTGGACAGGGCGGATTCGGCATTCAAACAGCGCCCGCCGCGAGCGGGTTGGCCGCAAGCTTGCTTCTGGGCCTGGCGAAGCCCGCCTATCTCGACCGGATCGATGCTCGGGTTTATTTCGCTGGACGGTTCCAAGCGGATTAATTCTTCCGTTGCTGCAACGACTTGAAGTTTACGGCGAAGCGAATGGTGACGCCGTCCGGCGACTGGAACCGTGCTGGCGGCAGCGGCCCACGGGTCTACTCTTCGGAAGTTCGGGGAGGGGACAATTTAGTGAGCATGAGCAGCATCTTCAGGTTCGGTTCGCGCGACATCGCGATCGATCTGGGGACCGCCAATACGGTGGTCTACGTGAAGGGGCGGGGGATCGTGATGCACGAGCCGTCTGTGGTCGCCATGGAATGGCACAATGGCCTCCGCAAAGTCCGCGCGGTCGGCGACGATGCGAAGCTGATGATGGGCAAGACGCCCGAGAACATCAAAACCATTCGGCCGCTGCGGGCCGGAGTGATCGCCGACCTGGAGGTCGCCGAGCAGATGATCAAGCATTTCATCAGCAAGGCGCAGGCGGGAGGAAGTCGCTTCACGAGCA
>Ga0207682_10001457_pt1 | contig 10929 bp, 10 predicted proteins | sample KBSM63metaG_FD_184332 | JGI IMG/M metagenome (GOLD analysis project Ga0207682, IMG submission 184332) | Miscanthus rhizosphere microbial communities from Kellogg Biological Station, Michigan, USA - KBS M6-3 metaG (SPAdes) (version 2) | ecosystem: Host-associated > Plants > Roots > Rhizosphere >... | reverse complement strand
CTTCTCGTCGACCGCGAAGCAGTAGTGCCCGCGGTTGATCTGGCCGACGAGGATGCGCGACCAGTCGCCGAATTTGAGATTGGCGAAGGCCGGTTTCACCATGAGATGGCTGACCGCGAGCCCAAGAGCGGCGGCGGGATTGGCCGGCTTGAAGATGCGCAGCGTAGCGTCGGGCATGGGTGTTCCCCTCGGGGCGGAATGCCGCAAGGCCGTAAGGGGTTAGTCGCGACAGGGGAGACGCGGGTTCAGGGTGACGGGCGTGGCGCGATGCCTTACAACGCCGGCAACAAAAAGGGAGGCACGCCTTGCTGAACAAGCCGAACGTTCCGGTCATCGCGATCGAGGAGCACTATTCCGACCCCGAGCTGCTTGCGCGGTTCACCGGGCGCGACTCGTTCGCGCCGCCGCATGTGCTGAAAGCGCTGGACGATACCGGCGAGGCGCGGCTGAAGGACATGGACGCCTGCGGCATCGACGTGCAGGTGCTCTCGCACACAGCGCCGTCACTGCAGAAGGTTTCCGATGGCGCCGTCGAGCTGGCGCGCCGCGTCAACGACCGGCTTGCCGAGATCGTGAAGCGCGAGCCGAAGCGTTATGCCGGCTTCGCCGCTCTGCCGACCAGCGATCCTGCGGCCGCTGCCGACGAGCTTGCGCGTTGCGTGGAGAAACTCGGCTTCAAGGGCGCGATGATCCACGGCCTCGCGCACGGACACTTCATCGACGACCAGCGCTACTGGCCGATCTTCGCGCGCGCCGCGGCGCTCGACGTGCCGATCTACCTGCACCCCTCGATGCCGCACGAGGCGGTGATCGATGCCTATTACAAGGAATACGCCAAGGATTTTCCGGTGCTGCTGCGCGCCGCGTGGGGCTTCACGGTCGAGACCGCGACGCTCGGCGTGCGCCTCGTGCTGTCCGGGCTGTTCGAGAAGCACGCGACCAAGTTCATCCTCGGCCATCTCGGCGAGGGGCTGCCGTTTCTGTTGTGGCGCATCAACAACGGGCTCGCGCGGCCGGGGCAGAAGCCGGTCCAGTTCCGCGACATTTTCTCTTCGCATTTTTCCGTGACGACAAGCGGATTCTTCTCCGATCCGGCGCTGTTGCTGTGCGTGCAGGAACTCGGCATCGACCGGATACTGTTCGCGGTCGACTATCCGTTCGAGGCGAATGCGCCGGGTCCGGCGTGGCTCGCGCGCGTGCCGCTGTGCGACGAGGACAAGGCGAAGATCGCGAGCGGCAATGCAAAGCGGCTGCTGAAGATGTAACGCGGGTGAGCAAAATTGTCCGCGATCTTTTGGCGAATTTTCGACGACGCAACAGCCGCGCTTCAACGACTACCTGTTAGGACAGGTGCGGGTGGAACGCATGAGAGGGCGCGGTAGTTGTCAGGCGTCATGCTGACGTTCAAACCGAAAATGGCGGCCGAGAACCGGCGGCGCAGCGAGCGCCTCGCGATGCGCGGGCTCGCCAGGATACAGACAGCGACCGGCTCGCTGCCGCGCGACTGCTGGATCTCCGACATTTCCGACGGCGGCGTGCGGCTGCATGCCGAGGTCGATGTGCCGGAGGAGTTTATCCTCGTGCTGCCCGGCGGCCGCCGCGACTGCCGCGTGGTGTGGCGGCTGGGTCACGAGGTCGGTGCGGAATTCATCGACGCCGCTGCGCCGGGTTTCGCGCGCCGGGTGGCCGACGGCCAATAGTTCGCCGCAGCCCATTGCTTTCCGAGCGTGCCTCCGAATCCGGAATTTCCAAAGCCCGGGCTTCCGCTGCCAAAACTACCAGGGCCCCTGATTTCCAAATCCGTTGTTGAACGACGACGTCGCGGCCTGTTTCGCGCCGCCACGGCCTTGTGCTGACGCGCGAGGCGCGCTTGGCGCGCTCTTTTGGCGGCGGCGAGCTTTCCGGCGCGCTCCTCTTTGGCGGCGGCGCGATCGGCTTCGCTCCGTGCAGGCCGCGGGCTCGGCGAGCGGCCCGCCGACCGGCGCTTCAGCCACCGGCACTATCGCTTCCTCACGCGGCGCCGCGATCGCGATCGGCGCTGCTCGTCTCGGGCTCCATCTCCGGCACGAGCGGAATGGCCCAGGCTTCGGCGCCGACCGGCGCGGACTTTATTTCGACGACGCGCAGAGGAGGGGGCGGCGCGATATGTGGCCCCGGCGTCTCGATCACTGCGACGCGCTGCCCCGTTTGCGGCGGCGCCGCCTGTCCGCGCCGTGCGAGATCGAACTGAAGGGAGGCGACGCGGCTTCCCTGCGCGACGCGGAACGTGGCGACCGCGGCGAACGCGATCATCAGCCGCCCGATCACTGCGACAAACGCGGCGAAGACCGCGCGAATATCGGGCAACATCTTACCGCCCTCGCGATGCCTGCCCCGTCGGATTCGAGACCGGTAGGAACATCGCGAGCGCCGTTGGCGCCGGCGGCATGCCTGACGATGGTCCATCCTGAACGAACGGTGAATATCTGAGTCGCCGGACCGGAGGGAATCCCCCGCGCGACCGCCGCTCACCAGAGCGTAAGCGCCTTGCCGATGTCGTAGATCGCGGCTCCGGCAGCCAGCGCCACGAAGGCCGCAATCACCAGACCGACGACGATCCCGAGAGTTGCGCGCTGCGCAACCTCGACGTCATGATGGAGCCGATTGGTGACCATGGTGGTGTCCCGTCCCGGACAGCAGTCGCCCCTGCCTGTACTCTAGATAGGCCTGTTTTGGTGCGTCCGGTATAGGTGGGCCCACGCCCTGCCGCCGGTCAGGCATGCGCCCGGCGCGGCTCTTGGGAATCGTTTTGCGGCCGAAAATGCCGGCCGAAAACCGCTTTCCCCTCTTCGGCGCGATGCGCTAGTGCTGGGACGCGCCCGCGCGCCGGGCCCGTAGCTCAATGGTTAGAGCCGGCCGCTCATAACGGTCTGGTTGGAGGTTCGAGTCCTCCCGGGCCCACCACGAACTCGTGGTGGTTGTATATAATAGAGAATACTCGTATAATCTCCCGCAATTTCCGCCACTTCGCGCGCCATCGAGAAAATCTCTGTGTCTCAATAATGCGCAGTTATGCCCGTCCGGGCAGCGTGTCTCTGCCTCCGGAATTCTGTTTCCCGGCGAGCTGGCCGGCAGCTATCCAGAGACTCGTTCGAGTCTCACCGGCCTCCCAAGCGACGGGTTCGCATGGGAACGGAGACGGGCTCGAAAGCTGGACAGCGAGCCGTTGGTCGTAGTGTCAGTCTGCTTGTGGGCAGGGCTGTGCGAGAGCCATCCGGCTGCGCCGCGACTCGCCTCAAAGCAACCTCTACCCTAATATCCGAGCTAGCGCTGATCGCGCGGGTCAGCATGCGACTGAACGGGAGGCACGTAATGACCTTGTCTTCAACACTGAGCCGCCGCGAGCTCCTCAGCACCGCTCTTTCGGCAGGCGCCGCATCTCTACTCGGCGCGGCGACGCCGTTAAATGCGCAAGGAGCAGCAGGCACCGTGAATTTCACCGCATGGTCTGCGGCCGTTGATCAGGTCAAGAGCCACATCAGCGCGTTTGAGAACGCGACTAAGCTGAAGGTCAACTATGAGAACTTCCCGTGGGCTCAGTATCGCACCTCAGTAGTCACGCGGCTCGTTGGCAATGCGCCGATGGACGTCATGTGGGTGAGCGACGCGTGGCTGCCGGAGTTCGCCGAAGCGCAGTGGCTAGCCCCGATCGATGACGTGCCCGAACTGATGAAATATAACGCGGATGCGGCGTCCTATTGCACGCAATCAATGACCTATAAGGGCAAGCAATATGGGTTGTCATATTACGGCGATCACATGTCATTTGTCTGCAACACGGACATCATGCAGCGCGCCGGCATCGATAAGCCTCCCGCAACTTGGGACGAGGTCGTGCAGGCTTCGTTGAAGATCAAGCAGGCCGGCATCGTTGAATACCCGATGTTGCTCGCGCTCGCGATCGACACCTGGCTGATCGAGTTCGTGAGTGCGATGGTGTTTTCTCACGGCGGACGCTTCATCGACCCACAAGGCGCGCCGATCATGGCTGAGCCCGGCCGTGGCGCAGTTGAGGCGGCGGCGTGGATCCGTGACGCGATCCATACCCACAAGATCCTCTCGCCCGGCGCGATTGAAACGCCCGATATCAATGCGCTGCGTGCGTTCGGCGCGGGCCAACACGCCTTCTACATCGTGCCGACTTACCGGCTGCGCGCACTCAACGATCCCTCGCAGGCGACGGCGGCCGGCAAGATCCGTCCAGCCCTCATGCCACGCGGGCCGAAAGCTGCCGCCAGCGCGACCTGCGGATGGATTCGTTTCTATGGGCTAACGCCCGGCGCCAAGGCTAACGCCGCGCGCCGCGCCAACGCGGTGAAGTTCATCGAGTTTTTCGGCGGCAAGGATACCACTGGAGCCTACCGCTTTCAGAAACTCCTGCTGACGGACCTCGGCCTGCCGTTCTGCACGACGCCACTCTCCGCCGACGGGGACGTGAAGGCGTTTTGGGACAAGTGGGCGGGCGGCGGCGACGTCATCGCGCAGCAGGCGGCATCCGCCGTCAAGAAGGACGTCGTCGCGCCCTGGTTCGGCGAGTGGAACGAGATGGCGAACGCTGCGTGGCAATCGATATTCCTCAACAAGGCCACACCGGAAGCCGCCACCCGCGCGATGGCGCAGAAGTGGAATGAACTGCGCAAGGGTTGAGGCTCGTCCCAATGGCGGGACACGTGCGCATGGGGGCGAATGCTAAGCCGTGTCGGCCGTGACCGATACAGTCCTCGATCGGCTTGGCCGGCGTTTCGGCTATGACGAGCGCAACGCCGCCGTGCTCCTGTTGCCCGTGTTCGTTGTGCTTGCTGCTGTCGCGATCTTTCCGATCGTGTATTCGTTCTACACGAGCTTGTTCGACATCAACCTGACACGGCCGTGGCGGCGGCCGTTCATTGGTTTCGACAATTATCTGCGAGTTTTTGCCGATCCGAACTTCTGGATCGCCGTGCAGCGGACGACCGTTTACACAGTTGTGACCGTGGCGGTCACTACCCTGCTGGCGGTCGCAGTCGCGCTCCTGCTCAACGAAGTGTTTCCGGGCCGGCGGCTGCTCTCTGCGCTCGTCCTGTTGCCGTGGGCCACGCCCAGTATCGTCAACGGGCTGATGTGGAAGTGGATCTACAATCCGGGCTACGGCCTGCTCAATGGGCTCCTCGTGCAACTGGGCCTGATCGACCGTTACAAGGTCTGGCTCGGCGATCCCGACTACACGATCTTTATGATCGCGAACGCAGCCGTGTGGAAACAGATGCCGCTCGCCGCGATCCTTATGCTCGTAACGATGAAGGCGATCCCCGAAGACCTTTACAAGGCTGCTAAGGTCGATGGCGCCAACGTCTTGCAGCGCTTCTGGCACGTAACGCTGCCGGCGCTGAAGCCGGGCTTGATGCTGGTTCTCGTGTACGAAACCATGATTTCGATCCGGCACTTCGACTTGTTCCTGATCATGACGCAGGGCGGGCCGGGCGACGCCTCCTACACGCTGTCATGGCAGATCTATGTAGAAACGTTCCGCAATCTGAAATTCGGCCTCGGCGCGGCACTTTCATACATCCTGGCGCTCGCGACCTTTGGCCTCTCCTATTTGTTCATTCGTGGACTAGGGAGGAAGGTGTGAGTGCGTCCTCTTCCTTGCCCGCATGGCGAATTAAACTTGCCCGCTCGTTGGGGCGCGGCGCGATCTTGACGTTATTCTCGTTTTTGCTCGTCGCGTATGTTGCTGGACCGGTCGCGTGGCTCGTTTCGTCGTCACTTCAATCGGAGGCGGATATCACAGCGGTGCCTCCGAACTGGATCCCGCCGAGGGTCACGTTTGGCAATTTTGAGGCGATCTTTACAGCCGGAAAGCGCGAGGTCACCTACGAGAACCGTTACCAGGGCGATGCGGCGACTGGCCGCTTTTTACCATCGGGTGCCGAAAATCTGCTGCCCTCGCTATGGAACAGTTTTACCGTTGGAGCTTGGGTCGCGATCATCAATCTGCTGGTGTCGATCACGGCTGCCTATGCGATTGCGGTCATTCATTTTCGCGGCCGCCAGACAGCGCTCTACTCGATCCTCGTCACGCGCGTAATTCCCGATATCGCGCTCATCGTGCCGCTGTTCCTGGTGATGCGGAACATGGACCTCATCAACACGCGGCTTTCGCTCATCATCACCTATCTCGCCGTGACGCTGCCGTTCACGATCTTCATTCTCATTTCGTATTTCGAGCAGATCCCGCGCGATCTCTATCGCGCCGCGCGGGCGGACGGCTGCTCGCACTGGCAGGCGCTATGGCATGTCTATCTGCCGCTGTCGCTGCCGGCCCTAGTCGCCTCTTTGATGTTCGCGTTCCTCACAAGCTGGAACGAGTTCATCTTTGCGCTGATCCTGACGCAGAATATCGATGCGCAGACGCTGCCGATCGTGATCTCGGGCTTCGTGATGGATTTCACGACCAGCTTTTCCTTCGTCAACGCGGCCGGCGTCATTGCCATCGTGCCGCCGGTCGCGCTCGCCTTCCTGTTCGAACGTTACATTGTCTCCGGCCTCACGGCCGGCGCCGTGAAGGGCTGAGCATGGCGCGCATCCGCTGCGAAGGGATCACCAAAAGCTACGGGTCGGTGGTCGCGGTCTCCTGCCTCGACCTCGATATCGCGGATCGCGAGTTCATGGTGTTCCTTGGGCCGTCGGGCTGTGGCAAGACCACGACGCTCAACATCATCGCCGGGCTGGAGCAAATTTCCGAGGGCGACATCTGGTTCGACGACAGGCGCGTCACGCTCGTGCCGCCGCACAGGCGCGAGATCGCGATGGTGTTCCAGTCCTACGCGCTCTATCCGCAGAAGACGGTGTTCGAGAACATCGCGTTCGGCTTGCGGCTGCGCGGCGAATCCTCTGACCAGATCGCCGGCAAAGTGAAGGCGGCGGCCGAACAACTCGAAATCTCGCATCTGCTCGATCGCAGGCCGCATCAACTGTCCGGCGGTCAGCGCCAGCGCGTTGCGCTTGGCCGCGCGCTGGTGCGCCAGCCGACAGCGTTCCTGATGGACGAGCCGCTCTCGAACCTCGATGCTGCCTTGCGCGTGTCCATGCGCACCTTGATCAAGAAGCTGCATCGCTCGATGGGCACGACCTTCATCTATGTCACGCACGATCAGGCCGAGGCGATGACGCTTGCCGACCGCATCACGGTCATGCGTGACGGGGTCGTGCAGCAAGTCGATACGCCGGACGGCATCTACAATCGCCCGGTCAATCGCTTCGTCGCCGGCTTTCTCGGCAGCCCGCAGATGAACTTCATTGAAGGCGAAATCGCGGATGACGCGGGCGGGCTGGTTTTCGTCCGCGGCGCATTCCGCGTGAAGCTCGACGCGGTGTGCGCAGGCGGACAGGGTGGCCGTAAGGTCGTGCTTGGATTGCGCGCCGAGGACGCCGAGGTCGGCGCGATCCGGCCCGGCGAGCTAAGCGGGCAAGCGGTGCTCGTCTCTCCGCTCGGCTCCGAGCAGCATGTCAATGTGCAGGTCGGAGACGTCGAGCTCATCGTGCGGGCCCCGAAGGAAGCGCGGATCGCGCCCGGAGACCGGATCGGCATCGCGGTCGAACCGCGGCGGACGCATCTGTTCGACGCGGCCACGGACAAAAAGCTCAAAGGTCCGGCATGAACGCGCCGTCCGCCTCAGCGGCAACGCCGCGCAGCGATGGCGGCATCGGCGATGCGATCCTGCGGCGCGAGGACGACCGGTTTCTGATCGGTCGCGGGCGTTACATCGGCGACATTGCCGTCGTGAATGCGTTGCATGCGGTTTTCGTGCGCAGCCCGCGCGCGCACGCGAAACTCGACCGGATCGACGCGAGCGCGGCGCTGCATGTGCCTGGAGTCGTCGCGGTGTGGACCGGCGCCGACATGGCCAAGGCCGCGACCACGTTGCGTGTCGCGCCGCCAATCGAGGGTTTGAAGCCCGTCGACCTACCGCCGTTCCCTGCCGACAAGGTGCGCTTTGTCGGCGATCTCGTTGCGTGCGTCGTCGCCGAGACGCGCGCCGCCGCGCTCGACGGGGCTGAAGCCGTAGGCGTGGACTACGATGCGCTTGCCGCCGTGCCGGACATCGCGACGGCGCGGCTTTCATCATCCGCGCCGGTCGATCCGGAGTATCAGTCAAACCTCATCTCGCATCAGAGTTTTGCGGAAGGCGATGTCGAAGCGGCCTTTTCCAGAGCGCCGCGTATCGTGGAAGCGCGCTTCGCGCAGCACCGGCAGACACATGCGCCGATCGAGCCGCGCGGCTGCATCGCGGACTGGGACGCTGGCCGTCGGCACCTGACGTTCCGCTCGGGTAATCAGGCGCCGCACCCGTTTCGCACGGCGCTTGCGACGCGCCTGAAGCTCAAGGAGACGCAAGTCACCGTGATCTCGCCGGATGTCGGCGGCGGATTCGGCCTGAAGATCGTGTTGCTGCGCGAGGAGCTTTGCGTTGCGGCGCTGTCGATGGCGTTCGAACGCCCGGTGCGCTGGGAGGAGGAACGCGGCGAGAACTTGATCGCCGCGCTGCACGCGCGCGAAGAGACGATCATCACGCGTACCGCAGTGACAACCGACGGGCGCATCCTGGCGCTCGATGCCCGAATCGAGGCCGACTTCGGCGCCTACTGCTTCTTCCCGGCGAACTACATGGCACGCGTCATCGCGATGATCCTGCCCGGGCCATATCGCATTCCGGCCTACTCCTATGACGTGTCGGTGTTCCTCACGACGAAATGCCCGGCCGGGCCGATGCGCGCGCCGATGGCGAGCGCATCGTGGATCATGGAGGGGACGATTGACGCGATTGCGCGCGAACTGTCGCTCGATCCTGTTGCTGTGCGGCGGCTCAATTCGATCGGCCTCGCGGACCTGCCGTTCGTCACCGTGACGGGAGAGACCTACGTGGACGTGACGCCGCGCGAAACGCTTGAGGCGGCGGTTGCGGCGATGGACTACGACGCCATGCGTGCGCGGCACGCGCGCGAGCGCGAGAAAGGACGACTCGTCGGTCTCGGGCTGTGCACGGTGATCGAATCCACCACCTACGGCTCGGCGTTTTACAAGAAGGCGGGTATCCCGGGCTCCGGCCATGAGGTCGCGACCGTGCGCGTCGAGCCAACCGGTGGCGTGCATGTCTCGTGCGGCCTGATGGCGTCGGGCCAAGGCTACGAAACGACTCTCGCGCAATGCGCGGTCGAGGGCCTCGGCGCGCGGCTCGATGACATTCGTATCGACCTCGGCCACACTGATATCGCGCCCTATGGCATGGGCAGCCGCGGTGCACGCGGAGGGACAGCGGGCGGCGGTGTCGTGCTGCTGGCCGCGCGGCGTCTGAAGGCAAAGGTGCTTACGATCGCGGCAAGCTTATTGGGATTAAATTCGCCTGAAGCACTCGAACTCGCAAACGGTGAGGTGTTGCGCTTCGTCGATGGCGCATGGAAGGTGACCGGGCTCACGCTTGCGATGATCGCCCGCACGGCGCATCTCGACCCGCTGAAGCTTCCAGCGGGAATGGAGCCCGGACTCCATGTAACGCACGCTTTCGATCCACCGCAGATGACCTATGCCAACGCTACCCATGCCTGCGAGATCGAGATCGACCGCGAAACCGGCGCGCTGACTATCAGGCGCTACCTTGTGGCGCATGATTGCGGCGCGGAGATCAATCCGATCATCGTCGGTGGCCAGGTGCATGGCGCCGTTGGCATGGGACTCTCTGGCGCGATGATGGAGCATTGCTCTTACGACAACGGTGGTCAGGCCATGGCCGGCTCGTTCATGGACTACGCGATTGCGCGCGCCGCTGATTTGCCCACTATCGAGATCGTTCCTTGTAATCGACCTAATAGCCTCACGCCGGCCGGGCTCAAGGGGATGTCAGAAGGCGGTGTGATGGGATCAATCGGAGCTTTGTCGAATGCGATTTCGGACGCGCTTTCGCAATTTGGCGTGGTGGCAGAGGATCAGCCGTTTACACCCGATCGCTTAACGTCCTGGATCACGAACCATCGTTCGGGAATACACAGACCGGTTCGATAGGACTGCGTGCCAGGCCGAGTCCTCTCAGGTCCACCACCTACTCGCTATCAAACGGAGAATTTCCTCGATTTCGCAGAAAGCCCGCCAACAGCGGGCTGTGTCGTCCGTGTTGTGTCTCTACGGCCGCGACGATCGGAGGAGGCCGTTTTCGGCGCGGCAGTCTCTGCCATTTCAGTTTCGTTTCCCGGAAACAGAGACGGGTTCGACGGAGACCAGTTCGAATCAGCGGCTATTCGCGAGGAAGGCCGAGCATTTCATGCTGGCGAGCCCATTCGACGCGTAGTTCAAAGAGGCGGGCGACGCCGAAGCCGCGCGGGAGCCGACCCTCGATTGCGGCTTTGACGAGGTTGGGGGCGAGGAACGCGAGCGAGAATGCCATGCTCACCTCGCGCGGACTGCATCCGCTGCGCTTCGCGATAGCCTTTACGCTCGCCACGGGATTGCTGGCGAGCTCATCGAGCCAGCGTCGGCCCTGCGCGATCGCGGCGACGAGACGTGCACGGCTTTCGGAGGGATTGGTCGTGCGGCTGCGCCTTGAGCACCGTCGGGAAGAAGGATCTCGCGGCGTCGGGCTGAGGCCCCCGCCGACCCGGAAGCGGGCGTGGACGTCGCGTGCCTCCATGACGACTCCGGTCATGCGGAGAACTCGGCGCGCAGAGAATCTGTTCGAATCGGCAGCGGGAGGATGCAGCGCGAGGCCCGCCCGTTGCCATGATCCTTGAGGGGAACGACAGGCGGGCGGCGACAGTCGGCGCTAACCAGTGAACACCGGTTCGCAAACGTGCAGCCCGGCGCGTCGGTGATGCGGGACGGCACCATACCGGGAATAACGCCCAAGGGCTGGAGGCGCG
>Ga0207682_10001456_pt1 | contig 10931 bp, 9 predicted proteins | sample KBSM63metaG_FD_184332 | JGI IMG/M metagenome (GOLD analysis project Ga0207682, IMG submission 184332) | Miscanthus rhizosphere microbial communities from Kellogg Biological Station, Michigan, USA - KBS M6-3 metaG (SPAdes) (version 2) | ecosystem: Host-associated > Plants > Roots > Rhizosphere >... | reverse complement strand
CGGTGGAAATTCAGCACGTTCTGCAGCTCCACATTGCGTGTCTGCGACAGATCGCGCTGTGCCTGGAACACGAGGAAGCTCGTGGACGTGCCGGCTTCGAACTTGCGCTGCTCGGCCTCGAGCTGACGTTCGGCGAGCTGGCGCGCCGAACGTGAGCTTTCGACTCGCTGCTGGCTGGTCTGCACATCGCGAGCGGCAACACGAACCTGAGTCGTGATCTGCAACTCCTGATCGCGAATACGAGTCTGCGCCTGGGTCTTTTCCAGCTGCACCCGCGCTAGGTTTGCGTCGGCGGAACTGGTGCCGATCGGATAGTTGATATTCAGCTGCGCCGTCCAGTTCGGATACTGGTTCTGAAAGAGGTCGCCGAGAACATTATTGAAGCCCCGTTGTGAGCTTCCAAGGACATCGCCGGTACCCGGTCCGAACGGGCCTTGCCCGCGCACGAGCTGTGTCCCGCCCAGTCCCTGCAGGCCATAGTTCAGAGAGGCGTTGACGTCTGGCAGCCTTTGATTGCGATAGAACCGGATGTTGATGTCGTCGGCCTCGATCGACTTGCGCGCTTGTTCGAGGTCTGTCCGTCGGCTCAGCGCGTTCTTCACTGCGGCGTCGACGTCCACGGTCACCGGGACGAACGGAGGAAGCTCAGTGGGTTCGATCTTCATCGTCCAGAAGTCTGGCGCCCTGGGATCGAAGACCAGCGTGCGGAGTGCGTCTTCGGCGTCGCCGATATTCCCTTCCGCGACGATGACCGCCTCCTGACGACGGGCCACTTCCGCTTCGGCCGCGACAATGTCGATGGGAGGCGTCGTGCCGATTTCGACTCTGGCGCGCGTGTCGCGCAGCGACTCGTTGGCCAGATCGAATGACTGCCGCTGCACGCCGAGTGATGCGATCGCGTATGCGAGATCCCAGAACGCGTTCCGTACAGTCCGCGTCGTTATCGCGACTGTCTGCCGCACGCTGACGTCGGCGATCTCACGGTTCTTCGAGGTGATGAGCACCTGTTGCCGCGTGTTGTCGATCTTCCAGTTTCGCAGCAACGGCTGCGTGTAGTTCAGCGCGAGCGTCGATCGAAGCTGGGGCGAGAACGTCGAGAACGAGCTGTTGGAGTTGAATCGCGAGCTGTCCCACCCGATGTCGTAGCTGCCACCCCACGGCAGTGTCTGCGTCATGCCGATGTTGCTGAGGACCTGATCGCTACTCGTGATGGTGCCCTGCGCGCCGGCCAGGAAGTTCTGGTTCGGGGCATCCTGGCTGTTGGTCGAGAACGTCGTGTTGAAGTTGGGGGTCCAACCCGTCTTCGCGTTGACGATATTCAGGTCCTGGATCTGCGGGTCGATGCGGGCGACCCGGATACCGAGGTTGTTCTCCAGCGCCAGGCGGACTGCCTCGTCAGCCGTTAACCGTCTGGTTTGCGGGGCAGCGGCAGCCAATTGGCTGCTCTGTGACACCTGTGCGAAAACGGACGCCGACGTTCCGAAAACGGCCACAAATGCCGCCAGAACTGTTATCCGAATGAACATCGTACGCATTTCTCCCAACTCCACTGACTTGTTTTGGTCTCTTGTAAGACGAACGGCCAAGGCCGGATGTTCAGGCCGTGCAAAAGGTATACTCGCCGAGAATGTCGCTAGTTAGTGTTGATTCTGTTCTAGATCGGTTCCGACGCGTGGGTGCCCTGCTCGAAGGGCATTTTCGGCTGACCTCAGGACTGCACAGTCCGGGGTACCTCCAATGCGCCCTGGTTCTGCAGCATCCGCGTGAGGCTGAAGCCTGCGGTGCCGAGATTGCGGCAAGGGTCAAAGACCTGAAGCCCCAGGTTGTGCTTTCACCCGCCCTTGGGGGCATTGTCATCGGGCAGGAAGTCGGACGGGCCCTGGGCGTCCGGGCAATCTTTGCTGAGCGTCAAGATGGGAAGCTGAGTCTGCGGCGAGGTTTCGCGCTGGAGCCGCGGGAGCGCGTCCTGGTTGTTGAAGACGTTGTGACAACCGGCATGTCGACCCGCGAGACGATCGAGGTCGCGCGAGCGGCCGGCGCAACCGTCGTCGGCGCCGCTTCTATCATCGACCGCAGTGGAGGGCAACAGAGTCTGGACGTCCCTTTCCAGGCGCTCGCGACGGTGTCGCTGCCCACCTATCAGCCGGAGTCGTGCCCTCTGTGCGCAGCCGGGCAGGCTGTCGTGAAGCCCGGATCGCGGACATGAATCAGCTGGCGGGTCCGAAAAACAGGACCCGCCCTACGCTGCGCAGGCCGGGTCTTGCTGTGTAGACCCGGCATCACCACGCATGCGCACGCTCAAGCTGACACTCGCGTACGACGGCACTCGACTCGTCGGCTGGCAACGACAAGCCGAGGGGGAATCGGTGCAGGGCCTGCTCGAAGACGCGCTCGCACGCTTCGAGGGTGCGAGCGTCACCGTGCACGGCGCGGGGCGCACCGACGCCGGTGTGCATGCGCGTGGTCAGGTTGCCAGCGCGGTCGTCAGCTTCAATCACGACGTCACGACACTGCAGCGTGCGCTCAACGCGCATCTCCCCCCCGATATCAGAGTGCTGTCGGTGGCCGACGCGGACTCGGAGTTCCACGCCCGCTTCAGCTCCCGTGCGAAGACGTATCAGTATCGAATTACGAACACGCTCGTCGCGGACCCATTCGATCGCGCGTACGCCTGGCATATTCCCGAGTCGCTCGATATCGCCGCCATGGAGCGGGCGGCGGCGACTCTGGTGGGCACGCACGATTTCGTCGCGTTTCAGAGCGCAGGCAGTGAAACCAGCGGAACTACTCGCACCATCACCCGGTCAGTATGGCGTGATACTAACGGCCTTCTGACGTATGAAATCACCGGGGGCGGGTTCCTGCGTCACATGGTGCGGGCAATTGTGGGCACCCTCGTCGAGGTCGGTCGTGGATGGCGCGAACCCGAGAATGTGGCTGTTCTGCTCGAACCACGGACGCGCGCTGAGGCTGGGGCGACGGCCCCCGCCCACGGGCTCTTCCTCCTCCGTGTGGATTATCATTAACTGGTTGTCAAACGAGGAATTACTCTGCTGCTCGCTTGTGTCGGCGAGCTCCGGCCAAGATCGGGCCGACGACACGTTCGGCTGGCCAGGGACGGACGTTGTCACACCACCAACATGAGCGAGTTCTGGGATTGAGCCGTGTCGCGTGACGATCTCCTGACGTGGATTCCGCCCGGTCATCCGGACCAGACGCTCGCCCGTGAGATCCAGTTCGACCGCCTGCCGGTCCATGTGGCCATCATCATGGACGGCAACGGACGATGGGCCGCGCAGCGCCATCTCCCACGTGTGGAAGGGCACCGCGTCGGCATCGACTCCGTTCGCGATTCGGTCGAGACCGCGGCTCGTCTGGGCATTCAGGTCCTGACGTTGTACGCCTTCTCGATGGAGAACTGGAAGCGTCCCGCCAGCGAGGTGGGCACGCTCATGCAGCTCCTCAAGCGGTACCTTCGATCTGAACTCGACACGCTACTCAGAAACGACATCCGCTTTCGTGTGATCGGACGGATGGAAGATCTGTCGCCGGACATCCAGGAAGAACTGCACGCGGCGATGCAACGCACCGCCGGCAGTCGTGGGATGTTGTTCAACATCGCGTTGAATTACGGCGGCAGGGCCGAGATTGTCGATGCCGCCAGACGAGCGATGGCCTCCGGTGTCAGGCCAGAGGATCTCGACGAACAGCGCTTCGCGAGTTTTCTCTACACCGCCGGTCAGCCGGATCCTGATCTGTTGATTCGGACGAGCGGTGAGATGCGCGTGAGCAACTACCTGCTCTGGCAGATCGCATACTCTGAGATCTACGTCACCGACACGTTGTGGCCGGACTTCCGCAGGCAACATCTCATTGAAGCGGTGCTCGCCTATCAGAAGCGCGAGCGGCGATACGGCGGCATCAGCTCGCCGGCCGTCATCGGCGCCAAATGACCCCGGACGGGAGTCTGTAGCCAGGCATGGTTCGCTTCGTCAGCGGGATCGCTCTCGTGGCGGTTGCGCTCGCGGCGATTTTGTTGCTGCCCATCGTCGCTCTGCGCGTCCTCGCGTGTGTCGTCGCTGCGCTGGCCGCACGCGAGTACCTGGAAATCGTGGACTCACCGATTCGCGCGGTCGTGCTGGCCGTTGCACTGTGCTGGGTCTCGTCCGGGTTGACGATGCCGGCAGCGCAGTTGTTGATGCTGATGGCGCTGCTGTGGGTGGCGGCCGAAGTGCTGATCGCGGATCATCCGATCGCGCCGGCGACGTCGGGGGTGTTCGGGGCCGTCTACGTAGGGATGCCGCTCGGCATGCTCGTCGCCGTCCAGGCGCTTCAAAGCTGGCCTGCGACGCTCCTGCTTCTCGGGACGATTGTCGTCAGCGATTCGTCGCAGTACTACGTTGGCCGCATGTTCGGCCGTCGACCGCTGGCGCCGGCGATCAGCCCGAAGAAGACGATCGAAGGCGCGATCGGTGGTCTCATCTTCGGCACGGCGTTCATGGTCTTCGCGGGTGCGAAGATGCTGCCCTTCACCGGCTACGCTCCGTTGTTCGTGCTGGGCATCCTGGTTGTTGGTCTTGGGATCTGTGGTGATTTGTTCGAGTCGCGGCTGAAGCGCGCCGCTGGCGTGAAAGACAGTTCGTCACTCATTCCGGGGCACGGCGGCGTCCTCGACCGCATCGACGCTCTTTTGTTCGCGGTCCCTCCGTTTTATCTGTTCGTTCGAAACATCTCGTGAGACGACTGGCAATCCTCGGCTCCACAGGCTCGATTGGTCAGAATGCGCTGGCGGTTGTCGATGCGCACCCGACCAGGCTCTCGGTCGTTGCGCTGGCCGCGGGCGACAACTCCGAGTTGCTCTCCGAGCAGATTCGGCGCTATCGGCCGCGTGTTGCGGCATTGGCGAAATCCGAGGCCGTGGACCGGCTGAGAGCAGCGTGTGGCGCCGGTTCGTCGGCAACATTGGCCGGTGGCGCCGAAGGCCTGATGGCCGTTGCGACCTGTCCCGAGGCCGACATCGTCATTTGCGCGTCGTCCGGTACGACCGCTCTCGAAGCAGTGCTCGCTGCCATCGACGCCGGGAAGACGATCGCCATCGCTAACAAGGAAATTCTCGTCATGGCGGGCGCGCTGGTGACGGAGGCTGCGCGCCGCAGAGGCGTTGCGATTCTTCCAATCGACAGCGAGCACAATGCCGTGCATCAATGTCTGCACGGCCGTCAGCGGCGCGAGCTTCGTCGATTGATTCTCACCGCGTCCGGCGGGCCGTTTCGTCGCTTCACGCACGACGAGCTCGACCGGGTGAGTCCCCAGCAGGCGCTCAAGCATCCCACGTGGAAGATGGGTCGCAAGATCACCATCGATTCGGCCACGATGATGAACAAGGGCCTCGAGGTCATCGAGGCGCATTGGCTGTTCGACGTGACCGCCGACCAGATCGACGTGGTCATCCATCCGCAATCGATCGTCCACTCCCTCGTGGAGCTTGCCGACGGTTCGGTGATCGCGCAGCTCGGCGTGACCGACATGCGGTTGCCAATCCAGTACGCCTGCTCCTATCCGGATCGCTGGGACGCGCTGCTGCCGTCGCTCGACCTGACGCGGGCAGGGCAGTTGGAATTCTTCACTCCCGACTCCGAGCGTTTCCCCTGCCTCGGGCTGGCGTATCGGGCGCTGCGGACGGGAGGGACGTTGCCGGTGGTTCTCAATGCCGCCAACGAGATTGCAGTCGAGGCATTTCTCGACGGAAAGCTCGGCTTTACATCCATACCTGTCGTGATCGACCTGGCAATGAACGGACACGCCGCGGAGAGCGTCTCAACCTTAGAAACCGTGCGCAGGGTCGACAGCTGGGCGCGCACCTACGCCCGCGAGCGAGCGGGCGAGTTAGAATTAACGACTTGAGGATTTCTCTCCGTTGACGACGCTGCTGGCCTTTCTTTTCGTACTGGGCGTCCTGATTTTCGTCCACGAGCTGGGGCATTTCCTGGCAGCACGCCGCCATGGCGTTCGCGTGCTGACGTTTTCCCTTGGCTTCGGCCCGAAGATTCTCAAGGTGACGCGCGGAGACACCGAGTACTGCGTCAGCGCGATTCCGCTCGGCGGATACGTGAAGATGGCAGGAGAGAACCCTGAGGATCCGCGCTCGGGCCAGCCTGACGAGTTCCTCTCCAAGACGAAGTGGCAGCGCTTCCAGATCCTGTTTGCCGGGCCGGCGATGAACATCCTCCTGGCCGTAGTGGTGCTCGCCTTCGTCCTCGCGCAGGGCGCTGAGGTGTTCACCTATCTCGATCAACCTCCCGTCGTTGGCGCGGTGCTTCCGGATTCACCTGCAGCGCAAGGCGGTATCCGTCGCAACGATCGCATCCTGACGGTGGCGGGCCGAGAGGTTCACACCTGGGAAGATCTGCTGATCGAGGTCAGCACGAAGCCCAATCGTGACGTCGGGGTGACGCTGCTTCGCGACGGAAGTCCGGTATCGACGAACGTGCGGCCGGTCGGTGAGGGCAAGTACGAGATCGGGAACATCGGCGTCCTGCCCGACATCAATCCGGTCGTTGACTCCGTGATCGCCGGCGACATCGCGGAGGCCGCCGGGTTCAAGGCGAAGGACGTCGTGCTCGCGATCAACGGCGAGCGGGTCGTCACCGCTGGGCAGTTCAGGCAGATGGTGGGACGTACCGGCGAGAAGGAAGCGCGTTTCACCGTCCAACGAGGGAGCGAGCAAGTCGAACTGCACGCAACTCCGAAAGACCGTGGCGACGGCGCCAAGGTCGGTCTCTACATTTCGGATCCAAGGAAGTCGTTCAAGCCTGGGCCGCTCGAAGCCATTCGCATGAGCGTCCAACAGAACATCAAGTCGTCCGGACTGATTTTCCGGACGCTGGCAGGTCTCTTCACGGGCGCGACGTCAGTACGTCAGTTGCAAGGTCCAGTCGGAATCGCCCAACTCTCCGGAGAGTCAGCACAGGAAGGGTTCATTGCACTTCTGTCACTGATGGCAATGTTGAGCATCAACCTTGGCATTTTGAATTTGATGCCGGTGCCGGTGCTCGACGGCGGTCACATTCTCATCATGGCGCTCGAAGGAATCGCACGGCGCGACTTTAGCATGCAGGTCAAAGAGAAGATGCTGCTGGCTGGGTTCGTCGTGCTGATGATGCTGATGGTGACGGTCATCTACAACGACCTCACCCGAATCAGTTGGCTCGAACGCCTCATGCCGTGGCGTAACTGAAGGAGCAAATCAATGAACCTGCGACATCGGGCCCTGCTTGGAGCAGTGGCTCTAGCGATCATTGCTGCGCCTGCGTATGCGCAGCAGAGCTCGACCGTCACCCAGGCTGATGTGCAACGTTTACAGGACAACGTGTATCTCGCCGATCGAGACCTCTCGCAGCTGCGAAGTCGCGACGCGACGCGCGCTACTCAACTCGGAACGGAGCTGGACGATCTGCGGGACGAGGTCGTCTATCTGAAGGTCAAGCTGCGAAAAGAGCGGACCCTGTCCCGAACTGAGTACTCCGACGTCAGAGATCGAATCGAGGATCTGCGATCTCGCGCGCGCAGTGATGTGGCAGCCGCTGCACCCGCATCAACCCCGACTCCGGCACCCGCTCCGTCGTCCGCCGCAAACAGCGCGACGACTGCGTCTCGCTCGACGTCGGCTCCAGGGAATACCACGTCCACGCCATCAACAACAGCGACGACTGCGAGCAGCGTCGAGGTGCCTGTCGGCACCGAGATCGACGTTCGACTGCAGAACGCGCTCAACTCCGGCACCGCGCAGGTTGAGGACCGTTTTGAAGGTGCGACACTCGCAGACGTGATCGTCGATGGTCGTCTGGCGATCCCGGCCGGCTCGATCTTCAGAGGAGTAGTGACCGCGGTGGAGCCCGGTACGCGTACGAATCGCACGTCCAAGATGACGGTGAGCTTCGACCAGGTCACGCTCAACGGCCGGTCATACCCGATTCGTGGCACGGTGACGCAGGCCATCGAAGGCGAAGGCATCCGGGGTGAGGCCGGTCGAACGGCAGCCGGCGCGGGTGTGGGTGCGATCATCGGGGGCATCCTGGGTGGATTCAAGGGCGCGCTCGCCGGAATCCTGATCGGTGGCGGCGGGACAATCGCGGCGACCGAAGGCAAGGAAGTCGAACTGCCGCAGGGATCAGTGTTGCGCGTGCGGATGGACTCGCCGGTTCAGATCGACACGCAGACTAGACACTGACGAGTTTCTTGACGTCCTTCATCGCCGCCTTTGCCGCCGCGATCGTCTTTCTGATGTGCGCGTCGGTATGGGCGGCGGAGAGGAACCACGCCTCGAACTGCGAAGGCGGCGGATAGACGCCGCGCTTCAGCATTCCATGGAAGAACACCGCATATGCGCTGGTATTGGCGGCCAGGGCGGATTGATAGTCACGAACCGGCGTTGACGTGAAAAATGGCGTGAGCAGCGAGCCGAACGCGTTGACCTGAAGCGGCACGTTGGTGTCGCGTGCGGCGTCGGCCAGGCCTGCCGCGAGCGCCGCCCCACGTCGTGCGAGGTTTCGATACAGCGTCGGCACAAGATTCTTCAGCGCCCAGAGCCCCGCAGTCATCGCCACTGGGTTTCCCGACAATGTCCCGGCCTGATACACCGGACCGGCCGGCGCGATTCTGCTCATGATGTCGGCGCGGCCACCGTACGCGCCGACGGGCAGGCCGCCGCCGATGATCTTGCCGAGGCATGTCAGATCGGGATCGATGCCGAAGAGACCTTGTGCGCCTCCGGCAGAGGCGCGGAAGCCCGAGATCACCTCATCGAAAATCAGCAGGATGCCGTGCTGACGGCAACGATCTCTCAGGCCCGCGAGGAAGCCGTCAACCGGTGGAACGACACCGATATTGCCGGCAATCGGTTCGATGATGATGGCCGCGATCGATGCGCCTTGAGCGGCGAGCAGCGAATCGACGGACGCCAGATCGTTATACCGTGCGAGCAGCGTGTCGGCGGCCACGAGAGCGGGAACGCCAGGGCTCGTCGGTATACCCAGCGTCATGGCACCGGACCCTGCCTTCACGAGGAAGGCGTCGCTGTGACCGTGGTAACAGCCTTCGAACTTGATGATGCGATCCCGTCCGGTGAACGCTCGCGCCAGGCGAATCGCACTCATCGTGGCTTCTGTTCCCGAGCTGACGAACCTGACCCGCTCCATCGATGGAACGAGTGACCTCACGGCCTCACCGAGTTCGTGCTCGAGCGCACTTGGCGCGCCGAAGCTCGTGCCCTTCTTCGCTGCCGCTGTAATTGCTTTGATCAACGGGCGCGGGGCGTGGCCGTGTATGAGCGGCCCCCACGACATCACGTAGTCGATGAAGCGATTGCCGTCGACGTCTTCAATGATCGCGCCCGCCGCACGGCGGATGAAGTGTGGCGTTCCGCCGACTGCGTGAAAGGCGCGAACCGGACTGTCAACGCCGCCGGGAAGGATCTGACTCGCTTTGGAAAAGAGCTTCTGTGATTGGACGGGGTTTTTCATCAGAGAAGGCGCGAAGCTGCGCGCGCATAGTAAGTGATGATCATGTCCGCACCAGCGCGCCGAATGCTGGTGAGTGTCTCGAACATCACGCGCTGCTCGTCCAGCCAGCCATTTTGCGCCGCCGCCTTCAGCATGGAGTACTCACCGCTTACCTGGTACGCAGCCGTGGGCTGGCCGAATCGCTCTTTCACCTTGCTGAGAACATCGAGATAGGGAAGCGCGGGCTTCACCAGGATGAGATCGGCGCCTTCGGCGATGTCGATCTCCACTTCGCGTAACGCTTCGTCCACGTTGGCAGGATCGAGCTGGTGGCTGCGGCGATCGCCGAACTGCGGCGTCGAGTCCGCCGCCTCGCGAAACGGGCCGTAGAAGCCGGAGCAGTACTTCGCCGCGTACGACATGATCGCGGTCTGCTCGAACCCGCGCTCGTCGAGCGTGCGCCGAATCGCAGCCACGCGTCCGTCCATCATGTCTGACGGCGCCACGATGTCAGCGCCGGCTACTGCGTGCGACAGGGCCGCCTGGGCCAGGTGCATGACGGTGACGTCGTTGACGATGTCGTCACCCTCGACAATGCCGCAGTGGCCGTGCGACGTGTACTCACACAGGCAGACATCGGTGATGACGACGAGATCCTTGACCTCGCGCTTCAGTGCGCGAATGGCGCTCTGCACTGGCGCGTCCGGATCGGACGCGGCGGATCCGTGGGCGTCCTTCTCGGCGGGCAAACCAAAGAGCAGAACCGCAGGAACGCCCTCGGCCTTGGCGGCGGCAGCTTCCTGAACGGCCTGATCGACAGACAGCTGAAATACGCCCGGCATCGATGGCACTTCTCGCCGCACACCGGTGCCTTCGACGACGAACAGCGGGTAGATGAAGCAGTCGGGCGTGAGCCGGGTTTCACGAACCAGCGAGCGGATAGCCTCGGTGCGCCGCAGCCGACGCGGCCGCCGGGTCAACGGCAGTTTTGCGGCTGTGGTCGTTGCCATAAGGCGATTGTGTCACGACACCGACTTCATTGTCGCCGCGACGGAGACGTGCATGGCGATGGCATCGACCAACGCCGCGATCGTGGACACGGTCGGCTGCACGGTCACCTCGATGCCCAACTGGTGCGCCGCCTCTGACGTGACAGGTCCGATCGCGGCTACGACGGTGCGCGAGAGCAGATCGATCGTCTGTTCCTTGCCGTAGATCTCTGCGAAGTTCCGCACCGCCGATGGACTGGTGAACGTCACCACGTCGATCGCATCGTCGAGCAGCATCCGGTAGACGTCCGGGCCGTCGTCCTGCTGGGCGTCTTCGAGGACTGTTCGGTACGCAACAACGTCGGTGACGAGCGCACCGCCATCGCGGAGGCCTTCCGCAATGACATCGCGGCCGATGTCTGCTTTGGGCACAAGTACGTGT
>Ga0207682_10001452_pt1 | contig 10938 bp, 11 predicted proteins | sample KBSM63metaG_FD_184332 | JGI IMG/M metagenome (GOLD analysis project Ga0207682, IMG submission 184332) | Miscanthus rhizosphere microbial communities from Kellogg Biological Station, Michigan, USA - KBS M6-3 metaG (SPAdes) (version 2) | ecosystem: Host-associated > Plants > Roots > Rhizosphere >... | reverse complement strand
GCTAGGTCGCTAGGTCGCTAGGTAGCTGGGTAGCTGGGTGGCTGGTAGCTAGGTGGACCCGGTGGCTGGGGTGGAGTGGTTACCAGCCGCAGCAACCTGGCTACCCAGCTACCCAGTTACCCAGCAACCTAGCTACCATGTCCCCCGTGAACCGGCCGATCGTGGCGGCTGTCGGCGTGATGGCCCTGGCGGGCGCGGTGGCGTTCGTGTGGCTGGATGCGCGCCAGCAGCGGGAATATCGCCGCCTGCTGGCGGCGGGCGACGAGGCCGTGGCGCAGGGGCAGACGCTCGAGGCTATCGAGGCGTTCAGCGGCGCTCTGACACTCAAGCCGGAATCGATGATTGCCCGCCTGATGCGCGGTGAAACGTATCGGCAGCGCGGCGAGTTCGCCTCCGCTGTGAGAGATCTTGGTGAAGCGGCTTCACTCGATCCCACTGCCCCGCGGCCGCTCGAGTTGCTCGGCGACGCCCATGCCGCGATGAGCCAGTACGCGGCGGCGGCAACGAACTACGAACGCAGTCTGCGCCTCGATGATCGCGCTCCCCGCGTCGTCTACAAGCTGGGGCTCGCTCACTATCGCAACGGCGACATCGCGGCCGCGATCGAGACGTTGCAGCGAGCGGTGACTCTCGATGAACGAATGCCGCAGGCGCACTACCTGCTCGGTCTGTGCCTTCGCGACCGCCGGCCTCGAGGACTGGCGGAGCGTGCCTTGCTCCGGGCGGTGGAACTCGAGCCGACGATGGCCGCAGCGCGCGAAGAATTGGTCACGCTGTACACGGAGTCGGGCCGGCAGCGCCAGGCGATCGAGCAGCTCGAGGCGCTGTCTGCACTCGAGCCAACTAGGCCCGAACGGCTGGTCCGCGTCGGTCTGGCGTACGCGCGGCTGGGACGAAAGGATGCGGCCATTCTCACGCTTGGACGCGCTGCCGAGCGTCACCCGGATTCTTCCATCGTCTATACGGCTCTCGGTCGCGTGTGGCTCGATGCCGCCGAGGATGATGGCGATCGCGTCGCACTCAGCAAAGCCATAGAGGCGCTGGCCCCTATCGCGGAAAAGTCCAACGCGACGAGTGAGGCGTTAACGATGTACGGCCGGGCTCTCCTGTTATCAGGAAGCACCACGGCGGCGGAGCGCGTACTTCGGCGCGCCAGCGAACAGTTTCCCGTCGAGCCGATGGCCTTCAAGTATCTTGCGTCCGCTGCGCGTCGACTCGGCCACTTGTCGTCCGCGCAGGAAGCGGAAGCGAAGCACGCCGCGCTCGTTGGTAACGTAGCGGCGGGCCTTTAGACCCGCCGCTACGTTCTTCCACGCTGTCGCGCAGGCCATCTCCCAATAGATTCAGCCCCAAAACAACGACGGCGATCGCGAGTCCCGGAAACACAGTCAGATGTGGCGCGTCGAGCACGTGCACGCGGCCGTAGTTGATCATCGCGCCCCAGCTTGGGGTGGGCGGCTGCACGCCCAGGCCGAGGAAGCTCAGTGCCGCTTCGGAGAGGATCGCCCCTCCCATGCCGAGCGTGGCTTGAACAGTCAGCGCCGGGAACGCGGCCGGCAGGATGTGGCGAATCAGGATGCGCGGCGTCGCCGCGCCGATCGCGTGCGCCGCGACGACATATTCGAACTCTCGCGCCTGCAGTACTTGCGCACGCACGACTCTTGCGTACCCGACCCACCCAATCGACGCCAAGGCGAGCACGACGTTCGTCAAGCTCGGGCCGAGTACGGCCACGAGAGCGATCGCGAGCAGTAGCCCGGGGAACGCCAGCAGGATATCGATGAAGCGGCTGATTGCCTCGTCAACGATGCCGCCGTAGTAGCCAGCAATGGATCCGACCGCAGCTCCAATCAAGGCCGACACCGACACGACGACGAGACCAACGACCAGCGAGACTCTCGCTCCGGAGAGCACGCGCGACAGGATGTCTCGCCCCAGTTCGTCGAGCCCGAACCAGTGTAGCGTGCTCGGGCCTTCGAGCCGGAGGGCCAGCTCCTGCGCCGATGGATCAAACTGCACGAGCCACGGTCCGGCAATTGCCGCGAGGACGACCACGGTGACGATGAAAACCCCGGCGTTCCTCATTGATATCGGATTCGTGGATCGAGAACGCCGTAGGCGAGATCCACGACGAGGTTCACGGCGACGTACGTGACGGCGATCAACAGGATGCAGCCCTGGACCATCGGGTAGTCACGGAAGCCGATCGACTGAACGAGCAGGCGTCCGATCCCTGGCCACGCGAAAATCGTTTCGGTGATGACGGCTCCAGTGAGCACTGCGCCGACCTGGAGCCCCGCAAGTGTCACGATGGGTATCAGGCTGTTTCGAAACGCGTGCAAGAACACCGCCCTGGCGCGCGAGACCCCGCGGGCACGCGCGGCGAGGACGTAGGGCTCACGCAGTTGATCGGCCAGCGTCGCGCGCGTCATTCGCGCGAGCACCGCTGCGAGCGCGGCGCCGAGGGACACCGCCGGCAAGATGATGTGTTCCAGTCCGCCCCGGCCCGCGACGGGAAGCCAACCCAGTTCCACCCCGAACACGATCGCGAGGAGCGGTCCCAGCCAGAAATTCGGCATCGACACTCCAGCGAGCGACACCGTCATCGCCGCATGATCGACGAACGTCCCGCGCCACACAGCCGAGGCCACTCCAAGCGGAATCGCCAGAGTCAGCGCGACCACGATCGCGGCGAGCGCGAGCTCGAAGGTGGCCGGGAGTCGCTCGAGAATCTGGCTTGCGACCGGCATCCCCGTCCTGAGCGATGTCCCCAGATCCGCGCGCGCGAGCCCGCTGAGAAACGACACGTACTGGACGGAGAGTGGTCGATCGAGACCGAGCTGACCTCGAAGCTGCGCGATGTCAGCCTCAGAGGCTACGTCGCCGAGTATTGCGCGGGCGGGATCACCGGGGATCAAGTGGATCAACGCGAAGACGAGCGTGGCGACACCAAGGAGCACGGGAATCGTGAGCACGACGCGTCGCGCCAGGTACGGCAGCACGCGGTCATTGTTCCCGCACACGTCTTCCTGTGCAAGGAATCCGGGCAGCCGCCGCTGACGTGTCGACCTTGTGGTCAGCTATAGTTCGAAGGTCTTGCCCTGTAGCAGACCCGCCGTGACAATCAAAATGCGAGTTGATATCTGGTCTGACATCGTGTGCCCGTGGTGCTACCTCGGGAAGCGCCGGTTCGAGAAGGCACTCGCCGCGTTCGAGGGTTCAGACGAGGTGCGCGTAGCGCATCGCTCGTTCCAACTCGACCCTACCCGCGTCAAGGGCGAAACCCCAAGCCGGCGTGCGATGCTTCAATCAAAATACCGATTGTCTGAGGAACAGGTCCGCACGATGGACCTGAAGATGGAACAGATGGCGGCCGCCGAAGGCCTCGAGTACCACCTGACCGACGCCGGCCTCACTGGCAATACGCTCGATGCACATCAACTCGTCCACCTGGCGGCGACCCACGGACGCGAGGACGAGATGATCGAGCGTCTGTATAAGGCGTACTTCACCGAGCAGCGCTCGGTCTTCGACATCGACTCGCTGCAGGCGCTGGCGACGGACGAAGGTCTCGCCGCCGCGGAGGTGCGCGAGGCGCTGGAAGGTGGCCGCTATGTCGACGACGTCAGGCGCGACCTGAACGAGGCGCGGTCACTCGGCGTGACCGGCGTCCCGTTCTTCGTGATCGATGGTCGGTACGGCATCTCGGGCGCGCAGGCAACGGACGTATTCAGCCGTGCGTTGATCATGGCGGCTGATTCCCGCTCCTGACGGCCACATGTCCTGTCAACTCCTAACTCCCAAAAGACCAACTCCCAACGCCGCGAATCGAGTGTCGGGAATTGAGAGTTGGAGGTTGGGAGTTGATCAAGCGACAAGCGTTCCAACTACAGCGATCTGACTCGCACGTTTCGGAACTTCACTGTGCCAGCGCCGTACTGGAGCGCGATCGGTCCCTTCGCGTGCTTCTTGTCGTCCACGTCCACCATCTTCATCCCGTTCATGAGCACCGTCAGCTTGCTGCCTTTTGCGGTGATGTCGATACTGTTCCACTTGCCGCCGGTCATGATCACGCTTGCGGGCTTGGCGACGTCGACAATCGCGCCGGTCCGGTAGCTCTGGTCGGGACGCTTGTCGTAGATGTTTACCTCGTACGCGTTCATCGCGTTGATTGTCTTCGGGTCCTCGCACCTGATGAAGACGCCGCTGTTGGCATCGTCGGTGACCCAGAAGTCGGCGGTGAACTGAAAATCGGTATACGTCATCGGCGTTACCAGGAAGCCGGTACCCTTGTTGGCTTGCAGAGCCTTCTCAGCCACCTCCCAGTTGGCGTCGCCGACGACATTCCAACCCTTGAGACTGGCTCCGTCGAACAACGTCGTCCAGCCAGCGCCCTGAGCGCTGATCCCTGATGCCGACATCGCAACCAACAGCGCATACACCGCCAGACACAGTGCCATCCTCTTCATAAGCCCCTCTCTCCGATGAAAGCCCCTCTCTCCGATGAAAGCCCCTCTCGCCGATGTAAGCCCTCTCTCCGATATAAGCCGCTCTCCGGCGCGGATTATAGGCGAGAGCGGCATTCATTCGAAGATGTCTGCAATTTCTGGAGGTCCGACGTTCTTGTCGCATAAGTGCACCTGTCGCGGAATCCTCATTTTTACCGTAAGTCTTTGAGCTTCATCAGATCGACGGAAGCAGCGATCGCGCCCGCGTGGGCACCGCAATTGCTAAGGCTGAGGCACGTCTCATCGTGCTCACAGCAGTCACACACTCTTCGGCCAAGACTCCATGCCCATATCCGAAACCGCCAGCGCCGTTGCGCGCGGCCATGAACTGCAGGTTTTGATTGACGGCGTCTATGAGAAGTACTTGCCACACACCACGGGGGAGGTCGCGACATACATCCCGGAGTTGACGAAGGCCGACCCTGAATCGTTCGGCGTATGCCTGGTGACGGCGGACGGGCGAACCTTCGAGGCCGGCGATTGCGATCGGCCATTCACGATTCAGTCGATCTCCAAGCCGTTCACTTACGGGATGGCGCTCGAAGAGTTCGGGCCGGCCAAGGTGTTCGAGCACGTCGGGGTCGAGCCAAGCGGCGACGCATTCAATTCGATCGAGTTGCAGAACGGGTCGAACCGGCCGTTCAACCCGATGATCAATTCCGGCGCGATCACGGTAACGGCGCTGCTTCACTCCCGTTACGGCAACGGGACATTCCAATATCTCCTCGACCGCTTCAGCGTTATCGCCGGACGCCAGCTTTCACTCGATCACGGCGTCTACAACTCGGAGCGCCGGACTGGTCACCGGAATCGCGCCATCGCGCATCTGCTCCTGAACTTCGGCCTGGTCCACGAAGCGGCTGAAGCGGCGTTGGACGTCTACTTCAAGCAGTGCTCGATCCTGGTCACCTGCCGGGATCTCGCAGTGATGGCGGCCACGCTGTCCAACATGGGACGGCATCCGATGACGGGGCGCAGCGCCTACTCGGCTACGCACGTCAAAGACATGCTCTCGATCATGTTTACGTGCGGCATGTACGACTACTCGGGGCAATGGGCGTATCGCGTGGGAGTGCCAGCCAAGAGCGGCGTCAGCGGCGGCGTGATTACTGTCGTGAACAGGCAGCTCGGGATCGGCACTTACTCACCGCGGCTGGATCCCTACGGAAACAGCTGTCGCGGCACCGAGGTTTGCGTCGAGCTGGCATCGCGTCTTGGTCTGCACGTGTTTGACTGTTTGAACGTGGGGTCCAGTTTCCTCGATGCGATCCTGTGAGGCGCTCATGTGCTATCACTAGTGGCTTGTACTAACGAGTTGTAAATCATATGATGGCGCATGCCATCGACATCGCTCGTGCTGACGACTGACCAACGATCCGATCTCGAAGCGCGCGTGCGATCGGGACGCGGGCGGGCGGATGCGGCGCGCCGCGCGCGCGTCATATTGCTGCTGGCCGACGGCTGCAGCTACGCCACGATCGCCGCGATGACCGGCTGCAGCTCGCGGACGATCGCCTTGTGGAAGCAGCGGTTCGCGACGGACGGCCTCGCCGGATTGGCGGCTCGTCATCGCGGCTCGAAGCCGACCGTCCTGACGCCCGCCCTGGAGGCGCGCATCATGACGTGGACGCGGCGCCCGCCGCCGCACGGTGCGACGCATTGGTCCACGCGATCGCTCGGCCGCAAGCTGGGTGTGCAGCACACGATTGTCGCCCGCGCCTGGCAACATGCCGGGCTGCAGCCCCATCGCCTCGAGCGGTACATGCGTTCGACCGATCCCGACTTCGAGACGAAGGCCGCGGATGTGATTGGCTTGTATCTCGATCCGCCGCAACACGCCGTGGTGTTCTGCATCGACGAGAAGACGGCAATTCAGGCCCTGGATCGGCTCGACCCGGTCCTCCCGTTGTCGCCAGGCCGCGCCGAACGGCACGGATTCGAGTACTACCGACACGGGACGCTGTCGCTCTATGCGGCGCTCAACACGCAAACGGGCGAAGTGGTCGGCCACACCGCAGCTCGTCACACGAGCGCAGAATTCGTCGGCTTCCTGCAGACGGTCGTCGAGACGCAATCCCGACGGCGCGAGATCCACATCATTGTGGACAATCTCTCGGCCCACAAGACGCAGCAGGTGCGCACCTTCCTGGTCGCGCATCCGCAGGTTCATCTCCACTACACGCCGACCTATTCGTCGTGGCTCAATCAAGTCGAACTCTGGTTTTCCAAGATCGAGCGCGATGTCACGGCGCGCGGCATCTTCACGTCCGTCACCGATCTGCGCCGCAAGCTGATGCGCTACATCAAGCATTACAACAAGACCGCGACGCCCATCCGCTGGTCCTATGCGGACCCGTCGAGGAGAATCGCATGACCGCTGTACAACTCGTTAGTACGGTCCACTAGGTCATTCCTAGCCGAAGCCTATGCGGTCATTTGCTAGCGGTTAACCGAGCACTCGGATTCGGTGGTTCTCGCTGTCGCCGACGTAAATGGCACGGCCCTGGATGAAGACTCCGTGTGGCCGCGCCATGCGGCACGTGCGGGGATCGCCATCAGGCCCATCACCGCGCTGGCCCGTGCCGGCCACGGTGGAAATGGTGCCAGACGGCAGATCGATGCCGCGGACGACATGGTTCTCGGTGTCCACGATGTAGAGGACGTTCCCACCCAGGGCAATGCCCTTGGGTCCATTGAACGGCGACCCTGGCGCACCGAATGTGGCATCCAGCGCGGGTCCCCCGTCGCCGGCATACCCGAAATCGCCAGTGCCCGCGATACGGCGGAGCCGCCCCTGCGACGGGCTCATCGACAATACTTTGTTCCCTGCCCGCAGAATCAGGTACATCGTGCCGTCCCTCGCAATCTCAATTGAGCGGGGTGCCGCCAGCGGACTCGTGAGCAGGCCGCCCTCGTCTGGCGTGGACGCGTTGTCCCCGGTTCCGGCGAAAGTCGAGATCACACCGGTGCGAGCGTCGATCTTCCGCACCCGATGGTTGTTGATGTCGCAGATGAAGACGTTGTCCGCATCGTCAAGCACGATGCTGTGTGGCTGGTTGAGCTGAGCCTCTGACGCCGGCCCGCCGTCGCCGCTGTAGCCCGCGACGCCCGTGCCGGCCAGCGTCGTGATGATCGACGTCTGCATATCGATGCGGCGCACGACGTGCGAGTCGCGTTCGGCCACCACCATGTGCCCCTTGCTGTCGAAGCGCACCTCGTGAGGGGCGCTGAGTTGCGCAACCGGCGCCGGCCCGCCGTCACCTGCATGTCCCTTCGTCCCGTTGCCTGCCACAACGGTGATGCGCCGCTGGCGCAGGTCGAGCCGCAGCACGCGGTTGCTGCCGAAGTCGGCCCAATACAGGTGGCCATCCGGACCTACCACCACGCCGTACGGGTTGTTGATGGGTGCGGTGTCGGCCGCTGCTCCGTCGGCGGCCGTACCCGCGACGCCCGTCCCGGCAATCGTGCGAATGCGCAGGGATGTCTGGGCGCCGAGGCTGGATGCCATCAACAGCCCGCCACTCGCCCACAAGAAGTCGCGTCGCGTCAATCCGATCATCCGATGCACGCTATCACCTCTTCGAAGCGCAAGCCGCGCAATTTCACTTTGGCGTCGCTGGGACTCTCGGCAGGCGCGTTGAGATGGCCTCTAGAATTGCACTAGGCGAACAGACATCAGGGATAAAAGAGCGAACTATGAACACTCCAGCTTCAAACCAGACGTCGAGCGCGAGGTTCGAGCCACTCAAGGCAGTGTGGCATCAGTTTTTGAAGGACTCTGACAAGCTGCCCGGATGGGTCCCGCTCTATGTTGTGACCATGGCAGCAAATACGCCTGGTCTTTTGGGACGGCACCTTCGTTGGTTCGGCGTGTAGCGCTCCGAAACTCCCTCGTTCAATCGTTTCGTCATGACAACGGCGCATGGTTTACTTTCGCGAAGGCCGCGTGATGGCACGCGACTCCGCTGCCTTCTGATGAAATGCCACTGCGAGCCCCACCGGCAAAGTCGCCAGGTCAATTAAGCTTGTCCGAAATCGCTGATAGCTTCAGCTGGCTCAAGATGTCATGTTGCACTTCGTCAGGCTGTCGTGTCCCGTCGGTTACGACGATTAGCTCCTTCCTTCGAAACAGGTCGATGATCGGTTGCGTCTTCTCGTGGTAGTCCTTGAGCCGGGCGTTCACGGCGAGCTCGTTGTCGTCGGCGCGTCGCATCAGTACGCCGCCGCAAACGTCGCAAGAACCTTCTTTCACAGGGCGGTGGAACATGAGGTTATAGTCAACGCCGCAGCGATCGCAAATTCGGCGTGCTTGGATTCGCTCGACCACGACACGATCAGGCACCTCGACCAGGATGACCGCGTCGATGTCGTAGGCCTCCAGGAAGAATTCGGCCTGTCGACGGTTGCGCGGAAATCCGTCGAGAATGAAACCGTAATTCCAATCGTGCTCCTCCAGACGCCGTCGAATGATCTCTTCGACGATGTCGTCGGGCACAAGCTGTCCTTCGTTCATAATCCGCTTGATGCGAGCGGCGAGTTTCGTGTGAGCCTGAAGGTTCCAGCGAAGAATGTCGCCCACCGAAATATGCGTCAGGTCGAACGTGTCTTTCAGCATTTTCGCCTGGGTACCCTTTCCGCACCCCTGCACGCCCATGATGATGTACTTGTGCATTTGGCTTGAACGATAGCGCACACTGCCACCACTGCAAAGGAACTAGTCACCGGTGCGTTGGCTGATGAACGACGACGCAGAGCGTGTGTCGCTCGCGATAAACGGCGATCCGACTCCCTACGGTTGACAGTCCTGGGGCCTCGGCCATGGAGATGACAGATGCTGGCTGGACATCATGCTTTACTGGACCCTCGGCGACATCGGACTGATCACTTACAGCCTGCTGCATTACACTGCGGAGCCGGGTCGATAATGCCGGTGCCCTGCCTGCAGCCAGCTTGCGGTGGAGGTCTTATGAAGTTGCGGTTGCTCGCTCAGTGGTCAGGCCGGCTTGCCGTGGCCGCCCTTCTGATATCGACCTCGGTTTCTGCCGCCGAACTTCACGTCATGATCTCGGCCGGTTTCTACGGGGTCTATGAGGAGTTGGTCCCCGCTTTCGAGCGCGCGAGCGGCCATCGCCTGATCACGACGCGCGGCCCGTCGCTGGGCGACTCTCCGGAGGCCATTCCCGCTCGCCTCGCGCGAGGCGAAACAGCCGACGTCGTGATCCTGGATGGAGGGGCCGCGGACGAGCTCGCGAAGCGCGGCTTGGTGCGCGCCGGCAGCAAGGTCGATCTCGCCCGGTCGCAGGTCGGCATGGTGGTGCGCTCGGGCGCCGCCGCACCGGATATCAGCAGCGTCGAGTCATTCCGGAGGTTACTGTTAGCAGCGAAGTCCATCGGTTACTCGGACAGCGCCAGCGGTATGTACCTGTCGACCACGCTGTTCGCGAAGCTCGGCGTCGCGGATCAAGTGGCAGGCAAGAGCCGGAAGGTACCTGGGCCACCGTCGGGCGAACCCGTAGCCGCAGTCGTCGCGCGGGGAGAGGTGGAAATCGGTTTTCAGCAGGTGAGCGAGCTCCTGCACGTCCCTGGTGTGACCTTCGTCGGGGCGATTCCGGCCGAACTCCAACCCGGGTTTTCCTTCGTCGGAGCGATCACCAGCGCGGCCCGGCAACCGGACGCGGCGCGAGCGCTCCTTCGCTTCCTCGCATCACCCGAGGCAGCCGCAACGATCTTGAAGGCCGGGCTGACACTGCCTACAGAGCGGTAGTTCGTGCAGGCGTCATTCAACCTGGCCAGCGGTGCTGGATGTCTACTTCAAGCAATGCTCGATCCTGGTCACCTGCCGCGACCTGGCGATGATGGCGGCGACGCTGTCCAACATCGGGCGTCATCCGATTACCGGGCGCAGCGCGTACACGATTACGCACGTGAAGAACATGCTGTCGATCATGTTCACGTGCGGCATTCTTTGACTGTCTGAATCTGGGTTCGAGCTTCCTCGAATCAATTCTGTAAGCGATCGGGGCGGGTCCAGGACTCGCGGCGGTACGTAGTGTCCGGCCTTAGCCGGACCTGTCCCAAGTCATTGAACAGGCACGCGGCGCGTCAGCTCTTCGAACCAATTCGTGATGATGACCATGGGCGCGACCTCGGCTCCTGGCAAAACCGGTTTGATCATCAAGAAGCGTCCATCAGCAGCAACGTCGTAGGATGGCGGCTGATTGGTCATCGCCGCTGTCGTCTCGAAGAGCAACGTCGCAGGCTTGAAATCGAACGTGGTGCGGGCGTCCACCGCGACCGCCATCATTTTCCGCCCCTCGAGGTAGTACAGCTCGCGTCCGTTGCGCGCCCAGATCGGCTCGACCCCGCCGTTGGGAGACACGCGGACCGGCGCTCCCGGACCTGGATAGGGCTGCACCCAGATCTCCGGCTG
>Ga0207682_10001450_pt1 | contig 10950 bp, 10 predicted proteins | sample KBSM63metaG_FD_184332 | JGI IMG/M metagenome (GOLD analysis project Ga0207682, IMG submission 184332) | Miscanthus rhizosphere microbial communities from Kellogg Biological Station, Michigan, USA - KBS M6-3 metaG (SPAdes) (version 2) | ecosystem: Host-associated > Plants > Roots > Rhizosphere >... | reverse complement strand
GACCACCATCCCATCCTGCCCGCGGAGCAGCGCGGGCGCGAGCCGTCGCACGCCAACAAGGTCTTCCCGATCTTCCCTTCGGCGGACGGCGTGCCGCCGAGCCAGACATGACCGAGCGCACGCCGCTGTCGTTCGGTGCGATCGAGCGCGAGCTCGGCCCGCTGGTCGAGCGATCGTGGCAAAGCTTCGCGATGCCCGTGCTCGAGCTTCGCGTGGACAACCTGCTCCCAGTCGTCGCCGGGCTGCGCGACCGGTTCGACTTCGCGCTGTTTCTCGATGTCACCGCAGTCGACTATCCGGAGCGCTCGCCGCGCTTCGACCTCGTGTATCACTTCTACAGCCGCCGCCATCACCAGCGCATCCGCCTCAAGGTGCCCGTGCCGGCGGAGCGGCCGGTCGTGCCGACGCTGACCGGTCACTACGGTTCGGCGCGCTACATGGAGCGCGAAGTGCACGACATGTACGGCATCGAGTTCGCGGGCAACGCGGATCTCCGGCCGATCCTGCTCTACGAGGGTTTCGTCGGCCATCCGCTGCGCAAGGACTACCCGATCGAGCGCGAGCAGCCGGTGGTCCCGTACCGCGCCGGGTGAGCCATGAACGCCAGCCCGCCCATCGCTGCCCACCTCGACCGAAGTGCCGACGGCGGCAACGTCGTCGTCAACATCGGCCCGTCGCATCCGGCCACGCACGGGACGATCCAGATCGTCGCCGAGCTCGACGGCGAGACGGTGAAGCGGGCCGACGTGCATTGCGGCTACCTGCATCGCGGGTTCGAGAAGGAAGCGGAGCACCACACGTACCACAAGGTGATTCCGTACGTCGACCGCCTGAACTACTGCTCAGCGCTCAACAACGGCTTCGCCTACGCGGAGGCGGTCGAGAAGCTCCTCGGCATCGAGCTCACGCGCCGCTGCATCGTGATTCGCACGCTGCTCTGCGAGTACAACCGGATTGCCGACCACGTGACCTGCGTCGCCGCATCGATCATGGAGATGGGCGCGATGACCGCGTTCCTCTACCTGATGACGGTGCGCGACTACATCTTCGAGCACCTGAACCACCTGACCGGCGCGCGCCTCACGTACTCGTACGTCCGCATCGGCGGCCTGGCGCGCGACCTGCCCGAAGGCTGGCTCACCCGCCTCGAGGAGATCCTCGTCTTCACGGAGAGGTATCTCGAGCGCATCCACGGGCTGCTCGACCACAACCGCATCTTCATCGATCGCACCCGCGACGTCGCGGTGATGACGCCCGAGCACGCGCTCAACTGGGGCTTCACCGGTCCGACGCTGCGCTCGACGGGGCTCGCGCTCGACCTGCGCAAGGACGCACCCTATCTCGCGTACCCCGAGCTCGACTTCGAGGTCCCGGTGGGCATCAAGGGCGACAACTACGACCGCTACTACGTCCGCATGTGCGAGATCGACGAGTCGATCGCCATGGTGCGCGAGTGCGTGGGGCTGCTGAGCGACGGTCCGGTGAGCGTCGACGATCCGCGCGTGACGCTCCCGGAGAAGGAGGCCGTCTACACCGAGATCGAGGCGCTCGTGCATCACTTCAAGCTCGTCAGCCAGGGCATCGTCGTGCCGGCCGGCGAGATCTACGTGTCGCACGAAGCGCCCAACGGCGAGCTCGGCTTCTACCTCGTCAGCGACGGCACGTCCCGCCCCTACAAGCTGCACGTGCGCGCGCCGAGCTTCGTCCACATGGGCGGCATGCACACGCTGCTCGAGGGCTACGAGGTCGCCGACGTCGTGCCCACGTTCGGGTCGATGAACATGGTCGGCGGGGAGTGCGACCGATGAAGGACGGTCCGGGCGACGCCGACGCGGGCGCGCTGCGCGAGCAGTTCGACCGGCTGCGCACCGGTTATCCGTCGCAGATGAGCGCGTCCCTCGTCCTGCCGCTGCTGCAGATCGTGCAGGAGCAGAAGGGGCACGTCACGCCGGCCGACGCGCACGTCGTCGCCGACTATGCCGGCGTGCCGCGGGCCCAGGCCATCGAGGCGTTGAGCTGGTACACGATGCTGCACCGGCAGCCGGTCGGGCGACATGTCGTCAAGGTCTGCCGCAACATCGCCTGCGCGCTGCGGGGCTCCGATCGGCTCCTCGCGCATGTCGAGAAAACGCTCGGGGTCGCCCCTGGCGGCACGACCGCGGACGGGCGCGTTACGTTCCTCGCGGTGGAATGCCTGGCCTCGTGCGGGACCGCGCCGGTGATGCAGGTCGACGAGACCTACCACGAGCAGCTCGACGAGGCGACGGTCGACCGCGTCCTCGGAGAGCTGCCATGAGCGGCCAGCGAGGGCAAGACGTGCACGCCGACAACGTGTTCATGAGCTTCGCGGTCACGAGCGACTCGCACACGCTCGATGCGTATCGCGCCCGCGGCGGCTACGAGGCGCTGGGCAAGGCGTTGCGAACGTTGCGGCCCGAGGACGTCGAGGCCGAGGTCACCGCCTCCGGGCTGCGCGGTCGGGGCGGGGCGAACTTTCCGGTGGGCTCGAAGTGGTCGTTCGTGAACAAGCAGAGCCCGGTCGTGTACCTGTGCTGCAACGCCGACGAGGGCGAGCCGGGAACGTTCAAGGACCGCTGGATCCTCGAGCACATTCCGCATCAGCTCGTCGAAGGCATCCTTCTCGCCGCCTTCGCGTTGAACGTGCGGCATGCGTTCGTGTACATCCGCGGCGAATTCGACCTGCCGCTGCGCCGGCTGCGCGCGGCGCTGGAGGAGGCGCGGGCCGCCGGGCTGGTCGGCGACGGCATTCTCGGCAGTGGATTCGCCTGCGACATCGTCGTTCACCGCGGCGGCGGCGCCTACGTGTGCGGGGAGGAGTCCAGCCTCATCAACTCGCTCGAGGGAAAGAAGGGATACCCGCGCAACAAGCCGCCGTTTCCCGCCGTCAAGGGCTTCTACGGCGCGCCGACCGTCGTCAACAACGTCGAGACGCTGGCCAACGTCCCCTGGATCGTCGCGCGCGGCGGCGCGGCCTATGCCGCGCTCGGCAACAAGGCGAATCCGGGCCATCGCCTGTTCGGCATCTCGGGGCACGTCAACCGGCCCGGACTCTACGAGCTGCCGACCGGCTATCCGATGAAGAAGCTCATCTTCGAGGACGCCGGCGGCATCCTCGGCGGCAAGCCGCTCAAGGCCGTCATTCCCGGCGGCAGCTCGACGCCGGTGCTCACGGCCGGCGAAATCGAGACCCTCACGCTCGACGCGCCTTCGCTGCAGCAGGCCGGAAGCATGCTGGGCTCCGGCGGCCTGATCGTCATCGCGGAGGGCACGTGCATGGTGCGCCTGCTGCAGGTACTGACCCGCTTCTACCGCCACGAATCGTGCGGCCAGTGCACGCCGTGCCGCGAAGGCACGGCCTGGATGGACGACATCCTCGCCCGTGTCGTCGACGGGCGCGGCGAGGCCGCCGACGTCGCCAGCCTTCGCGCGATTCCCGAGGGGATTCTCGGCAACACGCTGTGCGCCCTCGGCGACGCCGCGGCGATGCCGGTGTTGAGTTTCGTCAAGAAGTTCGGCAACGAGTTCGAGTACTTTGCCGCGAATCGCCGCTCGCTCAACGGCGATCGTCTCGAAGCCTGAGAGAGGCCCATGGAACTCACGATCGACGATCGCACCATCGAGGCCAATCGCGGCGAGAGCGTGCTGCAGGCGGCGCTGCGGCACGGCATCGAGATCCCGCACTTCTGCTACCACCCGGGCCTGTCGATCGCCGGCAGCTGCCGCATCTGTCTCGTCAAGGTCGAAGGCGTCTCGAAGCTGATGCCCGCGTGCAACCTGTCGGTCGTGCCGAACATGAAGGTGTCGACCGTCGTGCCCGAGGTCGGCCGTGCACGCGAGCAGGTGATGCAGTTCCTCATGCTCAATCACCCGGTGGACTGCGGGATCTGCGACAAGGCGGGCGAATGCCGTCTCCAGGACTACGAATTCGCCTACGGCCCGCCACGCTCGCGCTCGATCGACGCGAAGCACCACAAGCGCAAGCTTCACGACCTCAGCCCGCGCATCCAGCTCGACAACGAGCGCTGCATCCTCTGCAGCCGGTGCGTGCGCTTCACGAGAGAGGTCTCGAAGACGAACATGCTGGGCATCGTCGAGCGCGGCGCGCACGCTTTCGTCGAGCGCGTCGATCCCGAGTCCGACGACGATCCCTATTCCGACAACGTCATCGGCCTGTGCCCGACGGGTGCTCTCCTGTCGCGCGACTTCCTGTACCAGAGCCGCGTCTGGTTTCTCGAGCCGGTGCGCTCGGTCTGCACCGGCTGCTCGCGCGGCTGCAGCATCGATCTGTGGCGGCGCAAGAAGGAGTGGCGCATGCGCGCGCTCGGCGAGGAGCGCAACAGCATGCTGTACCGCGTCACCGCCCATGAGAACCCCGAGATCAACGGCCCCTGGCTTTGCAACAAGGGCTTCGACCAGCACAAGCTGATGAGCAGGGAGCGGATGCTGACGCCCATGCTCGGCGACGCGCCGGCATCGGTCGAGCAGGCGCTCGCCCGGGCCCGCGACCTGATCGCGCAAGCTCGCAGCCCGGCCGCCCTGGTCTCGGCGCTCGCCTCCAACGAGGAGCTCGACGTCTTCAAGGCGACGCTCGGCGCGCGCTTTCGCGTCTACGCGCGCGAGGACGCCGTCGCCGAGCCCGGGGAGGTGGTCGAGGACGAGTTCCTGATCAAGGCCGACAAGAACCCGAACAGCCATGGCGTGCGCGAACGCTTCGGCTGGAGGACGCTCACCGCGGCGGACGCGCAGGGCCACGATCTGTTCCTCGTCTGGGGCGACTGGGGCGACTACGCCGGGTTCGGCCGCGCGCCCGTGATCCACCTCGAATCGTTCGCCCGGCAGCGCGATCGCCACGCCGACGTGCACATCCCGCTGTCGACGACGTTCGAGCGCAGCGGCACCTTCAGCAATTTCGAGGGCAAGCGCAACCGCTTCGACAGGGTGCTCGACAAGCCGCCGCTCGTCCAGCACGCCGCCGACGTGTTCGCGCAGCTCGACGCGGAGCTTGCCGCCCCGCAAGAGCTCCGGGAGGCCTCGTGATCCCCGATCTCGTCGTCCACGGCGCCTTCATGCTCTTCGCCATCACTTTCATGATGCTGCTGGCGACCGTCTTCACCTGGGTGGAGCGCAAGCAGTCGGCGATCATGTCCGATCGCATCGGCGCCAACCGCTGCTACATCCGGATTCCGTTCACGAACATCAAGTTCGTCGCGTGGGGCCTGTTCCACGGCATCGCCGACGGCGGCAAGCTCCTGCTCAAGGAGAACTTCACGCCGGCCACCTACGACCGGCTCTGCTACAACCTCGCGCCCTGGCTCGCCGCCGTGCCGGTGCTGCTGATCTTCGCCGTCGTGCCCTTCGGCGGCACGCTCGCGCCGGGCCGGCTCGTCGATGCGGACACATTCCCTTCGATTGCCGCCGGCTTGCACGCCTTCTTCGGCGACCGGACCTACACGATGCAGGTCGCCGGCCTCGATGCGGGGCTCCTCTTCGTGCTTGCGATCTCGGGGATCGGCGTGCTCGGCACCATGCTCGCCGGCTGGTCCTCGAACAACAAGTTCTCGCTGATGGGCGCCTCGCGCGCCGCCTCGCAGATGATCTCCTACGAGGTCGCGATGGGCCTCGCGCTCATCAGCATGGTCGTGACCTACGGCACGCTCGATCTCGACGCGATGGTGAAGTGGCAGTCGGGGCTGCTGCTCGGCGCGGTGCCGGCTTGGGGGCTGTTCGTGCAGCCGTTCGCCTTCGTCTTCTTCCTGACCGCGAGCATCGCGGAGAACAAGCGCATACCGTTCGACCTGCCCGAAGCCGAGTCGGAGCTCGTCGCCGGCTACTTCACCGAGTACACGTCGATGAAGATGGGCCTGTTCATGCTGAGCGAGTTCATCGAGATCGTCGTCATCTCCGCGCTCGTCGTCACGCTGTTCCTGGGTGGCTACAACCTGCCGTACATGACCGACGCGGGCTTCGCCTTTCCCGGCGGCGCCACCTGGTCGCTCTCGCATTTCACCGTCGTCGTCCTCCAGGTCGCCACGTTCGCGATCAAGACGTTCATCGTCGGCTGCTTCCAGATCCAGATCCGCTGGACGCTGCCGCGCTTCCGCTACGACCAGCTGATGTCGCTCGGGTGGAAGATCCTGCTCCCGCTCGCGGCGGTGAACCTCGTCGTGACCGTGCTCCTGCGCTGGGTGACGCTGTGACGGGGCGCGCGCCGAGGAAGCGCTACTGGAACGAGCCCCGCATGGGCTGGCGGGAGCGGATCTTCATCATCGAAGTGCTGCGCGGGCTCAACATCACCGGGTCGGTCTTCCTCGGCAACATGTGGAAATGGATCACGGGCCGCAAGGGCGCGCTGACCACCTACTACCCCGAGGAGCGGCGCAGCGACTATTCGCCGAACAACCGGGGCCGGCACGTGCTGACGCAGCGCCCGAACGGCGAGGTCCAGTGCGTGTCGTGCAATCTCTGCGCGACGGCCTGCCCGGCGTACTGCATCGAGATCCTGTCGCACGCGAACTTCGCCGACCCGGCGCACCCCAAGGCGCCGGAGCGCTTCGAGATCGATTACTCGCGCTGCATCTTCTGCGGATTCTGCGTCGAGGCCTGCCCCGAGGATGCGATCCGCATGGTCAAGGACATCCCCGACCTCCCGGGCTTCGATCGCACGGCCATGTGGGGAAAGATGGACCTCCTGCTGCACTGGCATCCGATCACGAATCCGCGCAAGCCGTATCCGCCGGCGCCACCGCGTGCGGACGCGCCATGATCAGCGACGTCCTCATCGCCGTCTTCGGCGCCATGGCCATGGTCTTCGCGCTGCTCGTGGTGGTCTTGCGGCAGCCGATGCGCGCGGCGCTCGCGCTCATCGCGCACATGGCCAGCCTGGCGGCGATCTTCGCCTGCCTCGAGGTGCACGTCGTCGCGCTGTTCCAGATCCTGATCTATGTCGGCGCGGTGATGGTGTTCATGGTGTACGCGATCATGCTTCTCGACGACCGCGACGCTTCCCTGGCGCACATGTTCTCGCGCTGGTCGGTGCCCGCGGTGATCGTCGCTGCGGTGCCGGTCGTCGCGCTCGGCGCCATGCTCGTCCAGTGGGCGCCCTCTGTCGCGCCCGCCAGGGAGTCGGCGCTGTTCTCGTTCTCGGCCTTCTCCGTCGCGTTCATGACGCAGTACTGGTTCCACTTCGAGGTCGCGTCGATCCTGCTCGTCATCGGCATCGTCGCCGCCTGGGCGGTGATCGCGGAGCGGCGCTGATGGACAGATACCAGTACCTGATCGCGCTCGCGGTGCTGATGTTCGCGATCGGCCTCGCCGGCGTTGCGATCCGCCGCAACCTGATGGTCGTGGTGATGTGCGTCGAGTTGATGCTCAACTCGGTGGTGCTCGCCTTCGTCGTCTTCGCGGCGCGCTCGGGAACGCTCGCGGGCGCCGCGATGGCGTTCTTCCTCTACATCGCGGCCGCCTGCGAGATCGCCGTCGCGATGGCGATCGTCGTGATGCTCGTCGAGCGCCGCGGCTCGCTCGACCTCGCCGCCGACTACGAGCTGAAGGGCTGAGATGGGCTCGCTCACGCTCATCGCCCTGCTGCCGCTGCTCGGGTTCCTCGTCAACGGTCTCTTCGGCGCGCGGCTGCCCCGGCGTCTGGTCGCCGTGATCGGCTGTGCCCTGCCGGCGCTCGCATTCGCGATCACGGTCGCGCTGTTCATGCGCCTCGCCTCGGGCGCGCCCGCGGTCGTGGAGACGCTCTACTCCTGGGTCGTCCTTGCCAGCTTCAAGGTCGACGTCGCCCTCCGTTTCGACGCCATGACAGCGGTCATGTGCCTGGTCGTGACCGGCATCGGCACGCTGATCCACGTCTATTCGGCCGGATACATGGCGGACGACAAGGGCTTCGCGCGCTACTTCGCCTACCTGAACCTGTTCCTGTTCTTCATGCTGCTGCTCGTGCTCGGCAGCAACCTGCTCGTGGTCTTCGTGGGCTGGGAAGGCGTCGGGCTCGCCTCGTACCTGTTGATCGGGTTCTGGTTCGAGGACCCCGAGAAGACGGCCGCGGGCGTCAAGGCGTTCATCGTCAACCGCGTCGGCGACGTCGGCTTCGTGGTGGGGGCGTTCCTCATCTACATCCACGCCGGCTCGTTCGACTTCCAGGCCATCAACGCCTACTTCTCGACCGGGGCGGCGTCGCCCGCCGTGACCACGACCATCGGCCTGCTGCTGCTCCTCGGCGCCTGTGGCAAATCGGCGCAGATCCCGCTCCATGTCTGGCTGCCGGACGCGATGGCCGGGCCGACGCCGGTGTCGGCGCTGATCCATGCCGCGACCATGGTCACCGCCGGCGTGTACCTGCTCGCTCGCCTGAACGGGCTCTATCTGCACGCCCCCGAGGCGATGGCGGTCGTCGCCTGGATCGGCGCCGCGACCGCGCTCCTCGGCGCGACGATCGGCGTGACCCAGTTCAATCTGAAGAAGGTGCTCGCCTACTCGACGATCTCTCAGATCGGCTTCATGGTCATGGCCTGCGGCGTCGGCGCCTTCTCGGTCGGAATGTTCCACCTGATGACCCACGCCTTCTTCAAGGCCTGCCTGTTCCTGGGTGCGGGCGCCGTCCTGCACGCGCTGCACGGCGAGGAAGACATGCGCAACATGGGCGCTCTCGCGCGCAAGCTGCCTTTCACCTTCGCCACCTTCCTGGCCGGGACGCTGGCGCTGTGCGGAATCCCGCCGTTCGCCGGCTTCTTCTCGAAGGACGAGATCCTCTGGCAAGCCTGGTCGGCGCCGGGCGGCTCGCCCGGGTTGTGGCTCGTCGGCCTGGTGGCGTCGGGGCTCACCGCGTTCTACATGTTCCGCGCGATCTACCTGACCTTCTTCGGCACGAGCCGTGTCGCGGAACGGCTTCAGGCGAGCGTGCACGAGCCGCCGCCTTCGATGGCCGTCGTCCTCGCCGTGCTCGCCCTCGGCTCGCTCGTCGCCGGGTTCATCGGCATGCCGGGCTTCCTGCGCGAGCTCCTCGGCGTCTCGGCGCCGTTCTACGACTTTCTCGCACCGATGTTTCCCGCCGCGCGTGCACAACATCACGCCGCGAGCACCGAGATGGCGCTGATGGCGATCGCGCTTCTCGTCGCGTTGGCGGGCATCTTCCTGGCATGGCGCCACTTCGGTCGCGTCGACCGCGAGGGGAGGCCGGCGCAAGCGCCCGGGCCGATCGGGCGGATCGTGAGTCGGGGCTACTACTTCGACGCGGTCTACGAAGGTGTGTTCGTCCGATTCGTCGACTGGTTGTCCGAGTCCGTGCTCGGCCGGGGAGTCGAGGCCGCCGTGGCGAGGGTCTCGCTGGGGCTGCCCGCAGATGCTGCGCGCCACACGTCGCGGCTCTTCGCGCAGCTGCAGACCGGCAACGTTCAAGCCTACGTCTTCTACGTGCTCGTGGGTTTCGCGGTCGTGCTCGGGTGGGGGTTGAGCGGTGGCTGAATCGGCGACCCCGTTGCTCCTCCTCGTCGTTCCGCTGCTCGGTGCGATCGTGGTGGCGCTGTCGCCAAGGGGCTCGTGGCTGGCACGCGCGTCGGCGATGGCGGCGATGCTCGTCGTGCTGGGCTTGTCGCTGCGCCTCTTCCTCGCCTACGAGCCGGCCGCCGACGCCTCGCGCTTCGCCTTCAACCTGCCGTGGATGCCTGCGCTGGGCATCAATCTTCATTTCGCCGTCGACGGCTTCAACGTCTATCTCGTGTTGCTGGCCGCCTTGTTGTTCCCGGCGGTGCTGGGATGCTCCTGGCACTCTCCTCACACGCCCCGGCGGCTCTACCTGGCGCTGCTGCTCGTTCTCGAGTCGAGCCTGCTGGGCACGTTCCTGTCGCAGAACGCGGTGCTTTTCTTCGTCTTCTGGGAAGCGGTGCTGATCCCGGCGGGCGTGCTCATCCTCGTGTACGGCGGCGAGCGCCGGCGCCGCGCGGCGATCACGTTCTTCCTCTACACGATGGCAGGCAGCGTCCTGCTGCTGGCCGCCGTCATCGGTCTCGGTGCGGAGGCGCTCAGGCAGACCGGTCAGTGGTCGTTCGAGCTCGGTGTGCTCTATGGCCTGCGCCTCGACTGGAACATGCAGATGTTCGTGTTCATCGCGATCATGCTCGCCTGCCTGGTCAAGGTTCCGCTCGTGCCGTTCCATGCCTGGCTGCCGCTCGCCTATTACGAGGCACCCGCGCCGGTCACGGCCTTGCTGGCGGGAGCGCTCTCGAAGATGGGTGCGTACGGCATCCTGAAGCTCGCCCTGCCGCTTGCGCCCGACGTGGCTGCCGCCGCTGCCACGCCGATGGCGGTTCTCGCGGTGACGAGCCTTCTCTACGGCGCCGTGCTGGCGCTTCGCGAGACGGACTACAAGAGGCTGATCGCCTACTCGTCGCTGAGCCACATGGGCTACGTCGTGCTCGGCCTGTTCATCCTGCGGGAGACCGCCCTCCACGGTGCGCTGCTGCAGATGCTCAGTCACGGCGTGGCCGTGGCCGGCCTGTTCGCCTTGCTCGGCGTGCTCGAACAGCGGCTCGGCCCCGCGTATCGCCAGGCGACGGCGCTCGCCACCGCGGCACCGCGGTTCGCCGTGTGGTCGATGGTGTTCGTGCTGACGACGGTCGCGCTCCCGCTCACGAGCGGCTTCACCGCCGAGTTCCTCATCCTGTTCGGCGCCTTCGCGCAAGGACTCGCGGCGTGGCAGGCGCACGCCGGCGTGCTGCCGCTGGTGGTCGCGCTCCTGGCCATGACCGGCATGGTCCTCGGCGCGACCTACATGCTGCGCTACGCACGCGCGATCCTCTTCGGCCCCGACACCGGTGCGCATCGCATCGCCGACCTGCGGCCCATGGAGATGGCCTCGCTTCTTCCGCTCCTGCTGGTGATCCTCGTCATCGGCATCGCCCCCGCGGCCGTCATGGGCAAGGCGCA